>Ga0181517_10002808_pt1 | contig 17244 bp, 13 predicted proteins | sample PEATcosm2014_Bin_31_FD_119748 | JGI IMG/M metagenome (GOLD analysis project Ga0181517, IMG submission 119748) | Peatland microbial communities from MTU Mesocosm Facility, Houghton, MI, USA - PEATcosm2014_Bin01_30_metaG | ecosystem: Environmental > Terrestrial > Soil > Wetlands > Peat | place... | reverse complement strand
CGCGGCCATGGAAACTATCGACCCGACGCTGTACGAAGCGGCCAGGGTCGACGGCGCCGGCTGGTGGGCGTCCACGCGCCATATCACGTTACCCCTGCTACGCAACGTGAGCTTCATGACCTGGATCCTCATGGCGATCTTCTCGGTAAACGACTTCCCCACCGTCTGGCTGCTGACGGGCGGGGGACCGGTGGGGGCGACGCAGAGCCTGGTCGTGTACGCCTACGAGCTGGTATTCCAGGAGTTCCACACCGGGCAAGGGATAGCCATCGCCATTTTCGCGACGCTCATCGCAGGGGGGATGGCCATCGGGCTCTTCCGGTTCCTCAATCCCGGGAGCACCCGGACGAGCAGAAGGGTGGCGCGATGACGGCGCCGGTCCATGGTGGGACAAACGCGCTGACCCGTCGCCGTCGGCGGGGCCGGGCCGTAAGGCTGGTAGTCATCACGATCTTCGCCGTCATCGCACTGGTCCCGATCGGCGTGGTCGTCATAAACTCCGTTCTCCCGCCTGGGGCGCTGGTGAGCGGGGGCATAACACTGGCCCATGGCTTCACCTTGGCGAACTACCGCTACGTCCTTGACCAGACCACGGCGCTGCTGTACTTCAGGAACAGCATGATCGTCGCCGTATCGACCGCCGCCCTGACGATCGTCATCGGCGCCCCGGCCGGTTATGCGCTGGCCCGCGGCCGTGGTCGCGACCTGTCCACCTACTCGCTGTCGCTTTTCCTGTACCAGGCGCTGCCGACTGTCGTTTTCGTGATCCCGCTCTTCTTGCTCTTCGTGCCGCTGCACCTCGACAACACGCTTCAAGGGCTCGTCATCGTCTACACGGCCGGGAGCCTGCCGTTCGGCATCTGGATGCTGCGGTCGGCCTTCGAGGCGATACCGTTCGTCCTCGAGGAATCGGCCCGGATCGACGGCTGCACGCTCATCGGCGGGTTCCGGAGGATCGTGCTGGCCAACTCCGCCCCCGGGCTGCTGTCCGTCGGGATGTTCAGTTTCCTCTTGGCCTGGAACGACTACCTGGTGGCCGACATTATGGAGCGCACCAACTCCATCTACACCTTGCCGATCGGGCTGGAGACGTTTTTCCAGGAGTACTCGACCAACTGGGGAGCGGTCATGGCTCTGGCCGTGTTCATGCTGGTCCCTCCGGTGCTGTTGTTCATGGTGGCTTCGCGGTACTTCCGTATCGGGGGCATCGGTGGCTCGGTCGTCGGCTGAGGGCACCTGCCGGGATCTCCACCTGAGATGACGCCGCCCCTACCCCCGAAAGGAAGTGCTCATGGCTAAGCAGTTGGGGGTCGGTTTCATCGGCGCCGGCCCCGTTACTCAAGCGATCCACATGCCGGTCATAGCTTCGCTCGGTGACCGGCTCAGGGTCGTGCACGTTATGGATGTCGAGCGCAATGTGGCCGAAGTGGTGGCCGCCCGGGCCGGGGCCAGGGCGAGCACCGACGCCGACAGTGTGCTCGAAGACCCGGACGTGGACATTGTCGCCGTCTGCAGCCCGCACCGGTTCCATACCGACCAGGTGCTGGCGGCCGTGGCAGCCGGCAAGCGGGCCGTGTTGTGCGAGAAGCCCTTGGCCACCACAGCCGAGCAAGCAGAGCGGCTGACCAGCCTGTGCCACCGGGCCGACGTGACCGTGGTGGTCGGCGCCATGCACGCCTACGACCCCGCCTACGTGGCGGCCCAGGAGCACCTGCTCTCGTCATACGGGCCGCCCACCCTGGTCCGGTCGGTCGTCTACCTGCCTTCCAATGACGAGATGACCGACCTGTCGACGGAGCTGGTGAGCGCTCCGGCGCGGCCCGGCCCCCCGGACAGCGGCCCCCCGGACAGCGGGACGCCTGACAGCCGACTGGACTTTGAACGGGAACTGTCCGTGCTGCGAGACGGCGTCCTGGGCCTGGCCATTCACGACCTTCCGCTCATACGTCGGCTGGTCCCTTTCTTCGACGATGTCACCCTGGCCCGTTCCCTCAAACCCTGGGGGTACCTATTGTCGCTCAGCTCGCCCACGCAGGTGGCCCAGTTGATCGCCGTGATGCCAGGCCACTGGGGCCCTTCCTGGACCTTCAGCGCCACCGGCCCCGGCTACGAGCTCAGCGTGGACTTCCCGCCCTCCTATGTCCTGGCCGGCTCGGCCACGGCCCGGCTCGAGACCGAGAGCGGCACCAGGGTCTGGACGGACAAGGAGAACGGCTATCAGGCCGAGTGGCGCCACCTCACCGACGTCGCCTTGGGACTGACTGAGCCGCGCATCTCATTGCAGGGATCATTGGACGATCTCCTATATGCGCTCGCTGTGGCAGATGGCGCCGGCCGGCACCTCGTCGGCACCGGAGGAGGACAGCGATGACACTTAACGTGACCTTCGACACCGATGACCGGTCGGTAGTCGCTCTTCAGCGGACCGTCCTGGCCAGCCTCCCCACGAGCTTTGCCCTGAACGCAGCTGGACAGGCGGACGTCGTCGCTATTTCCGGTACCGACCACGACTGGGTGAGGCGCGGCCGTCGAGCGGTCGAAGGAGGCGCCCGGGGAGTGTTCATCGCCTGCCCGGGAAGTGCCGACCCGGTGGTGCTGCGCCAACTCGGGGCGGATGCCCGGGCTGCCGGTGTGGCCGTTTTAGTGGCTGCCCCCTATAGAGCCGACCCGGCATGGGCGGATTGTCTGGCCACGGCCCGCCGGGATCTTCCTTCGTTGCAGCTCGTCGACAGTGTCATCCGGGTTAGTCCTGGCGGTGGGCCGCAGGCGACCCGGGTGGCGCTGCTGCGAGGCGTGCTCGAACAGTTGGGGGTCGTGGAAGATCTGGCAGAGAGGCGGGTCGAGTTGGAGCTGGCCCATAGCTCCGAGGGCCAGTACGTGGTCGTTGGGACGACCGGCCCCATGGCGGTCACGCTTACGGGTGTCATTTCCCCATTGAGGAACGAGACCTTTTCATTGGACGCGGTTGGCCAACAGTGTCGCTGGTCGGCTCGTTTCGCCGGCGACGCACCAGCGCGGCCCAGCGAGGTCACCCGCTGGGACCGGTCCGGTTCGCTCACCGCGGCCCGCCGTTACGAGGGTAGCCACCGGCGTTGCTGGCGCCTGCTGCACGCGGCCATCGAAGCGGGCGCGCCGGCAGGGTTCACGCTGGAAGATCTCGCCGGCCGCCTGGCCGCTGTCCCGGCACCGTTGGCGGACGACGCTGTTAGTTGAAAAATCCAGTTAGTTGAAAAATCGAGTTAGTTGCCGTTGTCGAGAAAGGTAACCAAGGAAATGACCTTGCCAGCTGATTTGCGGTCCGACTACTTGCCGAGCGGGGCGGTGTTCAATGATCGCGAGCCGTTTTTCAGTTGGGCGGTAACCGGTATGGCCCCCGGACGGGCCGTCGTGGCCCACCAGGTGCTGGTGGCGACCGACCCCGGTCTGCTCACAGCGGGACGGGCGGATTGCTGGGACAGCGGGCGGGTTGACGATGGGTATGGCCAGGCCCACTACACCGGACGGGCGCTGCGGTCCCGTGAGCTGTGCTGGTGGACGGTGCGCGTCTGGGACGACGGGGAAGCTGAGCAAGAACCCCGCTTCGCGCCTCCGGCCACGTTCGAGCTCGGCCTCTTTCCCGAGGACTGGGAGAGCCGCTGGATGGGCTTCTTAGGCGGGTGGTACGGACAAAGCCTGCTGATGCGCAAGAGCTTCGAGCTCGGCGATGGCGGCGGCGTGCGCCGCGCCCGGGCCTATGTCGCAACCCCCGGCTGGCACCAGCTGCGTGTCAATGGCGCCCCGGCTGACTCCCGTGTGCTCGAGCCGACCGAATCGGTCCTGTCCAAGCGCGTCATCTCCTCGTGTTATGTGCTCGATGACCTTCTCGTGCCCGGGCCCAACATTGTCGGCCTGGTGCTCGGCGGCGGATGGTACGGGCACCCGTGTGCTCGTGTCGAGGTCCACGTCGATTACCGCGACGGGACGACGGAAGTCTTCGGTACCCATCGGCGGGCGGCTGAATCATGCCGGGTGGCGCCCGGCCCGATCATCGCTAACAGCCCCTACGACGGTGAGGTACGTGACGCCCGGCTCGAGCGTCCCGGTTGGGACGCGCCCGGCCCCAGCAAAGGCGATGAGCCGGGGCGCGACGATGTCCGTCCCGACTACGGTGACCTGTGGACCGAGCTGTTCGGTGCCCCCGGCTCCCGGGAGAGAAAGTGGGCGGACGCCCAGGCCGTGGACGGCCCTGTGGGCACCCCGACCTTCCCGGCCCTCCCCCCGGCGATGGTGACCGAAGAGCACGAGGTGGTCAGGATCGACGAGTTGGGGGCGGGGCGTTGGGTGGCCGACGCCGGCGTCAATGGCTCCGGGTGGGCACGCCTGCGCGTCGTGGGCGCGGAACGCGGCCGGTACGTACGCCTACGATTCGGCGAGACGTTGGGGCCCGACGGCCGCGTCAACCAGGAGAACCTGCGCATGGCTCGCTCCAGCGACGTCTTCGTCAGCAACGGCGCACCGGATGAGTTCTTTGAGCCGATGTTCACCTCTCACGGGTTCCGCTACGTGGAGATCGAAGGGCTCCCCGCCAGTCCCCGACCGAGAGACATCGTTATCCGGCGCGTCAGGACCCCGGGTAAGCAAAGGGCTCAGTTCAGGGGCGAGGAGCTGCTCGAGCGCATCTACGCGAACGTGGTGAGGACAGAAGCCAGCAACATGCGGGGCATTCTGACCGACTGCCCGCAACGGGACGAGCGCCACGGGTGGCTGAACGACCTTACCAACCGTCTCGACACGGCTGTTCTCGCCCACGACATCGGGCCCCTCCTGTCCAAGATCCTAGATGACATCGCCGACTCGCAAGAGCCAGACGGGTCGATCCCGGACACGGTCCCGTTCCGTTGGGGATTTCGCGTCGCCGACCCCGTGTGCCTGTCCCCGGTCCTCATCCCGCGGCTGCTGTTCAAGCACTGGGGCGATGGTCGTGCCATCGAGCGGGGGTACCCGGTAGCCACCGCCTGGCTGCGTTACCTGCTCGGCCGCACCGAGGACGGCGTGCTCCACCTCACCCAGTTCGGCGACTGGTCGGAGCCCAAGCTGACCGACGGGCCGCAAGGGGCGCCGAGCCGCGCCGACGTGGCCGGCGTCGAGAACCCCACCTTTGCCGAGGCGGTCTCGCACCGCACGCCGGGCTCGCTCGTCTCCACCGCCTGCCTGCACTGGGGGATGCTCCAGCTGTCCAAGCTGGCCGACTACCTGGGCGACACAAGCGGCCAGGAGCGGGCGCTCGAGGACGCACTAAGGGTGCGTAAGGCCTTCCGCCGTGCGTTCTTCGATCCCGAGTCAGGGTCATATTCTACCGGTAGCCAGGGGAGCCTGGCTCTTGCCCTTGCCCTCGGCCTCGTTCCCGACGACGAGCGGGACCACGTCCTGGGACTGCTTTTGGCCGACGTGGCCAAATGGGGCCACCTCACCACAGGGAACGTCGCGACGAAGTTCCTGCTCGAGACGCTCACTGACAGCGGGCACCACGACCTGGCGTTGATGATCGCGTCGCGGGACGAGTACCCGAGCTGGGGGTACATGGTCCGTCACGGGGCCACTACGCTATGGGAGCGATGGGAAGAGTCCACGGGCGGAGGGATGAACTCGCACAACCACGGGATGTTGGGCTCCATTGGTTCGTGGCTGGTGACCAGGCACGCGGGTTTGCGCGTCGCTGACGACGCCAACGGAAGTGACAGATGGGAGATCGTCGTACCCGCCGTGGCGACCGACACCCACGCGGCGGCCGACATCGACACCCCCAAAGGCCTAGCGGGCGTGGCGTGGGAGCGCAGCGGGGACCGTATCAATGTGTCGTTGCGGGTGCCGGCTGGTGCCGTGGCCGACGTCCGGTTGCCCATGGCCCGGCTTACGGAGGTGCCCGAAGGACTGTCGCTCAGCTGCGACGGTAAGTTCGCCACCGGTCGCGCCGGGGGTGGCGAGTGGGCCGTGACGGGTATCTGCCCCTGAAGGAGGTACGGGATGCGTTGTCCCGAAGTACGTGGGTTCAATTATGACGGGAGCTGGGGTACGAGCGCTCTAGACCTGTGGCAACACCACCGACATGGCACGATGGCGGTTGAGGTAGCTCGTGGCAAGCGCTACTTCCCAGGATGGAACGTAGCCCGCTGGTGGCTCTCGCACGAGTCCTTTCAGCGCGGTCCTGAGCGCTTCCTGGCCGACTTCGACGCCGGGCTGTCTCTTTTTGCGTCCCATGAAATCCTGGTCATGCCACTGCTGTTCAACCGTTGGCGGGACCCCGTGTGCGATTTTGGCGGTGTGCCGCTTGACCACATAATCCCGGGGGCAAATTTCGGCAACAAGGTGAGGGACCTCTTTCACTACGTTGACGACCCACCTCGGGAGCCGGTGTTGATCGAGACCCTGTTCCGCCGGTACCTGGATGCCGTCATAGGGGCATTTGGCCATGACCGGCGCATCTTTGCCTGGGATCTGTGCAACGAGCCCTTGATGGGGGAGTACGTCGACGACCCTGACAGCCCGGTACGCGAAGCCGAGGTCCGCTGGTTGAAGTGGTGTTACGACGTTTGCAAGGCACTTGGTGCGAGCCAGCCATTGACCATCGGCAACTACCCGAACGTGACCGCGCTGCGGCTTACGGCGCCGATGAGCGACTTCCTCTCGTTCCATCCCTATTACATCTGGAACGACCCATCGAGCCCATTGTCCCGTAAACTTGACTTCGAGGAGTTCGTTGGTTCCTGCCAGGCTGTTGCCCACGAACTCGGCAAGGACTTGCTGGCCAACGAGACCGTGTGGGGTTCGGCGGATGACGCCGAACACGTTGAGATAATGCGGTACACCCTCGGTGTCCTTGCCGAGCGAGACATCGGTTTCATCGTCCACGCCTTGCACCACAGCCTGGTAGCCGATCTTCACATCTCCGGGTACGGGCCGGTGGGTATACCGGGCTGCTTGCATTTCATAAATCCGGACGGGTCCCTTCGCGCCGGGCACGAGGCATTTAACGAGTTCACGGCGGTGGCGGGGACGACGTGACAACTCCACGGAGGAACGAGCGGCACGATGATGCCCGGTCCTCGGCCGCCGACAGGGACGCGACGTTCAGGAAAAGGCGGCCAACACATGACGGGAACACAGTCGCGCTGGGGCGTGATCGGTGTGGGGCATATTGCCGGGGTTTTCGCCCAGGATCTGACGGTAACGACTTCGGGCCGGGTAGTTGCCGTCGGTTCGCGTACCCAGGAGGCGACAGCTTCGAATAGCGCCGGCCGCTAACGTTGCGGCCCGATCCACTCGCTCTCGGGTGGTACCAGTTCGGAAAGTTGTTGCCAAAGGCCGTCGGGGACCTCCAGGCAGGCGAGGTCGACCAGTTCGTCGACGTGGGCGGGCGTGGCTGTCCCCACGACGGTCGACGCGATGCGGGGGTCACCTAGCGAGAACTTGAGAGCGGCCGCCCGCAGGGGGACACCGTGTGCCAGGCACGCCCTCTCCATAGAGCGCACGCGGTCGACGAGCCCGGCGCCGGCCTTGCTGTAGGCATAGGAGCTCACGGCGCCCGGGCCCTTGGCCAGTATCCCGCCCCCGTACACGGCCGCGTTGACCACGGCGACGCCGGCCGTCACGGCCTCGTCTATCAGGGGCTCGGCCGAACGGTCGACCAGGGTGTAGCGGTTGTGGGTGAGCAGCACCTCGAACGCGCCCGTACCCAAGAACCGCCGCATGAGCCCGACGGGACCGCCCGCGACCCCTATGTGCTGCGCTAAACCCTCGTCGCGCATCGCGACCAGGGCCTCGACCGGCCCGCCGGGGGCCATGGCCTCCTCGAAGGTGATCTTGTCGGGATCGTGCAGGTAAAGCAGCTGGAACCGGTCGGCCCCGAGCCTTTCGAGGCTCTCTTGGGCCGAACGGCGGGCCCGGTCGCCGCTGAAGCCACCGGTAACAGGATCAGGGTCGACCTTGGTGGCCAGGACGAAACCGTCCGGGAGCCCGCCGCGCTCGGCGATGGCGGCACCGATGCGGCGTTCGCTCTCGCCGTTGCTGTAACCGTTGGCCGTGTCGAGGAAGTTGATAGGGCTGCCGAAAACATGTTGGACGGTCCGGACGCCCCGCTCGTATTCGACGTCCTCGCCGAACACCTGGGGCACGCTGCCGAGGGGCGACGCGCCCACGCATATGGCCGTCACCATCAGCGAGGTGGGGCCGAGGCGCCTGAGAGGCAGTGGGCCCGGCGCGCCCTCCGCCGCCGGTCGGGGTTGGTCCAGCGTCGTTGTCCCGGTCAGAGCCCGTTGCGGGACACGACACCCGCGTACCACAGGGCGCTGGACTTGGGGATCCGCTCCTGGGTCTTGAAATCTACCCAGACGAGCCCGAAACGCTGAGAATACCCGTCGGCCCACTCGAAATTGTCCACGAGGCTCCAGCAGAAGTACCCGCGCAGGTCGGCGCCGGCGGCGATGGCGTCGTGAGCCGCTCTGAGGTGCCGATCGAGATAGTCGGTCCTTTCGGGGTCATTGACGGCCCCGTCCGGGCCCACGTAGTCGGGGAAGGCGGCGCCGTTCTCGGTCACGTACAGGGGCAAATGCCCGTACTCGGTGTCGACCCGGGACAGGAGCTGCGCCAATCCCTCGGGCTCGATGGGCCATCCTTTCCCGGTTACGGGGACAGCGGGGTCCGGACGCCCCCACGCCCGCAGGAAGTCCGGGAAGGGCCGGTCTCCCGGGCGAGGAGCACCTTGGGCGGCGGCCACGGTCTGGCAGAAGTAGTAGTTGACGCCCAGGAAGTCGACCGGGGCCTGGACCGTCGCCAGGTCGTCAGGACGCACGTGGTCCTCACCCACGAGCGGGCGGAGAAGGTCGGCCAGGTCCTCGGGGTACTCGCCCCGCAAGACGGGATCCAAGAACCAACGGTTGACATAGCCGTCGACCCGAGCCGCCGCCTCGACATCGGCCGTCGACCCGGAGGCGGGACGGGCGGGGCTGAGGTTGAGGGTGATGCCCACGCTCGAGCCCGGGGCCATGACCGACCTCACCGCCCGGGCGGCCAGCCCATGGCCCAACAGCAGGTGGTGGGCGGCGCGATAGGCCGAGGAAAGGTCGGCCACCCCCGGTGCGTGGATGCCGTTCCCATATCCCAGGTGGGCCCACTTTGCCCGGCATGTGGCAGAACGTGTCCCAGATGGACCGGCCCCGCCCGTCCTCGGACACAGCGCCTTCGATCTGGTAGGAGGCCGTGGCCGTTCCCCACAAAAAGTTGTCCGGAAAGCTGTACATGGGCCTTGGATGATAGGACAGGGGCCGGCCCGACCAGATCGGCGCAGGTCGGGGGCCTCCCACTGCGCTAGTCTGGGGGGCCTCAGGGCCCGGGGGCCGCAGTGCCGCCGGCTCGTACCGTCTCAGGCCCTTCCGGGAGTACAGCGTTGCCCAGACGAAAGATCACTGGTGCCGCGCTCGCACCGCTCGTCGCCGCCCTGCCCCTGGTAGCTGAGGCCGTGCGGGCGGGCACGACCCACGCCGGCACTTGGTTCTGGGGCGACCAGGCGCTCATCGACCTCGAGGCCCACAACAGCCTGATTGGGCGCAACCTGCTCGGTGTGTACGACCGCTACGGCTGGCACCACCTCGGGCCCTTCTGGTTGGCGCTGCTCGGGGTGTTCCGCTGGCTCGGGGCCGGATCGGCGGTCGCCCTGGTCGTGGGCAACGACCTGGTGCAGGCGGCGGTCGCCGCCGCCATCGTCGTGGTCGTCATGCGGCTGCGGCCCGGCCTCACCGGGTGGTGGGCCGCTCTGGTGCTGCTGGGCTACGAGTGGTCTTTCGGGGCCGAACGCCTGGGCACGGTCTGGGCTCCCTATGCCATCGCCCTGCCCGCCGCCCTCCTCGTCTTGCTCGTGGCCGACATCGTTTCCAGCCGTGGCCCGTGGCCGCCCACCGTTGGCGCCGCCGTCTGCGCATCGTTCTTGTGCCAGACCGACATCAGTACCGCCGTCGTGGTCGGCGCCCTCGTCGTGGCCACCCCGGTACTGCGCTTGGCGGCCGGCGCCCGGCTCCGCCGGAGTGCCGACCGTCCCCGTGGCGTCGCCCGGGCCGTCGGCGGCCTTTGGAAGTTCCAGCCCGGGTGGGGCTGGGCGACAGCCAGGTGGCGCCGCTCCCTCGCCGTGCTCGTGGTCGTGGTGGTGGTGGTCTGGTTGCCCACCATCATCCAACAGTTCACGACTAGCCCGGGCAACATCGTCCAAATCTACCGCTTTCTTTCCAAGCACCCGGGCCACCAGCCGTGGACGGACGCGCTGCAAGCGGCCGGGACCATCTTCGGCTCGTTCCCGTTGCGCCTGGGCGAACAGGTCTCCAAGCGGGACTCCGACCCGGCCTGGCTCGTCGCCGGTTCGGTGTGGCAGCGTCCCTGGTTCCTGGCCTACCTGGTGGTCACCGCGGGAGCGGCGGTGTACGGCTTCGTGCGCCGCCGACGTGCCGCCGCCTCCCTGGCGGCGGCGACCGCTGTGGCCATGCTGGCCGCAGTATGGTCCGTCCACCTGGCTTACGGCCCGCTGTACCCCTACCTCGTCCTGTGGACGGGCGCCCTGGTGGTCCCCGCTCTCACGGGATGGTGGCTGGCCCTGGCGCCGCCCCTGGCTTCCGCCGTGACAACCAAGGCGTCCTCCGCCACAACCAAGGCTTCCGCCGGCAGGGACCGGACGGCGGGCCGGTCCTGGGGAGCCCGTCTGGTGGGGGCGAGCCGGCCCTCGGGGCTGGTGCTTCCGGCTGTGACCCTAGCCGCCGCGCTCGCCATGGGCGGTGCCTTCGGGGCCACCTCCGACCCGATGGCCGGCTCACCTTCTCACCTGGCCCGCAAGTCGTGGGAGTCGGTGGCGGCGGCGGCACTGGTGCCAGGGGTCAGGACGATTTACGTTGACATCGTCAACGCCGACGCCATGCCGGACGCTGCGGCCATAGCCGACCAGGCTGTCCGCCACGGCCTGCGCGTCGAAGTCAACCGGGCCGCCCTATATTTCCTGGACCCCTCCTTTGCCCCGACATCGGTCGCTCAGCTGGAGGTCATCGTGTGCTGCGGCCGCAGCGACCCCCGCAGGACGCCGGCCGGGGCCGAGTTCAAGGCGAAGGTCGGAGGTCAACGGATCTATATTTCCACTGCCGGTTACCGGCCGGTCACGGGCGGTCCCGTGGTCACCCAGGCCGCCCCTCGGGTCTCGGCAGCCAGATCTAGGAGAGCTTCACGAGTATGAGAGCTTCACGAGGAGACACCAATGCGCCCTGACCTGGCACCAGCAGTCGCAGAGAGTATGGCCCGCGTCGCGGAGATCGGCCTGCTGCCGGTGGTCGAGCTTCCTGACCTCAAGCTGGCCGAGCCCCTCTTCGAGGCCTTGTCGGCCGGCGGCCTTCCCGCCGCTGAGATCACGCTGCGCACGGCCGCCGGACTGGACGGGATCCGGCTACTGGTCGAGGCTTTCCCGACGGGTTTCATCGGTGCCGGCACCGTGCGCTCGGTCGAAGACGCCGCCCGGGTGATCGATGCCGGGGCGCGCTTTGTGGTCTGCCCGGGCACGGATCCCGAGTTGGTCGCTTACTGCTGCGAGCGCCAGGTCCTGGTCATGCCCGGCGTCTGCACACCGAGCGAGATCCAGGCCGCCTTGCGGGCCGGTGCCGCGCCGCTGCTCAAGTTTTTCCCGGCCGAGCCCTCGGGGGGCGTTTCGTTCCTCAAGGCGCTGGCGGGGCCCTTCGGCGAGGTGCGTTTTGTCCCCACCGGAGGGATAAACGCCGCCAATCTGGAGACCTATTTGAGCCTGCCCCAGGTGGCGGCGTGCGGGGGGAGCTGGATGGTGACCAAAGCCCTGCTGGCTGAGCGCGACTTCCTCAAAATCCGGGACCTCACCGCCCAGGCCGTCGGCATCGTCGCCGCCTCTGCCGTCTCCCGTGCCTGAGGTGCCCCTCGTTCTGCGCCCGGCCGCCGGGTGCCGCTGGGACTTCGTCGCCGCCGGCGAGGTGATGTTGCGCCTCGACCCCGGCGACGGCCGTATCGCCACCACCCGCAACTTCCAGGTCTGGGAAGGCGGCGGCGAGTACAACGTCGCCCGGGGCTTGCGCCGTTGTTTCGGCCTGCGCACTGCTGTGGTCACGGCCCTGGCCGACAACCCGGTGGGGCGCCTCATCGAGGACCTGCTCCTCCAGGGGGGCGTGGACATCTCCCACTTGCGCTGGGCCCCCTTCGACGGCATCGGCCGCAGCGTACGCAACGGGCTCAACTTCACCGAGCGCGGCTTCGGGGCCCGGGCGGCGCTCGGGTGCTCGGACCGCGCCAACAGCGCCACCAGCCAGTTGCAGCCGGGAGAAGTGCCTTGGGACGAGATCTTCGGCTCCGAGGGCGCCCGCTGGTTCCACACCGGCGGTATTTTCGCCGGGCTGTCCGAAAGCACGGCCGCGGTGGCCGGCGAGGCCATGTCCGCCGCTCACCAGGCCGGTACTACCGTGTCTTACGACCTCAATTTCCGGCCTTCGTTGTGGAAAGCTGCGGGCGGGCCGCAGCGGGCCGTGGAAGTCAACCGGCGGCTGGTGGCCATGACGGACGTCCTTTTCGGCAACGGGGACGATTTCAGCTCCGCTCTGGGCTTCGACGTCGCCGGGACGGGGCCCTCCAAGGCCGCACTGGACATCGAAAGCTATGGCGCCCTGCTGGCCCGGGTGGCGGACGAGTTCCCATCCCTCAAGGTGATCGCCAGCAGCCAGCGGGGCGTGCGCTCGGCCAGCCGCAACCACTGGGGAGCCATCTGCTGGGCGGGTGGTGAGGTTTTTGCCCACGACATGCCCGACGACCTCGAGATCCTGGACCGTGTCGGCGGGGGCGACTCCTTCGCCTCCGGGCTCATTTACGGCCTGATAACCGAGATGCCGGTCGACCAGGCGCTGGGTTACGGAGTGGCTCACGGCGCCCTGGCCATGACCACTCCCGGCGACACGTCGATGGCGACCCTGGCCGAGGTGGCCCGGTTGGTCGCCGGAGGCTCGGCCTGGGTCGTCAGGTAGCTTTAAGGCCCATGACGCCGGACCCGGGGCACCTGGCCCTCCTCCTCGACTCCTCCCTTCGCGACCACGCGCTGGAGCGGGACATAATCGAGGCCGCGGGCGGGAGACTGGTCGTCACCGGCGTGGGGGTGTGGGAAGAGCAAAACGAACAGCAGGTCCTCGACCAACCGCTCTTGGCCGAGGCCGCGGTCCTCCTGGTGGAGCACGCGCCGGTCACGCGTCGGGTGCTCGAGGCAGCGAGCTCGTGCGCCCTCGTCGCCCGCTATGGCGTGGGGGTAGACAACGTGGATATCCCCGCCGCCACCGACGCCGGGATCTGGGTCACCAATGTCCCCGACTACGGCACGGACACCGTGGCCGATCACGCCATCCTGTTGCTGCTCGCGGTGGCCCGGGACCTGCGGGGCTTCAACGAAAGAGTCCGCCAGGGCGGCTGGCGAGGCGACCCTGAGCAGTACCTGCCGCTGGCCCTCAGCGGCCGGTCCCTCGGCATCGTCGGCTACGGCCGCATTGGCAGCGCCACCGGCCGCCGGGCCCGGGCGATGGGGCTCAAGGTGTACGCCTACGACCCGTTCGTGCCGGCGGAAAAAATGACCGGGGACGGCGTGGTTGCCTGCCCCGACCTGGAGACGCTCCTGAAAGAGCGGGACTTCTTGTCTTTGCACTGCCCCCTGACCGAACTGACGCACCACCTCATCTCCGAGGAGGCGCTGGCGCTGACCAAGCCAGGGGTGATCATTATCAACACGGCCCGTGGGGCCGTGGTCGACCTGGTGGCTCTTCAGGCCGCCCTGGCGACAGGCCAGGTGGCCGGCGCTGGCCTGGACGTTTTCGACCCCGAGCCCCTGCCCATAGGTCATCCCCTGCGGGTGCACCCCGCTGTAGTGGCCACCCCGCACGTGGCCTACCTGTCCGACCGGTCGTTCGTGCAACTGCGGACCAAAGTGGCCCAAAACGCGGCGGCGGTGCTGCGGGGCGAGCTCCCCATCTACCCGGTGAACGACCCCGCCCACCCCCGGCGCCTTTCGACAGGAGCGGGCCCCGCCACCTGAGCCCGGGCGCCCGTAGCCAGAGCTTGCACGGTGCCCTCCTGTCGTAATTTTCCGGATCTGCCGAATCTTCCGGACGGGCTGCCCGACCGGCCCCCCCCGGCTGCCTCGCCGGGCGGTACGGGCTGGCGCCGGGCCGTCCGGGCGGCGTGCCGGGCCGGGGGTGGTAGGCTCATGTTCCTAGCTGACTTACCTGAGAAGGGGTTGCTGTGCTGTCAACGATTTTTTCGGGTAGTGACGACCTGATAGTCATCCTCGTCGCGGTGGTGGTGCTTTTCGGGGGGAGCCAACTTCCGAAGCTGGCCAAAAACACAGGCGAGGCCTTGCGGGAGTTCCGCAAGGCTCATTCCGAAGCCGAAGCGGGGACGACCCCGGCCGCCACTCCGGTGGCGGGCGCGACGTCCACTCCCGTCCTGCCGACAGCCCCCGTTGCCCCGGTCCTGGTCCAGGCCCCGCCTGCGGCAGCGACAGGCGACTACGTGACGGTCACCCGGGCCGAGCTCGACGCGCTCCTGGCCGAGCGCACCGCCCACGCAAAAGCGGAAGCGGTCCCGACCGACAACTGAGCTTCGCCGGGAGGCTTCGGGCGGCCACGGGCCGTGATGAGAGTGGCCACGGGCGGTGATGGACGGTGGCGAGACGCCCACGGGTAACTGATAGCAGCGTCCGCTTGGGCTTCTGAGCTGGGGATATTCGTACCTCTGAGGTTGTGCCGGGCGCCATAAAGTCTTAAGTCCCCCCGGTGCGTGACCGATGGTAAGTGGGTGAAGACCCTGGCCCCACCGCGCGTCGCCGTTCTGCCGGTGCTGGACCTGAGCGACTGGGGCGTGCCCAGCGCGCCAGGCGTCACCGCCAAGACCAAGAAGTCCCGGACCTGGATATGGTTCCTGGTTTTCGAGGCCGTCGTCGCCCTGATCTACTTCCCTTTCGGGATCCCCTCCGGCAAGCCCCGGATGCTCGGCTTCATCCCGTGGATGGAGTGGGACGGACAGGTCCCGGCGTGGGCGGTGCTGGGACTGTCGTCGGTGGCCGCCATCGTTTACGGCGCCCGGCGGTACCGGCCCAGGGCGACGCTCGCCTGGTGGTTCATCGGCGCCGGCGTAACCCTTTTCATAACCGGCGACACGATTTATAAGACCTGGCACCAGATAATGGGCCAGCAGAACATCCCGTTCCCGTCGTTCATCGACGCCATCTACATCACCATGTACCCGGTCCTGGCCGTCGGCTTGCTTCTGCTCGTGCGGGCACGCCTACCCGGTGGCGACAAGGCCGGCCTGCTCGACGCGCTGATCGTCACCTTGGGCCTGGCCCTGCTCTCGTGGATTTTCCTGATCGGTCCCAACGTCCGGGCCCCGGGAGGGATGCTCGTCCGCTTGACGGCCGCCGCCTACCCGCTGGGCGATGTGCTGCTGCTGGCCATGTTGGCCCACCTCTGGAGCGCCGGGGGGTTGCGCAACCCTGCTGGGCGCCTGCTGGCCATCGGGACCCTGGGGACGCTGGTGGCCGACTCGGTCTACGGCCTGGCTGGTCTGCACTCCAGCTGGAACTGGCACGACGGTAACCCGTTCGATCTCGGGTGGATCGTCTTCTACAGCTGCTGGGGGGCGGCCGCCCTGCACCCGTCGATGCGCCAACTGTCGGAGCGCCGGCCGGTGGCGGCCCTGCTCACGAGCCGTTCCCGCCTGGCCCTGCTCGGCGCTATCACCCTCATCGCCCCGGTCGGGCTGCTCGTCGAGACCTCGGTGGGCAAGCCGGTGGACGCGCCGGTCATAGCCGCTGTCGCCGGGATCATGTTCTTTCTGGTCGTGCTGCGCATGTCAGGTGTCGTCTCCGCTCACAAACAGGCCGTGGCCCGCGAGCAGGTCATGCGCCGGGAGGCGGCCGAGCTGGTGGGCGCAACCGGCCGGACCGGCATCAACGAAGCCACCGTACGGGCCGTGAGCGACCTGGTCGGCGGGCACGCCGAGGCCTGTTCCGTGAGCCTGGCCATGGTCGGCGCACCCGGCGAGTTCAAGGTGGTGGCCGCACGGGGGACGCCGGACCGTAACCCCCAGTTCGACCTGGGCACCCTGGCCAACGAGGCGTGGGAGGCGCTTAACTCGGGGCGCGCCGTGCGGTGCCGTGCCGCCGTACGGGAGGACGTCCCGGCGGGCACGGTCGGGGAGTGGTTGTTCCTTTGCCCCATCGTGACGGGCGAAAAACTGAAGGGCGTCATCGTGGTCGAGGCCTCCGACGAGTTGCCCATCGACCTCACCAACACGCTGGAGACCCTGGCCGCCCAGGTCGGCCTGGCCCTCGACCGCGAGGACCTGACCGACGCCTTCCACGCCCGGCGTAGCGAGTTGCGGTTCCAGACGCTCGTACAGAGCGCCTCCGACGTCATCCTCATCGCCCGGCCCGACACGACCATTACCTACCAGACGCCCTCAGCCCAGCGCACCCTCGGGTACGAACCGGGGGCGCTGGAGGGCCGGCGGGTCACTTCTTTGATCCACCCCCAGGACGTGGAAAGGGCCATCGCCCTCTACGGTGGGGTGGCTTTCCGCGCCGGCACGTCGGCTACGGCCGAATGGCGGGTACGCCACAGCGACGGCTCGTGGCGGGACGTGGAGGTGGTCACCAACAACATGCTGGGCGAACCGACCGTCGAGGGCATCGTGCTCACCCTGCGCGACGTGACCGAACGCAAGCGCCTGGAGGACGAACTGAAACACCAGGCCTTCCACGACGCCCTGAGCGGTCTGGCCAATCGCCCTCTGTTCCGGGACCGCCTCGAGCATGCCTTGGCCCGGGCGGCGCGCTCTCTGACGTCGCTCGCCGTGCTGTTCTTGGACCTCGACGACTTCAAGCTCGTCAACGACAGCCTGGGCCATGCCGTGGGCGACGAGCTGCTGGTGGCGGTGGCCGGACGCCTGATGGGCTCGCTGCGCTCGGGTGACACGGCCGCCCGCTTCGGCGGCGACGAGTTTGCCGTCCTGCTGGAGGCGACCGAGGACATCTCCGACGCCCGCTTGGCGGCCGAGCGGATCCTGGCCGATCTGAAACCGCCGTTCTCGGTCAACGACCGCCTTATCCCGGTCCACGCCAGTGTGGGGATCGCCTATAGCAAGTGCGGCCTCGAGGGGCCGGCCGAGCTCCTGCAGGCGGCCGACGTG
>Ga0181517_10002806_pt1 | contig 17251 bp, 8 predicted proteins | sample PEATcosm2014_Bin_31_FD_119748 | JGI IMG/M metagenome (GOLD analysis project Ga0181517, IMG submission 119748) | Peatland microbial communities from MTU Mesocosm Facility, Houghton, MI, USA - PEATcosm2014_Bin01_30_metaG | ecosystem: Environmental > Terrestrial > Soil > Wetlands > Peat | place... | reverse complement strand
GTGATCATGAACGCCGCGCCGGCGTTGGTCGCCGGCTGCCGCCGCCTCGCCATGGTCGTGCCGACGCCCGACGGCAAGCTCAATCCGCTGGTCCTCGCCGCGGCCAAGATCGCGGGCGTCACCGAAATCCACCGCATCGGCGGCGCCCAGGCGATTGCGGCGCTCGCGTACGGAACCGAGAGCGTCCCGCCGGTCGCCAAGATCGTCGGCCCGGGCAACGCCTATGTCGCGGCGGCCAAGCGACGGGTGTTCGGCGTCGTCGGCATCGACATGATCGCCGGGCCGTCGGAAGTCGTCGTGCTCGCCGATTCCAGCGCCGAAGCGGAACTCGTCGCGGCGGACCTCCTCGCTCAGGCCGAGCACGACGAAGCGGCGCAGTCGATTCTCGTCACCGACGACGCGCGCCTGGCGACCGACGTCGCCGCGGCGGTCGAGGCGCAGCTCGCCGATCTGCCGCGCGCGGCGATCGCCGGCGCGAGTTGGCGCGACTACGGCGCGATCATTCTCGTCGACAGACTCTCCGCTGCGCCGGCGCTGATCGACCGCATCGCGCCTGAGCATCTCGAGATCATCGCCCGCGACGCCGAGGCGCTGTCGGCGGCGATCAACAACGCCGGCGCGATCTTCCTCGGGCCCAACACGCCTGAAGCGATCGGCGACTACGTCGGCGGTTCGAATCACGTGTTGCCGACTTCGCGTTCGGCGCGCTTCTCTTCGGGGCTCGGCGTCTACGACTTCGTCAAACGCACCTCGATTCTCAAGTGCGACGCGCGATCGCTGGCGACGCTTGGACCGGCGGCGGTGACGCTCGGCGAGGCGGAGGGGCTGCACGCCCACGCGCGATCGGTGGCGCTGCGTCTGGGGCGGGACGGCGCGACGTGAGCGACGAGGCCCAACCCAACCGCAACCGGCTGGCGGAAGTGAAGTTAGACGAGAGGTCGCTTCCGCGCGGACTGGCCGATCGCGACCACGAATGTGCGGCGGCAGTGTTCGACCTGATCGAGGACAATCGCTTCGGCGTGCGCGGCCGCGACGATGGGCCCTACAGTCTTCGCATCGCGCAAGTCGAGTCGCGACTCAGTTTCGAGGTGAGCACGAGCGCCGGCGCTCCCGTCGTCGAGTTCGCGGTCTCGATGACGCCGTTCCGGCCGCTGCTGAAGGACTACTTCAACATCTGCGAGAATTATTACACCGCGATTCGCAGCGCCGGCCCGCGCCAGATCCAGGAAATGGACCGCGCCCGGACCGCGCTGCACAACGAGGGCGCCGGCCTGCTCGCCGCACGCCTGGCCGACAAGGTGGAGATCGACGAGGCGACGGCGCGCCGCTTGTTCACCCTGGTCTCCGCCCTGCATTGGCATCCATGACGGCGGCGACGGCGAGCGCGCCGTCTCCGGCCGAAGGCCGCGCCGCCTTCATCCGCGCCAACACGCGCCTTCTCGCTCCGCCGCTCGCGCCTGAGATGCGGCTCCAGCTTGCCGACGAAGCGGTCGAGTTGTGGACCAAGACCGAGGCGGAGATGCAGGCTTCCGGCCTGCCGCCGCCGTTCTGGGCCTTCGCCTGGGCGGGCGGGCAGGCGCTCGCGCGCTGGATCGGCGATCATCTCGACGCAATCGCCGGCCGCCGCGCGCTCGACTTCGGCTCCGGTTCAGGAATCGTGGCGATCGCCGCCGCGCTCGCCGGCGCGGCAAAAGTCGAAGCGAGCGAGATCGACCCGTTCGCCCAGACAGCGATCGCGCTCAACGCCGGCGAGAACGGCGTCGTCATCGAAGTGCTGTCCGAGGACGTGATCGGCGTGGATCGCGGTTGGGACGTCGTTCTGGCCGGCGACGTCGCCTACGAGCGCGACATGGCGACGGCGGTCTTCGCCTGGCTCGAGGGCCTCGCTCAGCGCGGCGCGCTGGTGCTCGTCGGCGATCCGCGGCGCAGCTATCTCGCCCTCGACCGGCTCGAATGCGTCGCCGAATATTCCGTCCCGACCACGCGCGCGCTCGAAGACGCCGAGATCAAGCGCGCCGGCGTGTTCACGTTTCGCTCGGCGCGTAAACTCGATTAGGGGTATCATTCCGGCTCTGAATCGCGCGCCGTTCGGCCCGCGGTTCGCGCTGCGCATCATGTCGATCGAAACATGCAGCTCTACTACGCGACGCACGATGGCCAGGCTCGCCGCATCGCCGAGCGAATCGCCGGCCGCCTGGCGGAGAGAGGAATCCCAGCTTCGCCGCAGGATTTAGCGGCGAAGCTTCCGGCTGCGGAAAAGCTGGCGGCGGCGCGGCTGGTGACGATCGTGTCGGCCGTGCGTTATGGCCGGCATCTGCCGGCAGGACGACAGTTTCTTTCCATCTACCAAACGCTACGCGCGCCGCCGCCGTTGGTGCTCCTGTCCGTGTGTCTGGCGGCAAGGAAACCCGGCCGGGACACCGCCGCGGACAATCCCTATCTCCGCAAAGCGATCGCCCGGCATCGGCTTGCTCCCGCCCTCGCTCTGGCCGTCGCCGGACGCCTGGATTATCCGCGCTACAGCTGGCTGGACCGGCAAATGATCCGCTTCATCATGATGCTGACGCGAGGCCCAACCGATCCCAGGACGTCGATCGAATATACGGCGTGGAACGTGGTCGACGACGTCGCGCTGCGGATTGCCGAACTCCTCGAGCGCTCGGAGCCGCTACGAAGCTGATGCAGGCGCAACTGCCGCGGCAGGCTTCGCGGCGAAGGATCACAAGCTGTTTCTTGGATTCATCTCACGGTCCGCTGGCGCTCACCCCAGGCGCACGTTGACGTGGTGAATCGATCCGTCGTCAACCAACGGCACGCGCAGCGGGCGCTCCGTGAGTTCGACGCCGTCGACGTCGGCGGAGACGACGCCCCGATTCACGCCGCCGGGGTTCTCCACCAACACCCTGTACCGCGCCGAGCGATATTTCACGTCAGCGGTGAATTGTCCCCACGCTTTGGGAACGCAGGGATCGATGCGAAGAGACGCGCCGCGCAACCTCAGGCCGAGCAGACTCTCCACGCCCGCGCGCTGCAGCCAGCCGGCCGAGCCGGTGTACCAGGTCCAGCCTCCGCGTCCGACATGAGGCTTGGTCGAATAGATGTCGGCGCAGACGACGTAAGGCTCGACCTTGTAGCGATGGGCGTCGGCGCGCGTTCGCGAATGGTTGATCGGGTTGAGCATGGCGAAGAGCTCCGCCGCCTTGTCCCCGTCGCCCAGCGCGGCGAAGGCCATCACCGACCAGGCCGCCGCGTGCGTGTATTGCCCGCCATTCTCGCGAACGCCTGGCGGATATCCCTTTATGTAACCGGGATCGGTTGGCGTCTTGTCGAAGGGCGGGGCGAACAAGAGCGCCAAGCTGTCGCCGCGGTTGATCAACTCGCGATCCAGCGAGGCCATCGCGCGCAGGGCGCGACCTTGCGTCGCCGCCCCCGACAAAACCGCCCAGGATTGTGCGATGGAGTCGATCCGACACTCGTCGCTGCGCGACGATCCCAGTGGCGTTCCGTCATCGAAATAGCCTCTGGCGTACCAATCGCCGTCCCACGCCTCGCGCTCGAGCGCGACCTTGAGCGCGTCGGCGTGCATGGTCCAATGTTCCGCGCGGGCAGTCTCGCCGCGCGTGGCTGCGAGCGGCGCGAAAGCCGTCAGCGTCGCGTAGAGGAACCAGCCGAGCCAAACGCTTTCGCCTTCGCCCTTCTCACCGACGCGGTTCATGCCGTCGTTCCAATCGCCCGTGCCGATGAGCGGAAGTCGGTGGCGGCCATCGGCCAGGCTCTGATCGAGCGCGAGCGCGCAATGCTCGAACAGAGTGGCTTGCTGTTGCGGGATTGCCGGCAGAAAGAAGTTGTCCGTCTCGCTCGGCTCCAGTCGCGGTCCTTCGAGGAATGGAACGGATTCGTCGAGCACGAGCTTGTCTTGCGTGGCCTCGACGTATTGCGCGACGGCGTAGGCGAGCCAAGGTCGGTCGTCGGAGATCCGGGTGCGCACGCCCTTGCCGGAATGCGGCAGCCACCAATGTTGGACGTCGCCCTCGACAAACTGACGGGCCGCTGAGCGCAACAGATGTTCGCGCGTCAGCTCGGGGCGAGCCGCGACCAGCGCCATGCCGTCCTGCAGTTGATCGCGAAACCCGTAAGCGCCGCTGGCTTGATAGAAGGCCGAGCGCGCCCAGACGCGGCAGGCCAGCGTCTGGTAGAGGAGCCAGCCGTTGAGCAGCAGATCCATCGTACGGTCGGGCGTCCTGACCTGAATCGCGCCCAACGTGTCGTCCCACAGCGCCGCGACGCCGGCCTCGATGGCGTCGAGATCGGCGGCGCGATAGGTCAGCACCGCTGCGCGAGCGGCCTTCCGCGTGGCGGCCTGTCCGAGGAAGAAAACCACCTCGGCCACGCCGCCCGCCCGCAACTCGAGCGTCGTGCGCATCGCGGCGCAGGAATCCAAAGCGGCGCCGACGCTATTGGACAGCGGCTCCGCGCTCGCGAGCCCCGCCGGATTGGCGAGGGCGCCATTGCGGCCAATGAACTCGCGCCGGTCGCCGGTCGAATCCGTTTGTGCGCCGCGCATATCCGCGAAGGCGAAGCGCGAACCGAAATCCCCGTTCCAGGGATTGCGCGCGAACATCGCGCCGGTGACGCCATCCAACTCGGTCTCGACGAAGCCGAGCGAAGCGGATCGCGATGCGCCCAGGATCCACTCGACGTAAGCGGTCACGCTGAGAACGCGCGTGCGATTGGTGTCGTTGGTCAACCGGAGGCGCGATATCTTTATCGACCCCTCGACAGGCACGTATTGCAGGAGGTTCGCGGCAATGCCGCACGCCCTGTGCTCGAAGCGGCTGTAGCCTCGTCCGTGCCGCGCGACATAAGTCGCCTGCGGATCGCGGATGGGCAGCGCCGTCGGACTCCAGAGATCGCCGGTTTCGTCGTCTCTGATGTAGAAGGCTTCGCCTGGGGGGTCGCTGACCGGATCGTTCGACCACGGGGTGAGCCGGTTCTCGCGGCTGTTGGCGGACCAGGTGCAACCGCCGCCTTCAGTCGCCGTCTGGAAACCGAACGCCGCGTTGGCGATCACGTTGATCCACGGCGCCGGCGTCGATTGGCCCGGCCCGAGCACGGTCACATATTCCTTGCCGTCTGCGCCAAATCCCCCCAAGCCGTTGAAGAACTCGAGGTCGGGAGGGCGGACGCCGGCGGGGAGCCGCGGACGGTGCGCGAGAGGTTTGACGAACGGCCGAATCGGCGCGTTGGGGTCGGCGGCGCGATCGAGTTGATCGGAAAGGCTGCCGTGCTGGGCTGCGAGCACGACGCGCGCCGCCGCGATCAGCAGCGAACGCGTCTGCGCGGGGACGAGGTCGGACCTGAGAACGACCACATTGCCCAGCTGTCGCTCCACTCCGGGCGCGGGCCGCGATTGGCTGGCGCGAACCAAGGTCTCAACTGCAATTTGGAGATCTTGCACGTACGAAGACCGGCGCTCGTTCAGGATCACGAGATCGACGGCGAGCTGCTTCATTCGCCAGTATTTATGCGCTTGCAGAATCTGATGAACGAAATTGAGGTTCTCGACATCGGCGATTCGCAACAGGACGATTGGCAGATCGCCGGAAATCCCTTGCGGCCACAGTCCGGATTGCGGGCCGGAGCCTTGACGAATCGCGTCCGAGGCGGGGCGCAGCGCTCGTCCTGAGAAAATGACATGACCGGCTAGACGCTGAAACAGACCCGCCTCGCCTGGCCTGACGCCCAGATGATGAAGCTGAACTTGTCCCTGGGTCCAAGCGAGCGTCGTGGCGCGCTCATAGGCGGCCGCGTCGCGATGCTTGTCGATGCAATCCAACAGGGCGGCGCGCGATTTGGCCGCCATCGTCCAGAATGCGACGCGAACCGTGGCGCCCGGCGCCACATCCACGCGGCGCCGCAAAGCGAAGATCGGATCGAGCACCGCGCCGATGGAATTGGTCAGAGGTCGCGCGTCGAAAATCGCAAGCGGTGCGCTGACCCCGTGTCCCCGGCCGAGGAACAGCGCCCTGTCGGTTTCGAACTCGGGCTTGCCTTCGGCGTCGCCGTTGGCGACGCTCAGATGGGCGGCCCATATTTCCGGTTCCGACGGCGCTCGCTTTCGCCGCGTGGCGACGATGGCGCCCTGGTCGACGAGATATTCGGTTTCGATGAACAGCTTCGCGAAGGCTGGATGGGCGACATCGGCGCTCTGAGGGCCCAGAGCGAGTTCTGCGTAGGAGGTGATCTCGATTTCGCGTGAGCGGCCGCCCGAGTTGGTGATCGAGACCCGACGCACCTCGGCGTCGTCCTCTTCGGAAACGAGCACTTCGAGGACCGTCGTCAGGGTTCCGTCGCGCCGCGTGATCTCCGCGCGCTCCTCGTTGAAGTGGATGGAATACTCGTCGGGTTCGGCGCCGGTCGGCTGATAGCCCGCCGACCAGACGGAGCCGCTGCGCATGTCGCGAAGAAAGATATAGGAGCCGGAATCGTCGCAGGTGGCGTCCTCGCGCCAACGGGTGATCGCCACATCGCCCCAACGGCTATAGCCAGAGCCTGCCGCCGTCAGCATCACGGAGTAGCGACTGTTGGAGAGCAGCAGGGTCGCGGGCGGAGAGAGATGCACGGACACGATCTTGCGACCGCCGGTGGGATCCTCTTCGTCGGGACGCGCGGCGGAGTGGGCTTCGGCCACCCATGGACGCGTTCTCGGGATCTCGCGCGGGACCCTCTCCTGCAGCAACAATTCCGTCGCCTGAATCATCGGCTCAGCGTGAAAGCGCTCGCGCATCGCGCCGCCGAACAGCGCATTGGCGATGGAGACGATCGTCATGCCCTGATGATGCGCCATATAGGCGCGCACCAACGCGAAGTCCTCACCGTCCTGAACGCGCGCCGGCGTGAAATCCACCGCTTCGTAGAAGCCATAAGGCCCCCTGGCGCCGATCGCCGCCAATCGCTTGAAATTCGCAACAGCGGCGACGGGATCGACCATCGTCGCCAATGCGGTTGCGTAAGGCGCCACGACGCGATTGACTTCCAGCCCCCGTTTCAGCCCGAGACCGGGCACGCCGAAGTTGGAATATTGATAGGTCAGTTCGAGATCGCGCGCGTTATACGCGGATTCGGAAACGCCCCACGGCAACCCAAGCGTTGCGCCGTACTCGATTTGACGCCGCACCACGAGCCGATCGGTCTGATCGAGCAAGCTTCCCGTAGGCGCGCGCATGACGAGCGGCGGCATCAGATATTCGAACATCGACCCCGACCAGGAGATGAGAGCCCCACCGTGTCCGACCGGCGTCATGGCTCGGCCGAGCCGGAACCAATGCCGGGCCGGGAGGTCGCCCTTGGCGATCGCGAAGAAGCTGGCCAGTCGCGCCTCGGACGCCAAGAGATCGTAGCAATTGGGATCCAGCGCCGATTCGGAAATGACAAATCCGATCGACAGCAGTTGCCGCTGCTGGTCGAAGAGAAAACCGAACTCCATCGCCATCGCCATGGCGCGGAACGCGTCCTCCAGCACGATCAGCCGGGCCTGGCGCGAAGCGACGGCCTCCGCCGACGAGGCCAAATCGGCTCGATGCGCGTCGATCGCGGAGAGGCTCGCCTGCGACCAATACAAGAGGTCCGACCCGCTGCCGTCGCTGCGCTCCAGCGCGATCGCGCGTGCGATATCGAGTACGGCGGCCGCCTCGCCGGACAGTTCCGCCAGTTGCGTTGCGAACGCTTCGTCGGCGAGGGATGCGCCTTCGAGCGTCTGGGTCATCGACGCAAGCGAGTCCTCGAGTTGGCGCGGCGTGACCGTCTGAGTTCTGCGCCCACGACGCAGGTCGACAGCCTGCTCGGCGGTCAGCGCGAGCGCGTCGGCGATGCCAGCCCGACGCGATGCGGCGGGCATTGGCGATTTCCGCCATTCCCGGCAGACGTTGGCGACCGCGATGAGGTGGCCGCCCAAATTGCCGCTGTCTACCGAGGAGACATACTTGGGTTCGAGGACCCGGAGATCGCGGGTGTCGTACCAATTGAAGAAGTGACCGCGGAAACGCGGCATACTTGTCATCGTCGCCAGCGTCGCCTCCAGGCGCTCGATGGCTTGGGCCGCGCCGATCCAACCGAAGTCGCGGGCGCTGACGACGGACAGCAGATACAGCCCGAGGTTGGTCGGCGACGTGCGGTGGGCCACCTCCGGCTCTGGGTCTTCCTGAAAATTGTCGGGAGGCAGCCAATTGTCCGCCGCGCCGACGAGGACCTCGAAGAACCGCCACGTGCGGCGAGCTGTTCGCCGCAACGCTTGCACGTCGGCTGTGGAGGCGTTTGTGCGGCTTTCGAGGCCTCGAGGAACGCTGACGGCGCGCGCGACCGCAGGCGAGACCAGCCAAAGCGCGACAAAGGGGGCCGCGACCGACCAAGCGCCGTGGCCAAAGAGGAGAGCAATCAGCAAAGCGGCGACAGCGATATAGAGCGCTCCCGACATGCGCACGATGAAGCCCGCGAGGTCGAGATGCGGCCCCACCAAGGTCTGCGCGGCAGGCACCCATTCCAGCAGGCGCCGCCGACTGACGAAAATGCGCCATAACGTGCGCAAGATCGCGTCGCTCATCAGACGCGTCTGGTCGGCCAGGAAAGTCACGTTCAAGATTGTCAATACCGCCGCAAGGCCAAGGTCGCCGCCGAGCGCGCGCAAATGCCCTGATATCTTCGCCCCGGGGCGTCGCGATGGGATCGCCGAAATCACCGGGATGAGGTTGGGAACGACAATCGTGGCGAGCACGAACGAGGTCCAGACCAGCGCGGGGTAGAACGGCAGGGTCCAGCCCAGAGCCAAGGCCGCGACGGCAGTCGGCGCCGAAAGGGTTCGGCGCAGATTGTCGATCATCTTCCAGCGGCCGATCCGCGGGAGCTCGCGCTTGACGCCCGGCGCTCCACCGTCTCTGTCGGCGAAGCCGAAAATCCAGGGCAGGAGCTGCCAGTCTCCTCGCGCCCAACGGTGATGCCGCTGGGCGCTGACGTCGTATCGGGAAGGAAATTCCTCGACGACTTCGACTTCCGAAGCAAAGCCGGCGCGCGCGAACGTTCCCTCGAACAGGTCATGGCTCAGGAGAGTCGAGTCCGGGGCCCGGCCGGAGAGGGCGCTCTCGAAAGCGTCGAGATCGTAGATGCCCTTTCCCGCGTAAGACCCCTCGCCGAACATGTCCTGGTAGACGTCCGACACAGCCGAGGAATAGGGATCGATCCCACTGGCGCTCGAGAATATGCGCTGAAACAGCGAACCCTCGCCGCCTTCGGGCAGCGACGGCGTCACCCGAGGCTGAAGCACGGCGTAGCCTTCGACCACCCTGCCGCGCGCCGCATCGAAACGCGGCCGATTGAGGGGATGCGCCATCTTGCCGATCAGTCGCCTCACCGTGTCGCGCGGCAATCGCGTGTCCGAGTCCAACGTGAGGATATACCGGACGTTTTTAGGCGGCGGCGCGGCGGCGGCGCCAAGGTCGATGAAGGTGGTGTCCGTCGCGCCGCGCAGCAGCCGATTCAATTCGTGAAGCTTGCCGCGCTTGCGTTCCCAACCGATCCATCGTCTTTCGCTATCGTTCCAGACGCGCTTGCGGTGCAGCAAGAGAAAACGAGGGCCTGCCGGGGCTGGGCCGTAACGCCGGTTGAGGCCTTCTATGCCTTCGCGGGCAAAAGCGACCAACTCCGCGTCGCCGTCTGAATGCTCGGTGTCGGCGTCGACCCAATCCGAGAGCAGGGCGAAGTGCAAATCGCCCTCTGGACTCGCCAGATGGTGGATCTCGAGCCGCTCCACTTGCGCGGCGATATCCACCTGCGTGGTCAACAGCGTCGGCACCGCGACCAGCGTGCGGACCGATTCGGGAATCCCCTCGCGCAGCTCCAGGCCGGGCAATGGGATCGCGTGAACGAAAAACGCGGTGCCTCTGTTGACCAGCGCTACGCCAGCGTCAATTGAGGAAACCAAACCGAGACAAGCGAGCAGACTGAGCAGGCCGACGCCGAGACCCATGCCGGCCAAGGCCGTCAATGGCGCCGCAAGCAGACAAGCCGACGTGAGTATGATTGCGGCGCCGTAGACGTCGAAACTCAGTCTGGTCGTCGCCCGCGCGGGCCAAAACAGGCGCTTGCGAAAACCGATCGACTTCTCGAATTCGTGGCGTCCTCCCGCAAGCAAATAGTAACCAGGGTCGCCGCGCCGCAATTGCTCGAGGGGAACAAGGGAAGGACGGGGCTTGCGCGCCTCGGCGACGGCGAGGCGCGCGATCTCGAGTTCGCCCTGGCCGGACCCTCGCGCCAGTTGCTCGACCGCGGTGCGGTAAAGCGTGCGGGTGGCGAAATCCATTTCCAGAAATGCGCCGCCTTTGGCCAAGGCGTTGTCGACAAGACAGATCCGCTTGAACAATTCCGTCCAATCGACCTCGGCGATCACCCTCAGGCTCGTCACGATGTTGCGCATGGTGACGTTCGCGGCGCCGTGACTGCGCTGAACCTCGCGCACCGCCGCATCCGCAGTCGTGTCCCGTCTTGACAAATGCTCGTCCAGCCATGCCAGCGCGGGCGTGACCTTCGGATCCTGATCGCGGAGCCGATGAACGAGCTGGACCGCGAACGCTTCCGAAAGCGGCCCCGTGGCGCGGTCGGCGAACACGCTCGAGGCCGGTTCCGCCGTGCGGCCGCTGACGCCCAGCAATCGATCCGCGACCCCGTCGGCCTCGTGCCGCGCAACCCGGCTTTGCGTGATCTGTTGCGCGAGCCGTCTCAGGTTTTCGATCAGAACGATCTGCAGCGTGATTGAGGCCGCCCAAAGCTCGCCGATCATCAGCGGCTGGACCGTCTGATAGGCGTTGATGAAACTGACGAGGACGTCGGCGTCGAAACTGCTGTCGGTGTGGGCGACAAACGCCCAAGCCATGCCGAATACGCGCGGGTAGCCGGCGAAAGGGCCCGTGTCCAATTTCGGCAGCTGGCGATAGTAGCCGGGAGGCAGGTCCATGCTGATCTGACGGATCTGCCTTTCGACCAGATGGTAATTGTCGATAAGCCACTCGGCCGCCGGCGTTGTCGCGCGCCCTTCGTCGGTCGCTTTTACGATCGCTCGATAGGCCGATAGCAGGACTGCGCCATTGTCGTGCAGTCGGGCGGCGAGTGGCAGACCTCGCGTGGTCCGCAACGCGACGGTCTGCGCAACTGCAAGACTGCGCGCATGCGACTCCAGACGTTCGCCGCTGAACAATTCCTGGCGGATCGGCGTTTCGCTGTCCCAAGGCGACGCTCTCCTTGAGAATCGGGGGAAGCGGCGTGACAGAAATGGGGATTTGGCCTTCAAATCCATGCTCGACAATCTGGGTCTCCTGCGCGACGTCCTCGCGCTGTCGGATACGCGGCGAACCTATGAGGACCGAGGCGCCGCAAATGTTTGTCGAACGCGCCGACGCTCTTGATCCTCCGCCGATGTCTTGGCGTAGCGGCGCCGGCGGGCAACCTTCGGTGGTCAAGCGGCGTCGCTCGCACGGAGCGCAGGCCGCTCGAAAACGGCCGCCGCAACGCATGGCTCCCGATCGGCCGCGAAAGCGTTTGCCGCCCCACCGTCAAAACGACTTGCCGCGCGCGAAACTCGCGTTTGAGGTCGCGCGCGAAGCCGAACCCTAATCCAAGCTACGATAGCCGGCCGCCAATCATCGGCGCCAGAGTCGGAAACTACTCACGGCGCCCCTGCACACACCCGCGGATCGCGCCGTGGCGCGCCCTCGACGACGCCCGCCGAGGCGGCGGGGCCAGATCAAAGCGTCACGAACAATGCGAACGCGTTGAATCGGGAGATAGCGTCCGCTGCGTAGTTTCCGAGTCTGCTCGAATGCGGCTGTCGCTCCTAATCACGCCGCAGAGCGGAACTGGGGGCTGGGCGCGTGTTCTCGCTTGGCCATCGCGCAACGGACGGAACCGCCATGTCAGACGTCAATCGCACGATGAAGGCGCCGGCGCAATCAATCCCAGAACCTAAGCCGCTCGCAAAGCTTGACGACAACCTCAATGCCGCCGCCGTCTGTTCGAAGAACGATCGCACGGGCGGCGAATCGGAAACGCCGCGCCCGAACGCGGCGGCGTTCACCGCCAAAGCGGCGCCGTCGACCGGCCGCCGGCCGCTTTTTCGTCGCTAAGCCCGCCCTCGGCCAGGCGCCACTGGCGCTGCGCGAAGCCAGCCGCCGCACGAGATCTGCCGGCAGGTCTGGTTGACGCAAGTATGCCGCGTCCGCCGACCGTGGCCAATCGCCAACAAACCAAGCTCGGCGATGCGTGCAGCCGCCATCGCTCGCCCATTCGCGGCGATTCCGATTCGTTGCCGAGCGACTCCACGCTGCAAAAGGGCGATGCGGCGACGACGCCCAAAGGCTTCGTCGTGTTTCAGCGCGCCAAGACCTGCTCGATCAAGTGCTCCGGCTTTGTCGCCTTGTCGCAGGCGCGCTCTTTGCCCAGAAGTTTGCGCGCGATGCCGGTCGACCTGGAGCGCGCGGGCGCATCGCGGCGACAAGTCGGCGCGCACTCCTCCCCGGGCGCATCTGCGCGTTAGAACCAAGGGTCGACTCTGTTGGCGTTGCTTGGATCAGCGAAATGGCGAGCCGGTTGAGCCGTGCGGCTTGCTCGCCGGCTCGCGGCGATCGTTGAACGCGTCTCAGGCTGGATTTCACGGCGCGTTCGCACAAGCAAGCTCTTTGGTTTCGCGGGGCGTCGCAGATTCGCGCCGAACCGCGGCGTCGACATGAGTAGTTTCCGATTCTGGCGCCTCCTCGCGCGACCATGTTGACTCTCTGAAGCTGCCGCGCCGTTCGTCAATATGGAGTCGCCATCATGAGAACCCATCTGCTGAGAAATATGTTCATCGTGGGCTCGGCCGCGCTCGCCTTGGCCGCCAGCGCTGTCGCGCTTCCGTCTGTCGCCGACGCCGCAGGCCACACGACCCGCATGAGCAGTGGCGCCGGCCACGGTCATGCGCGCGTTGGCGGCAATTTCCGCGGCCGAGGAGGACATGGCAGGTATGGTGGGTATGGCGGGTATGGCGGGTATAGAGGGTATGGCGGTGCCGGCTACGTCGGCGGCTACGATCCCGGCTTCTGCGGACCTATTCAATTGACTTTGGGTCTCTGCGGTCCATGGGGCTACTGAGGACGGCTGGGCCGCCTCTCGATAATGCGGGTCCATCCGGCTTTCGGGCGGCCCGCCCGCGGAGCGGAAGGATCGCGCGCGGGGGGGGGCCGCCATCCGGCGGGGGTGGCGTTTCTCGATCGACCTGCTGACGGAGAGACCAGCGTCAAGCGCAGAGCGACACCTGGCCGGCGCCGGCAAATTCGCCTTTGACTTTGGTGCGCCGAAATCCGGCGGACGATGCAGTGCTTCAACCAACAGGTGCGCTTATGAGAAAACTTCTTCTCGTCTCCGTTGCGATCGTCGGCCTGGCTGGTTCGACTTTCGCCGTGAATGCGTTTGCCGCCCCCGGCGATCAAGCGACCATGGCAAACGCGGCTATGATGCAACGTTTGCAGGAACGCCACGCCGTCTTGCTCGACGCGCATCTTGCCGCCATGAAGGCGGGGCTTAAGCTCACTGACGAGCAAGCCAAGAATTGGCCGGCTTTCGAATCGGCCATCCGTGACGCTGAGAAGGCGCGAGCGGATCGATGGCGACAAGCGCAAGACCGGATGAGTCAAGGCGAACGCCCCTCGCCGATCGAACGCATGACGATCATGTCCGAGCATCTTCAAAAAATGGGTGAGCAACTCAAGCTGGTCGCGGATGCGGCCAAGCCCCTTTATGACAGCCTCACCGACGCGCAAAAGCTCGATTTTGGTCCGCTGATGCGCGAATTCAAGCTGCGCGGTCGTCACTAGCCATTGTCATTGCGGGTGCGATCCCGGATGGCGACAGGAAACCGCAAGCCGATGATCGCCACCGCAACGATCGCGAACGTTCGTGCGCAAACGGAATGCCGGCGCCAGCGAAAGCGCCGATCCGCCGATTGGCGGCGGGGTGAACGTAGCGGCGGCTCCGCCCCGAGCCGAGCCTGACCGCGTTCCTGAAGCGTCGCACGCCTGGCGCCCGCGGCGCGGCAAAGAGGACCTTATGACACACGAATTGTCGAGCGTAGAAGCAGATCGGCCGGCAATTGCGCCAAGCCTGGAGACGGCCGGCGATCTCATGACGACGACTATCGTCTCCGTCGCGATCGGAACAAGCGTGCGCGACGTCGCGCTCCTGCTGCTCGAAAAGCGCATCAGCGCCGTTCCCGTGCTCGGCGCCGACCAGCAATTGCTTGGAATGGTCAGCGAAGGCGATCTTGTCGGTCGCAACGACGCCGATCGTGTCGCCCGCCGCGACTGGTGGCTGGCCCTGCTTGGCGATGGTCAGCCCCTGGCGGAACCTCTAGAGGCGCTGGCCGCTCGGCCGGTCGAACAGGTCATGCGCGCCCCTGTCATGACGATCGAAGCGCAGGCGCCGTTGTATGAGATCGCCGAGATGTTCCGCGTCTACGACATCAAGCGGCTGCCCGTCATGCGGGGGGGCCGCGTCGCGGGAATCGTCAGCCGGTCGGACCTGGTGCGCGCCATGGCGGCCATGGTTCCGCAGCCGGCGGCGAAGGGGTCTCTCGGCGGCTTGGCCAGCATGTTCGCCGGCATGATGAGCAGCGAGAGCGGGCTGTCGGAGCCGCAGCCGTCCGCGGCTCCGGTCGTCGTCGCGCCGGCCGTGACCGCGGAAGCGTTTCTCACCCTCGTGACGGCTTCGAAGCAAGCCGGGCGGGACGAGGCCGTCGCCGCCAAAGATCAGGCGAAGCAGGAACTGGAACGCCAGGTCAAGGCCATGCTGCAGGAACATGTCGACACGCCGGCGTGGAATGCGTTGCTCGAGCGCGCTCGAGCCGCAGCCGCGCTTGGCGAGAGCAGCTTCGAGCTCATTCGCTTTCCCTGTGACCTGTGCAGCGACGGCGGCCGCAAAATCGACGTCGCCGAAACCGACTGGCCGACCACCTTGAGGGGCGAAGCGGCCGAGTTCTATACGCGGTGGGAACGCGACCTGCGCGCGGCCAAGTTCGGGCTCTCGGCCCAGCTCGTCGATTATATCGACGGCATCCCAAGCAATGTCGCGATGTCTCTGACCTGGCGCGCATAGGGGAGCGTTCGCGCGACGGTAGGACTCCGCGGTCGATCGCCGGCCCGCTCTCGATCTGCCGCGCCAGCCGCTCTCGACCGATCGGCGTCAAGCGGGCATTCTTGTGAATATTCATCCGGTCCTCCCCAAGGGATCTGAAGCTTCGCAACCTCAGCTTCCTCGGTCCGGATCGGATGGACAACCTATCGAAAGCTCACAGCTAGAGCAGGCGCGACGGACCGGCTACACTTGCCGGCAATGGACGCAGACAATTGAATCCGGTCCGACCCGGCGCGGCGCTGACGGAGGCCTCTTTTGCCCATGACGGCGCAAGCTTCGGCGGACGACGGGGCGTTCGAGACCGCGACCGATCTGGACGGGCGGCTTTTGCGAGGCGAACGTGACGCGCGCCATGATGTTTCTTCGTTGCGTCGACGGGATCCGGCGTCTGGCTGCGTGCGACGCGCGCAGGAGCCGGCGCGGTGCCGGGGCAGGCGCGTCGCGGAAGATCCGCTATCCTTGTTCTTCGACGGGCCGGCCGGACTTCGGCGGCGAGGCGGGCGCGCGGCGCATCGGCGGCTCTCGCTTGGATTGGGCCAATCCATGAGATCCGTGACGAGCCTGATTTTCGCGCTCATCGTTTGCATCGCCGGAGTCGCCGCGGCGGCCGCCAATTCCAGAACCGGCGACGGGACGACTTTCGCGCCGGTGCGGATTGGCGCCGGCGGCTTCATTCGCGGCGTCAGCATCGCGCCGGACGGGACGAAGGTCGTCAAGACCGACACCTATGGCGCATGGACCTTCGATCCGAGGGCGCACGACTGCGGCGCCGAGGCTGGCTGCTGGCGCCAGTGCGTGACGATGGCGTCGATGCCCGCGCGGGACGGGGGGCTCGGTCTCAACGCGGGGGTCTACGAGATCGTCGTCGCGCCGAACCGCACCAATGTTTTCTACATGTATTTCAATGGCCGGGTTTACGTTTCGGGGGACCGTTGCGCGACATGGACGAGGACGGCGTTCCCAGCCGCCGCCGCCAATCCGAATTCGGCGGAGAACTCCTGGGGGCGTTACATCGCCGTGGACCCGGCCAACGCCGACGTCGTCTTCGCCGGCACGCCCTCGAACGGGCTCTATTTCACCGCCAACGGCGGCGCCAGCTGGTCGCGGATTCCGACGACCGCGATTCCCGCCGCGGCGAGGGCGGATGGGCAGGGCGGCGGCAACATCATCGCCTTCGATCCAACCTCGGCGGTGGCGGGCGGCGCCACCCAAGGCGTCTACGCGTCGTCTTACGGCGTCGGCGTCTTTCACACGGCAGACGGCGGCAAGACCTGGGCCGCGATCCCATCTTCGCCGACCACGATGCGACACATGATCGTCGACCAGACCGGCGTCGTCTGGTTGGTCGACAATTCGGAGGGCTCTCTGCATCGGCTCGAATCCGGCGAGTGGTCGCAGACCGACGCCGGCTCAGGGCTGAACGGCGTCGCCGTCAATCCCGCCAATGCGAAGGCCGTCTATGCGATCCAGAACGGCGCCCTGGTCGTCTCGAGCGACGGCGGGCGTCGCTGGACCGGGCCGACGCGGTTCTCGCGGGTGGCCGCCGATATTCCGTGGCTGCAAACCACAAACGAAAACTACATGACCGCGGCGGACATCGCCTTCGATCCGTCGCAGTCGAACGTCCTCTATTTCGCCGAGGGCGTCGGCGTGTGGCGCACGAATCCGCCGACGCGCGACAGGCCGGTCATATGGAACTCGCAGAGCGCCGGCGTCGAACAGCTCGTCGTCAACGAAATCGTCAGCCCGTGGGGCGGGCGCGGAGATCCCGTCGCAGCGGTCTGGGATCGATGCGTGTTCGATCTGAGCCAGCCGGCGCGATATCCAAAAAGCGCCGGCACGACCAATGACTACCAACGCATTCCCTCGGGTTGGTCCGTCGACTGGGCCTCGTCGGATCCCTCGACGATCGTGACGATGTGCCATGGCGTCGACAATCCGACCGACACGAGCGGCTATTCCTCCGACGGCGGCGCGACATGGACGACATTCGACTCCGTGCCGAACGAGGGCGGCGCGGCAATTTTCGGCGGCTGCATCGCGG
>Ga0181517_10002805_pt1 | contig 17252 bp, 16 predicted proteins | sample PEATcosm2014_Bin_31_FD_119748 | JGI IMG/M metagenome (GOLD analysis project Ga0181517, IMG submission 119748) | Peatland microbial communities from MTU Mesocosm Facility, Houghton, MI, USA - PEATcosm2014_Bin01_30_metaG | ecosystem: Environmental > Terrestrial > Soil > Wetlands > Peat | place... | reverse complement strand
TTCCGCTTTGCTCCGATATCAGGCTGATCCACTTGGCACGTACCTCGGGTTTCGCTAATCCCATACCTCAACTGTGAGCCAGGGCGCGGCAGCTTCACAAGATGGGGTTCACGTATCGCTCACTCTCTACAACTCCGGCGATGGCCGGCTGATGCACAACGCCATCCACCACATCGACGACTCGCGCCGTCCCGACGGCCTTACCCAGAGCCGCCACTCCCGCCGAACCTTCTCTACACGAAGCCAATTCCAACATTTGCGGCGCCTCCCCCGATTTCAGGATCATTCTTGGCTTGAAATATGCTCCCCGCGCAGTCAGTCGCCGTGGGGTACAATGCAGAAAGGCAGGGAGGAGACCCTGGTTCGATCCATATGCGCCGAATCGCCTTGCTCACAGTAGTCGCGGCGACCCTCTTGGGCCAGAAGATCAGCACCGGGCCGGAGCCGGGCAGTACCGTGCCCGATTTCACGGCCCAGGACCAGACAGGCCGGACGCAGACCCTCAAGTCCATCATGGGACCCAAAGGCGCCCTGCTGGTCTTCTACCGTTCCGCGGATTGGTGACCGTATTGCAAAACCCAGCTCGTGGAGCTGGAACAAGATCTGAACAGCCTCCGGAAGCACGGCTTGGGGCTGGCGGCCATCAGTTATGATTCGGTGGCGATTCTGAAGAACTTCGCCGACCGGAAGAAGATCACCTATCCCCTGCTTTCGGATGCGGACTCGAAGATAATTCGCGCCTTCGGGATCCTGAACGGGACGGTGAAGCCGGGCACGGCCCAGTATGGCATACCGTATCCTGGCACTTTCCTGGTGGACCCCAAGGGAAAGATCGTTTCGAAGTACTTCGAGGACGACATGCGGGAGCGGGTGACGGCTTCCGACATCCTCGCGGGACGTTTCGGGGCGCTGGCGCCCGAATCCAGCAGGACGTTGGAGGCCAAGCACGTCAGCTTGACCACCGCGGCCAGCACGCCGGTCGCGCGGCCGGGACATCGCATCCTGCTCAGTCTGGAGCTTAGCCTAGGGCCGAAGATGCATGTCTACGCCCCCGGCGTAACAGGCTATCTTCCGATCGACTGGAAGCTGGAGGAGACGGGTGCGGCGAAGGCGTTTCCTTTTCAGTATCCACCGGCGCAGAAGGTGCGCCTGAAAGTCATCAACGAGACAGCGCTGGTTTATCGGGGACGAGTCCGGATCACGCGCGAGATCACCTTCGGTCAGGAAAGCGCGGTTAAGCCGCTGCTGAGCCCATCGGGCGAGCTGGTGTTGAAAGGATCGTTGCGGTACCAGGCCTGCGACGATCGGCAGTGCTACCTGCCGGAAACGGCGCCGCTGGAATGGCGCTTCCATTTCGAAGGAATGGAACGCGAACGTGTGCCGGCGGAGCTTCAGCGCAAAGCTCAGTAGGCCCCCGTCGGCGGAGCGCCCGGCGAAAGCGCCCTGGACTCTTGGGGTCGCATGGCCGAACGGCGCGGCCGCGTGGTCTGGCGGAAAAGAGTGGGAGTCGAACCCACCAGAAGCGTCTAACACCTCTCGCCGGATTTGAAGTCCGGGCGCCCCACCGGGGTGCGTTTCTTTTCCGCGGGCGTACGATTCAGCCGTGATCCATGGCCATTATATCGGACGGCTCTCTTCTCAGCCGTCTCCCAACGCCGCCCGCGCCGGACGGAGCACTTGATGCTCGTCGCCGATGCGGCGCGTGAATTTGATCCGGTCGAAATACTCCAAAACCTCAATCGCCAACCCCCGGCCGATTCCGGCGCGATCTCTAAGCGTGGCGGCGGTAACCAGGCCCCCTTTCGTCGCCGCAATCTCCTCGGCGAACGTGGCATGACGGCGCAGTCCGGCTGGCGGAAAGAAACGGTTCTCCGCCACTCTCACCACCAAACCAAGGCGCGACGCACGAACCAGAAACGATTCGGTGTTCTTCGGATCCATCCGCAGCGCGCTAGCAAGCTCGTGCAGGGACGGCGGCCGTAGGATGTTCTCGATCAGCAATGGCTCCGCCTTCTTCCACAAGACCGCATCCGCAAGGGTGAGCTGAGCCACGTGTGTCCTGAGACGCACGCCGGAAGGTTCGCGCGCGATGGCGCCTTCTTTCGTCAACTCGGCCGCCAGCGCAAATGCGACCTCCTTCGGCAATCGAAGTCCTGCTTCCAATAAGAGCCCCTCTTGGTTGAGAAACACACTGGGCGCGCGGCCGTGCAGCAACGCGAGGGATTCGAGGATGGCGGCCTTGAGCCGATTCCAGTTCGCCGGAGAAAAGCCGAGCGCGCCCGATGGCGTTGCCACCGACTTGGCGGAGGCGCCGGTGAACATCTGCGCGGATTCCCGCGCCGTGAGATTCCGACTCTGCGCGAATCTGGTCAGATTCAGCCCGCTGGGCGCGGTGTCCAAAAGACACGATAATGCCGTAGGCGCGTCATCGTTTTCCATCGCCGCGAGATAAGCCAGCCGCTCCGGTTTGGCGCGGCCGCGAACCGGCGGGAAGATGTCGATGATTCTTCCTCCGCCGATCGTCCTCTGCGCGGATTGATCCCGAAGGATCAGGCCATCTCCGCAAAGTGCGCCGATCGGCCTGTCGAGCACGAGTTGTACCAGGCCCGAGGCGCCCGGCGCAATGCTCGCACCCTGCAGAGTTGCGACCCGCCCCGTGACTTCCGCCGCGCCAAGGTGGACGTGCACCGGGGTCCAGTTGGCCAGTGGGCGCATCTCGCCTTCGAGAATACGAAGACGCGCATCGAACTTCTGGACGGGCGCCGGGACGTCCCCGGTGACCACCCAATCACCCCGCTCGATCAATTCCTGTTTCAGGCCGGAGCCGGCCAGATTGATAGCGCAACGTTGCCCCGCCCTGCCCGTCTCGGATCGAGCGTTCTGTGCGTGAATGGTGCGGGCGCGGACCTCAAGCCCCGCTTGCAAAACCCTCATGCGCTCACCTGCGGATACAGATCCGGCCACTGCGGTCCCCGTGACGATCAGCCCCGCCCCGGGGATGCTGAAACATCGGTCAATCGCCAGCCGGAAATTACCCGCGGTTGCTTTGGGGCGCCAGCTCCGCGCGGCGTTCAGCAAGTGCGCTTTGAGATCGTCTATCCCGTCGCCGGTGACTGCGCTCACGGGGAAAACGGCCGAGCCCGCCAGGGTCGTCCGGGAGAACAATGCCGCAAGTTCATTCCTAACCTCCTGAACGCGTGAGGCCGCCACCCGGTCTGTCTTAGTGAGGGCGACTGCGCCGTGGCGAATGCCCAGCAGATCCAAAATCGCCAGGTGCTCCCTGGTCTGCGGCATGGGGCCGTCGTCGGCAGCGACGATGAACAAGGCGAAGTCGATTCCCGCCACGCCCGCCAGCATGTTGTGTACGAATCGTTCGTGGCCGGGCACATCTACAAATCCGATGGTCTCGCTTGACTCGACAGGCAGATAGGCGAATCCGAGATCGATCGTCATGCCTCTGTTCTTTTCTTCGGGCAGACGATCAGTGTCCACGCCGGTGAGCGCTTTCACCAGCAGCGTTTTCCCGTGATCGACATGTCCCGCCGTGGCAATGATCATTTGACGGGGGCGGCGCGTAGATCGAGGGCGCGCAGTTGATCGACGAACGCCGCCTCGTCCTCCAGGCAGCGGAGATCGAAAATGAGGGCGCCGCCCTGTATGCGGCCAATCACCGGGATGGGCAGTTCGCGGAATGCCCGCGCGATGCGCTCCAGCGCGGCGCCGGAGCCGCGCTTCCGATTGGCGGGCCGGATGGCAAGACCCGAGCTCGGGAGCTTGCGCGTGGGCCATGCGCCGCTTCCAATCTGGCTTTTGCACGGGCTTGTTTCCACCGAAGCGATTCCCTCCATCCTCGGGGCAACCAGATCCTGCATTCGATCGGCCAGTCCGCGGATATCTTCCACCGGACGCGCCAGCAGCCGCAACGTGGGAAGCCGGTTCGCAAGACGCTCCGGATTCGAGTAGAGGCGCAACACCGCGGAAAGGGCCGCGATGGTCATCTTGTCAACGCGAAGAGCCCGCGCCAGCGGATTGCGTTTTATGCGCTTGATGAGGTCCGCGCGGCCCGCGATAATCCCCGCCTGCGGCCCGCCGAGAAGCTTGTCTCCGCTGAACGTCACCAGATCGGCCCCGCTCGCGATGGACTCGGCCGGCGTAGGCTCATGCGGCAGCCCGAATTGCTGAAGATCGATCAACGCGCCGCTGCCCAGGTCCACGACGAAAGGCAAGCCGCGATCATGACACAGCCGTGCAAGATCCGCCTCGGGCGCTTCGGCCGTGAAGCCCTCGATCGCGTAATTGCTGGTATGAACCTTCATGACGAGCCCGGTTTTCGGACCGATGGCCTCTTCGTAGTCGCGCATGTGGGTTCGGTTGGTGGTTCCGACCTCGCGCAGCCGGCAGCCGGAGCGCGCCATGATATCGGGCATTCGGAACGATCCCCCGATTTCGATCAGTTCGCCGCGCGAAACGGGCGCTTCCTTGCGGTTCGCCAAAGTGTTCAGGACCAACAAGACCGCGGAGGCATTGTTGTTCACAACCGTGGCCGCTTCCGCGCCCGTCAGATTGCGCAGATGCCGTTCGAGATGAGCGTCGCGGTCTCCCCGCCGGCCATCGCTCAAGTTGAATTCCAGGTTCGTGGCCTCTCGTGCGGTCCGCGCAACCGCCTCAATCGCCTCTTCCGGCAACATGGCTCGCCCGAGATTCGTATGAAGCGCCGTGCCGGTCAGATTGAAGACCCGGCGCAAAGAGGGACGCGCATCCTCTTGCAGTTGCCGGGCCGCCATTTGAATCACGGAAAGATCGCTCGGGATCGTCGTGGCGCTGTTGGCGAGTAACCCCGCCCGCACGCGGGCCAATGCCTCTCGTATCGCCGATACCGCCGCCGAACGGCCGAACTCCGCGATCAAACCGGCGGAATTGGCGTGATTCAGGAGCCGCTCAACCGACGGGAGCGACGACAGCGGCGAAATATCCGGATTTGAGAGCAACGGCACTCTCGGATCACCCCTTAGCGCCGAAAAGCTGGGTGGACATTCATGCTTCTACCGTCATGCTAACTCAGTTTCGCGCGCTGAGTCTCGCGCGCTGACTTCGGCCGTCTGGCACAATGACGTAAACTGGGAGTTTGGGCTCGAACCCGCTGTCTGCACGGGGCGATCATGAACACAAGCAACGAAGCTCATCTGGCAACGCCGTCTGTTCGGCTGACCGAAATGGCGCATGGAGGCGGCTGCGGCTGTAAGCTCGCGCCCACGGTTCTTTCGCGGATCCTGGCGAAGGTGCCAATGGCCGCCCCTGCCGCGCAGTTGTTGGTGGGCACGGAAACCGACGACGACGCCGCCGTTTACCAGATCAACGAGCATCAAGCCATCGTCGCAACGACGGATTTCTTCATGCCGGTGGTCGACGACCCGTTCGACTTCGGCCGCATAGCGGCTGCCAATGCATTGTCGGACGTTTACGCCATGGGCGGAACGCCCATCATGGCGCTCGCGGTGGTGGGCGTGCCGGTGGATAAGATGCCGCTGGATATGGCGCAGGATATTCTCGCGGGGGGAGCTTCCGTGTGCACGGCGGCTGGGATCCCAGTGGCCGGGGGACATTCGATCGATTCGCCGGAGCCGATTTACGGCCTGGTAGCAATCGGCATGGTCGATCCATCCCAAGTGATACGCAACAGCACGGCGCGCGCCGGAGACAAGATCGTTCTGACCAAGCCTCTGGGAGTCGGCATATACAGCGCGGCTCTCAAGCGCCAGGAACTCGACGCGCCCTGGTACGAGGAAATGGTTCGCTCGATGACGCAACTTAACGCCGTCGGCGCCGAGATACGGACTATCGGGGGCGTACATGCGATGACGGACGTCACCGGATTCGGCTTGCTGGGGCATTTGCTCGAAATGTGCCGGGGCGCATCGCTCGGCGCCGAAATCGAGTTTGAGGCTTTGCCGTTGTTCACCCACGCCCAGCGCCTGGCGGAGATTGGAATCGGCACGGGTGGCGCCAAGCGGAACTGGAAAAGCTACGGCCATGAGGTCGATCTGCCGGTGGATGCGCCGGAATGGTGGCGCGGTGTTCTTTGCGATCCGCAGACCAGCGGGGGTCTGTTGATCGCATGTTCCAGCGAGTCCGCGCCGAAAGTGCTCGAACTCCTGAGGAGCCGCGACTTCGATCACACGAGGGTCGTGGGCGAGTTCTGCGCCACCCCGCCGCGCGTCTGTGTTCGCTGAAGCCAGACGCTACCGGCTTTCTGCCTTACGGCCTGGACTGCGTGGACTGCGAAGCCGGCCCCGGCGATCGCGCTCCAGTAAACCAGCCGCAGGGTGAGGGTGAACGCCGTCATTCCAAAGGCCATGCCCCACATGAACGCCTCGCCGTTGAAGCCGTCCACCCAATCAGGGCGCGCTTCGCCGACCGGCACGGGCGGGTGCAGAGCAGGTATTAGGCGCGGGACCGCCCTGAAGTACTCGCGGTAGCTTTCGCCCTGCGATGCCAGCAGGCCCGCTTCCTCACGCAAGATCAGGCGATAGACGATGACGGGTATTCCCGCTACGGTGATGGCAAAACCAAAGCGGCTGGCCATGGTCCCAAGCCCAAGGGCGAGCAGGACCGCACCCAGGTAAAGCGGATTGTGGACGTAGCGATATGGGTCGCCAGCCATCAAGCGGTCGCTGTGCAGTCCTCCAGGATCTTCACATCGATGGTATCCGTCGGCTCATCCAGTCCGTTCCTGAAGGGCGGTTTGGCGTGCCGAGTGCCCGCCATGCCGGCTCGTTTAGCCCGAGAATGGCTTCCGATATTGGCGGATATCGGGCTCCTCGCGGATCGAGTGCCCCATAGCTGCCAAGGCTATCTGTCGAGTAGGCGAAGGTTCCGGTCGAGCGCAAATCCCGCATCATCTCGGCTGCTCCACCGGTCCCGATCAGCTCTCGCCCTGTGAATGCGGCATCCAACATCGGGAGCACTCCTTTCAACCCGAATCTCCATTTTGGACTTCCGCGGGTCCTGTCCAGCATATCTCCAATCTGCGCTTCCGGCTCCGGAAGCGTGGAATTACAGTATATGAATGGCTCAACGGCTAAGGCAGGGCGCAATAGCATTTCCACAAATTCGCATCATGGTCGCCCTACTGGCGCTTCTTGCGCTGTCCGGCGCCATCCCTGCGGCTGAGCTCGTACAGAAACCGTTTCAGGGAGTCACGTGGATCACCCGTTCCGAGGCTCAACCGCGTGAGATCCACATGCAGATCGTGCTGGTTGACCTGCGCGCGCCAGGCATCCGACTCAAGCTCACCGCGCCTGGCGGCGCGCTTGAGACGGTTCGCCGGACCACGCTCGAATTTCTGAGACAGGAACATGCGCAGATCGCCGTAAACGCCCATTTCTTCCTGCCTTTTCCGTCGCCCGGCCCCGATGCCTTGCTGGTTGGCTTCGCGGCATCTGAAGGGATCGTCTATTCGGGATTCGAGACGCCAGAGCAGTCGTACGCCATCGTGCGCGATGCTCCCGCCTTGAATATCGGCCCCACGAATCTGGCGGGGATCGTGCACCGCGATCCGGCTTTCGCGGATGGAAAACACGTAACGGAGGACACGCCCTTATGGACCGCCGTCGCGGGATCGGCGCAGATCATCACCGAGGGTGTAAAGACCATCCCGTTCTACGCGGACGCAACCCATCCCGGCGGACTGCTGACCCCAGGCGGGCCCGGCGGCTACTCCAACTCGAAATCCTGGTACGGCGCACTGAACGCCCGCACCGCTATCGGACTGACCCACGACGGCCGCACGCTCTTACTGTTCACGGTGGATGCGCACGGCGGGAGCGTCGGCATGTCGGTGGGCGAAGTGGCCGATCTGCTCATTAAGGACTATGGCGTGTTCAACGCCCTCAACCTGGACGGCGGCGGTTCTACAACCCTAGCCATGGAAAACCCCGCGACACACGCAGCCGAGATTCGGAACGTTTCCTCCGACAACCCAGCCGGCCGGGCGGTCGGGAGCAATCTCGCGATCTTCGCCGTCGCGGCAAAGAACTAAATGTTGAAAGCAGCATTGGATAGCTACCGATATTCGACGTTAACGCCGACCGGGGCTGTCCATGGCGCCTCCTGCTCGCCGCTAAGCACGTTGCAGAGCTTTGCGCTGCCGTGGCCGGCGCCCATCCACCGGCTCGGCCGACCTCAGTTGCTTTCGCATATAATTGCGTTAGCCTGAAGGAGCAAATCGGAAGTGGAAAGACGACAATTCGTGACCAATCTAATGGGCATGGCTGGCGCATTTGGCTCCGGACTGGCAATGAACAGCAGCTCGGCGGCGGAGCAAGCGGCAACGGGCGAGCGCCCCGAGAAGACTGGCCGGCCCGTTCGCGCGGTCAGCGTCGGTTTCAAGCCCGGGCTTCCATTGGAAAGGATCGCCGCCTTGCTTGACCGTGAGGGGGCTCAGGGATGTGACATTATCGCGTTGCCTGAGACCTGCCGCGGGCAGAACGGCGGGAGCCAGGAATCTCTGGACGGTCCTACAATTACGGCGATTGCGCGCCTGGCTGAAAAGCACCGGACCTACATCGTCTGTCCGATCGACCGGAAAGATGGCAACCTCCGGTTCAACTCCGCGGTGCTATTAGATCGGCGCGGTCAGGTAGCCTGCGTCTACGACAAGATTTATCCCGTCTGGCAGGGAGAATGTCTAAAAGACCCACCGGTTCACCCCGGAGAGGCGGTTCGCGTTTACTCAACGGACTTTGGCCGAGTTGGCCTGGCGATTTGCTTTGACGTGAACTGGACGCCGCTGTGGCAACAACTGTCAAACCAGGGCGCAGAATTGGTCATCTGGCCCAGCGCTTATTCAGCGGGCCGCTCCCTGCAGGCCCAGGCGATTCAGTATAACTACTACATAATGAGCGCCACGTGGGTTCCGGATTGCCTGATATACGACATCGATGGGGAACTGCTCGTCCACGACCACGAAAATGCCGGATCTGGAATCAATGTGACTCGCACCACTCTGGATTTCGACCGCTGCATCTTTCACCAGGATCTCAATCTTCCGGCCAAACGAGACGAGTTGCTGAAGACGCGCGGCGACGATGTTGCGCAGGAAAAGTGGTTGCCTATGGAAGGATGGTTCGTTCTGAGGGCCAAGCGACCCGGAGTGAGCGCGCGTGAATTAGCCCGGCAGGCGGGGCTGGAGGAACTCAGACATTACATCAATCGAAGCCGTTCCGAGATCGACAAATGCCGTGGATGGGAGTTTTCCTGACAGACCTCTTTCCCTGGCAAAGTGACACGATAGACAGCAGCGCAAACCATGGACCGACGTAGTTTCTTCAAAGGCGGCTTTCAAGCGCTTTCCGCGGCTGCGCTTCTGCGCGGCCAGGCGATGAATGCGCGAAGCCACAAGCTGCCCGAAACGGACAGCCACTATCGGAGCGTGAAGAACTACGTTGAAGAAATCCCTGTTCCCGAGTATCGCTGGGCATCGTCACGGGCGTACGAAGCCTTCCGCGATATGAAGGTGGGGGTGCGCGTTCACTGGGGCATCTATTCCATCATCGGGAAGCCGAATGAGTCGTGGCCGTATCTCACGATGCCGTTCGCGGAGCGCGACCGCTATAGCCAGCTCCACAAGAGCTGGAATCCGGTGGGATTCGATGCGGACCGTTGGACGAGTCTGTTCTCCGATGCCGGTTGCAGGATGTTCGCCTTCACCACGAAGCACCATGAAGGGTTTTCGATGTTTAACACGCGCACCCGCGTGCGGTCTCGCGCGAATTGGACGGCTCCGGGCGGCCCACGAATGGAGTCCTGCAATTTGGCATACAGCATCATGGAAACTCCATTCCGCCGCGACGTCGTGAAGGAACTCTGCGCGGCGGCCCACCGCCGTAATCTAAGAATCGCACTGTATTTTTCTCATCCGGATTGGTACGATGCCGATTTTCGCCCGTATTCTTATCATCCGCTCCAGGTTCCCTCGTCCAACCAGTTGACCGGGGTGCGCGCCTCGTCGAATCAGAGGCAGGGTGAACTCTCCGTCACTGTGGCCGACCCTACGCCCGAAGAAGTGAAGCGCATGATGGATCGACACCACGCGCAGCTCACGGAGTTGCTGACCAACTACGGACGGATCGACATGCTCTCTTTGGATATGTGGCTTGGCCCGTCGGTCTGGCCGGAAATGCGCCGGACACTGCTGCATTTGCGCACGTTACAGCCGGACGTCATGCTGCGAGCTCGCGGCATTGGCAATTACGGCGATTACTATACGCCCGAAGGCTTTGTCCCGGGCAACAAGGAGAATACGGACGTGCCGTGGATGGTGATCTCCCCCCTGGGCACGTCCTTTTCCTACGATGCCGAAGCTAAGAACTACAAGGGCGCAGCCTGGATCGTTCGCAACGTGGTCGATACCGTTGCGAAAGGCGGCAGCTTTCAGATCGGCGTGGGGCCGGACGCAAATGGAGAGTTTCATCCGGCCGCGGTCAGCCAGTTGCGCGATGGCGGACGCTGGTTGAAGCTCAATGGCGAGGCGATTTACGCTACGCGTCCCCGGGCCGGCGATCTGTGGCGCGAGGGTGAGGATATCCGCTACACCAGAAGTAAGGACGCGAAAACGACATATTGCTTCCTGTTGAGTTGGCCGGGACGTAGCGTGACGCTGACGTCTTTGCCCAATGACCCGAATGTGCGGGTTCACATGTTGGGGTATTCCGGCGATCTTCGATCCCGTTACGACTCTGCGAAGGGGCTGGTGATTGAGATCCCAGAAGCACTACAGGATCCAGCAAAGCGCCCGTGCGAATACGCCTGGACCTTGCGACTCACAGGTGCCTGATTGAGGATCGAGCCAAGCCATGGTTTTCTGACGCGCCGCCCGTTTTCCGGTCCCACCTGACTTAATGGAGAGAGCGTCCCGGCGGGAGCGCGGCTACCTGTCAGGGTATTGCCAAGGGCGGGCGTTTTCGCCAACCTCAACGTGTATCGCGAGCAAGGGCGGCGGCCGATCGGCGCTATTCGTCCGCGAGCAGGAGTTGAGACAGCTTCCGATAATGCCGCTTATCGAGACTCGCGCTGCCAAGCAGGAAGCGCGGAAAGAGACACGGCCAATCCCCGATGGCAGGCGACAGTGCCTGTCCCACCGAGTTGTGCCTCAGTTCCCGGAGCCGTAGTCCACGTCATCCGACAACTCATTCGTGTCGCTGTTGCCGTGGTAGGGGAAATGCTTTGCCAGGTCTTCGCCGACCGCTTCGATTCCGGCCACTAGGCCGCCCGTAAAATCGCCTTGCTTAAGCCTCTCGGTCACGGTGCCGACAATGTGATGCCAGAACTCCTGGCCCACCTTCTCGTGGATGCCGCTGTCGCCCAACACGACGAACTTGCGGCGCGCCGGCACGACGAAGAACAACACGGCATTGCGATGCTTCGTCGCGGTCATGCCGAGTCGCTCGAATGCCTTCTCGGCGGCTGTCCGAACATCGCCCCAGAATAGCGGTGACACGGAAACGCGGATCTCGCCGGAAGTCCGTCTCTCGGCTTTCTGAATCGCCTGCTTGATCCGATCCTTGTCGATGGTTACCATGATCCGCTCGCTCCGCCGCCGCCGGACCGTCCGCCGCCCCCGCCAAATCCGCCGCCTCCGCCGCCTCCTCCGCCACCGCCACCACCGCCCGAGATGATGTTGGCCAGGAAGTAGAAAGCCAGCGCCGGGTGGGTAATTGCGAAGGCCAGGATCAGGATGCCGATAATGCCGAACAAGATCCATTGAAACAGGGTCAACGGCTTGGAGGGCGCGGGCGGCCGCTCGGGCGCGGGCGCACCGGCCTGCCCGCCGATAGCTCCTGTCAGCGAGTCGATAGCCGCCGTTACCGCGTCATCGGGATGGCCGGTCTGTATCCCCGGCGCCAGCACCTCATTGATCACGCGGGAAGCGATCGCATCGGGCACTACGGCCTCGAGCCCGTAGCCTACCTCGATCCTCATCTTGCGATCCTGGGGCATGATGAACAGGGCTAGCCCGTCATCCAGCCCCTTCCGGCCCACCTTCCATTTTGCAAAGGCCTGGACGGCCCATTCCTCGATCGGCACACCGCCCGTCGTGGGGCAGATGTACACAATCAACTGATGGCCGGTGGCCTGCTCGTAGGCGGCGAGCCGAGCGTCCAGCGCGCGCACCGTATCCGGCGACAGGAGGTTTGCGGTGTCCGTTACCCATCGGGTGGGCGATGGAGGGATGGGCGTCTCAGCCGCGCATGAGAGCGCGGCCGAAGCGAGGACGATAAGGACGATCAATTTGCGGCGCAGGAGCAACTTAAAACTTCACCTCGGGCGCCTTTTCGCTCCCGGATTGTGCCTGGAAGTAAGGCTTGGTTGCGAACTTATCGCCGAAGAAACCGGCGATTATCACCGTTGGAAAACTGCTCCGGCGGGTATTGAAGGCTTGAGCTGCCTCATTGAATCTCTGCCGCTCAACCGTGATGCGATTCTCGGTGCCTTCGAGTTGCGCTTGAAGGTCGCGGAAATTGGCGGTCGCTTTTAGCTGCGGATAGTTCTCGGTGACCATCAGCAAGTGAGACAGCGCCGAAGATAGCCCTTGCTGCGCCTGCTGGTACCGTTGGAAGGCTGCCGGATCTTTGATGATGTCTGCCATTGCGGCGGATGTGACCTGTCCGACCTTGGCGCGCGCCTCCGTAACCGCCGTCATGGTGCTCTGCTCAAAGTTTGCGGCGCCTTTGACGGTCGCCACCAGGTTGGGCACCAGATCGGCGCGCCGTTGATAGGCGTTTTGGACCTGGGCCCACTGCGCTTGCGTTGCCTGATCGAGTTGCACAAGCGAGTTGTAGGTTCCGCCGACGGAAACTCCCACGATCAGCAGGAAGACAAGCACCACGCCGACACAGCCGATGGCTATCTTTTTCCCCATGTTCGCTCCATTCCTCACTTCAATGACAAGTGTAGCCGATTCCGAGGTCGGAACCCCCGAATTGCAGACTGGCGATCTTCACCATTTGGTCGTCTAGGCAGCCAGTCGCCATCGGAGACAGAATCTGCGCCGAGACCTTGGCCATAACGGGAGATGTCGTCAAACGAGTCCGTAGGCAGACTCCCCCGTCTCCAGCCTTGCTTGATGTCTACGCCAACCAGAGGTAAGGTCCACATGGCTACCGATATTGCTCATTATGAGGACCTAAATGACTGATTTGATTGTGGTTCCACAACCGAACCAATGGCAGAAACTCAAGGCCCTGGTGCTGGACAGCGTCTCCTCCCCGATTACCAAGCGGGTCTATAACCTGGGGTTGGACGAGTTCTTCGCATGGTTTGCCCAGGAGCCCCGGCCCGGCTTCACTAAGGCCACCGTGAGCGCGTGGCGGGTCGCCCTTGAGGCCCGCGGCCTCGGGTCCGTCTCAATCAACGTCCGGATCACCGCCGTCCGGAAGCTGGCAGCCGAGGCGGCCGACAACGGGCTGCTGGCGCCGGAACTGGCCGCCGGCATCGCCCGCGTGAAGAGTGCGAAATCGATGGGAGTGCGCACGGGGAACTGGCTGTCGCTGAAGCAGGCGCAGGCGCTCCTGAACGCGCCGGATATCTTGACCACCAAGGGCCTGCGCGACCGGGCGATCATCGCGGTGCTTCTCGGCTGCGGCCTGCGCCGGTCCGAGGTGGCGGCGCTTACGATGGGGCATATCCAGCAGCGCGACGGGCGGTGGTGTATTATCGATCTCCTCGGCAAGCACGGGCGCGTGCGCACGGTTCCGATGCCGGTCTGGGTGAAGGTGGCCTTCGACGCTTGGACCGTTCGGGCCGGCGTGGTGGACGGCCACGTGTTCCGGCCAGTCAACCGTGGTGACCAGGTCGGGGGCGAGGTGCTGTCCGAGAAGGTCGTGTGGCAGTTGCTCCGGCCATACGCGGCGGCCAAGGATGTCGCGGGGCTAGCCCCACATGATCTTCGCCGGACAGCCGCGAAGCTCTGTCGGGCCGCCGGCGGGGAACTTGAGCAGATTCAGTTGCTGCTGGGCCACGCCTCGGTCCAAACGACGGAGCGGTACCTGGGCACGAAACAGGATCTCGTTCACGCGCCGAACGACGGGATAAAGCTCAGGGTGGCGGTGTAGCTCTCGGACAGGGTCGGATCGCCCTCATTGGCCGGCAGACTTTACGCGGCCAGCGGCCAATCGGCGTACAGCGCCGCAGCCTGCTCCATGATCCGCTCGATGAGGTAATCGAAGTGCTCGCGGCGCACCTCGCGCGTCCGCAAGACGCGCCGCACCGCCGCGCGCACTTCCGCCCGCACCGCATCCCGGTGCGGTTCGGTCCAATCAACCTTGAGGTTCCGTTTCACCGTCTGCACCACATCGTGGATCAAGCTGGTAAGAAACTGCTGGTCATAAACGTTGGCCAGGTTGCCCGCCACCGCATCATAGAAGGCCAGTTCTTCCGGCTCCAGATTCAACTCGCTCGCACGCTGCTGCCCCCGCAGCTCCTCTTCGCGGATCTTCAGCATCACCTGGATCACCGCCGCCGCGTCAATCAGCCGGTTATGATACCTCTGCAAGGTCGCTTCCAGCATTTCGCGAAACGAGCGGTACTTGGCGAGGTTGTTCTTCTCGTGATGCCTCAGTTCGTCCTGCAGCAATTGCTCCAGCAGCTTGAGCCGCAGATTCTCGTACGGGCGGTCCTTGAACGTTTGCAGGAAGTGGTCGTCCAGAATCGAGATGTCGGCCTTCTCCAGCCCCGCCACTTTGAAGATATCCACCACGCCGGTGGATTCCACGCTATCGTCCACCAGGTCGCGAACCGCCTCCTCCAACCGGCGCACCTTCCGATTCCCCGGCGCCGCCTTGCCGATCTGCTTGCGCACCCGCTGGTAGAAGATGATTTCATCCGCGAACTCCCGGCAATCCTCCAGGTGCTTCACCAGCAGAAACACCGAGGAGAGCCGCATCTCGGCCTGGAGAAAATGCTGGCGGCGCGCGTCGTCATCCGTCAAGATCCCGTAGACCAGCGCGTACAAATCCTCCAGTTCGATTGCGGACAACCCTCGCCACGCCCCATAGTCGCGCCCCTCCGGCAGCAACTCGCGGACTTCCGCCCGGCAGCCGTGGAACAGCGGCCGTGCGGTTTCCGAAATATCCGGCGCGGGTTCGCCCTTGTCTCCGGCCTGGGCATACTTCGCTGTCGCCTCGCGTAACTCATCGCCGATGCCGATGTAGTCGACGATCAGCCCGTGTGGCTTGTCATGGAACACGCGATTGACGCGCGAAATCGCCTGGATCATGTTGTGGCCGCGCATCGGCTTATCCACGTACAGCGTGTGCAGGCACGGTATATCGGTGCCCGTCAGCCACATGTCGCAGACAATCACAATCCGCAGCGGGTCGTCCAGGTCGCGCAGCCGCTCTTTGATCTTTTCCCGTTGCGCCTTGGTGGTGAAGTGACCGGCCTCGCTCCACGCGGGCGGGTCCTCCGCAAGATTCCCGGTCATCACCACCTTGATTTCGGGACACCCCGGACGCGCCGTCAGCGCATCGTACAGCCGCACGCAATTCTCGCGCGTCATGCACACCGCCATGGCCTTGCCGCGCAGCGTGGAGGTGCGGTCCAGGAAATGCGCCAGCAGGTCCGCCGCCAGTTCCTCGACGCGGTCTTTCGCTCCCGCGGCCGCCGCCAGCGCCGCCCAACGCGATTTTCGCCTCTCCACCTCGCCCGGCTCGAACCGCGCCGCAATCTCCGCCAGCGCCGCATCCACCTCGCGATTCCCGAGGTGCAACTTGATCTGCCGAGGCGCGTAAAAGATCGGCACCGTCGCGCGATCTTCCTGTGCCTGCCCAATCGTGTACGTGTGGATGACGTTGCCGAAGACTTCTTCCGTATCCGCCCCCGAAAAGCTGATCGGCGTCCCCGTAAAGCCGAGCCGGCGGGCGTTCGGCAGCGCCTCGGCCAGGTAGCGCGCGTAACCCTTCAGGAAGCCGTACTGCGAGCGGTGCGCTTCATCGGCAATGATGATGATGTTGTCGCGCAGTGACAGCACCGGATGCGCCAGTTCTTCTTCCTTCAGGCGGAACTTTTCAATCGTGGTGAAAACCACTTCTCCGCCTTGCGTTTGCAGCAGCCGGCGCAGATCCTCGACGTTCTCCGCCTGTTCCACCGGACCCACCAGCGACCGCGCCGCCGCGAACTCATCGTGCAACTGGTTGTCCAGATCGTTGCGGTCCACTTCGATGACGAAGGTCGGATTGCTCAGCTCCGGCCGCCGCCGCAGAATCCCAACGAGAAAGATCATCGAGAGCGATTTGCCGGACCCGGTAGTGTGCCAGATCACGCCCAGCCGGCGCTCGCGCCCTCCGGTCATGGTGGCGATGGTCTTCCGCGCCGCCAGCCGCACCGCGAAGAACTGGTGATATTTCGCGCCCTTCTTGGCGATGCGGTCGTTGACCACCTGAAAAACGATGAAGTCGCGGATTTAGGAGAGCAGCCGCTTGGGCGCAAACAGGCCTTCGAGCAGCGCTTTCATGGACGCAGTGGTGGCCGGCTCCGCCTTTACGCCGTCGATGGATTTCCAGGGCGCGTACCACTCTTCGTCCGCCGTCCACATGCCGTGCAGCGTGGAGACGCCGTCCGAGATCACAACGAGGGCGTTGTAGTCGAAGAGTTGCGGGATGTCGTTGCGATAGTGCTGGATCTGGTTCCACGCGCCCTGTACGGTGGGTTCTTCGGAGTACGGATTCTTCAATTCGAAGACCGCCAGCGGCAGGCCGTTGACGAACAGAACCAGGTCGGGACGGCGGTCATTGCGCCCACGAAACGGAAACTGGTTGGCGACCAGGAATTCGTTCTTTTCCGGGTGTTCCCAATCGATGGCATAGACCAGGCGGTGAGTCACGTGTCCGGGGCTGAGTTCGAGCGGCAGTTCGTAGCCGCGCACCAGCCGTTCGTGGAACGCCATGTTGCGGCGCAGCGTATCGACGCCCTCGGGACGCATGAATTGGATGACGGCCAGTTCGATGGCCGTCTCCGGCAGGTCGGGATGTTGACGGGCGAGGAAGTTGCGCAGACGCCGTCTGAGGACCACTTCGTCGGGCGGCCGGTCGAGTTCGATTCCGGGGGTGTACTTGTAGCCGAGTTGCTCCAGGCGGGCGATGGTGGTGAGTTCGAACTCGGACTCGGTCCCCCGCCGGTCAGACATGGACGCCTACCAGTTTCTCGGCGTCGCGGACCCGGAGTTCGCCGGACATGAGTTTGGGGAGGAGGGTGTC
>Ga0181517_10002803_pt1 | contig 17267 bp, 16 predicted proteins | sample PEATcosm2014_Bin_31_FD_119748 | JGI IMG/M metagenome (GOLD analysis project Ga0181517, IMG submission 119748) | Peatland microbial communities from MTU Mesocosm Facility, Houghton, MI, USA - PEATcosm2014_Bin01_30_metaG | ecosystem: Environmental > Terrestrial > Soil > Wetlands > Peat | place... | reverse complement strand
GATGTTGTCGCGAACCCACTGGAGAGCGGCCACAATATCCAGCATGCCTGCGTTCCCGGACGCGGCGAACTCCTCTCCGCCCACGCCGGCAAGATTGCAGAACCCCAGGGGACCCAGCCGGTGATTGATGGAACAAAAAACTACGTTACCCAACCGCGCGAAGTTCTCGCCGTTGTATCCATCTTGTTCGATGCCGTTGCCGTTCGTGAACCCGCCGCCGTGGATCCAGAACATCACCGGTCTTTTCTTGCCGTCGTTGATTGCAGGCGTGAAGACATTGATCCGGAGACAATCCTCGCTTACGTCGTCATAATTCCAATGATCCCGGAATGTACCGTATTTGTCTTCATACCGGTTTTCCATGTCTTGAGGCGCCGTATTGCCCCACCAGAGCGCCGGGTAAATATCCGTCCAGGGCTTGGGCTTCCGGGGAGGCATGAACCGATTTGCCCCGGAGGTATCCGCCCCATAGGGCATGCCGAGGAAGTAATTGATCCCCCGGAGCACGTATCCTCTGACCTTTCCGTATTGAGTATTCGCTACGGCGATATTGTCGCCGACAAACAGGATCTGCTCATCTTTGCCCTCCGTTTTGGCTTCGTTAGGCGAGCGAGAATATGCCGGGGACATCGCCCCTGCGGCAATGGCAATTCCGGATGCGCCCGTCCCCATTGTCTGCATGAACCGGCGCCTGTTTGATTTCATAGTTTTAGCTCTCTTATCGATGGTGACCGGAATTCCGTTTGGGCCATCCGGTTCGCAATCAGTATACCCCTGAGCGCATCCGCGCGACACTTCCGGCTCGTCCTCCGCTCGTCGTTCCTGTTCGTCGTTGCCGATCCTTGGCCCGGCCGCGTCCGGACGGCTGCCGAGATCGACGCCTTAACGCCGTTCAATTCCGGGTGAGCGTGAGTCAGATGGCGGATGGGATCAAGCTGGACGTTTCAAACCGTTTCTACCAGACTCGCCCGCGCCAGCGCAGCCCGATGTGCCACAAGCGGGGCATGCCGATATTAGGCGTGGGAGTGAACGCGGTATAGAAAGTTCGGTTTAGGGCGTTCTCCACCGATACCACGGCTGAGAGCGATGCTGCCAGCCGCTGGATGGCGGAGAACTCCAGCACCGTGTAGCCGGGCAACAGGTACTGGTTGAGATCGTCGTCGAACTGGTAGGAGTAACTGCGCATCGCAGCCGAGGCCAGCGTGCCCCCGCGCTGCCAGGCGAGCTGAGCGGTGCCCTGATGCCTGGGCACCTCGGCGATGCGCGGCCCCGTGGAGTAGCGCGAGTCGGCATACAGGTACTCGAGCTGCCCGGTCCAGTGGCGGTAGTGGCCGCGCAGGTCCGCTTCGACGCCGCGGCTGGTAGCGGCGGCGGTATTCTCGCGCTCGCGCAGGATCGAGTTGGCCGTGCTTGAGAGCGTCACGTTGGTGATCAGGTTGTCGAGCGAGTTGCGATAGGCGGTCACGCGAAAAGCCGTGTTTTCGCCGATCCAATCCACACCCGTTTCGGCGCCGAACACGGTCTCGGGGCGCAGGTTGGGATTGGCCAGCGTGTCGGTGTTGCCCACGCGGAATTCGCGATAGAGTTCGTTGAGCGTCGGCGCGCGAAAGGCCCGGTATACGGCGGCGCGCCCGCGCAGGCGCTTCTTGCCCGCCGCCACGCCTGCGTTGGGACTCAGAAAGCGGGTGCTCCCCGTGAAGTTCTCCCGCACCCCGGCGAAGAAACGTGCCGGGCCGAGCTCCCGGTCGGCCTGTCCAAAGACGCCCTCCTGCCATTGCACGCCGCCGCCCACGCGCAGGCCGGTGGGAACCAGGTGGTCCGTGCTGGTGCCGCCGGCGCGGCTCGCATCCGAGCCGGTCACCAGATGCCAGGCCGAGCCTTGGTGACGCCATATAGCCGCTCCTCCGGCGGCATCCGCGGGCACGGTCTCGGTGTAAGTCAGCGTCTCTATGGTGCGCTTGGCATTGACCGAAGAAAAGCTGCTATGGAACTCCTCGCGAGTATGGTATACCAGCAGGGAAATCGAATCGTGCGTGAAGTCGCGGGCGTAGCGCAGTGAAAGCGTGCCCAGGCCCGTCGAGTTATGGGTCAGCTCGGTGCCGTTGTGGCGCTCTTCGGCGAGTGCGTCGAAGCGGAAGAAGAAATTGCCGAACGAGGTGTACCGGTCCGCCCGCAAATCGCCGGTGACGAAGCGCACCGCCGCCTGCGTATCCACCGGGCCGCGAATCGGTTGCGGCACGATGTAATAGCCGTCCGTCTCGAACGCGCGCGCCGTGCCGGAAAGAGCCATGCCGGACCACAGGTCCGCGAAGCCCAGGGTGGCATCCTGCGAGCCTTCGTTACCCGCTTCGTATTGGGCCAGCACCTCGGGCTGCCCGAACGGGTGCGTGAACAGGCCGATGGCGCCGCTCATGGCGCGGTCGCCGAAGACGCTGGTGGCCGCGCCGCGCGAGACCTCCACGCGGTCCATTTCCTCGGGAATGAACTGGGTCCAGTAGACCCAGCCGCCGAAAGGATCGTTGCCGGGAATGCCATCCCACAGAACCAGCGTGCGGCTGGCCCCCGAAGATCCCAGGCCGCGCAGCGAGACGCCTTGCGTGGTGGGGTTGGCCACCACGCTGGAGGTGCGGCGATAGAGCGTGAAACCGGGGATCTGGCGCAGGCGGTCGTCCAGGTCGGTCCCCGGAACACTTTCGATGCCGGTGGAGTCCAGCACCGAGATATCGGCGGGCGTCTCGGCGGAGATATTCTCCACCACGGTGATCGAGGTCCGCACCGGCTCGGGCTGGGCCGGCTCAGGCTGGGCCGGCGGCGCCGTCTGTGCGGACAGAAACGGGCAGAACGTCAGGAGAGAGAATGCTAGCATCCACCCAGCCGGCTTCCAGGAAGCGGCGCGGGGAAGCGGTGAGGACAATTTTGTAGCTGGTCTCATCCAAGGGGGCTTCCGGAGTGTTCACGTTTTGCGGCGCGATCAACGCAAGGTACTTCAAAATACCATAGATGTCCCCGTCTTCCGGCTGCCTGAACTGTACTCCATTGGAGCGGAAATGTACGGATGCGCCCAGATTCGAAAGCCGCCAGCACAGGAAAGCACAGCAATCCACGGCGTGCTCGAACCAGGCGTCTTGTCCCAGCGGAACCACGCGGTCCAGGAACATCTCGACGGTCTGCTCCTGCTCGCGTGCGAACTCGCGGACCTGCAGGTTAGCGGTGTGGGCGGTGGCTTTCCAATCCACATGGCGCGCGCTCTCGAAGGCCTCATAGGGGCGTATGCGATAGAAATCCTTGCCGAGGCCGCGGTAGTGCGTCTCGATCTCGCCGGCGATGCCGGCGGCTAGGTCGTCGAAACCAGGCTGCGGATCGATCGAGGGGTAGACCACCATCTCGCGCCGCAGCGTGACGCGCGCGGATTTCTCCAGAAATCCGAACGGAAAGGTGGTAGAGAAGGCGAAACCGTTCTCGCGGTACGCGCCGCGTCTGGGAAAGCGCACCTCGACGTTCTCTTCGAGCGTGGCGCCGCCGGCGATCAGCGGAAAGTAGACCCCCGATTTGAGAACCGGGCTGCCCGGCTTGCGGATGGCTTCCACGCGAATGGAGAACGACGGCATGAACCATTTCTGATTGCGCACGAAGAGCTTGCCCGGCACCGCGCGGCCCGCCGGCACGTGCTCGGGAACCATGAAATCGAGCTGCAATCCAGCCAGGCACAGGCGGCTCACCAGGCCGGAGATCAGCAGCGTGGCGAGCATGGCGGCCACAATCAGAAAAAGCAGGTTGTTGGCGGAGATAATGGCGCCCACCCCCACCATTACGATGGTGGTGGCAAACAGCACGCCGCTGCCCGTGATCCGGTAGCGGATGCGGCGCACGAGCACGTGCCGGAGTTGTCGCCACAAGTTGCGCATGGCCGCTTTGATTGTAGCCCGCGCGCGGCGCGGCGCGATGGTCGAAGCGAATCCCGGCTTCGATTCCGAACATCACAAAGGCACAGGGAGCTGTACCAAGTGGAGAAAACCGTCAAGCAGGACGCCGATTACCGGCGCGAGCTTTCCCCCGAAGAGTATGCCGTCACGCGCCACAAGGCCACCGAGGCGCCTTTCACGGGGCGCTATTGGAACCACCACGAACCCGGCATCTACCGCTGCGTGTGCTGCGGCGCGGAGCTGTTCCGGTCCGCTGAGAAGTTCGATTCCGGATGCGGCTGGCCGAGCTTCACCGCTCCGGCCGAAGGCGAAAACGTCCGCGAAGAGCGGGACACCAGCCACGGCATGGCGCGCACCGAGACGCTGTGCAGCAACTGCGACGCCCACCTGGGCCACGTCTTCCAGGATGGCCCGCGGCCTGGCGGCTTGCGCTACTGCATTAACTCGGCCGCGCTGAAGTTCGAGCCCAAGAAGCCTTAGGCTGGGGACCCTATGCGAATGCGCGCGGCCGGCCTCGCGGCCGTACTGAGCCTCGTTCCTTATCTGTATGCGGGGGATCTGCACACAGCCGCGGCGCGGCCCGCCGATTGGGTGCCGGCGCGCTGGCCGTGGGCCGACGCGAAATCGCTCGATCTGCTCGAGGGCAGCCCCATCAACTGTTTGCTGACGGCGGCCTACACGCCCGATTTCCTGCGCGCGGCGCGGGAGCGCGGAGTGGCCGTGCTAGCCACTTTCGCACCCGGAGGCGACACGCTCGCGGCGGCGCGACAGGCAGCCGCGGCGGGGATCTCCGGCGTGGTGCTCGAAGGCGAATTCGCCGAGGGAACCGCCGAGGCCGTGCGCCGCGCCCTGAACGGGGCGCCGGTAATCGAGCTGACGGCGCGCAATCGTATGGTCCTGGGATCCGCCGCTCCGGTCATCGGAACCTACCAGGCGGTCTGGCCGGGAATCTCGCCGGACGCGGATACCCATCAGGCCGGCCCCACGGGCTCAGTCTGGATCAATACCAATACCGGCTTCATCCGTGCGGTGCTCGCCTGGGGCGATAACGCGCTGTGGATTGGCAACCAGCCGCCCGCCAAAACCGCCATCACCGGCGCGCAGTATTTGCAGGCGATCGCCGATGCGTCGATCTCCGGCGCCCGCTGGGTGGTGGCATTGGACGCCGATTTTGCCGCCCGCCTGGCACGCCGCGAAGACGCCGCCCTGCGCGATTGGAAACGCATGGGCGAGCTGATGGGCTACTTCGAACGCCATCCCGAGTGGCGCGATATGCGCGAATACGGCAAGCTGGCGCTGGTGCAGGACCCCGCCAAAGGCGGCCTGGTTTCGGGCGGTATCCTCGATATGATCGCCGTCAAGCACACGCCCGTGCGCCCCATCCCGCGGCAGCGCCTCACGCCCGAATCCCTGGAAGGCGCCACCATGGCGGTCAACGTGGATGGCGATTCGCTCACCGCCGAGCAGAAGGAAGTGCTGCGCGCCTTCACGCGCTCCGGCGGCACGCTGCTGACCGGCCCGCCGGGCTGGCAGGACCAGAGTCCCGCGGGCGACCGCATCACGCTCGAAAAGGCCGAGCTCGATCGCCTCAACGACATCTGGCGCGAGGTCAATTCCATGGTGGGCCGCCGCAACCTGGGAGTGCGGCTGTTCAACGTTTCCTCGATGCTCTCGAACGCGCTGGTTTCCTCCGACGGCAAAACCGGCATCGTGCACCTGGTGAATTACTCGGATTACCCGGTCGAGAACGTGACGCTCTACTTTCTGGGCGAGTTTCGCCGCGCCACGCTGATCGCGCCCGATGGCACCGAACAAGCGCTCAAAATTTACTCGGACGACGAGGGGAACGGCGTGGATATCGCCAAAGTAGGAGTCTGCGCCACCGTCAGACTGGAGCAATAACATGACTCGGAGAGAATGGCTGTCCCTGCTAACCGCCGCGCCGCTCGCCAGCGCCGCGCCGGCCGGGAAAGACGCGGCGGTATCGATCGCCCGCTGCCAATCGTATGACGAAGACGTGGCCGCGAAGCTCGCAACCATGTTCGATCAACTAGGAGGCATCGAAGGCCTGGTGCGCGGCAAGACCGTCACCGTGAAGATCAACATGACGGGCGCGCCTGCGCAGCGCTTCCAGGGCCTGCCGCCGGCCGTTACGCACTACACGCATCCGAAGCTGGTGGGCTCGGTGGCCTACCTCATGGGGCGCGCCGGCGCCCGCCGCACACGTTTCGTCGAGAGCGCCTGGGCCACCGGCGGGCCGCTCGAAGAGGTGATGCTCGATGCGGGCTGGAACGTGCGCTCGCTCTCGAGTGCCGCCGCCGGCGTTGAGTTCGAGAACACCAACGCGCTGGGCAAAGGCAAGCGCTACGTGCGCTTCAAAGTCCCTGGTACGCCCTACATGTATCCGGCCTACGATCTGAACCAGGCCTACGAGGAAAGCGACGTCTTCGTGAGCCTGGCAAAGCTCAAGAACCATGCCACCTGCGGGGTGACGCTCTCGCTTAAGAACTGCTTCGGCACGCTGCCGGCTTCGATTTATGGCGATGACGCGGGCGCCGACGCGCCCAACGAAAGCCCCACTTCGGGCCGCCTGCACACGGGCCACGAGGGCGTCCGGCAACCCTCGAAATCGGCGCCGCAGGAACTGCACTTCGGCGCCAATCACGATCCCGGGTACCGCGTGCCGCATATCGTCGCGGACCTGGCCGCCACACATCCCATACATCTGGCTATCATTGACGGCGTGGAATCCGTGGCGGGCGGCGAAGGACCGTGGATTCGCGGCCTGCGGATCGTCAAGCCGGGCTTGCTGATCGCCGGCCTGAACCCGGTCGCGACCGACGCGGTCTCGATGGCCGTGATGGGCTACAATCCGCGCGCCGCTCGCGGAACCGCTCCGTTCCAGACCTGCGACAACACCCTGCTGTTGGCCGAAGCGCACGGGGCGGGCACCGCCGACCTGAAGCGCATCGACGTGCGGGGGGTCTCCATCGAGCAGGCTTTATACCGCTACGATACGTAGTAGATGGCAACCCGCAAACGGGCCCGGCGGTCATACCGCGTCTTCCGGCTGCAATCCTGGGAGACATTCCTGAAGCTGGTCACGCAGCCTCCGTATTCCAATTGGGCGTTTCGCGGCGAGCGCGATGAGCGCTGGCCGCTCTATAGCTCGCTCTCGCGCTACCTGCGGAATTTCGGCGTGGCGCGCGAGGCCTGGGCGGAGCAGGAGGCGCGCATCCTGCGCATCTTCAAACGCAAAGCCCACATGTTCGTGGAAAAGCCCCCCGATATTGACGACGATTTCCAGTGGGCCGCCCTGATGCAGCATCACGGCGCGCCCACGCGCCTGCTGGATTTCACCTGGTCGCCCTACGTGGCGGCTTTCTTCGCACTCGAGAGAACGCTGGCCGATGGCGTGGTGTGGGCCATGAACCCGGCACGCATCGACAGCGGCCGCGCCCCCAAGCCGGTCCGCATGGACCCGCGTGTGAAGGGCAACTTCACGCGGTACTTTGTGCCGGGCACGCACCGCTTCATCTGGATGGGCGAACCGCACACCATGAATCGCCGTCTGATCGCGCAATCCGGCACCTTCGCCGTCCCCGGCGTGCTGGACGTGCCGGTGGAGGATATCCTGCGCGCCGCCGACCCGGAGAACATCCTGGCCAAGATCGTACTGCCCAACCCGGTGCGCGAAGTGGGCATGCGGGAGCTTTACCGCATGAACATCACCTGGGCCACGTTATTTCCGGACCTGGACGGCCTGGCGCGCTCGATGCGGTATGAACTCGAATTTCACTGGGCGTATAACCCGCGGACGATGGAGCGGTACCACACGTAAGGGGCGGTCCTTGACCGACGATAGCCGTGGCCACGAAGTGGAGTCAGCCGAGATCTTCCCAATCGCTGGGATCGATATGTGCTTGGCTGAGGATGCTCCGCAACGTGCCGACAGGAACCTCGTGTTTCTTGGGCACTACCGCGGTATCTACGATTTCGCCCGAGCGCCGCACGAACTTCACATGGCTCCCCTTCTGGCCGGCTTCGACGAAACCGGCGGCCTCAAGCCGGCGCTTGATCTCACGGAAAGGCTGCGGTCTAAGCCGCCCCAACCTCGACCTCAACCATGCGGACGGCGGGCAACCGCGTGGCCACCGGAGATTCGAAGTGCAGTTCCAAGGCCTCCTTCAAATTAGCCAGAGCTTCCTCTTCGGTCTCGCCCTGGCTTGCGATATCGATCTCCAGGCATTGCGAGACGTACCACTTCCCCTCGCGCCAAACAGTCGCTGCGAACGGTCGCTTCATTACCTCATTCTTTCACAGGCAAGAGCGCTGTGCGCGGAGCAGAATGAACCGCTCAATACCCATCTCAAAACGGGGGACTTTGACGGAGTGCGAATCCCCTTGAACGTCCTATTTGCTGCGGGAGCACGTGGCACACCACTAAAGCCAAGAGGGTGCAGGCGGCCCTGTTGCGGCTTGGCTGGAGGCCCAGAAGTTCTACGAACACTATGGGTTTGTTTCACTGGAACTCCCAGGCAAAAGGCGGCTCGTTTGGCCAATGAAAACCGTAGAAAGGCTGCTGGAGAAAGTGCGTGCTACTTCGTAGGGTATCGCCGCGCTTTGCGCAACGACGCCACCGCTGTCTTTGCTGCCGCGGCCGGCTTCAGCAGTAGCTCCCCAAACGCAGCCGCCTGCTCCGGCGTGGTCAACGTGGTCCTGGTGATCCTGTGAGCTTCACGCAAAGCCGACGAGACGATAAACCCGGACAGCGTTAGACCAGCGGCATCGGAAGCAGCCTTTAGGAGTTGCTTTTCATCCAAACGCATCCGAACGTCGACGCGCTCTTCTCTGGTTCGTCGCTGAATTACGGCGGGCATGCCGGCACTCCTTTGCCTGCCTAGGAGTGTACACCTTTTGTGTGTACACTTTCAAGCGGCAAACAGCACCGGCATTTGGCTGTCCGGCCCCTTATCCCTCGAACGCTTTTCGGACCTGCTCCATGGCCCACTCCAGATCCTCTTGCGAGACGATCGGCGGAGGTGCCAGGCGGAGGCGCTCAATTCGGTTAATGGCCGGCTTCCGGCTACACGTTGCTTTCGCTCATCAGTTCCACAAGCGCCTGCCGGAAAGCCGGCTCGTCGTCCGGCGTAAGCGCCACAACGCTGATTTGCTTACGAATCCCGAACGGCCCTTCCGCTTGGATGGCATGGGCCAATTCGATGCATACACTTGGCTCGCTTTTGCGCGGTACCGCGAATCTCTTGTCTTCGGCTTTCGCGGCGCGCACGCACGCAATCAGACCTTTCGGCACGCGTAACTGGAACAGCAATCCGTAGCGAAGGTGCAGGTAATCGGCGCCTACAAGAACCGGCCGAAGACGAAATGCCCGCGCCAATCCAACCAGCCAGATCACGCAATACAGGCTGATGGCCGTGGCTGCCCAGGCCAACGCCGGACTCCAGTGTCTCAAGACCACGTGCACGGGCGCGATTTCCAGCAGGCAAATTATTGGCGCTACCCTGAACAGGGCCGCTTGACCCACCCTCTCGTGAATGGAAAACGTCCGGGCGCCCGCTGGAACATGTGGCTTCGAACCCCAGGAGAACAGCCCGTAGTACAGAACGCTCAGTTCCGCGGCGACCAGGCTGGAGACGACCGGCACCGCCGACAGATTCGCCAGCGCCGCCCGGATTGCGAATAGTGGATCGGTGTCTCCCGTCCCATCGCGCTTTCGGCGGCTCTTGCGCCGGACCTGGACAATCACGAATCCGATCAATCCGGCTTCGCACAACCCGCCCACGATGGCCCTGAGCATGATCGCATGCGGATAAAAATTAGGTTGCGTGAAGCGCGCCCACCAGTGCGACGGCGACCATGCTTCCCGAAGCGCGAATCCCCGACCGCACCAGCATCCAGTAGTAGAGGGCGCCCACGACCGCGACCACGTCGAAGGTAGCTCCGGCCGCCGCAATCGCCCGCCGCCCGGGATCGGCAATCGACCGGACCATCATACCGTCGACCAGATTGATCGACACCATCAGAAGGAAAAACGCCGCGTACCGAAAACGGCGATCGCCGAAACGCTCTTCCCCCACCATACGCTTACCCCGCGAAGGCCGTCCGGATCTGCGCCATGGCCCACTCCAGATCTTCCTGCGAGACGATCAGCGGAGGCGCCAGGCGGATGACGTATTCGTGCGTCTCCTTGCACAGCACGCCGAGATCCTTCAACCGCTCGCAGTAGGTGCGCGCCGGAACCGTTAGCTCGATGCCGATCAGCAACCCCTTGCCGCGTACCTCTTTGATGTGCGGATGGCGCAGCTTGCGCAGCTCATAAAGCAGCCACGAACCCAGCTCCGCCGAGCGCTCGGACAGGTGCTCGTCTTCGATCACCTTCAGCGCCGCGCGCGCCACCGCGCAGGCCAGCGGGTTCCCGCCGTAGGTGCTGCCGTGGCTGCCGGGACGGTAGACGCCCAGAATCTCGCGCGAGGAAACCACCGCCGAGACCGGGTAGACGCCGCCCGAGAGCGCCTTGCCCAGCACATAGACATCCGGGTGCACGCCTTCGTGTTCGCAGGCCAGCAGCGCGCCCGTGCGCCCCAGGCCGGTCTGGATTTCGTCGGCTACCAGCAGTACGCGCTCGCGCGCGCAGATCTCCGCCACGTCGCGCAGGTAGCCTTCGCGCGGAATCAGAATGCCGGCTTCGCACTGAATCGGCTCGACGAGGAAAGCGCAGGTGCGCGGCGTGATGGCCGCCTCGAACGCCTCCGCGTCGCCGAACGGAACCGTCACGAAGCCCGGCGTGAAGGGACCGAAGCCGTCGCGATAAAGCGGCTCGGTCGCGAATCCCGTGATGGTGGTGGTGCGCCCGTGAAAATTGTTTTCGCAGACGATGATCTCGGCCTCGTCGCGCGGAATCTGCTTCTTCACGTAGCCCCAGCGCCGCACGGCTTTGATGGCCGATTCCACGGCCTCCGCGCCGGTGTTCATGGGCAGCACCATCTCCATGCCGCACATGCGCGCCAGTTCCTCGACGAAGTGCGGCAACTGGTCGTTCCGGAAAGCACGCGAGGTCAGCGTCACGCGCTCGGCCTGCTCGCGCAGCGCCTGAAGAATGCGCGGATGGCAGTGGCCCTGGTTCAGCGCCGAATAGGAGCTGAGGCAATCCATGTAGCGCTTGCCATCCACGTCGTAGACCCAGACGCCCGAGGCGCGCTCCACCACCACGTCGAGCGGCCGGTAATTGTGAGTGCCCCAGCGGTCTTCGATTTCGATGAGTTCCCGGCTAAGGCTGCGGGTTTCAGATTGGGTCATAAACCGGGGCTCCTAGTGCCCGCTCCGGGGTCCCGGAGCGTTCTCGGAAATCTTCGCCGGTCCCACGCCGAGGTGCGCCGAAACCTTGGCGGCCTCTTCCACCGCGCGCGCCAGCACGGAACGGATTCGTCCATCCTCCAGCATGAGCAGCCCGGCGATGGTGCAGCCCGCCGGTGTGGTCACGTCGTCGCGCAGGGAGGCCGGATGGCGCCCGGTCGTGAGCACCATGCGCGCCGAGCCCAGCGCGGTCTGGGCCACCAGGGTGAGGGCCAACTGGCGCGGCAGCCCCACGCGTACGCCGGCATCGGCCAGCGCCTCCATGATCAGAAAATGGTATCCCGGGCCGCTGCCGCTCAGGGCGGTGATGGCGTTGAAGTGGACTTCATCGACCGCAACGCACTTGCCGACGGCCTCGAAGATGCGCTGGGCGCGCTGCAGGTCGGCCGCCGAGGCGTACCGTCCGCGGCATACCACGGTCATGCCTTCACCCACGATGGCGGGCGTGTTGGGCATGGCGCGAATGATCGGGTTCTCCGTGCCCAACAGCGATTCCAGACGGTCGGTGGCTACGCCGGCCAGGATCGAGATCAGCAGCGTTTCGCGGCGCAGTCCGGCATTGCGTAGAGCCGCCATCACCACCGGCGCGTCGTTGGGCTTCACGCACATCAGGATCAGGTCGGCGGTCGGGACGTGCGCAGCGAAATCCGTGCTTACAGGAATGCCGAGTTGCTGGCCGGCAGTCTCACAGGCGGCCCCGTTCTTGTCCCCGGCCCACATGCGCTCGGGCGCGATCAAACCGCTCGATAGCAGACCGCGGATCAGGGTGCTGCCCATCACTCCGGCTCCCACCACCCCCAGGGTGGCTCCATCGGCGATCACCGGAACCGGGGCGGACACAGCTTGCGTCTTTTCTTTGGACATCGATTGACCTCACCTCAGGCGGGTTTTGGCGGATGTGCACCGCGCGCGAATGCAGGTGCCTGAAATTCGAAAGTATCACATTGCACGGCCGGCTTCGTCCGCCGGAGCGATTTGCTATGGCTTTTCGCGTGTTTTGTCGTCCGGCAGGGGCGGCGGCGCGGAGGTGATATCGGAATCGTATTTGACTTCCGAATCGGCCGAATACTTCCGGTACATGTGAAATTCGAGGATGTTGCGCGTGAGGTATTCGCCCGCGTCGCTCAATAACTCACCCTTCAGCGGCAGCAGGAAGGTGTGGCCGGAGATGTCCGTGAAATCGTAATCGAGAGTCTCGCTGGCCGCGCGGATGGGGAAATCCGGTGGGATCGTGTCGGCCACCACGGTCAGCCGCAGGATGGCGTGCGCGTCCTTATCCACCTCGATCAGGCCGTGATAGCCGGTGACGATATCCAGGTGCTGGTCCTTCACGATGATGTGATACTGCGAGCGGCTCTGGGTAATCGAGTAAGTGAAGGCCAGGACGCGCTGGCCGCGCAAGGTGCCCCAATGGTCCCATTCGAAATGGGCCTGCGAGGAAGGCTCGAAAATCTCCTTGAGCATGCTGCCGAAATCGCCGTAGGACGTGGAGCCGCCCAGGTTGGCATATTCCTGCGTGGCGGGCGTGCTGTTGACCAGAATGAGTTTGTAGTTTTCCTTCTGATCGAAGTAGCTCAGCCGGATGGTCAGCTCGTCCTGCTTTTGCCAGGATGGGTCGCTGCCCGCGCGGCCTCCGTAACGCGAGCCTGGCTTGGCCGCGGCGTAGCGCCGGGTGACCTGGGTGCAAATGAAATCGGGCAGATTCTTGCTGTAGCCCAGCGCATACTGGCGCATGTCGTCGATGATGGCGGCCTGCTCCTCGGAAGTAGGCGGCGGAATCGGCTTGGGCGGCAGCTTGGGCGCGATGGGCGCGGCGGCGGCCAGCCCCTGCGACACATCGCGCAGATGGTTGAGCGCCAGGATCGTCTTGGGGCCGACCCCCTGGCCCTGCAGATCCTCGATCACGCGCTCATCCAGACGCTCGGTGAGCTTAATGTTGCCCAGAAACTTGGCCACCTCGCGGTCCGTCATTTTGCCTTCGGTGATCATCTTCTGGGAGGATTGAATGAACGAAAGCAACTGCGCCAGCGACAGACTTTGGGACTGGCCCAACGCGATCAGACAAGCCGCGAAGACAGCAGCCAGGGTACGGAGACGCATATAGATCTATTTTCGCACGCAGGTGGGGCACGCTTGAGCCTGCCCAGCGTCTATTCCAGTTCCAAACCGGATTCCTTGAGCGCCCGCCAGCCGCCATCGAGCGAGATGGCCTCCGCGTAACCCATCTGGCGGAGATTGTCGGCAGCCAGCGCGGAGCGAAAGCCTCCGCCGCAATAGAGCACCAGGCGCGTGGCCTTATCGGGATAGCGCGTTTCGACGTCGCGCTCGATGATGCCCTTGCCCAGGTGCACCGCGCCTTTGACGTGGCCGGCGTTCCATTCGCTCTCCTCGCGCGTGTCCACCAGCACGTGCGCCTCGCCCGCCTTCCGCATGTTCAGGTAGCCGGCGATATCGATCTCATGAATGCGGCCTCTGGCCTCATCCACCAGCTTGAGAAATCCGGGATTATGCTGCATTTGGCGATCACTCCACGCGCTGAATTTTGGCGCCCGCCCGCGCCAGTTTCGCCTCGATTTTCTCATAGCCGCGGTCGATATGGTAAACCCGGTCGATCACGGTTTCGCCCTGCGCCACCAGCGCCGCCAGCACCAGCGAGGCGCTGGCCCGCAGGTCCGAAGCGATCACGCCGGCGCCGGTGAGCGGCCGCGGGCCCGCCACAATGGCCTGCTTGCCATCCAGGCGGATGTTGGCGCCCATGCGGGCCATCTCCTGCGCGTGCATGAAGCGGTTTTCGAATATCGTCTCGACGATGATGGCGATGCCCTCCGCCTGCGTCATCAGGGCCATGTACTGGGCCTGCAGATCGGTGGCGAAGCCTGGATATTCCTCGGTGGTCATATCCACCGAGCGCAGGCGGCCGCTCGCGCGCACGCGCAAGGTCGCGGAATCCGGTTGCGTCACCTCGGCCCCGGCCTGTTGCAGCTTGGCCACCAGCGCCCCCACGTGCTCGGGCACGCAGCCGGTCACGGTGAGATCGCCTCCCGTGATGGCGCCGGCCACCAGGAAGGTTCCGGCTTCGATGCGGTCCGGGATGATGGTGTGCTCGGCGCCGTGCAGCCGCTCGACGCCCTCCACGCGGATGGTCGAGGTGCCGGCGCCTTCGATGCGTGCGCCCATGGCAGTGAGTAACTCCGCCAGGTCCACCACCTCCGGCTCGCGCGCGGCGTTGCGCAGCACGGTCTCGCCGCGCGCCAGGACGGCGGCCATCATGAGATCCTCTGTGCCCGTCACGGTGATACGGTCGAAGTGGACCGCCGCGCCCTGGAGGCCCTCGGCGGCTTCGGCTTCGATGTAGCCATGTGTCTGGTGGATGCGCGCGCCGAGCCGCTCGAGGCCGAAGATGTGCAGGTTGATTGGCCGCGCTCCGATGGCGCAGCCGCCCGGCAGCGAAACACGCGCGCGTCCCGAACGCGCCAGCATCGGCCCCAACACCAGGCTCGAAGCGCGCATGGTTTTCACCAGCTCGTAAGGCGCTTCGGGGCAGACAATGCGCGGCGTGTGCAGGCGGACCGTCTCGCCCTCGGTTTCGACCTTGGAACCGATATCCACCAGCAGGCGCTGCATGGTGCGGATATCCCGCACGCGCGGAATGCGCCGGAGCGTGACAGGCTCATCGGTCAGCAGCGCCGCCGCCAGCGCGGGGAGCGCGGCGTTCTTCGATCCGTTGGTCTCGATCTCTCCATGCAGGGCGTTGCCGCCCGCGATTACGAACTTATCCATCGCAATTTCCGTCCTTCGCCAAAGCCCGCGCCAGCCTCCCGCCGGCCGCCTTCAGGCGCCGCTCGGCTTCGGCCAGGCCGATCCCGGCCGATTCCATCAGAATTGCCGCGCGAACGCTTCCGCCAGCCGCGTCGAGCAACTCTCCGGCCCGTGCGTACGGGACTCCGGCGGCCTGGGCCACGATGCGGCGGGCGCGGTCGCGCAGTTTCTCGTTACGCGGCTCGACGTTCACCATCAGGTTGCCGTAAACGTATCCCAGCCGAATGAAGGCTCCCGTGGTGAGCATATTGAGCACCAGCTTCTGGGCCGTCCCGGCTTTCAGGCGCGTGGAGCCGGCCACTACCTCGGGCCCCACCAGCGGAGAGATGGGAATATCGACGGCGCGCGCCAGCTCGGAATCGGGCGTGCAGCTTATCCCCACGGTGATGGCGCCCAGGGCGTGCGCGTGGGACACCGCGCCCAAGACGTAGGGCGTTCGGCCGCTGGCAGCTATACCCACCAACACGTCGCGGGGGATGAAGGCGCGCGAATTCAGGTCGGCCGCGCCCATTTCAGGATCGTCCTCGGTGGCCTCCGTGGCGCGGCAGAGGGCCGGCTCGCCGCCCGCGATGATGCCCTGCACCATGGCGGGGTCGGCGCCGAAAGTAGGAGGGCACTCCGAGGCGTCCAGCACGCCCAGCCGTCCGCTGGTGCCCGCGCCGATATAGAACAGCCGCCCGCCCCGCTCGAAGGCCGCGGCAATGGCATCCACGGCGCGCGCGATCACGGGAATCTCGCGCCCCACAGCTTCGGCCACCAGCCGGTCTTCGGTGTTGATGGCGCGCAGCATCTCAGCCGTGGGCAGCGTGTCGATGGCGGCCGTGGCGGGGTTGGGCTGCTCGGTGAGGAGTTTCTCCAGCATTCGCAGTCTCCTTCAGGCTAGCACCACGATATATTCGAGTAGTGCGCTACGTTCTGACGGGGCGGCAGCCGCCCGTGAAGGCCATTCTGCTGGTGGAGAGCGGGTCGCGGGGACTCCTGGAGGGTCTCATCGGCGGTCTGCGCCGGACCTGGGGCGACGAAATGCCCATCGACCTGGTCACCTGCTACACGACCCTGCCGCGCGGGTTCGAGCCAGGCAATACGCGACTCTACCGCGTGGGTGACTACCGCGGCCGCGCGGGGCGCCGCAAGCTCTATCGCGAACTGGCCGGCAATCGCTACGGGCTGATGGGAATTGTCTGCTCGGGCGAGCCGCTGATGACCAAGTGGAAGTGGGTGCTGGCCGGGATGATTCCAGCTAAGCTGTTCGTTATCAATGAAAACGGGGATTATTTCTGGTTCGACCGGCATCATTTGGGACCCATCTGGCAGTTTGTACTGTTCCGCTCCGGGCTAGCCGGGGCGGGCGCTGTCCGCACGCTGGTACGCCTCTTTTCGTTACCGGTGACATTATTGTATCTGCTACTCTATGCAACGGTTGTGCACGGTAGGCGGGGGATTCGGAGGGCGTGCGGGTTTTGAACCAGCTCAACGCGGAGGCGCGGTCGGTCTTTGGCGAGAGGTGCGGCCGCAGAACCAGCACAACGCGGAGGCGCGGAGACGCGGAGGTTCGCGAAGAAGTAATTGGGGGAGGATTCGGGTGTCGTGGTGCCGAGGGAACGGGAAGGAAGTCAAAACCTGAGATCACGGAGGGAGCGGAGGTCCGTGTTTGGGGCCGGGCTTTGCCGAGAGGTGCGGCCGTGAAACCAGTATTTCTCCGCGAGAGCTCCGCGCCTCCGCGCCTCCGCGGTAAGTTAGTAACCCGTCCGAACCTATTAGCCAGATCGCGCCCCCGAGCACGAATCTCCGCTTCCTCCGTGATCTCAGGTTTTGACTTTTCTTCCTATCGCCCCCTGTGCAAATCGGCGCAGCGTTTAACCTTAGTGTTTCTCCGCGAGAACTCCGCGTCTCCGCGTCTCCGCGTTGAGCTGGTTTCCCACCCACTGATGAAAGCCATCTTATGAAAGCCATACAAGTCTTCGAAACCGGCGGTCCCGAACGAATGCGGTTGGTGGAGGTCCCGACACCGGCTCCGGGTCCTCACGAAGCGCTGGTGCGCATCGCGGCCAGCGGCGTGAACTTTATCGATATCTACTTCCGCATGGGGTTGTATAAGGCCGATCTGCCGCTGACGCCCGGCAGCGAGGGCGCCGGCACCGTCGAGGCCCT
>Ga0181517_10002801_pt1 | contig 17271 bp, 12 predicted proteins | sample PEATcosm2014_Bin_31_FD_119748 | JGI IMG/M metagenome (GOLD analysis project Ga0181517, IMG submission 119748) | Peatland microbial communities from MTU Mesocosm Facility, Houghton, MI, USA - PEATcosm2014_Bin01_30_metaG | ecosystem: Environmental > Terrestrial > Soil > Wetlands > Peat | place... | reverse complement strand
GATAAATCGCTGCGCCGTCTTGCCGATGTTGGAGTTGAACGCGCCCGCAAATCCCTTGTCGCCCGCAATCACAATCACCAGCACATTCTTCTCTTCGCGCTCGATCAGCAGCGGGTTCAGCACCTCGCCGGTCTGCTCGCTGCACAGGTCGGTGCGCCGCACCATCGACACCAGCACGCTGGCCAGCATCCGCGCATACGGACGCGCCCGCATCGCGCGGTCCTGGGCCCGCCGCAGCTTCGCCGCCGAGACCATCTTCATGGCCTTGGTGATCTGCCGCGTGTTCTTCACGCTGCGGATGCGCCGCCGGAGATCGAGTACGTTCGCCATGGTTTACTTTGCCGCCGCTGTTTCTTTCCTGGTCGCTTCCCGCTTGTCCTTCAGCTCCGCCAGGAATGAAGCTTTGTAGTCGTTGATCGCGTCCGTCAGCCGCTTCTTGATGTCGTCGTCGAGCGCCTTCTTGGTGGCAATGTCCGTCAGAATCGTCGGCGCGGAGTTCTCCAGATAGGGATAGAAGCCGTCCTCAAACGCGCGCAGGTCGGCGACCTCGACGTCGTCGAGCAGGCCGTTCACTCCGGCAAAGAGAATCGCAACCTGCTTCTCCACCGTCAACGGCTGAAACTGTGGCTGCTTCAGCAACTCTGTGAGTCGCGCGCCGCGGTTCAACTGCTGCAGCGTGACCTTGTCCAGGTCAGAGCCGAACTGCGAGAACGCCGCCAGCTCTCGGTACTGAGCAAGGTCGAGCTTCAACGTCGAACCCACCTGCTTGGTGGCTTTGATGGCCGCGGCAAAGCCCACGCGCGAGACCGAGAGCCCCACGTTCACCGCCGGACGCACGCCGGAGTTGAAGAGATCGGTCTCAAGGAATATCTGTCCGTCAGTAATCGAAATAACGTTGGTCGGAATGTACGCCGAAACGTCGCCCGCCTGCGTCTCGATGATCGGCAGTGCGGTCAAACTTCCCCCGCCCAGCTTGTCGGAGAGCTTCGAAGCCCGCTCCAGAAGGCGCGAGTGCAGATAGAAGACATCGCCGGGATACGCCTCGCGGCCCGGCGGACGGCGCAGCAGCAAGGAAATCTCGCGGTAGCTTACCGCGTGCTTGGAGAGATCGTCGTAGATCACCAGCGCGTGCCGCGCCGAGTCGCGGAAGAACTCACCCATCGCACACGCCGCGAACGGAGCAAGATACTGCATCGGCGCGGGCTCGGACGCGGTCGCTGCAACGATGATGGTGTAGGCCATCGCGCCATGCTCTTCCAGCGTCTTCACAAGCTGCGCCACCGAAGACCGCTTCTGCCCGATCGCGCAGTAGATGCAAATCAAATTCTTCCCCGCCGAGTTGATGATGGTGTCCAACGCGATCGCGGTCTTGCCCGTCTGACGGTCGCCGATCAGCAGTTCGCGCTGCCCGCGTCCGATCGGGATCATCGTATCGATTGCCTTGATCCCCGTCGCCATCGCCTCGCGCACGCCCTGGCGATCGACCACGCCCGGAGCAATGCGCTCCATCGGCAGCCGATGCTCGGTGACGATCGGTCCCTTGTCGTCAATCGGCGCACCAAGCGCATCGACCACGCGCCCGATCAGCGCCTCGCCCACTGGCACCGACATGATCGTGCCCGTGCGCTTCACCTCGTCGCCTTCTTTGACCTGCGTGTAGTCGCCCATCAGCACGGCGCCCACCTCGGACTCATCCAGGTTCATCGCCAAACCGGCCACGCCGTGGGGGAACTCGATCAGCTCGCCTGCCATCACCTTGTCCAGCCCATGCACGCGCGCAATTCCGTCGCCCAGCGAGATCACCGTCCCGACCTGGTCCACCTGGATCTTCTGTTCGTAGTTCTCAATCTGCTGGCGGAGCAGCTCGGTTATCTCGTCCGCGTTGATCTTTGCCATGTCTTCCCTGCCCTCAATCCAGCGCTGTATCCCGCTTTCAATCTCAACTCAAATCCTGCGCCCTACGAAAACTCCGAACAACCCATACAATCCTTGCAATCCTACGCGTTCACCAGCCTCTGCTTGAGCTGCTGCAACTGGGCGCGCACCGATCCGTCGTAGACCGTCGAACCGATCTCCACCACCGCACCGCCAAGCAGCGAGGCGTCCTCCGCGTATCTGGCGCGAACACGCGCTCCGGCCAGCTTCGCGATCTGCTCCTCCAACTGCGCGCGGTCCTCCGCGTTCATCGGATGCGCGCTGGTGATCCGCGCCTCGGTTGCGCCCGCGTGCTCGTCCACCACCAGCTTGTACTCGGTGAGAATCTCGTCCAGCTCAGCCAGACGATGGTGCTCCACAATCACCGCAATGAAGTTCCTAACCTGGAAGAACATCACAATGCGTGCCGCAATCCCATCCAGGACCCTCAGCTTGCCGGCCATCTCGATCGATGGGTTCTCCAGAACCTCGCGCAGTTCGTTGCTGCCCGCCAGCGTCTCCGAGAAGTCTCGCATCTGCCGCTCGACCTCACTTGCATCCAGCCGGTCCGACTCGACAACCTCGGCAAAGGCGCGCGCATATCGTGGAGCGGAGCTGGCCACTAGTTCTGTCCCTTCTTCGACCCATCGCCCGTCAGCCGCTCGGCAAAACCCTGCACCAGCAGCCGGTCCGTCTCCGCCGAGACCACCAGCTTGTGCGCCGCGTGCTCGATCGCCAGACCCGCCGCGTACTGCTGCAGTTGCTTCTGCGCGTGGCTGGTCGCAACCGTTATCTCCTGCTCCGCGGCCGCCAGAATCCTGACCTTCTCGTCCTCGACCGTGGCCTTGATGCGCCGCTCCGCCTTGGCCGAATCCTGCTCCGCCAGAACACGCATCGCGGCAATCTCGCCGTCCAGCTTGCCCAGCCGCTCTTCCACGCCGCTCAAACGCTCGCGCGCCTCTTCGGTCGCCGTCCGCGCATCCACCAGGCTCTTCTGGATCGTTGTATTCCGGTCGCGAATGGCCTTCGGCAAAAACTTCACCACCAGCCACGCAACACCAAGCGCGAGCAGCACAAAGTTTCCCAACTCGGCCAAAGTTGAGGCAAGGTCTGTGCTGATACCCAACTTCTTGGCGAGCCAGACCACGGAGGGCGACTTGAGGTACTGGTCGTTTTCGTTCTTCTCCTGCTGGTTGTTCTTCTCCGGCGACTGCGCATCGGAAGCGCTCGTGGACCCGGTCGTCTGCGCTACGCCAGTGGTTGCCTGAGCCAGCACCCGCGCCTCACGCAGATGCAATCCAATCCCCAGCACCAACGCCAGCGTCAACCCACCCAGCACACTCCGCCGCAATAAACCCTTCACTGCGCAGCCTCCGGTCGAGTCCCGGCCGGCATCACCGCTCGCACAATCTGTTCGCTCAACTCCGCACTCATCCCTTCGATCTGCAGTTGCGCGATGGCCACGCTCTGTTCAATCTCGCCTTTCGCCGCCTTCACCTTCTCCGCGGTCGCCGCGCGCGCCGCAGCCAAAGCCTGGTCGCGCTCTGCGCTCCACAGCTTCAACCTATCCTCGCGCTCGGCAAGGATCTCCGCCCTGGCCCTGCGCAGACTGTCTTCGTACTCCGCCGTTTTGGCCTCGGCCGCGGAGATCGCACCTCTCGCCTGCTCCACCGCTCCGGTCGTGCGTACCCGCCGTTCGGCCAGCACGCGGTCCAGAGGCCGCCGTACAAGCAAGCCATAGGCCACAACCAGTAGCAGAAACAGAACCATCGTCGGCACAGATCCGAGCACAAGTCCACCGAGTTGATTCAGTATTTGATCCATGATTGAAACAGGCGTAGGGCTGCAAAACCCCTTTGAAACGCATGGAAGCACGCGCCCTTGCATGCGTTGAGTACAACTATTTCTAACAAAGCGAGGATGGGAGTGTCAAACCTTATTCGTGCGATAATCGGTTATTTGGTGCGATAATAGCGCATTGTGCAGCGCGGCTTCCGGCAAAATAATAGCCTTTGACAATCGCGCAAAGAAGCCTAGACTTTAAATACCACCAAGACCCTATGTCCTGGGTCGTACAGGTCGCGTGCATGGGGACACCACCTCCGCTCCCCGACAGGCGGCCTGTTCTGTTTAACCCCGCCTTCGCTGCCCGCCGATCACAGCTCACAACCTGCAACTGACACCGTGCAACCGCTTCAATTCTTCTCGCGAAAACGCCGATAGCGATCTATCAGCGACGCGGGGCCACGCGCTGTAAGAAACACCAGGTTCCCCTCGAAACTCTTCTCCCGCACCACAGCGCCCGCCTCCAGCGCGGCCAGCAATGCGCCCTCCGACTGCGGCACACAGAAGCTCGCCTCCACCAGTGGATCCACCAGCAGAGCCTCGTCGATGGCCGTGAGCAGTTCATTCAGCCCCATCTTCATCAGCCCCGAGACTGCAACCGGCCCGCCACGCTGCTGACCGCCTGCGAGTCGGGCGCGCTCCACTGGCGGCAACAGGTCGATCTTGTTCATCACCTCGATGACCGGCTTGCCCTGCACCTCCAGTTCGCCCAGCACCCGCTCTACCTGCACCTTCTGCTCGTCGACCATCGCGCTGGATGCGTCGCGCACATGGAGCAGCGCCTCGGCACGCTCCACTTCTTCCAGCGTCGCGCGGAAGCTGGTCACCAGAGTGTGCGGCAGGTTGCGGATAAAGCCGACCGTGTCCGAGAGCAGGATCTTTCGCCGGCTGGGCAACTGCAACTGCTTCAGCTTGGGATCGAGCGTGGCAAACATCTTCGACGATTCCAGCACTCCAGCCTCGGTCAGCGCATTGAAGAGCGTGCTCTTGCCTGCGTTGGTATATCCCACCAGCGCGACCACTGGCACCGGCACAGCCTCGCGCCGCTGCCGCTGCTGGCGGCGAATCCGCCGCACCGATTCCAACTGCTCCTTCACATGGTCGATGCGCAGGTTGATCTTGCGCCGGTCCGTCTCGAGCTGTGTCTCTCCCGGCCCACGCGTCCCGATCCCGCCGCCCAACTGAGACATCGCCTTGCCCCGCCCTGCAAGCCGGGGCAACTGATACTCCAACTGCGCCAGTTCCACCTGCAACTGGCCCTCGCGGGTGCGCGCGTGTCGCGCAAAAATGTCCAAAATAAGCTGCGTCCGATCGATCACGCGACACGGCAGCTTTGCATCGAGATTGCGCAACTGCGAGGGCGTCAGATCGTGGTCGAAGAGCACTACACTTGCGCCAGTCGATGCTGCCACGCCCACAATCTCTTCCAGCTTTCCCTGCCCTACCAGGGTCGCCGCATCCGGCTTGGCGCGGCGCTGCACCAGCGTCGCCGCAATCTGCGCGCCAGCGCTCTGCGCCAGCTCTTTGAACTCCGCCAGAGATGCGTCAAAGTCGAGGTCACTAACCCCGCCGTGATGGGTCTCCCCCTCCGTCGCGGAAGGCCCCTGGATTGCGTTGGAAGAGTCTTTGTCCGCGACCGGCCCAACCGCTGCCGCATCCCGGGCCAGCCTCGCCGCCACGGTCAATCTTCGCCTCTGCCCGGTAAACTCCACCGCAACCAGCACGGCGAGTTCGCTTGCCGCCGCTTGCCTCTGGGCGGCGGCAGCGTGGGCCGCCGCCGCCTCGTCCACAAGGCTCACCTGCGGCCTCCTGGCCATACCGCGTCCGGTCTGGTCGCAACCAGCGTTGTCTTCATGAATGTGGCCTTCAGGTTTGGAATATTAATCGCCCGCTAGCCCGCGGTCCCGTCCAGTACCGCGCCCGCTGCCGCGGCTCCAGCCGTCCCGCTCTGCGTCCGCGGCTCCGGCTTACCCGCTAGCTGGCTGTCTGCGTGTCCGACAACCCGGCCGCTCACCACGGTCGAGATCGCGTGCTTGAAGATCAACTGCTCCTGCGCGTTGTTCTCCAGCAGCACCGAGAACTTGTCGAAGGACCGTATCTTGCCGGTCAACTTCACGCCGCTCACCAGATAGATGGTGATCGGACTCTTATCTTTGCGGACCGTATTGAGAAACGTGTCCTGAATATTCTGTGCCGGCTTTAATTCCATGAGTGCCGATCTCCTTGAGCTGGTTTCTCGTGCGAAGAGTTAGATTCTCGCGCGAACAGTAAAGTAAAAGGAACAATGCGCTCTATCGTGCCTCGCGAAGTTCAGTCCCCACAGCAGAGTTGCTCCAAATGCAACAACCAAGACTTTCACGATACAGGCCTTAAGCGCGATTATCAACACAGGTGGCTTTTCCCGTTCACTCACACAATTGCGTCCGGAGCGTTCCACCGTGCGAAATTGTTATTGATTCAGTTCTCTTCTTTATTAGATGCAATGAGTTAGAGGTGTTGCCGAGGGAAATGGACTCAGCCGTCCAGCGATGTACCATGACAACAGTGTCCAAATCCGTTCCGCAACCCGTCCCCATGCTCGACTTCTCCCGCCAGTTTGCCCCGCTGCGGCAGGAGATCCTCGACGCCATTGCGAAAGTCTGCGACTCGCAGCACTTCATCCTCGGCCCGCAGGTCGAGGCCTTCGAGAAGGCCTCAGCCAACGCCTGCGCCGCGCGCTTCGCCATCGGCTGCGCCAGCGGCACAGACGCCCTCTGGCTGGCGCTGGCCGCCTGCGGCATCGGCGACAGTACCGGCGCCACTCGCTCCAACGCCCAACCTGACGCCGTCGTTACCACCCCCTTCAGCTTCTTCGCCACGGCCAGTTCCATCCTGCGTGCCGGGGCGCGGCCCGTCTTCGCAGATATTGATCCCCGCACCTTCAACCTCTCGCCGCAGTCGGTCGCCGAAGTCCTGCGCAGTTACGCCGGTCAGAACGTCAAAGCCATTCTCCCCGTGCACCTCTACGGCCAGTGCGCCGATTGGGATGCCTTCGCCGCCCTGCAGCGCGACCACCCCGGCCTGCTCCTCATTGAAGACGCCGCCCAGGCATTCGGAGCAATGTGGACCACGCCCGGCCAGCCAGCCCGTCCCGCCGGTTCCCTTGGCGACGCGGCCGCCTTCAGCTTCTATCCCACAAAAAACCTAGCCGCCTTCGGAGACGCGGGCCTCGTCACCACCTCGAACGCTGAGATCGACCGCCGCGCCCGCTCCCTCCACGCACACGGCATGACTCGCCGCTACTACCACGACGAGGTCGGCTGCAACTCCCGCCTCGACGAACTGCAAGCCGCCGTCCTCAACGTCAAGCTCCGCTATCTCCCGCGGTGGAACCAGCAGCGCCGCGACCGCGCAGCCCGCTACGACCAGCTCTTCCGCGAAGCCAACATCGCGGGCGGCTCCACATCAGACGGCATCGTCCTGCCCTACACCAACCCACGCGCCATGCCGGTCTTCCACCAGTACGTCATCCGCGCCCCGCGCCGCGACGCCCTGCGCGACTATCTCGCCGCGCGCAAGATCGGCAGTGAAATTTACTATCCCGTCCCCATCCACCTGCAAGCCGCGCTCAAAGACCTCGGCTACAAGCCGGGAGACTTCCCCCAAGCCGAACTTGCCGCCGCCGAAGTCCTCGCCCTGCCCCTCTATCCCGAACTGCGCGACGACGAGCAGCAGACCGTAGTCGAAGCCATCCGCGCCTTTTACGCCTGATCCCGTAGAAGCCGCTGTTCAGCCATGTTGCGGTTTCAGACCGATACTATCCATCACCTGCAACGCGAATCGGGCCGAGACGGTAGCCGGACCGCCGCCCATCTCAATGCCCACCTCGATGGCTTCGATCAACTCTTCAAACGTCGCGCCATCGGCTGCCGCCTGTTCGATGTGCCACTGCATACACGATTCGCAGTCCTTCACCACGGAGATCCCCACAGCGATCAACTCTTTCTGCTTCTTGGGCAATGCACCATCGCGATATGCAGCCTTTTCCATAGCCAGAAAGCCGTCGTACACCTTCGAGCCGAGTGCAACCATCCGCGCATGTGCGTGCTTCCGATTGGATGTAATCTCTTCAAGCTTGTTCATTGTTGACTGAAATATCCTTTCACTGCAGGTTGCTTGAATTCAATTGCCACTTGAACCCTCAGTTACCCCTGCCTTACTTTTTCTTCCCTTTGACCGCCTTCTTCACTTCAACTACGGGATGCGCCTCCGCATCCGGCGCGCTTCCCGCCGCCTGAATGCGCCGCACAAGGTTTCCTTCCAGCCGATAGGTCTTCTCGATGGTCCGCCCCGGCGTCACCATTCCGGTCGCCGCATCGGGAACCACCGCGCCCGCGTCCGCGGCCAGAACCTTATAGGTAAACGTCGGCAATGAGGTCTGCGCCGTCGCCGACTTGCCGTACGGGTCCACGCTGCTCTTGATCGTCACCGGCAGATACCCCTCGATATTTTTCTCACGGTACGCCGTCTCATACCGGTGCATCTTCAGGTTCCACGTAAACACCCGCACCTGGTCGAAGTCGTACGGCAGTCCCGCCGTATAAGGGGACAGCACGGTCAGGTAGATCGGAATGTCTTTGTTGTCCTGCTCCGCGCCGTCGTCATGCACCGTGGCCAGCACATACGCACCCACGATCCGCTGTCCTTCCGAGTACTTTGCGACCGAGTCGGGCGCATCCACGTCTACATAGTGCGAGAGCAGCCATCCCGCGCGTCCTTTCGCATCGCGCGCCAGCCACCAGTCCTCCATGGCAATCGGTGGCGCTGCCTCAACTCCCTGCGTATCCACCGCCTTCACGGGGGCCACGCCCGGCGCCACCGGCTTGGGCAGCGTCGCCCGCTCGATCAACAGTAGCTTGTCGCCCTCCGCCAGCCGGTAGAAGGTCTCGGTTGCCCGGCCCGGCCTCAGGTGCAGGTTCACATCGTCGCGCACCACCGCCGAGGCCACCGACGGATCGTTCTTGTGCATCTCCGCCAGGGCCTTGAACTCATCGAAGACCGCCTGCGTCGCCACTGCCTTCTCGTCGATCCAGCCCATCTCACCCTTCTCGGTCTTCACGCGGTAGAAGCGCCGTCCGTGCTCCAGCACGTCGAGCCGCTGGCCGTTCTCCACAGTCGCGGTGCGGTTGGAGACGGCAGCCACGCGGTCGCGAAGATAGGTCTGCTTGGCCGTCACGTACACCGATCCGCCCGCCGGCCCCGGCCGCAGATGCGAGCACCCGCTCAACATCGCAAACCACAGCACAGATGCGAAGAGGGACACCGCGAAACCAGGCCATCTGGCACAGCGAGATGGTCCCTTGAGGCAAAATCCAGAAACCGGCAGCATCCGGGAAGAAGGTCGCAGAGAACGAGTGAAAATTTTGTCCGGCACATTTTCCAGCATACAGGGCAAAATCCCCTTCGTGGGCACATCTGCCGGCCGGAGCGGGGCGCCAGATCGGAAAATGGCATTTTCCCCTGAAAATTACCCACTTCGGGCAGTTTTATGCCGCTCCGTTCACGGCTAAATCGTCTCCTGTTGCCAGTTCGCATTCCAACCCCTAAATTAGAGTCTTGCGCGAAGTGCCCTCTTGCGCATACAGTTGCGTACGGAAACAAAACCAATACAGGAAACCATCTTAAGCGACACCCTGAATCCAACTCCGTCCATCGCGCAATCGGATCGGCCACATCACTCGTCAACTGGTAAGGAGGCCCACACAATGGCCAGTAATGAAATCGCAATCCTCGACCCTGCGGCAACGGTCGACAAGCTCAACAAGATCGCGGCAGATCGCGCAGTGAATCGCAGGCGCTTCATCACAGCCCTCGGCATCACTGGCGCCGCGGCAAGCGCTGGATTATTGTCGGGTTGCGCCAACAACGCTTCCAGCCCTATCGCCGCTCTTGGTGCGGGCCAGACTGATACTCTCAACTTTGTACTCAACATTGAGTACCTCCAAGCCACCTTGTTTGCTTACCTCACAACGGGCGGAGACCTGCCGTCCTCGGTCAGGGCAAACAGTGGTGCCATCACCGGTGCGCCCGCAGCTCTGGCTGTTGTTGCGCCGTTGACACAGCAGACCCTCGATCTGCTCAACGAGATCTATTTTGACGAGTTGAACCATGTGTCCTACCTGCGCAGCATCCTCGGCTCCGCGGCCGTTCCCAGGCCGGCGATCAATCTCGCCGCCTTCGGCACGATCACGGCAACCAATGCCCTCTCGATTGCAAGGCTGCTGAAAGACCTGGGAGTCACCGCATACGCAGGCGCGATCACGGGGCTCTCCTCCAGCAACACCACCTATCTCGGGCAAATCCTAGGCGCCGAAAGCTTCCATTCCGGTGCGCTGCGCCTGATCAGCATCCAGTACAGCACCCTGACCCCCGCCATCGCCACGTACCTTCCCTTAACAGATGGCCTGGGGTACGATGTTCCGCCAACCGATCTGGGTACCGCAGGTCTCGAAGCCGCCGGTCCAACCGCCAGCGGTGGTTTCTTCCCCACCTCCGGCGGAGCGGTAGCGACGACCAACACAACTACCGGCATCGGATACGCCCGCACTATCCAGCAGGTTCTCCAGGTTCTTTACGGCACCAGCAACACAGCGCCTGCACCTCACGGCTCCTTCTCGGGAGGCTTCTTCCCCAACGGAGTGAACGGCAACATCACAACCTCCTAAGCACTGGAAGGACGCACTCGAACCTGATCTCGACACGCTGACCGCATTCCATTATGACCCAATCTCTTCGCACACATCGCAAGTCTACTGACAAGGAGGCCAACGAAATGGCCAGCAGCAATGACATCGAAGTCCTCGATCCCACGGCATCGGTCGAGAAGCTCAAGAACATCGTATCCAAAGTCGCCCTGAATCGCAGACACTTCATGGCTGCCCTCGGAGCGGCAGGCGTCGCTGCTGGCACAGGATTGGTAACGCGTCGGGATGCACACGCTCAGCAACCCACGCCCAACGGCTTCCTGCAGGTCGACGTTCTCAACTTCCTGCTCAATATCAAGTATCTCAAGGCGACGTTCTATTCCTACATCACGCAGGGCGTCGACCTTCCAGCCTCCTCCTACGTCACGCTGGGAAGCAGCCAGATATACAACGTGCCCTCCCAGGTCACAACCTTCTCATCGCAGATCAACGATATGTTCAACGAGATGTACTACGATGAGCTGAATCAACTTGTCGATCTGCGCAATATTATCGGAAACGCAGCCGTTAGCAGGCCGCTTATTAACCTGGCGGGAACGTCCGCCGCCAACACAACTTTCTCGGCGCCTTCGGCCACGATGACTCTCTCCGCGGTTCAGGCCATCGCCCAGGCACGGATGTTGGAAGACGTCAGCGTCACAGCCTTCGCGGGCGCACTTACTTATCTCACTGGAAGCAACCTCGCCATCGCCGCCCAGATTCTGTCCGTTGACGGCTGCCATGCCGCGGCGCTGCGCCTTGCCAGCATCCAGAACAACGCGCCATATCAAGGAACGCTGTACCAAAGCTCATTCTCGGTTGTAACCACATCGGGCAGCAACAATATCTTCGCTGTACTCACCTCGACGAAGGCCGTCCCAGGCGACATCATCACTGGCATCGGGATTCCATCGGGTTCGGTGGTCACGGCGATTACCCCCGCTGCGAATGCCACGCCCACAGGCGTAGTCGTCAACGGCAGCTCTACCATCACTGGGGTGTCGAGCGTCACCGGACTACTGGTCGGTCAGCCCATCTCTGGAACCGGCATTCCCTCCAACACCGTCCTCGCAGGGATCACAAGCAACACGATCACCCTCTCGCAAAAGGCCAGTTCACAAACATCGGTTGCACCAACAGGCTACAGCACCTCCGGCAGCTCTACCATCACGGGAGTTTCGAGCATCTCCGGGCTTATTGTCGGACAGGCCATCACCGGAAGCGGCATCCCCACCAGTCCCGCTACGACAATCGTTGCGGCCAGCGGCACCACAATCACATTGTCGCAGGCTGCCAACGCAACGCCCTTGGTCACATTCACCGGCGTCCTCAACAGCGGCAGCTCAACCATCACGCCAGTGGGAAGCACATCCGGTGTGGCGACCGGACAGGTCGTCACCGGTACCGGCATCACCGCAGGAACGACCATCACGAACATCGGCAGCAATCTCACGTTGTCTGCGCCCGCCTCCGCCTCCAGCCCAACCACAAACATAGTTACATTCAATGGCATCGTCACCAGCGGCAGCGCGAACATCACCAATGTGGCCAGCACAACCACGGGATTGGTGGTTGGGCAGCCTCTTACCGCCGGTGTTGGCATCGCTGTGGGAACAACCATCAAGACGCTCTCCCTCGCCACAAACACGGTCACGATGTCGGCGAACGCCAGCGCCTCCAACACAGTCTCAACCACTGGCACCGCGACGTCCGGCAGCAATATCCTCACAAATATACAAAGCACCAACGGATTGCTTATTGGGCAACCCATCACAGGAGCCAATATCCCAGCAGGGGCGACCATCACGGCGCTCGGCAACACGGCGCCCTTCTCAATTACGATGTCGGGACCCGCCTTCTATAACTCAGCAGGAACCATATTCACAGCTCTCACCACCTCCGGCAGCAACTTGCTCACAAGTGTATCGAGCACTTCCGGATTGGTGGTCGGGCAACCCGTCGCTGGAAACGGCATCCCAGCAGGAACGACCATCGCGGCGTTTCCACTACCAGTTTCATTCAATGCCCTCACCACCTCCGGCAGCAACGTGCTCGCAAGTGTATCGAGCGTTGCCGGATTGCTGGTCGGACAGACCATCACCGGGACTGGCATACCCGCCAGCCCCCCTACAACCATCACGTCGTTTCCAACACCAGTTACATTCACATTCAATGCCATCACCGCCAACGGCAGTAACGTGCTCACGAGTGTATCGAGCACTACCGGATTGGCTGCCGGACAGGCCCTCACCGGAACCGGCATTCCTGCCAACACAGTCATCACGGCGATTGGCACTAACACGGTCACGATGTCGGCGAACGCCACTGCCACCATCACATCGGCAGAGACAGTCAGCGCAGTGTCCACGTATGTTGCAATGTCGGCAAACGCCACTGCCACCATCACATCGGTAGAGGCAGTCAGCGCACTGGCCACGATTGTTGCACTATCGCAGAACGCCACCGCAACTCTGACGCCAGCCTCCTTCAAAGGCACCACCACCTCCGCCAGCAATGTACTCACGGCTGTATCGAGCGTTGCCGGATTGGCGGTCGGTCAGGCCCTCCTCGGAACCGGCATTCCTGCCAACACAGTCATCACGGCGGTTGGCACTAACACAGTCACGATGTCAGCGAACGCCACTGCCGCTGGAACGGCAGTGACAATCACCACGGCAACAAACTTTGTCTGTCCCATCATATTCAATGCCCTTGCTACATCCGGCAGCAACCTGCTCACGAATGTGCAGGTTTCGGCCGGTGGTAGTGTATCGGGTCTGGTGGTCGGACAGCCCATCTCTGGAACCGGCATCCCCGCAGGTACGGTCATTACGGTGCTTGGCACTGCGGCGCCATTCACGGTTACGATGTCGAACGCCGCCACCGCAACGACTCCTGTTGCCTCATTCTTGTGCGACCAGGTCTCCGGCAGCCCCATACTCATTAACGTATCGACTACTGCTGGCCTGGTGGTCGGACAGCCGCTCGTTGGTGCATCCGGCATTCCTAACAACGCAGTCATCACGGCGATTGGCACCAACACAATCACGATGTCGCAGAACGCCACCTACTCCATCGCCGGCGGACAGACCGTAACCACGGCACAGTTCGTCACCAGTCCCGCACAAACGACCGTCACCAGTCCCGCCATGGAGCCAATCTACAGCGGAGGAACGGTCCTGACCAGTCCCACTCTAACCGCGCTGAGCAGTGCCACGACCGAGGCTCTTACCATTGGGCTGGGCTCCATCACGATCTCGCAACCTGCCACTGCATCGGGCTTTATCACAGCCACAATCGCCACGACGGATCCCTACGAGGTTGTGCCATACGACCCCGGTACCGCGGCCCTCGCCGCAGCTGGCCCAGTGCCAGACCCAACCAGCTCCCCAGCTGAGTATCAAGGGTTCTTCGCCACCCCCGGCTCAAGCAACGCCTCCAGCACCAGCCCGGCCGGATTTGCCTACGCACGGACCTTCTCGCAGGTTCTTGGAGTCCTCTATGGCAATACGGCTATAAGCACCTACGAGGGCGGCTTCTTCCCGATCGGTGTCGCCGGCAACATCAACGTCACCTAACCCCTGCCGTTCGCATGACTCCACGGAGTCTTCGGTCGGGCCCAATCAAGACTGAAAAGGCCCACATCCCTGAGCGGGATGTGGGCCTTTTCCTTGACCTCAGTGGGCCGTCGCCAGCGCAACCGGCCCGGTCGGGTCCGTCCCCGTCGCAATCGACGTGGAAAAATCGAGCTTCCCCACGATCGTCGGATCGTAGCTGTACATGGTCAGGTCGGGCGATCCGCCATTGGCCGCGGCCAGCAGATAATCCCCACTGTTATCCACCGCCAGAGCTGTCACCGCACTCCCACTCTGATAGGGAGACCCGCTCAATGCTGTCAGTACGCCAGTGCTGCTGGCAATGCTGAACCCGGAGATTGTGCTGTCCGTACGGTTCGCCACATACACATCCTTGCCAGCGGCGTTGACCGCCACCGAGAACGGCAGCGCCCCCGCCGAAAACGGGGACCCGCTCACCTGCGCCAGTGATCCGCCCGAACCGATTGTGTACGCAGCCAGCCCGCCTCCGGGGCCACTCCTCGCGATGAAGAGAAGCGTGCTGTCCGGGCTCACCGCCAGCGCGTTGTCGCTATTGGTCGATGCCGATCCCAGCGAGAGCGACAGGGGGGTGGTTAACGCCCCCGACGTCAAGGCAGTATTGAAGGTATACACCACATCGCCCGCGGTACCCAGCGCAAGGAACAGATAGTTGCCGCTCGGCGCAAACTTCACCCCATGCGCGACGACAGTCGCACCCGACGGCACTGGGTAGTAGGTCGGGTTGTACGCCGTCAGCACGCCGGTACTGGAGTTGATCAGAAACTCATCCAAAGTAAGATTGTTCTGGTCCAGCGCGATCAGCCAGTTTCCATCGGGCGAGATGTCCATCGACGCCACATACGCATATCCCACGGCGCCGCCGCCGTTCAGCACGCTCAGCGCTCCAGTACTGGAATTGATCGCAAACGCATAGATCGCGGTGTTGCTTCCGACAAACAGGATCGAGTCGGCGGGATTCACCGCTACCGCCGTAGGAGGAAACCCCAGCGAGTAAGACGTACCCGTCACCGGCGTCAGCGTACCCGTGCCCACCGCAAATCCGCTCACCGTCTCCGTCGTCGCGTTCGCAACATATACATAATCGTTCGTCGGAGTGGTAGTGCTGCCGCTCGAGTTCCCCACAGCAACCCAGAACCCGGCGCATCCTGTCGTCCAACAGAGGGCCGTCAGGCCCAACACAGCCGCCACTCGCCGAAGCAAACACATCATCGTTCCATTCCTCTCACGTTCTTCTTCATTTGACTCTACTCCCGTCCAAACAGCACCCACCTCTGCTGCCTGGAACCCACAAAAAAGCGGCCCATCGCTGGACCGCTCTCTCCTTCCCCCTGAGATCACGCGAGGTCGAAGCGATCGAGGTTCATCACCTTGCTCCAGGCTGCCACGAAGTCACGCACGAACGCCTGCTGCGAGTCGCCGCACGCATAAACTTCCGCGAGGGCCCGGAGCTGGGAGTTCGAACCGAAGATGAGATCGACTACGGTGCCCGACCACTTGAGATCGCCGGTCGCCCGATCGCGCCCCTCCAACACGCCTGCAGACGTAGCGGACTTCTGCCACTTCGTGTTCATGTCGAGGAGATTCACGAAGAAATCATTGGTCAAGGTTTCGGGCCGCTTTGTGAAAATGCCATGTTCGGACTGCCCAAAGTTTGCATTCATGGCGCGCATGCCACCGATCAGGACCGTCATCTCGGGAACGGTCAGGGTCAACAGGTTCGCCCGATCCACCAGCAGCTCAGCCGCGGATTCCTCGCGTCCCTTCCGAATGTAGTTGCGGAATCCGTCTGCGGCCGGCTCCAGTACTGCGAAGGAGGCCACGTCGGTCTGCTCCTGCGACGCATCCGTGCGGCCTGGCGAGAAGGGGACCTTCACATCTTGGCCGGCCTTCTTTGCGGCTTTCTCGACGGCTGTGCAGCCGCCCAGAACAATCAGGTCAGCAAGCGAGACCTTCTTCCCACCGGGCTGCGCGCTATTGAAATTCTTCTGGATCGCTTCCAGCGTCTGAAGGACCTTCGCCAGTTCGGCCGGCTGGTTCACTTCCCAATCCTTCTGCGGCGCCAGGCGAATGCGCGCACCGTTCGCTCCGCCACGCTTGTCGCTGCCGCGGAACGTAGCAGCCGACGCCCAGGCAGTCGTGATCAGTTGGGAGATGGAAAGCCCGGATGCAATGATCTTGGCCTTCAGTGCCGCAATCTCCTGCTCCCCGATCAATTCATAGACCACTGCTGGAACAGGGTCCTGCCACAGCAGCGTCTCCGCGGGAACGAGCGGGCCCAGATACCGCGAGCGAGGCCCCATGTCGCGGTGCGTCAGCTTGAACCAGGCTTTGGCGAAGGCGTCTGCCAGCTCCTGCGGATTTGCGAGGAAGCGCCTGGATATCTTTTCGTAGATCGGGTCCACTCTTAGAGAGAGGTCCGTCGTGAACATGATGGGCGCGTGCTTCTTCTTAGGGTTGTGAGCGTCCGGTACGGTGCCCCCTGCAGATGCGTCCTTGGGCGTCCACTGTTGAGCACCGGCGGGGCTCTTCGTGAGTTCCCATTGATAGCCGAACAGGTTTTCCAGGTAGTTGTTGTCCCACTTTACGGGGTTTGTGGTCCATGCGCCCTCCAGCCCGCTGCTGATCGTATCGACGCCTTTGCCGCTGCCAAAGCTGTTTTTCCAGCCCAGGCCCTGCTCTTCAATGTCGGCTGCCTCAGGTTCGGGACCGACATACTTGACCGGATCGGCAGCGCCATGAGCTTTGCCGAAGGTGTGTCCGCCGGCGATGAGGGCAACTGTCTCCTCGTCATTCATCGCCATGCGAGCGAACGTCTCTCGAATGTCCCGAGCCGCGGCGACTGGATCCGGCTTGCCATTGGGGCCTTCCGGATTCACATAGATCAGGCCCATTTGAACTGCGCCAAGCGGATTCTCGAGCTCGCGGTCGCCGCTGTAGCGTTCGTCTGCCAGCCACTTGCCCTCAGGTCCCCAGTAAATGTTTTCTTCCGGTTCCCAGATGTCTTCGCGTCCACCGCCGAAGCCAAAGGTCTTGAGTCCCATCGACTCCAGCGCCACATTACCAGCGAGAATCATCAGGTCGGCCCAGGATATCTTCCGGCCGTACTTCTGTTTGATCGGCCAGATTAACCGGCGCGCCTTGTCGAGGCTCACGTTGTCCGGCCAACTGTTGAG
>Ga0181517_10002799_pt1 | contig 17277 bp, 13 predicted proteins | sample PEATcosm2014_Bin_31_FD_119748 | JGI IMG/M metagenome (GOLD analysis project Ga0181517, IMG submission 119748) | Peatland microbial communities from MTU Mesocosm Facility, Houghton, MI, USA - PEATcosm2014_Bin01_30_metaG | ecosystem: Environmental > Terrestrial > Soil > Wetlands > Peat | place... | reverse complement strand
GGCATCCTGCTGCGCTCGTTGCCGGTTGCCGACCCCGCGCAACTCTATCGTCTAGGCGACAACGACGATTGCTGTGTGGAGGGTGGATTCCCCGGCGGCGCAGGCGACAACGGCGACTTCACCATCTTCTCGACCGATCTGTACCAGTACTTGCGCGATAACACGCCGGAGTTCGAGCAACTGGCAGCTGTGCAGGCGGGTGAATGGCACTGGAGCATGCGGCGCGGCAATGCGCTTCCAAAATCCATGGGTGGGGAGTTTGTTTCCGGAAATTATTTCACGACTCTGGGCTTGGGCGCATTCGCCGGACGTGTGTTTTCCGATGGCGACGATGCGGCCTCCGCAGCTCCGGCGACAGTCGTCAGCTACAAGGCATGGCAGGGCGAGTTTGCAGGGGACCCCGGCCTCGTGGGTTCCACAATTTATATCCAGGCGCGTCCCTTTACCGTGATCGGCATTGCTCCGCCGGGATTCTTTGGCGATCGCGTCTCTGACTCACCGCCCGATTTCTGGATGCCCATTCATACCGAGCCTTATGTGCGCGGCGAAGGCAGTTCCATCCTGCATCATCAGGAGAGCCACTGGCTTTACCCGATCGGCAGAGTGCGCGCCGGAACGCAGATCGGGCCGCTGCAGACGAAGCTCTCTGCGATGTTGCGGCAGTGGATTCTCTCGCGTCCCCTGCTCACCTCGAATGGCGGCGACGCCATTGTTTCAAAGCAGCATATTGTTCTTACCGCGGCGGGCGGAGGCGTTCAGAACCTGCAGCAGGAGACCGGCAAGGGGCTCAAGATGCTGATGATCCTCTCGTCTGTGGTTCTGCTGATCGCGTGTGCGAATATCGCCAACCTGATGCTTGCGCGCGCCACCTCGCGAAGGGCAGACGTCGCCGTGCGCATGGCTCTCGGTGCTGCGCGTCGCCGCGTGGTTCGCCAGATTCTGACAGAGAGCGTGCTGCTCAGTTGCATCGGCGGACTCGCGGGACTTGCCGTGGCCTATGGCGGATCGCGCACGATTCTCGCACTTGCATTTCCAGATGCTCACAACATCGCCATCCCGGCCAATCCCTCATGGCCTGTGCTTGGATTTGCATTTCTCGTATCGCTGGTGACGGGCATCTTGTTTGGCGCAGGCCCGGCCTGGCTCTCATCGCATGCGCAGCCTGCCGAGGTACTGCGCGGCGTCAATCGCGGTACGCGGGACCGGTCGTCGCTGCCGCAGAAAGCGCTGGTGGTATTTCAGGCCGCATTGTCCGTGGTGTTGATTGCGGGCGCGATCCTGATGACCAAATCGCTGGCCAACCTGGAACGTCAGAAATTCGGCGTTGCAACTACGAACCGCTATGTTCTGCATTTCGACCCCGCAGGCGCGGGTTACAGTGTGGAGCGTTTGCCGGGCCTCTATCGCGAGATTGAAGACCGCTTCTCGGCGCTGCCTGGAGTCGCCAGCATTGGGATGGGCATGTATAGCCCGCTTGAAGGAGACAACTGGGGCGAGTGCGTGATTCAGCAGGGACATCCAGCGCCGCATCCCGGCGATAAATGCGGATCGAGCTGGGACCGCGTGAGCAACCACTTCCTCGATTCCATCGGCGTGCCGATCGTCACCGGCCGCGGCTTCAGCGAACAAGACACCGCATCTTCGCCGCAGGTGGCGCTGGTCAATCAGCAATTCGTGCGCAGGTTCTTTCCCAACCAGAACCCGGTCGGCCAGCACTTTGGAATCGACTTGCCGAAATATTCCGGCAGCTACGAAATCGTCGGGGTCTTTGCCGACTTTAAACTGAACAATCCACGCGATGAAGTGCGTCCTGTTTTTCTGCGTCCGCTTACCCAACAGTATCCGGGCTATACAGAGGACATGATGAAAAGCACCGAGACTCAATCGATGTTCATGAATGCGATGATTTTGAAATTCAATCAGCCTCAAGCGAACGTTGAGGCACTCATTCGCCAGACGCTTTCCGGCATCGATCCGAACCTTGCGGTGATGGACCTTCGCTCGTTCGACGCGCAGGTCGCGGGCAATTTCAACCAGGAGCGGTTGATTGCGCGGCTTACGAGTCTGTTCGGCGTGCTGGCGGTGATTTTGGCATCGGTCGGGCTCTATGGCGTGATGTCTTACTTCGTTGCGCGCCGCACGAGTGAAATCGGCATCCGCATGGCGCTCGGCGCTACGCGGTCGAGCGTGGTCTCGATGGTGATGCGCGGAGCACTGGCGCAGATCCTGCTTGGATTGGCGCTCGGGATTCCCGCGGCTCTGCTGGCGGGGAACCTGATGAAGAGCCTGCTTTACGGCGTGCTTGCCTACGACCCGTGGGCACTGATAGAAGCCACACTGGTCCTTGCATTGTGCGCACTGTTCGCCGGTTTCCTTCCGGCGCGCCGTGCTGCATCCACCGAACCCATGCACGCGTTGCGCACCGAGTAACCGCGGAGAGAGTTAAATGAATTCCATGCTTCAGAATATTCGTTACGCGCTACGCCAGTTGCGCAGATCGCCGGCTTTCACGATCACCGTGATTGCGACGCTGGCCTTGGGGATCGGGGCCAATACGGCGGTCTTCACGCTCTTCGACCAGGTGCTGCTGCGCATGCTGCCTGTCGTTCATGCCAAAGAGTTGGTGCGCTTCCAGTATGTCGGCGCATTTTCAGGATCGGCCAGCAGCTTTGGCGGAGATACCTCCAACTATTTCTCGTATCCCATGTACAAGGACCTGCGCGACCAGAATCAAGTCTTTCAAGGAGTGCTGGCAGCCGACCGCGCCAATGTCGGCGTCAGTTGGCGCAATCAGGCGGAGAACGAAGACGCCGAAGTTGTGACCGGCAATTACTTTCAACTGCTGGACCTGAAGCCGGCGCTGGGACGCCTGCTGACGCCGCAGGACGATACGGCCAAGAATGCCAACCCTGTTCTTGTGCTCGGGTACGATTATTGGCGAACGCGCTTTGCCGCGTCACGCGATGTGGTCGGCCAGGTATTGCTTATCAATGGCCATCCTTTCAGCATTCTCGGCGTCGCGCCGGAGAATTTTCAGTCGGCGATTGGCGGATACAAGCCCGGTGTCTTCATTCCCGTCAGCATGGTGGAGATTGCCATCCCCTGGATGGCGCATCGGGATAACCTGAACAACCATCAGTCGATTTGGCTGACTATGGTGGCTCGGCTCAAGCCGGGCGTATCCACGGTACAGGCCGAGGCCAGCCTCGGGCCGCTCTGGCACGCACTCCGGGCCTATGAGTTCACTCTTTACAAGAACAAGTCCGAACGCTACAGGAAGGCATTTGTCGATAACTCGAGCCTGAAGGTTCTGGACGATTCCAAGGGCTTCAATCCCAATCGCGTCGATCTTCAAAAGCCTCTCGTCATCCTGATGGGCATGGCGGGTCTGCTGGTATCGCTTTGCGCCATCAACGTTGCCACGCTGCTGTTGTTGCGGGCGTCGAGCCGTGCGCGGGAGATGTCGATGCGCTATGCCCTCGGTGCGAAACGCAGCCGGATCGCGGCGCAACTTCTGGTTGAGGGCGGCGTGCTCGGCCTTGGCGGCGCAGCGGCGGGGCTGGCCGTTGCGCCCCTGCTTGGCGCGACGCTGATGCGGCTCATCTTCAGTTCCGAGCCCGGTCAGGAACCTTACTCGAACGCGATCGATACGCGCGTGTTGTTGTTCGCCATCGGCCTGTCGCTGCTCACCGTCCTGTTGTTTTCTATTGCGCCGGTCGTTCACTTTCTGCGCCCGGATCTTGCGGCCTCTCTTCGTCAGAATGCGGGCACCGCTTCCAAATCTTCGCAGCGTTTTCGCAAACTGGCGGTGGGCGCGCAGATCGCTCTGAGCGTTCTGTTGCTGGGCGGCGCAGGACTCTTCGTGCGTACCCTCGACAATCTGCGTCATCAATCGGTGGGATTCGACACGGGCCATTTGGCGACCTTCACTCTCGACCCGACCGACTCCGGCTATGGGCAAGATCGCGCGACACAGATCATGTCCAGCGCTCTGGATGTTTTGGGGCGGATTCCAGGCGTATCCATGGTGGGCGCGACGACCGACCCGGAACTTACTGGCGACACCAACAGCACCGGATTTACGGTTCAGGGCCACCCTCGTATTGAAGAAGAGAACATGGACTTCGAATCTCCCTGGGTAACCGCCGGCTACTTCGCCACGCTCAAGCAGCCTTTGCTGGTGGGCCGCGAGTTTAGCTCCGCCGATGGTCCGGGCGCGCCCAAGGTGGCCATCGTCAATGCCGGCTTTGCGCGAAAGTTCTACGGATCGGCGCAGAATGCGTTGGGCCGTATTGTTGGCGACGGCGATACACCCGACCCGATCACCATCGTTGGAGTCGTGGGTGACATCAAGCACGCCGACTTACGCACAGATATCGGCCCGGCCGTTTACAGGTCCTATTTTCAGCAGCCCCATCTGGGAGGCGCGGTGATCTATCTGCGCACTGCGCAGTCGCCCGAATCCATTGAAGGATCGGTTCGCCAAACGATTCATCGCCTGGACCCAACCCTGGTCGTGGATGGGTTGCGCACCATGGAAGAGCAGGTGGACCGTAGCGCGTCCGATGAACGTGCGCTGGCCTTTCTTGCCATTGGCTTCTCTATGCTGGCGTTGCTGATGGCCGCGGTGGGGCTCTATGGCGTGCTTGCCTACTCAACGGAGCAACGCACCCGCGAGATCGGCGTGCGGCTGGCGTTGGGCGCGCAGCGGAGTTCGGTGATGATTCTCATCGTGCGCGAGATGGTTGTTATCGCGGCGATTGCCATGGCGGTCGCGCTGCCTTCGGTGGTTGCGCTGGCGCGGCTGTTCAGCAGCCAGCTTTATGGAGTGAAGACCTTCGATCCTTTTACGCTTGCGGCGGCGGCTGGGTTGACGGTATTGATGCTGGTTATGGCAGCCGCATTACCTGCGCGCCGCGCGGCTACGATTGAACCGACGCGCGCGCTGCGCACAGAGTAGTTGCGAGAACCCTGAGATTGAAACGGAGCGATTCGATGATTGAACTGAAGCACGTAGAACGCAGCTACAAGGCCGGCCCCACGGAAACCTGGGTGCTGCGCAGGATCGGCATCACCATCAACCAGGGCGAATTCGTCACCATCATGGGACCGTCCGGGGCAGGGAAGTCGTCGCTGCTGAATGTGCTGGCGCTGCTCGACGATGGATGGCAGGGCGAGTACTGGTTCGAAGAAACGCCAGTGCACAAGCTCAATCGCAAGCAGCGCAGCGATCTTGCGCGGCAACGCATTGGCATGGTCTTCCAGAGTTATCACCTGCTCGACGATTTGACGGTTGCCGAGAATATCGACCTGCCACTCTCCTACAAGAACATGCCTGTAAAGGAACGGCAGGCGAAGGTTGCCGACATTCTGGATCGCTTTCAGATTGTCGCCAAGAAGGATTTGTATCCTAGCCAGCTTTCAGGCGGGCAGCAACAACTGGTGGGCATTGCGCGCGCGGTGGTGCACGCGCCGGGACTGCTGTTGGCCGACGAGCCGACCGGCAATCTGCACTCCACGCAAGCGCGCGAAATCATGGAACTCTTCTGCGAACTCAATCGCAACGGCACAACGATCGTGCAGGTGACGCACTCGGATGTAAACGCGCGCTACGGCTCGCGGATTCTTGAGTTGCGCGACGGCTGGCTCACCCGCGACGAAGCATTGCAAGACAAAAAGACGGAGGCGGCAGCACTGTGAACCCCATCAGGAAAGTTCAAATGAAACGTGTGCAAGCAGTGGTTGCAATGGTGTTGTTGCAGGCGAATCTCGCCCTCGCCGTGGAGCCGACGATTCCTTTCGACCAGTTGCTGAAGCCGTCGCACAATCCGATTGACGCTTATCGAGGCAAGCTGGTTGCACTGCCCAGCCTGGCCAACTCCACGCGGCTGGATTCATTGGTGCGCGACGGCAAGCTCTACCTGTCGCTGCGTAATGCCATCGATCTGGCGTTGGAGAACAACCTCGACCTGGTGATCGCTCGCTATAACCTGCCCATCGCGCAGATGGACGTGCAGCGCACCAGCGCGGGCGGTTCGGTGCGCGGCGTCAACACGGGCGTGGTCTCAGGCACTCCCGGCGGCGGCGGCGGGGCCTTTGGCGGCGGCGCGGGAGCTGGCGCGGGCGGCACTTCGGGCGGCGCGGGCGGCGCTGGCGCTGGCGCATCGGGACTGGTTACTTCCACACTGGGCACGGGAACCTCGGTGTCGAGCTACGATCCGTATTTGAGCGTGAATGCGGACGTCGATCACACTTCGCAACTGCTGCCCAACCGGACGCTGTATGGCGTCTCGGAGATTCACCAGAACACCATTACGGCGAATGCGTCGTATTCGCAAGCGTTTCCTACTGGCGGCAGCGTGCAGGTGGCCTGGAACAACAGCCGCCAGACAACCAACAGCCCCAACAACACGCTGGATCCGCAGCTCAGCTCGTTCTTTCAGTTTTATGCGCAGCAGCCGTTACTGGCGGGCTTCGGATTCGGCCCCAACCTGCGCTTCCTGCGCATTGCCAAGACCAATAAGAAGGTCTCCGACATTGCCTTCCGCGCCCAGATCATCGCAACCGTGGTGCAGATTTGCGATCTCTATTGGGATCTGGTCAGCGCCTATGACGACGAGCAAGTCGAGGAACGGAGCGTCGCCTTTGCCACCGAGACATTGGATACGAGTCGCAAGAAACTCGCGCTGCAGGCGATTCCGGAGATGGATGTGCTGAAGGCGGAGAGCGACGTGGCTACCCGCGAACAGGATCTGACCGTTGCCCGCACCAATCTTGAATTGCAGGAGCTCTACATGAAGAACGCGATCACGCGTTCTTTGGACGATCCGATTCTGCAGGAGATGCCAGTGGTTCCGACGGACCACACCGGGAACCAGGCGCAGGGTACGCTCGCCGCGGTGCAAGACATGATTGCGGATGCGCTGAAGAGCCGCACCGAACTGCAGGAGTCCAGCCTGGTGCTGCAGAACAGCGAACTGAGCCGCAAGACCGCGCGCAATGCGCTGCTGCCTTCGCTCTCGCTCTATGGCCTGTATACCGGCACCGGGTATGGCGGCACGCCCAACGGCGCGGCCGGCGCGGGGTCCACCGCTCCGGGCGGCTTCAGCGGGGCTGTCGAGAACGCCTTCAACTACTCGTCGCCCGAGTACCAGGTGGGCTTCCAGTTGAATGTTCCGCTGCGCAACCGCATTGCCAAGGCCGATCAATATCGCACCGAGCTCGAATACCGGCAGTCACAGGTGTACCTTGAAGAGTTGAAGAAACGCATTCGCATCGAGGTGCGCAACGCGCGATATGCTGTGGAGCAGGGAGCAAGCCGGGTGGACGCCGCCCGCAAGGCGCGCGACCTGGCGCAGAGGACGCTGGATATCATGCAGAAGGAGCAGAAGCTGGGCGCGGGATCGAACCAGCAGACACTGGCAGCAGAGCACGACCTGGCGCTGGCCGAGTCCGCTTTGGTGACGGCCGAGACCGCGTACGAAAAGGCGCGCATCGAGGTGCGTCGCGCCACCGGCTCGGTGCTTGAAGATTACGGTATCTCGATTGCCGACGCCAAGGCCGGGGTCGTGGAGGCTGATCATCCATAGTCAGGAGAAGATGAGCAATCCGGAAAAAATTCGCGTCCTGGTAGCGGACGATCAGCCCCATATCCTGGAGGCGGTGGAGCTGTTGCTGGAGCCGCAGGGGATCAAGGTGGAGTGCGTCCGCTCGCCGCGCATGATGCTGGAGGCGCTGGGACAAGCCGACTACGACGTGCTGCTGATCGATCTGAACTACACCCGGGATACGACTTCGGGACAGGAGGGTCTGGACCTGCTGGCCCGCATCCAGGAGTTCGACGCGCGCCTGCCGGTGATCGTGATGACTGCGTGGGGCAATATCGATCTGGCCGTGGAAAGCATCAAGCGCGGCGCGCGCGACTTCATCCAAAAGCCATGGGAGAACGAGCGGCTGCTCTCGCTGATTCGCGTTCATGCCGAACTGCACCAGGCGCTGCGCCGCGCCCGCCAGCTGGAGATGGAAAACCGCCTGCTGCGCGCCGAGGGAATGCCCGAGTTTGTGGCCGGTGCGCCGGCCATGCAGCCGGTGCTGGAGTTGATTGCGCAGATCGGCCCGTCCGACGCCAATGTGCTGATCACCGGCGAGCACGGCACTGGCAAGGAGATTGTGGCCAAGCTGCTGCACGGAGCGTCTCCGCGCTCGCGCAATGCGCTGGTGGCCGTGAATGCCGGCGGCTTGCCCGAAGGGACCTTCGAGAGCGAGATCTTCGGTCACGTGAAGGGCGCGTTCACCGACGCGCGCACGGACCGCGTGGGGCGCTTTGAACTGGCCAACGGCGGGACTCTTTTTCTGGACGAGATCGCCAACGTTCCCCTGCGCCAGCAGGCCAAGCTGCTGCGGGTGCTGGAGACAGGGGAGTTGGAACGCGTGGGCTCTTCGCAGACGCGGCGCGTGGATGTGCGCCTGCTCTCCGCCACCAACGCCGATCTGCACGAAGAGGCCAAGGCGGGCAACTTCCGCGAGGATCTGCTCTTCCGCCTCAACACGGTCGAGATTCATTTGCCCGCGCTGCGCGACCGCCGGGAAGATATTCCGCTGCTGGCCCAGCATTTTCTCAATCGCAACCGCAGCCGATATCGCAAGCAAGTCACGGGATTCTCCGCGCCCGCGATGCAGCAGATGATGCACTACGCCTGGCCCGGCAATGTGCGCGAACTGGAGCACACGGTGGAGCGCGCGGTGCTGCTGTGCCGCGGCGAAGAGATCGAGCCGGCCAACCTCGCCATTGCCGCCGCGCGCCTGCCCGCCCAGTCTATCGATAACATGAGTATTGACGAGGTGGAGTCCATGCTCATTCGCAAGGTCATGCGCAGGTGTGAGGGCAACATCTCGCAGGCTGCCGAAGCTCTCGGCTTGAGTCGCGCCGCGCTCTACCGGCGCATCGAAAAATATGGCATCTGAAAGATCCGGCAAAATCGCTCGCAGGCATCGCCGCTCGGTCGTGCGCCGCGCCTGGACGCTTTGTCTGTTCCTGACTTTGCCAGCGCCTGTCTTGCTTGCGTTCCTCACTTATCAGCAGTCGATCACCCTGCTTCCCGCGCTGCTGCTGCTGTGCTGCCTGGTTATCTATCTGGGCCTGATATCGGCGGCGCTGGTAGAGAGCTTTGTGCGGCCATTGCAAACGCTTGCCAACGTGGTTTCATCGCTGCGGGAGGGCGATTACTCCTTTCGCGCCCGCGGGTCCGGCTCGGGGGATGCCGTGGGCGAACTCGCAGCGGAGATCAATACCCTGGCCGACCTGTTGCAGAAACAGCGTGTCCGCTCGCTGGAGGCCACCGCCTTGCTGGCGCGCATTCTCGAAGTGATGCACGCGCCGCTGTTTGCCTTTGACCGCGACCAGATGCTGCAACTGGTGAACAACGCGGGAGTGCAACTGCTGGGCCGTCCGCAGGCGCGCTGCTTTGGCCGCAGCGCCGCGGAACTCGGCCTGGACGTACTGCTGGCCGCACCCGATCAGACCATTCACTCCTTTGGCTTGAAACCCACGCGCTGGCTGCTGCGCAAGGCCATCTTCCGCCAGGATGGCGCGCCCCACACGCTGTTGCTGCTGGCCGATGTGAGCGTGCCGCTGCAGGAAGAAGAACAGACAGCCTGGAAGCGGCTGATTCGCGTGCTGGGGCACGAACTTTCCAACTCGCTGGCGCCGATCAAGTCGATTGCCGGCAGCCTGCGCATGCGGGTGGAGAATCTCAGCGGCGACGAAGTTGTGCTGCGCGATTTCCGCCGCGGACTGGGCGTGGTGGAGAGCCGCGCGGACTCGCTGCATCGCTTTGTGCAGTCCTACCGCCGGCTTGCCCAGCTGCCGCCTCCGCAGCAGCGTCCGACTCCGTTGACGCCGCTGTTGGAGCGCGTGGTGCTGCTGGAGCAGCGGCTGGCGGTGCGGCTTGAGCCCGGTCCGCCGGTCGTTCTCTATGCTGATCCCGATCAGATGGAACAGATGCTGATCAACCTGCTGGCCAACGCAGTGGATGCATCGCTGGCCAATAACAGCGAAGAGGCGCGGGTTGCCTGGCGGGTGGACGGCGCAAATGTCCTGATCGAGATTGAAGACGCGGGACTGGGCATAGCGAACCTGGAGAATCTCTTCGTCCCGTTCTATACCACCAAGCCGGCAGGCAGCGGCATCGGGCTAGCGCTTGCGCAGCAGATCGCGCGCGCCCACAGCGGCGAGATCCGGCTGGCCAACCGGCCGGAAGGCCACGGAGCACGCGCCACCGTCCGCCTGCCCATTGCCCACGCGCACGAGGAGACGGACGCTACGGTTCCCGGGGAGTGAAGTTTTCGCTCTATCCCCGCTTCATTTGCGGCTCTTCCGAGGGTTCGATCTCGACGGCGATGGAGCAGTTGCGCCCGTTGTCCTTGGCGCGGTAGAGAGCCGCATCCGCAAGCTGGATCATCGCCTCGTAGCTGGACGGAAATCCAGAGGCGACGCCGAAACTCGCGGTGATTTGAATCGGCTTGCCGTTGAACGTCATGCGTGTGTCCTGCAGCGCCACGCGCAGTTGCTCGGTCCGCTCGCGCACCCCGATGAAGCTGGAACTGGGAAGAACGATCAGGAACTCCTCGCCGCCGTAACGGCCCACCCAGTCGTAGGAGCGGATGGAGTTGAGGAAGATCAATGCGACCTCGCGCAGGACATGGTCGCCGGCCGGGTGCCCGTGGCAGTCGTTGATGAGCTTGAAGTGGTCCAGGTCGACCATGACGATGCTCAGCGGCAGGCGATCGCGCCGCGCCCGCTCCACCTCGATACGCAGGCGCTCGAGGATCATGCGGTGGTTCCACAGCCCGGTCAGGTCGTCGTGCTCGGCGAAGTAGCGCAACTGCTCGCGCGAGCGCAGCATCTCATCCTTTTCCCGTTCCAGCGCTTCGATGCGCATCCGGGAGGCGTCTTCCAGCAGACTCGGCGGCAAGACTTTGGGCAGGCGCATCCATCGGGGAACAAATGGAATCATCGCCAGCAGGGCCAGCATGGCAAGTCCTACCCATTTGGCGCGATCCTGCCACCACTGCGGCAGAATACCGAAGCCGATGGCGGCGACCGGCGTGAAGCTGCCCTTGTGGCGCTGCAGGAAGAGGCCCGCGTCCGTTCCCACCCACAGGCCGCAGGTGTGCGGTTGCGTCCTGAGGTAGACGGTGAGATTGTCCAGGTGCTCCGAGACATCGCGGTAGCTGAATTGCTGGGCCGCGCAAAGCTGGCAGACAAGGAGGAGGAATCCGACGGCCAGTACTCGACCGTTGGTCAGGGCCCTCAGCTTGGCGATCTCGCTTCGCAAGGTGAGTCCTTCAACAAGAGTGTGACCACTACAAGAGTGTGATCACTATATACCCGGTTTGGCCAGGACAACAGAAAGAATTTCAGGCTGGAATTACTTCACCGAACCAGCGAAGCGTACGGCTGCATAGACTGCCAGGCTGGCGCTGCCGCCGGGGCGGCGGTTCAGTCGCAGACACCGGCTTCTTCAGGAAATGCCGGGCCAGCCGCATCTTCCAGTTCCAGCTGAGGGTTAGCGTCTCCGCTGAGCTGCGCCTGGAAGAACGCGTCCACTTCATCCAATACGGTAGCCCCGGTCTTGGCCGTGTAGATGGCGCGACGCAGCCTTGCGCCGCCGGGAACCCCGTGCGTGAACCAGGTTGCAAATTGCTTCATTTTGCCGGCGGTTTCGCCCATGCGCGCGTCGCGGGGCAGATCCTTGCTGGCCTCCGCCTCATCCAGCAGCATCTGGAAGTAGGCGCGGATCATGCGATAGCGGTCCTCGACGGTGGGGACGTCGTAGCTGCCGGTGGCGGTGTACTGCGCAATCTGGCGGAAGATCCACGGGTTGGCGGGCGCGGCGCGGCCGATCATCACGGCGTCGCAGCCGGTTTGCGCCACCATGGCGGCGGCGTCCTCGGGGGTGCGGATGTCGCCGTTGCCGATGACGGGCAGCCCGACCGCTTCCTTGACCCGGGCGATCCACTCCCACTGCGCCTGGCCGCTGTATCCCTGTTCGCGGGTGCGGGCGTGCAGCGCCAGGGCATTCAGCCCTTCGGCTTCGGCCATGCGCGCCAGTTCCACGCAGACGATGTCGCGTTCGTTCCAGCCCATGCGGAACTTGACGGTGAAGGGAATCGAAACCGCTTTGCGCACCTTGCGGAAGATTTCGCCGATCTTGGGCAGATCGCGCAGCAGGCCGGAGCCGCCATTGGATCCGACGACCCGTTTGGCCGGGCAGCCCAGGTTCAGGTCCACCAGGTCGAAGCCGGTCTCTTCCACAATGCGCGCCGCATCGGCGAGCGTATCCGCGTTCGCGCCGAACAGTTGCGCGCCGATGGGATGCTCGTCGTCGTAGAAGGTCAGGTAGCGGCGGCGCTTGGTCTCGCGCATTCTCGACAACCCGTCGGCCGAGGTGAACTCGGTCATCAGCAGTCCGCAGCCGGACTGGGTGTTGGTGACGGCGGCTTCCACGTCGAGGCTGGCTTGTTCAGTTGAATCCTGTTGCGGAGTCGTGAAGAGACTCGCATTGCGGATGAAGCGGCGGAAGACGGTGTCGGTGACGCCCACCATGGGGGCCAGCACGGTTGCCGGGGTCACCTGCACCGTGCCCAGGCGCACTTCGGCCGGAACCCGCGCTTCGGCTGGCATGGCATGCTCTTTGGGGTTGTCCCATTCTTTTTTTACGGTGAAACCTTTGCCTGCCATGATTGCCTTCCGAGCTGACTGCGAATAGCAATCAGCGATCACTTCTTACTCGATGAGCACAACTATTTCTGGGGAATTGTCAGCGCTTCAAAGTTCCTCGCGATACTCCCAATTAGCCGTGTGCTCGGCAACGAAACGGTCGGTGAGTTCGACGATCTCCTTCGAGTTACGGAAGCGCTCGGCCTTGAGCAAAACCTTCACCGACGGTTCCTCCTCGGTTATGTCCAAGTACAGTATCCCTACGCGCCCTACTCCGTCCGCGGCAAGAGACTGATCCTTGATCCCAGGGCTCGGAATCCACTGTTGCTTTTTCGGCACGGTACAAACGACCGCCAGATACCGAAAATGTCCTGCGAAATTAACGAAGTTCCTGACAGCTTCTCCTGCAGCGTTTTCGAGATATGCCGAATAGCCAAAGTCATCGGTGTGACCGGGTTCCCAGAGCACTAATCTCACACCATGTACATCCCCCCTGCCAGCCCTGTCAACGGCAAGAACGTCCAATTCGTCCCCGTCCCAGCTCGCATCTAAATAAACCTTCGGATAGAGAAGCTTGTGAATCAGGTAATCCTGCACGGAGTTCTTCGCCCTGCCAAGATAGTGCTCGATCTGAAGTTCCTGAAGTTCATTCATCTCACCACCCCTGAATCTCCAATTTTCTGCCCGTTTCCTCTGCCCAGTCCGCGAAACGCCGGGCATGCTTGACGATGTCTTCGACCTCATCCTCTTTGACCATTACGGGACGATACTCGACCGTGTTCTTTTTGCCGAGAAGGTCTTTGAGATGGCCAATCCCTATTCGATGCCCAAAGTTTCGCGATTTGAGCAGGGAATCCAAATCGTTTGCCGCTTGACTGTGATCATCCGAGGCCACCTTTTCTTGTCCCATGCCAATTCTCAGAGCATCGCTGTATGAAATTGCGGAGTGTATTCCCAGTAGAGCGGGTGAGTATTTGTAGTTGACGAGGTTGTCGTCAAGAACGTAATACTCTTCCTTCACAAGGTCTTCCATCCCTTTCAGGAAGTCTCTTGCCCGATCCAGGAAATGCTGGACTTGCACGGCGCTCATGAGCACATTCTCGCACAATGTGAGACGAGTCATCCGCCGCGTCCAGGTCGTTTTCGGAATTGGTTCAGACCGAAAACACGCACTCAAGTGATTCCTTCTTCAATAAAGGCCACTTTTCATCGATCCAAATAAGTCTGCGTGTATTCAGAATGCTCCTATGTTTCAATGCTCAAGCCTGCCTCGGACCGATCCGCGTCAGTTGGGCAGCTCGTCCAATTCGTAAATGAATTGTCCGCCGCGCGACTCCGGATCCCAGCCGTCGGCGATGGCCTGGCGAATGTGCTGAAGGACTTTCACCGGGCGGATGTTGATCACTGCCCGGTCGGTTCCGATAGCGCCCATCTTCTGGGTCATCAGCACCGGGTACTCCATATGCAGTTCGCGGCGAACGCCTTCCGCCACGCGCACGTGAATGGCGAGGCCTTTCCAGCCGTCTTCGGTAGTGAGCTGCTGCTCGCGGTGCAGCCACCAGACGAGCTTGTGGCCGTCCAGGGTGATGGCGTGTTCGATCGAGCGTTTGCTGCGGGCCATGGGGGAATCCTGCGTCGATGGGGATGAGATGAAGCTGAGTTTTGCCCGAACGAAGCAAGGCCCCCGCCGTGGCGGAGGCCCACTTGTTCGATCGGTTTGCCGCGGGCTATAGCATTTTCGGAATTGGTGCAGACCGAAGGTACACACTCAAGTGGCTATTTCCTCAAGAAAAAGCCACCTTTCACTGCACTCAAAATGTCTGCGTGTATTCCGAAAATGCTCTACTTTGCCTCGTCGGCCTTGGCATACTTCCGGCGGAAGCGCTCGATGCGGCCCGCTGTGTCAACCATGCGCTGCTTGCCGGTGAAGAACGGGTGGCAAGCCGAGCAGATTTCGACGTGGATATCGCCCTTGTTGGTCGAACGGGTCTCAAAATTGTTTCCGCATGCACACACAACCCGCACCGCGGCGTAATTGGGATGGATCTTTTCCTTGGGCATCGCTCTCGACAGACCTTTCCTGCAATTTTTCTATTGTAGTGGGAATCGGGGCGGAAGGCAATTGCGGGACGAGGGGATAGGGACGAGGGAGTAGGGAGTAGGGAATAGGGAGTAGGGAGTAGAAAGGCAGCGTGCTGGCCAGGCGAGTTGGTTTGCCCTCCTTTGCTGGGAACGTGGCTCAAGCCGGCATTGACTGCTGCCGCCCGCATCTCGATCTGTGGCCCATTCAGACGATCCTGATTGCCATTGCCCGAATCGTGCTGGGGGGCCAGCTGTTCGCGCCGGTGTGACATTGAGGTTGGGCCCGCATCCGCAGTCCCTTAGTCCCTCGTCCCTTAGTCCCTCAGTCCCTCAGTCCCTTAGTCCCTCAGTCCCTTAGTCCCCAGTCCCTTAGTCCCCAGTCCCTTAGTCCCCAGTCCCTTAGTCCCTGCTTCCTAACGCCTTCGCAATCCCCGCCTCCACCAGCGGCGTCATCACTGCGTAGCCGGCGGGCAGCGGGTGGACGCCATCCTTGCTCAGCGTGGCGGGCAGGCCGTCGTGCTCGTCCTTCATCGCCGCGTGGTAATCCACGTAAACATAGCCCTTTTCGGCGGCCAGCGCCTTCATCCACGCATTGATGGCCAGGATCTTCGGAGCGGGTTCGAGGCCGCGCTTCCACGGATAGTCGAAGGCCGGCAGCACCGAGCACAGCACCACGCGAATGTGATTGGCGGCGGCCAGATCGGCCATCGAGGCGAGGTTATCCTCGGTCTGCTCGACGGTCATGGGGCCGGTGTTGCCGGCAATGTCGTTGGTGCCGGCCAGGATGACCACCACCTTCGGCTTCAGCGCGATCACGTCCTGACGGAAGCGAACCAGCATCTGCGGGGTTGTTTGCCCGCTGATGCCGCGGTTGATATACGGCTTGCCGGGAAAGAATCCGTCAACGCCGGTGAAATGCCATCCCTCGGTGATGGAGTCGCCCATGAAGACCACGCGGTTTTCGCCCTGCGCGGGCGCGGGAAGGGCCAAATCCGCCTCCTTGAATTTTGCCAGCCAGCCGAAATCTGTTCTCAGTTGCTCATCGCGCTTTTTCTGCCAGTCGTCCACCGGGGGCGTCGTCGCGGGCGCTTTGGCGCCCTGCGCCTGGATATCCCCTGTTGGAATGGTCTGGGAGCGCAGCAGGGCCGCTGGCGAGCCTGAAAACATGCAGGCAACAAAAAGAAGGATCAGAAATCTGTGCTTCATGGCTGTTTCTCCATCGTTCGGTAGTGAGAAAGCGGGGTTTTTCTTCGCTGGGAAAATTGTTTTTCCGGCGCGCATTCGATTGTAGGCAATCGGGCCACGTGCTGACCACGGCCTCACGGCTCTTTCCCCCTGCCAACCAGCCGCGGAAATGCGCTACGCTTGAGAACGATGAGTGTGTGCACGATTTGCGATGGAGTCGGCCTGGTCCGGGTGGTCAACGATGCCGGACTGTGGGTTTCACGGCCGTGTGAATGCCAGGAAATGGCCAGGGAAGAGCGACGCCTGTCTGCCGCGCACATTCCCGGGCGCTATCGGGACTGCTCGCTGGACGCCTATGACACGAGCTTTCGCGGGGCCGACCGCTCGCTGAGCAAGGCGCTGCTGACCGCGCGCAAGTTCGTCGACGACTATCCGGCCTATACCGGCGGAAAAGGGCTGCTCTTCACCGGCTCCATCGGCGTGGGCAAGACCCATCTGGCGGTTGGCGTTTTGCAGCGGCTGGTGAAGGAGCGGAGCGTCAAAGGCCTGTTTTGCGATTACCGCGAACTGCTGAAGAACATCCAGAACAGCTACAACGCCCAGGTGCAGACCACCGAGCTGGAGCTGCTGAAGCCGGTATTTGCCGCCGAGGTGCTGGTGCTGGACGACCTGGGCGCGCAAAAACCCAATGAATGGGTGTGGGATACGGTAGCGCTGATTCTGAACCAGCGCTACAACGACCGGCTGACCACCATCATCACCACCAACTACGCCAACCTGTCGGCCGGCAGCGGCGCCAAGTCCGACGTGGAACGCGCCGCGCGCGAGCCTTCGCTCGGCGACCGCATTGGCGACCGCATGCTCTCGCGCCTGGCCGAAATGTGCGTTCTGGTGGAGATGGAGGGGAAAGACTTCCGCAAATCCGTCAACCTGGCCCGTTTTGGCTGAGTTGACGCCGCCCTTGAGACCCTCCGTTTCCCCTCTTGCAGCAACCAAATACGTAAGCCGTCAAGACCGCACGAGCGGCTGCAAAGAGGGAGACGGAATCAGTATCCGGGGCTATTTCTTCTTCTGCAACCCGTGGACGTAGGAAACCACTTCCTGGATCTGGGCGTCGGTGAGCTTGTCCTTGAAGGCGGGCATCTTTCCCACGCCGTTCTTGGTTAGCCCAAGGAGCGTCGTGTCCGACATCTTCATCAGGATGGGATCGCTGAACGGCTTCACTTTCATCGCCTTGCCCGCCGGCGTATCGCCTTCTCCGTTCGCGCCGTGACACATCTGGCATTTCG
>Ga0181517_10002796_pt1 | contig 17289 bp, 19 predicted proteins | sample PEATcosm2014_Bin_31_FD_119748 | JGI IMG/M metagenome (GOLD analysis project Ga0181517, IMG submission 119748) | Peatland microbial communities from MTU Mesocosm Facility, Houghton, MI, USA - PEATcosm2014_Bin01_30_metaG | ecosystem: Environmental > Terrestrial > Soil > Wetlands > Peat | place... | reverse complement strand
CGAAATTCAAACCCAGGACCAGAAGATCTCCAAGCTGAAGGACCAGACGCTGGACGCTAAAACCAATGAGCAGTACCGCGCCTTTCAGAGCGAGATCGAATTCTGCCAGAAGGAAATCCGCAAGTTTGAAGATCGCATTCTCGAACTGATGGCTGAATCCGAACCTCTCGAGAAAAACGTTAAGGCCGCCGAGGCGGCCCTCAAAACCGAGAAGGCGCACGTGGAAGGCGAAAAGGCGCAGGCTCGCGAGTGCACCGCCGCCGACCAGAAAGCCGCGGACGAGTTGCACCGGGAGCGCGCCGAGGTGTCCAAGGGCGTAACGCCGCCGGTGTATCAGCGCTACGAGCGCGTGCGCAAGTCGCGCCGCGGTATCGCCGTGGCTGAAGCGGTGGAGGGGCGTTGCTGTGCCTGCAACATGGCCATGCGGCTCCAGTTCTATCAGGACCTGAAGAGGGGCGACGAGGTGATGGCCTGCGAAAGCTGCCAGCGGATCCTGTACTACAATCCGCCGGCGGCTATCGAGGATCTCACCGGCGAGCCGGCGCCCGTGGCGCACGAGTAGCCGCCCGGCCCGCCGCGCCCGCGAAACTTACCGCTCGCCGAAGCTGTAACCCACCCAGACCGTTTCCTCGGTCACCCAGTTTCTCCCGAACTGCTGATCGAAATTGGGCACGTAGCGGAAATCGAACTGCGGCCGGATGAACAGATTGCCCGTCAGATATACCCTCACGCCCGCTCCCACGTGCACCTGAAAATGATTGACGCTTTGCGCATATTGGCTGGTGTTGGAACTGCCCAAAACGGTGCTGCTGCTGCTCTGAGCCTCGTAGAACCGCATGTTCGCGCCGCCGACGCCGCCCTCGATCTGCAGCGCCGCCCGCTTACCGCCGACCGGCTGGTAAATCCCGTCGAAGTCGTAGAAAATCACGCGATCGTTCAAGTTGACCGATGCCTGGCCGATGCTGGGAATAGCGGGCTGCAAGTTGGCATAAGTCTGCTGCGAAGGCTGGAGGCTAACCGATGCTCCAACACCGAAATGTTTCCAGAACATCACCCTTCCCCCGAAGCCCAACATAAAACCATTGAGGCTGGGGGTGCCGACGCAAGGGGCGCCAGTCAAGGTATCGGTGCCGCCTACCGGAGTGCAACTGTTAAGCGAGGTCTGGTCGATGCCGGTCGAAGACGCTTTGTCCTGGGCCGCCCCAAAACCGATACCAATGTCAAAGGTGTTCTGCGCGTGGGCAAGCTGCATGCATAGAGCCAGCCCGAACGGCAGCGAAAGGTAACGACAGATACTCTTCACGGTGCGAATCTCCTCTAGTAAGTTGTCTTGAAACTGGCCCAGAATCCCGGGGCGCGGCGGCAAGAAACGCCGGCGCACCTACTGAACCGCTCTCTGTGTGATTCGAAAACCACTCCGCCGGAAATCGTCGTCCGGCGATAAAAACCCCTATTCTTCGATTGTACAGCCACTCCTATCGGCGGCCGGAGCCGGGTCCGCGCGGTTGTAAGTTCGGTAACGTCATCTCGCGCGCTATTTCCATCTCAAGTGACGAGGCTTAGCGAGGCAGGGTTTCAAGGCATTAAGACTTACCGTCTCTGACAACCCGGACAGAAGTGCGAAGAACGCTGCGCCACCAGCACGCGCCGCACGCGGGCACCGCAGATTACGCATGGCTCGCCCGTCCGCTGATAGACCCGATGGCTGAACTGAAACGAACCTTTATGGCCCTCGGGGTCCACATAGTCGGAAACGGAGGATCCACCGGCCGCGATGGCTTCGGTCAGGACGGTCCGAATCGCATCGTACAACCGGCGAGGGCGCTCGCCGCGCAGACGCGATGCCATGGCCAGCGGATGGATGCCGGCGCGGAACAGCGATTCGTCGGCGTAGATATTTCCCACGCCGCGCAGAAAGCGCTGATCGAGCAACAGGGCCTTCACGCGCGTGCGGCGGCGCCGAAGCGCGCCGGCGAATGCCTCGAAGGGCACCTCCAGCGGCTCCGGCCCGAGCTTCCGAATGCGCTCGGGAAACTCCTCGCTCACCTGGAGGCAGCCGAACTGGCGGCTGTCGTCGTAGAGCAGCACACCGCGGTCAAGCGTGAAAATGGCGTGCGTGTGCTTGGCCGGCGAGCCGTTCATCAGCAACCGCCCGGTCATGCCCAGGTGAATCACCAGGTACCCGCCGCCTTCGAGCGAGATCGCGATGAACTTTCCATAGCGCTTCACGCCGGCGATCCGGCGTCCGCTCAAGCGCGACGCCATGGCATCGGGATCGCCGCCGCGCAGCACGCGCGCGCAGCGAAACTCGGCGGCCAGAATGCGGCGGCCCACCAGCGGCGCGAGCGCGCGAGTTACCGTCTCGACCTCGGGCAATTCGGGCATGGGCTGTAACCCCAGTATAAGTTGACAGACCCGTGATCGAGACTTCGCGGAATCGAGCTTACCGGGTGCGCCGCAATCAGACGGTCCGGAGCGTCTCGACCGGCGCGCCCGCATCACGGGTTCCTGGCGCTGCGGCGGCCGCGCGCGGACGGATACAGCGTCCCACGCCGGTGTAGTCGAACCCGGCCGCGATGGCGGCATCCGGGGCGAACAGATTGCGGCCGTCCACCAGGATGGCGCTGGACATCGAGCGTGCCAGCTTCGCCAGATCGAGCGAACGGAACTGCTGCCACTCCGTCACCAGGACCAGGGCATCGGCATCCTCGGCCGTCTCCTCGGGCGTATCGCAATAACGAATCTTCAGCTCGGGGTGCTGCTGCCGGCAGGCCGGCATGGCGATCGGGTCATAGGCCCGCACGCGCGCTCCCATCTGCAGAAGACGTTCGGCGATGTGCAGGCTGGGCGCGTCGCGCAGGTCGTCGGTATCCGGCTTGAAAGCCAGCCCCAGCAACCCGATGGTGCGCCCCTTGAGAATAAATAGCCGCTCCTGAAGCTTCTGGATCACCATCTGGCGCTGCGCGCTGTTGACTTCGAGCGAGGCACGCAGCAGCTTGCTGTCGTAGCCGTACTCGCGCGCTGTGTGGAGCAGTGCCTGGACGTCTTTGCCGAAGCAGCTACCGCCCCAACCCACGCCGGGATTCAGGAACTTGGAGCCGATGCGCGAATCCAGTCCGATGCCCGCCATCACCTCGGTGGATTCGGCGCCCACGCGCTCGCAGATATTGGCGATCTCGTTGGCGAAACCGATCTTCATCGCCAGGAAGGCGTTGGCGGCGTATTTGACGGTCTCCGCGCTGGTGAGCGAAGTGGTGAGCAAGGGAACCGAAGCCAGCCCGGCGGGCCGGGGCACGCCCGGAGGCGCCTCGAAGCGCTGCGTCACCAGGGGACCATACAATTGCCGCATGATTTCGAGGGTGCGATCGTCGCCGGCGCCGACCACGATCCGATCCGGGTAGAGCGAATCGGCCACGGCGCTGCCTTCGCGCAGGAACTCGGGATTGCTGGCCACCCCAAACGAAACGCTACGCCGTTCCAGGGGCCGCGCTTCATCGATGCCTTCCCGCACCAGGGTTTCCACCAGGTTGCCGCATCCGACCGGAACAGTCGACTTATTTACCACAACTCGGTATCGCGAGGCATCCATGGCGGCGCCGATGCTGCGCGCGGCCGCCTCGAGATACACCAGGTTGGCCTCGCCGCTAGGTAGGGGCGGCGTGCCCACGGCGATGAAAATTACGTCGCTTTCAGCCGCCGAAGGCGCCAGCTCCGTAGAGAAATCAAGCCCCCCGCGGGCCATCGCAAGACGCATGACATCTTCAAGAAAAGGCTCGTATATGGGTGCTTCCCCGCGGCGCAGGCGGGCGATCTTCGAGGGGTCGCTATCGACGCAAGTAACACGGTGCCCCAGGTAAGACAGGCACGCTCCGGTTACAGCGCCGACGTAACCCGTTCCGATTACGGTGACTCGCATATTCCTGCGTCTTTGAGCATCCCGAGTGCCGAAAGGAACCAACCACTTGTTCGCTAAATTACGAACCGCGCGGGCATTCCACCCGACAGTTACTTACCGGCCGAAATAGGATGCGTTCTTGGCTGTAAATTCGGCCCACTTTTCAGGCAGGTCGTCCAGCGCAAAAATCGCCGAGACGGGGCACACCGGAACACAAGCGCCGCAATCGATGCACTCGACGGGATCGATGTACAGCATCTCGGCCTCGGCGTAATTGGCTTCATCTTTCTTGGGGTGAATGCAATCCACCGGGCAGGCGTCGACGCAGGCCGTGTCTTTGGTGCCAATGCAGGGTTCCGCTATAACGTATGCCATTGACGTTGTTTTCCCAGGTACATAATAGATAACATAGTCACCCGCGAAACACAAATTGGCGGTTGCCAAGCGCGGGCGGCTCGCGGAAACTGTAAGAGATGCCGGTCAAAGTTCGAAAAGCAGTCTTCCCAGCCGCTGGACTTGGCACGCGCTTCCTTCCCGCCACCAAAGCCCAGCCCAAAGAAATGTTGCCGATTGTGGACAAACCCATCATCCAGTATGGGGTCGAGGAGGCGCTCCAATCGGGCATACAAAACATCATCATCGTCACCGGCCGCGGAAAAACGGCCATCGAGGATCACTTCGACGTGAGCTTCGAGCTGGAGTATCTGCTGGAGACGCGCGCCAAGAAGGAGCTGCTGGCAATTGTACGCAACATCTCGGACATGATCAACGTCTCCTACGTCCGCCAGAAGGAAGCGCTGGGGCTAGGCCATGCCGTCCTGCGCGCTTCGGAGCTGGTGGGGCAGGAGCCGTTCGCCGTGGTCCTGGCCGACGACCTCATCGAAGCCGAGACCCCCTGCCTGCGGCAGCTTTTGGATATCCACGAGTTCTTTTGTGCGCCCGTGCTGGCGGTCATGGAAGTGCCCGAGGGGGAGATCGCGGCCTATGGCTCTATCGATGCCGAGCCGGTGCGGCACAATGGCTCCTCCGACCGTGTATTCCGCATACGCGACATGGTGGAAAAGCCTAAGCCTTCGGAAGCGCCCTCGAACCTGGCGATCATCGGGCGCTACGTGCTCACGCCCGAGATTTTCGATTCGCTGCAAGCTATCGATCCGGGATCGGGAGGCGAGATCCAGCTCACCGATGCACTCAAACACCAGCTCCGCAGCCGCCCCATTTATGCGTACCGTTTCGAGGGCCGGCGCTACGACGCCGGCGACAAGCTGGGCTTCCTGAAAGCCACCGTGGAATTCGCGCTCCGCCGGCGCGATTTGGGCGGGCCGTTCCGCGAGTATCTCAAGAGTCTGACGCTGTAAGGCCTTGCTGCCGGAGGCTCATTCCGGAGCCTTACTCCCAGGCGCGTTTGGGAACGCCGCGATCCCGGTCTTTGACGCGGTCGTAGCGGTAAAACGTGGAGACCGTGCCCAGCGATTCGTTGTAGTAGCTTTCCTGTCCGAGGCTTTCCTTCAGGTCTTCCTCGAATTCGTGCAGCGCCTGCAATTCCGCGGCGAGCGCGGGCTTCTTTCGCCCCGAGGGCGCGCGGAAGAACTTCTGAAAGCCCTCGTCCGTCAGGGAGCCGATCTCGCCGCCCAGCAGGATGCCGGCCCGTGCCCCGGCGCGCGCCTGGCCGCCTTCCTCCGGCTTCAGATCGATGGCGCAGCTCCCGCGGACCGCGCGGACCGCGTCGCCAGCCAGGGCAGTCACACTGAAACCCTTCTTGCGTAAATCGTCTAGGCGCTCGGCAAAGGCAGGCGTGCGCGGGCGCTCGCGGCGGAAGAACATAGATTCATTATACGGAGCAACCCGTGGGCCAGGTACGTTTGTCGAGCGTCAATGCGTACGCCGCACGGGTCAGGATTCGACGCCAGCGGAGGCCAGCCGGTAGAACTCGTATCCGCGCACCTGGGAAGCCGGACGGCCGGCCCGCTCCCAAACTTCCGCGACGCTCAAATCCTCGCCCAGCCGCAGGCCCCGCGCGCTTAGATATCCGGCAAGCTGTCCGGGATCGATGCCGAACGTCCAAGGTTCCCCGTAATCGCGCAGCCGGGCGAGCATCTTCCCGGCGCCGTGGAACCGCTCGGGCGTCTCCAGGACGGCCCGGTGGATATAGGTGAACAGCAGCAGGCTGCCCGGCGCAGCCTGTCGAATCTGGCCCAGCGCGCCATCCACGGCATCCGCGGACAAATAGTTGGTGACACCTTCCCAGACAAAGCATGCGGGGCGCAAGGCGTCGAAACCGGCTTGCTTGAGGACTTCTCCGAGCGATTGGCTGTTGAAGTCGATGGCGGCGAGATGGACGTTTTCCGGTAACGGGCCAATGGCCGCCTCAAGCGCGGCTCGCTTGGCGGACAACGTTTCCGGCCGGTCCAGCTCGAATACAGCGGCCTGCGCGGCGGAAGTCAGGCGATACGCGCGCGTGTCGAATCCGGCGCCCAGCAACACGAGCTGGGGAACGCCGCGCAGAGCCGCCGAGACACGGTCGTCGATCCACGTTGTGCGTGCGATGCCCGCGGCTCTCGCGCCGGGAGCTTTCCAGTCCAACAGCCGTTCCACCAGCCCGCGGAAGGAGTGGAACCGCGCCAGGCTATAAAGCCACCGCCGCCAGCCGTGAACGAAGAGGGCCGCCAGTGGATCGCAAAACAAACGGGAATTCGCGGGCCTCGAAGATTCCAGGCCGCGAAACAATGCCATGTATTCGGCGGTAAGGCTGGCCCTGTTTCTCACAAGCGCCTCTCCCCCGCGACGCGGCGGGCTATACCTTGGGCTTCTTCACCTTGGGCTCGGGGCCGAAGCGCTCGATGGTAACGCTCGAGAGCTTCACAGGCTGGATGGGCTTATCCCCATGGGCAGGCGCGTGCGAGATCTTGGCGATCAACTCGCGGCCTTCCACGACTTCCCCGAAGATGGTGTACTTGCCGCTCCACTCGGACATGGCGGCTTCGGTGAAGAAGAACTGGCAGCCTCCCGAATCGGGGGAGCCGGTGTTGGCCATGGCCAGTTTGCCGGGGGTGTCGAAGCGCAGTCCGGGCAGGATCTCGTCGCGGAGCTTGATGCCGCAATTGTGCGTGCCCAAACCGGTCGGGTCGCCGGCCTGGATCATGACGCCCTTCAGAATCCGGTGGAAGGTGATGTTGTTGTAGAGCGGCCGTGCGACCATCCTGTTAGGAACCACGGGATCCTTCCAGGGCTTGACACCTTGGGCAAGGGCCACAAAATTCTCGACGGTGCGGGGCGTTTCCTTTTCATACAGGCGGGCGGTGATATCGCCGGCGGAGGTGTGGAAAGTGGCGTAGAGCCCCGGCGGACGGTGGCGTTCCTCGGGCTGGTCGGCGGGCGCCTGCGCGGCTTGCGCCAACAGGCACGCCGCGGCGGAGAAGAGGGAAACGAGCTTGATCATGGGGTTGATTACCAGCAGCTCATTTTATCTTGCTTCCAGGGCCGCCACGCGAGCACCGCCGCCCGGACGCGAGGACGGCCGCGAGCGCGCGTGGATTCGCGAATGCGTGTTGGCCGCGCGGCTTTTCCGGCGGGGAGGCACTCGCCAGGCGGGCGGGACATTGAGTATAATCGGGCCTGTGAAGCCACTGATTTTGAGTCTACTGATGGGAGCGGCGTTACTGGCCCAGGCGCCGGCTCCGACGAAGAGCGCGCCCAAGCAGCCCGCGGCCAAGTCGGCCGGCTCCTCCGCGCGCCTCATGAATCCGGCAGCGTTGGTCGCCAAAGCCCCGGAGATTTACCGGGTGAAATTCACGACCACCAAGGGCGACTTTGTCGTGGAAGTGCACCGCGATTGGGCGCCCCTCGGGGCGGACCGCTTTTACAATCTCGCGCGGAACGGCTTTTTCACGAATGCCAGCTTCTTCCGCATCGTGCCCAATTTCATCGTGCAGTTCGGCATCCCCGCGAGCCCCGCGGTGGCCGCCGTCTGGCAAAATGCCTACATCAAGGACGACGCGGTGAAGCAGAGCAATAAGCCCAACACCCTCGTATTCGCCACGGCCGGCCCGAGCACGCGTACCACGCAATTGTTCATCAATCTGCGCGACAACGGCGCCTCGCTCGACCGGCAGGGATTCGCGCCGTTCGGGGCGGTGGTCGAGGGCATGGATATCGTCCAGCAGTTGTATAGCGGCTACGGCGAGGGATCCGATTCGGGCGGCCATGGGCCGACGCAGGAGCGCCTCCAGAAAGAGGGCAAGGCTTATCTCGATAAGAACTTCCCCCTGCTGGACAGCATCAAGACCGCGACGGTGATGCCGGCGGCAGGCGCCGCGGCTCCGCCCGCCAAAGCGGCTCCGGACGCCAAGAAGTAGCCCCGGCAGGTTACCGATCGTCCTTCCGGCGCGTCCATTTGTGATGAAACGGCTTGCGGACGCCGTGCGTGTGGAAGGAAACTGAGTTGAATATGAAGAAGCTGTGGTTGCTGCCGGTATTCACGCTGGCGCTGTGGGGCGCCGACATCAACGGGAAGTGGACTGGAAACATCGAGGTTGCCGACCCCTCTAGCGGCGACAAGATCAATACGCCGGTGAAGGCCCAGTTCGATCAAAACAGTGCCGGCATTTCCGGCAAGATCGGACGCACCGAGGACGAAGAGCAGGAGCCCATCCGCAACGCCAAGTTAGATGGCAAGAACCTGGTCTTCGAGGTGACGGCGCCCGAGACCACCGGAGCGGTGCATTTCACGCTCGTGGTCGTGAGCGACGACCGCATCGAGGGCGACATGAAGGGCGTCATCGACGTCGGCAACATCACCGGCAAAGTGATTCTGCGGAAAGTAAAATAGAGCGCGCCCCGGCTATTCCGATAGCGTGCGAGATTTTCTCCGCCAGACCAGCACCAGCGTGACGCCGATCGGGATCAGCGCCGCGCAGAGGCCCACCCAGATTCCCGGCGCGCCCCAGCGCAGTCGGAAGGTGAGCGCCCAGGCCACCGGCAGGCCGAGCGCCCAATAGCCCGCCAGGTGCGCCAGCATGGGGGTGCGTGTATCGCCCAGTCCGCGCAGAGCGCCGGTCGCCACCACCTGGAAGCCGTCGAACAGCTCGAAGAAGGCCGCGATCCTCAGGAGCACGGCGCCGGTCGCGATCACGGCCGCATCGCCGATGTAGGCCCGCACGATCCAGCCCGGCGCGCTCCAGAGCATCACGCCCGCCAGGCCCATGAAGGCCGCGCTCATCGCCAGCGCGGTCCAGCCCGCGACTTCCACGCCGCGCAGGTCCTTGCGGCCCACGGCCTGCCCCACGCGTACGGCCGCCGCCGAGCTGATGCCCAGAGGGATCATGTAGGTGGTCGAGATCACGTTCACCGCGATGCCGTGGGCCGCCACCGAGGCTTCATCGAGCCGCGCGGCCATGGCCGTGACGATGGCGAAGACCGCGCCTTCGAAGCCGATCTGCCCGGCCGCCGGCAGGCCCAGCCGCAGCAGGCGCCCCATGCGCCCCCAATCCGGACGCCAGCTTGCGCCGAAAAGCGGATTGCCGGAGCGCCGCGCATACCGCAGGGCCGCGACGCCCAGCACCGCGGCCATGTAAGCGCGCGCGAAGGTGGTGGACCAGCCCGAGCCCGCCAGGCCCATGCGCGGCGCGCCCCAGTGGCCGTACATCAGAAGCCAGTTGCCGGCGAAGTTCACCAGGTTGGCGCTCACCAGCGCGAAGGTCACCGGCTTGACGATGTTGGCGGCCTGCAAGTAGCGGCGGAAAGCCGTGTAGAAGAGCAGCGGAAGGACGCCCCAGGCCAGCGCGCGCAGGTATCCGCCCAGGTGTGCCATCACGCGCGGATTGGTGCCGATGGCGCCTAGCAGCGGCACCATGGCCCAGAGCAGCGCGAAGATGGGCGCGGCGACCAGTAGCCCGAGCCACAGGCCTGCCGTCAGGGTTCGGCGGCAATCGTGCGCGTCGCCGGCGCCGAAGGATTGCGCCACCAGCGTGTCCATTCCGAACAGCAGGCCCATGCCCGCCGTGCCCACGGGGTAGAACACCATCGCGCCCAGGCTGCCGGCTCCCACGGCCGCCGCTCCCAGGGGCCCGGCCATGACCGTATCGACGATTCCCATCACCATCCAGCCCAGCTCGGCCAGGGCCAGTGGCGCGGCCAGGCGCAGCATGGGACGGAATTCGCTTCGGAAGCTGGCGGAATTCATGCGCCCTAAGCCTTGGGATGGGCTTTGTCGTAGACGGCCATCAGGTCCGTAAGAGAGACCTGGGTGTACTTCTGCGTGGTGGAGAGGCGCGCGTGGCCGAGCAGTTCCTGGATGGCGCGCAGGTCGGCGCCATCGGCCAGCAGATGGGTGGCATAGGCATGCCGGAAGCTGTGCGGGTGGATGGAGGCGTCGCCGCTCAGCAGGCGGGCGTAGAGCTTCACCAGCCACCCGACGCCCTCGCGCGTGAGGCGCCGACCGCGGCGGTTCAGGAACACGGCGGGCTGCTCGCGCACCACCGGCCGCCCGGCCAGGTAGCGCTCCAGGGCCTCGGCGGCTTTTCCGGGCACCGGCACCTGGCGCTCCTTGCGGCCCTTGCCGCGCACGCGCAGCCAATGCTCGGCGCGGTCGATATCCTCCAGGTTCAGGCCCACCAGCTCGCTCACGCGCAGGCCGCAGCCGTAGAGCAGCTCGAACAGGGCGCGATCGCGCGCGGGAAAGGGCCGCTCCAGCGTATCGGCCGCCACGCCATCCACGAGCGCGTTGGTCTGCTCGGGCGTCATCACCTCGGGGAGCTTTTGCGGGGCCTTGGGCGTGCGTACCAGGCGGGCCACGTTAATTTCAACCACGCCCTCGCGCAGCATGAAGCGGAACAGGCCGCGCACGGCCGCCAGCTTGCGGCGTATGCTGACGGCGCTGAGGCGCCGGCCGTAGAGCCAGACCATCCATTCGCGCAGCACCAGCAGGTCGATCGAGCGCGGCTCGGGCGGCTCGGCCTCGGGCGGCGAAAGGTATTCGAGGAATTGCGCCAGGTCGGCCGCGTAGGCGTCCACGGTGTTCGGCGAGGCCCCCGAACGCGCCAGCTCGGCGGTGTACTGGCCAATCTGTTCAGCGAGCGGGAACATGGCGGTATTCTTCGAACGCCGCGAGAGCGCGCCGGCAGATCTCGGCGTGGCGGGCGGCTTTATCGCGGCGCAGCTTGTGGCGGAGATCCTCTTCGAGCGGCGGCAGCAGGTCGAAGGTGATGTTGGCGGGCTGATAGTTGGCGGCGTCCGCGCCCGAAACGTAGTGGCACAGCGACCCCAGGGCAGTGGCGCGCGGCAAGGGGCGCGGCGCGTCGCCCAAGGCGAGCGAAGCGGCGTGCATCCCGGCCATCAGCCCCGTGGCGATGGCTTCCACGTAACCCTCGACCCCCGAAATCTGGCCCGCGAATAGCACTTCCGGCCGCGCGCGCAACGCCAGCCAGGGCGTCAGCAGCGCCGGCGCGTTGATATAGGTGTTGCGATGGATCTGTCCGAAGCGCAGGAACTCGGCCTTCTCGAGGCCCGGAATGAGGCGCAGAATGCGCGCCTGCTCTCCGAACTTCAGATGGTTCTGGAAGCCGACCAGATTGAAACTGCCGGCGCGCTGGTTTTCCTGGCGAAGCTGCACGGCGGCATAGGGGCGCCGGCCGGTGCGCGGATCGCTGAGGCCCATGGGCTTCATGGGGCCGAAGCGCAGCGTATCGCGGCCGCGGCGCGCCAGCTCCTCGATGGGCAGGCAGGCTTCGAAGTAGCGCACGTGGTCCTCGGGGATGTGCGCCGTCACCGCCTGCGCCGCCAGCAGTTCGTCGATGAAGCGGTCGTACTCCGCGCGGTCGAAGGGGCAATTGAGGTAATCGTCGGTTCCGGTGGCCGATTTTCCGTAGCGCGAGGCCCAGAACGCGATGCTCGTATCCACGCTTTCGGCATCCACGATGGGGCTGATGCTGTCGTAGAAATAGAGCCGCTGGGAACCGGTGAGCCGCGCGATCGCTTCGGCCAGCGCCGGGCTGGTGAGTGGGCCGGTAGCCACGATGGCGATGCCCTCCTCCGGGATAGCCGTGATTTCCTCGCGCCGCAGCTCGATGAGCGGCTCGGAAGAAATGGCCGCGGTGACCGCTTCGGCGAAGAGGTCGCGATCCACGGTGAGCGCGTGGCCGCCCGGGACGCGCGCCTCCGCGGCGGCGCGCAACAACAGCGAATCGAGGCGGCGCAGCTCTTCTTTCAGCAGCCACGGGGCGGTGGATTCCTGTTCGGATTTCAGCGAATTGCTGCACACCAGTTCGGCCAGACGGCCGGTCTGGTGCGCCGGCGTGGGCGTGGCCGGGCGCATTTCGTAGAGCACCGCGCGCAGGCCGCGCCGGGCTACCTGCCAGGCGGCCTCCGTTCCCGCCAGCCCCGCGCCGATAATATGAATAGGTGGTGGCAAGATCGCCCCGCCATTCCAGGATACAGGAGTTGGAAATGGAACCCGCGCTAGACCGGCTTTTTCTCGATTGCTCCGCCCGGCGTCTCGACCAGCTCGCCGGGCGCATCGAAAGCTGCCTGGGGATGCTGAACGAAGAGCAGGTGTGGATGCGCGGCTCGCCCAACGAGAACGCCATCGGCAACCTGGTGCTGCACCTGTGCGGCAACCTGCGCCAGTGGATCGTCGCCGGGGTGGGCGGCTCGGCCGATGTGCGTGAGCGCGACCGCGAGTTCGCGGCCGCCGGCGGGGCCTCCGTCGCGGAGTTGCGCGAGCGGTTGCGCAGCACCGTGGATGAGGCGTTGACGGTACTGAGGAACGTGACCGCAGAACGCCTGGGCGAGCGCGTGTCGATCCAGAAATACGACGTCACGGTGCTCGAAGCCGTCTATCACGTGGTAGAGCACTTCGCGCTGCACACCGGCCAGGTCATCTTCGCCACCAAGATGCTCACCGGCGCCGATCTGGGCTTCTACCGCCATCTTTCCGGCGCGGCCCACAACCAGAAGACGCCCTGATGGATCTGAGCGCGTTCGATTACCATCTGCCCGAGGAGTTGATCGCCCAGGAGCCGCTGGCGGATCGCGCGGCATCCCGCATGCTAGTGGTGCGTCGCGCCGAAGGCCGCTGGGAGGATCGGCGGTTTTGCGATCTCCCCGAATTCATGGGGCCGGGCGATTGCCTGGTGCTCAACGATTCGCGCGTCTTTCCGGCGCGCCTGTTCGGGCATCGCGCGGGCGTCCACTCGCTGCCCATCGGAAAAGGCAATCCCAAGCGTCACGAATATTTGAGCGGCGAGGTGGAGGTGCTGCTCCTGCGGCCGGCGGGCGGCGGCGGAAGGGACTGGAGCGCGCTGGTGCGTCCGGGACGCAAGATGCGCGTGGGCGAGCGCATACGCTTCGACGAGCGGCTCACGGGCGAGATCCTCGCGCGCGGCGAATTCGGCGAGCGCACCATCCGCTTCGAAGGCGAAGGAGATCTCTTCGAGGAGTTCGAGCGCATCGGCCACATTCCCCTGCCGCCCTATATCAAGCGCGCGGACCGGCCCGGCGACCGCGAACGCTACCAGACCGTGTTCGCGCGCGAAAAGGGCTCCGTGGCGGCACCCACCGCCGGGCTGCATTTCACGCCCGAGATACTGGATGCCTGCCGCGCACGCGGGGCCGAGACGGCCTGGGTGACGCTGCACGTGGGGCTGGGCACCTTCCAACCGCTGCACGCCGCGCAGATCGAGCAGGGCCGGTTGCACGCGGAAAGCTACGCCATCGTCGCCGCGGATGCCGCGCGTATGCACGCCGCGCGTCGCCTGATGGCGGTGGGAACCACCAGCGTGCGCACCATCGAGAGCGCCCTGGCCGCCGGCGGCCTGGAAGCGCGCCGCGGCGAGACCGATCTGTTTATCTATCCCGGTTTCGAGTTCCGCGGAACGGGCGCCATGCTCACCAACTTCCACCTGCCGCGCACCAGCCTGTTGCTGCTGGTGTGCGCCTTCGCCGGCACGGAGCTGGCGCTCGAGGCCTACCGCCACGCGGTGGAAAGCCGCTACCGCTTCTACTCCTACGGCGATTGCATGCTGATTTTGTAGTGGGGCATGCTTTAGCTTGCCCAGCGGTTGCGGCCGGGCAGCATTGGTTTTAGAGCGCTTGAGGGCAAGCTAAAGCATGCCCCACCCACTAGCGGACCACCGCCAGGGCTTCGTCCGGCACGCTCTTCCGATGCTCCGGCTCCTTGCCGCCACGCAGCGCGCGCGACTCCGGCTCGCGGAAGCGGAACCGCGGCGAGAGCAGTTCCTGAACCGAGTAGACGGCCTTGCCGACTCCGCTGGCGCCGTGCAACGGCGTGTTGGCGAAGATGTGGTACAACTCGTGCGCCAACACGCGCGCGATGGCGCGTCCGAAAACCGTCTCGCGCTCATCGCTCGACAGCTCCAGCGTGCCGTTCCGGATGAAAGCGTGTACGCGGTCGCAATCCACATCGCTGAAGGGCAGGATCACGCCGTCGCTGACATGGGTCCAACCGAGCGCGATGGAGTGGGTGCTGGGATCCCTCATACTGTCGGCGTCGCACCTGCCCCTGAAATGCACCACCGCCAGCCGGCTGCTGGTTTCGTCGTGGTCGCCCGCCAGGTCCCTCCAGGCGAATTCCAGGCCCATGGGGGCCATGATGGAATCGAGCTCCTCGTGAATCGCATCGAGAGCCTTCGGCGAAGGAGCGCCTTCGAACTCGGTGTACAGCAGAATAGGGGCGCCTGACGAGTCCCGTGGCTGGCCCGAGGCGGGCAGAAGCCCGGCCACCAGGCAAACGCAAAACAGTTTCACCTGTGGAAATCCGAAAATCTGTAATCAACTATACAGCGGGAGGACGCCCGCGGTCCAGCACTAATTCAGGATGTTCATGGACCATCCGGTTGGCCGTGTGGCACGCAAAGCAGATCGGCGAAGTGGTGGCCAGAGTCTCCTGCAATCGCTCGGCGGGGACCTCGCTCCACTCCATGGAAACGCGGTCCGGGCGCAAGAGCGCGGGCTGGGCGCCGGCCCAATCGATCTCCCCGATAGGATGCCCGCAGGATGCGCAGACTTTCTCCTGGTACCACTGGATCAATATGTTGCGCACCAGGCAATCCTCCGGCGAAGCTTTCACTTCGTTCAGACATTCCTGGCCGCAACCGCCGCGCTCCGGCCATCGCGAACATGTAGACAGCCGTAATTGCGGCGAATTGGAGAGCGCCGTGAGAGCGGCATGGCCGGCATCCAGCACTATGCCGGCGGGTTTTTGGGTCTCGGGGCACTCGACCACGCGACGGCCTCGGAATCTCAGCCAGGCGCGTGTGACGCGCCAACCGGCGATGGCTAGCAGCACCACCGCCACCCCAACGATCAAAGCGGCCTGAACCGGCATATTGGCCTCCGAAAGTGCAGAGAGCAAGATGCGGGCCAATCGTCTCCTATGCGTGCCGATCGCTTAAGTCGTTGATTCCGAGGATCGTCTTTGTCCGAAATGAACGCACCCTCACGCGCCAAAAGCCACACTGGCTGCGTGGTATCCCCCTTCCGGCAACTCCCGCCGGCCATTCGGCGTCTATTGAAGAGTGGAAATTCGCTGCATTTTAGCCGTTCCGCTGCTTGTGCTAGGCGCCTTGGCTGGCGTTTCGAGCGATTCCGAATCGGCGCAGCGGAAGTTCGACCTCATCGATAGCGAACGGCTGAAGCCCGGCTCGCGCGTGGATCTGACCCTCCCGGAGCTGAATGCCTACGTCTTGCAGGAGGCGCCGCCGGGCGTGCGAAACACGCGCCTCCAGGTGCTATCGCCCGGAGTGGTGGCGGGGAACGCGCTCATCGATTTCGGCAAGCTGGGACGGGCCAACGGGTATGAGCCGGGCTGGCTGATGTCCAAGCTGCTGGATGGCGAGCGGCCGGTGCGCGTCACGGCGCACATCGAATCCTCGGGCGGCCACGCGCGCGTGGATGTTCAGCGCGTTGAGATCGGCGGCCTCGAGGTGGATGGCCGCACGCTCGATTTCCTGATCCACAATTTCCTGCTGGCCCTCTACCCGGATGCCGTGGTGGGCCGCCCCTTCGAACTGGGCCATCGCATCGACCGGCTGGATGTGCAGCCCCGCGGCGTGGGTGTGATCGTCGGCCGCTAGCAGGGAAACCGCTAACGCGCGCGGCTCCGAACGCGGGTACCGAGCCGCGACCGTAAGGGAGCGGTGGCCGCTAGCCCGCACGGCAGAGGCGTGGCTAGATCACGTGATAGTAGCCGCCGCGCTTCAGCACCTCGACGGGGGTGCCGAACAGAGCCGAGAGGTTGCCGGCTTCGAGCACGCGCTCCTTGGGGCCATCGCAATAGACGCGCCCGCCGCGGATCAGAACCACGCGCCGCATTTCCGGAATGATATCGGGAAGATGGTGCGTCACCATCACGATGCTGATTCCCCGCCCGGCCAGCTTGCGCAGGATGCCGCGCAGCTCGCGGGTGGCGTGCAGGTCCAGGCTGGTCGAGGGTTCATCGAACACCAGGGCCCGCGGATTGTGCACCAGCGCGCGGGCGATCAGGATGCGGCGGGCTTCCCCGGAAGAGAGCTCGTCGGTGGGGCGCCCGGCCAGGTGCGAGATCTCGAGCAGGTCCATGACCTCGCGCGCGGTGCGCTCCATTTCGGGCGTCACCTGGTGATGCGGCCAGACGCCGACGCTGCCGAAGAAGCCCGAGAGCACGATCTCGCTCGACGAGAAATCGCGCGTGCACATCTGCATCCAGTCGTTCGAGACCAGGCCGAGCTGGTTGCGCAGGTCGAACAGGTCCCAGTTTTCGCTTCCCAGGATGCGCAGCGACCAGGGTTCCGGTTTGAGCAGCGGATACAGGTCGCGCGAGATGACCTTGACGAGCGTGGACTTGCCCGAGCCGTTGGGGCCGAGGATGGCGACGTGCTCTCCCTGCGCGATGGTCAGCGTGACGCCATCGAGCACCAGGCCGTCGCCGCGTTTGACCGAGACATTTTGGAAATCGATGAGGGGGATCAAATTCTATTGTAGGGGGCCGGATCATCCGCGGTCGATCTGGTCGGCCAAGTCGCGCGGGTAAGCCGATTTCAGCTCTGGATGCGCTTCGGCGAGACGGATCAGATCGAGTTCGTCTTTCTTGCGTTTGCTCAAGCGCCGGCCCGGATCGCCGTAGGCCCACAGCTTGCCTTGCGTGACGTCTTCCAGGCTGGCCACCCGCGCACGTACGCCGAGAACCTCGGCCTGCACCGAGCGCGCCGGGAACGCCTGGTATCTCTCGTCCGTGGTGAACTGAATCCGAAGGCGGCTACCCGGCGCCGTGGCATTCAGCGAGTGAAGATGCGCTTCGATTTTGAAGCCCTGCTTTTCGAGCTGCGCGGCGAGTTCGGAAAGCTTAGAAGCGATCACTACAATATCGGCGTCCAGAGTGTACACCGGCTCGACGTAACAAT
>Ga0181517_10002795_pt1 | contig 17294 bp, 9 predicted proteins | sample PEATcosm2014_Bin_31_FD_119748 | JGI IMG/M metagenome (GOLD analysis project Ga0181517, IMG submission 119748) | Peatland microbial communities from MTU Mesocosm Facility, Houghton, MI, USA - PEATcosm2014_Bin01_30_metaG | ecosystem: Environmental > Terrestrial > Soil > Wetlands > Peat | place... | reverse complement strand
TCCTTTTTAACCGCCCGCGGGTTTGTCGGCGGCCGGGGGGGGGCGGGGCGACGGGAGGGCGAGGGAGGAGATCGGGCAAATCAGTTCCATGTCTTTGGCCGGGCCGACTCCACCGGCACGGGCCGGATGGAGATTGTTATCCAAGCTTGGAGGGTATTTTACGCGGCATCTCGCATCGTACAAGATAGATCCGCGAACACGGCCAGAGCAGAGCCCTCGCAATGTCGGCAATGGCCGCCTGAGGTGATCGGGGGCCTTCTCCGGGCGTCAGCCTGCACTCGCGGCCGGGCACAAGAGGTGATTTGGCGGGCAGGTGGCGCACGCATACGCGATGCGCGACAGAGCGTGCCCGATTTTCCGGGCAACCGCCTTTTCCTCCTCCCCATGTACCCAGGGGGAGGATAGAGGTGGGGGTTCTTCGCCAATGGCTCTGGCAAGTCGGAGCCGCGACCAACGCCATAGCGGTCAACCCCCACCCAACCCTCCCCCTGCGTACAGGGAGAGGGGATTAAGAGGCGGCCTCGCATGGGTTTACACGTGCCCGGAAAATCGGCCACGCTCCGCGCGACACCACGAAACCCGCACACTGTTGCCGTAACCGTTCATCCGATATGATGGCTCCATTGTCGTTTCGATTCATGCGGAAGGAGACCATCTTATGCCGTCCACAGGCCGAAAGAGCGTAATTGCCGCCCTCCGTCGCTCGCTTTGGATCGTCGCATCGCTGACCATCCTGCTGCCCGCGGCCATGGCATCGGCCGATGCGGTGTTGCTGTCGTCGTTGCAACTGAACAACGTGCAAAGCGCCTCGCCGGTAAGAGCCGACAAATCGGCCGGCGGTAATCCTCTGACCATGAACGGCCAGACGTTCGATCATGGTGTGGGCGTCACCGGACCGAGCAAGATCTTTCTCGATCCGGAAGGGGGATCGACCACATTTAGCGCGACGATCGGCGTCGATGACGATCAGCCGGCTGACGTGACCGGTGGCGCGACATTCACGATTCAAGGCGATGGGACAACGCTCTGGCCGCCGCCGAGCGGTCGCGGCGGGCGAGGGGGCGCCGCCCCGCGCCCGATTACCAAGGGCACCGCCGGCCAGGCGGTCAACGTTCCCGTTGCCAACGTGCGCGTGCTCGTCCTGCAGGTCACCGGCAACGGCGTCCATGCCGACTGGGCCAACGCCACGCTGCAAGTGACCGGCGCTGCGCCCAAGCTGGTCCCCGTCCCCGTGGACGAGCCGGTCATCCTCACGCCCAAACCGCCGGCCACTCCGCGCATCAACGGCGCCGCCATTTTCGGCGTGCGGCCGGGCCATCCGTTCCTCTATACGGTCGCCGCCTCCGGTGATCGGCCGATGCAATTCGCCGCCGATCGGCTTCCCGGCGGGCTGACCATCGACGCCAATACGGGCATCATCACCGGCGTGGTCGGCTTTCCGGGTCAATACAACGTGACTCTGCATGCGACCAATTCGCTCGGCACAACCGCGCGCGCGTTCAAGATCGTCGTCGGCGACACCATCGCCCTCACCCCGCCGATGGGCTGGAATTCCTGGAACTGCTTCGGCAGCAGCGTTACCGAAGAGAACGTCAAATCCGCCGCCGACGTGATGGTGAAATCCGGCCTCATTCAGCATGGCTGGACCTATGTGAACACGGACGACTATTGGGAGATCAATCTCCGAAGCGGCGACCGTACGCTTCAGGGCACGCCGCGCCAGCCGGACGGCACCATCAATCCCAACAGCCGCTTCCCCGACATGAAGGGCATGTGCGATTACATTCACGCCAAGGGCCTCAAGGCCGGGTTGTATTCCTCGCCCGGCGCGACGACGTGCGGCGGATGCACGGCCAGCTATCAGCATGAAGATCAGGATGCCCGGACCTGGGCCAACTGGGGCTTTGATTACATCAAGTACGATTGGTGCTCCTATAGCGCTGTGGTCGGCAACAATCCAACGCTCGATCAGCGCAAGGCGCCCTACATTCTGCTCCGCAGTTCCCTGGACAAAGTCGATCGCGATATCGTCTTCAGCCTCTGCCAATACGGAGCGGGCAATGTCTGGGAATGGGGCCAAAGCATCGGTGGCAATACCTGGCGCACCACCGGCGATATCACCGACACCTGGCAGAGCCTCTCCAACATTGGCTTCAATCAGGCGGGCCACGAAAAGTACGCCAGGCCCGGCCATTGGAATGATCCGGACATGATGATCGTCGGCTCTGTCGATGTCGGCTCCGGCCGAAACTTCCATCCGACGCGGTTGACGCCCAACGAGCAATACACCCACGTCAGCCTTTGGTGCCTGCTGGATGCGCCGCTCCTGATCGGCTGCGACATGACCAAATTCGACGACTTCACGCTCAGCCTCCTGACCAACGACGAGGTGCTGGCCGTCAACCAGGATCCGCTCGGCAAGCAGGCCGGCCGCGTCAAACGCGACGGCCAGATCGAAGTCTGGGCCAAGGATATGTCCGACGGCTCCAAAGCCGTGGGCTTTTTCAATCGCGGTGAACTCGACGCCTCGTATTCAGCGGCGTTGTCCGACCTGGGTCTGACCGGCAAACAAACCGTTCGCGATCTCTGGCGGCAGAAGGATGTCGGCGATTTCGATACGACCTACTCCATGACCATCCCGCGCCACGGCGTGGTCATGGTTCGCATGCGTCCGGCGGGAAATTGAACCAAGTGTGCGATGGAAGCGACGTTCAACGACATCCGCCGGCAGTTGCTTGACCTGACGCGGAACAATCGCCTGCTCAATCACCGCAATCGCGGCCAGCGGACGCTTCAGATCGTCGATGAGCGTGCCGATTCGGTCTATAAGCTGCTCGTCGAGGAAACGGCCTCGATGCAGTTCCTCTCGCGCGAGGAAGCCCCGGCCGAGATTCGCGACCAGCTTCCATCCGATGATTCACAAGACCGCGCCCCGCTCGCCAAAGCACCCGAACCCGCCCAACAACACGAGTCGCCGCAGCCCGCCGATCCATCGCTGTTTGCCGACACGCCGCCGAGCACCGCGGCGGATACGCACGCGCCGTCCATCACTTCGCTGGCCGCCGCGATCGAATCGGGCGAAGCCGGGAATTCCGATTCCCATGCGCCTGCCGGTATCGAGTCGACCGAGCCGTCCGACGCTTTGCCCGAATTGGCGCCTCTTACTGCCGACGCAGCGGCGGAGCGACATCACGACAAACATCTTCAAACCGTTCTGACCAGTTCCGTGTTGCAGGCGCGGCTGGTCAATCTGGCCAGAGAGGCCGCCAGCGCCTTCGACGAACAGGGTTGCAACATCCTGTATCTCACGATGGGAATCGTGCAATGGCGCGAAGCCGATGAGTCCTCCGTCGTTTGCCGGGCGCCGCTTATTTTCGTACCGGTCGAATTGCATCGAAAATCCGTCAACACGCGCTACAGTGTCCACGCGTTCGACGACGACATCATCGCCAATCCGTGTCTGGTCGAACTCTGCCGCACGCAATTCAAATGCGATCTGCCGACCTTCGACTCGGATAAGGATACGCCCTCCGAATACTTCGCCCGCGTGCAATCGCAGATCGACGGCATGGCCGGCTGGAAACTGCTGCCGGAGTTGCATCTGGGATTGTTCAGTTTTTCCAAGCTGCTGATGTACCGCGATCTGGACGAGCGCAACTGGCCGGCGGATTCGCCGCTGGGCGCGCATCCCCTGGTGCGATGCCTGTCGGGAATGGACGATGGGACCGACGACAAAGAGGGCATTCCCGATCCGAACCAACTCGATCAACTGCTCAAACCGGCCGAGTGCTTTCAAGTGGTCGATGCGGATTCGAGCCAGCAATCGGCAATCCTCGCCGCCAAGCGCGGCCTGAGCCTGGTCATCGACGGACCGCCCGGCACTGGCAAATCGCAGACGATCACCAATATCATCGCCGAGTGCCTGGCCGAGGCGAAGACGGTGCTGTTCGTTTCGGAAAAAGCGGCGGCTCTGGATGTCGTCAAGCGCCGGCTTGAACAGCAAGGGATGGGCGATTTCGCGTTGGAACTGCACAGCCGCAAGGCCAGCCGAAAGGCCGTGCTCGCCGAGATCGGCCGGGTCATCGAGAAACAAGTTGCCATCGCCGCCGCCGCGGGCAACGGCGGTGAGCAATTGCAGCGCGTCCGCGACGATCTGAACGCCTATCACCGGCAATTGCACGAACCGCTGGAATCGCTGGGGATTTCGCCGTTCGTCGGCATGTCGCGCGGTATCGCATGGTCCGACGCCCCGACGGCCGATTGCGAGATTCCCGACATCACGCACTGGACCGGCCAGCAACTCGCCGACGCCTGCGAACAGATCGCGACGCTGGATCGCCGCCTCGGTCGGGTGGGCGATCCGGCCGTCCATCCGTGGCGCGGCGTTGGATGCACGTCGCTTGCCTATGCCGATCGCCAGCGCATCGCCAAATCGCGCGTCGAACTGATCGACGCCATTGCGAATCTCACCGCCAGTCCGCTTTCGGCACAGCTCAACCGGCCATCGCCAACGTGCGTGCGCGAAGCAACCGACCAACTGGCCGATGCGAGATTGCTCGCGGATGCGCCGGCCTATATGGCTACCGCCGTGGCTGATCCGCGCTGGAATTCGATGGATGCCGATGTGCAAGCCGGTCTGTCCGTCGCGATGCGGCGGCAGCAACTCATGGCCGTCTGGTCGCCGTCATTTCGTCCCGAGGCGGAGATGAAGGATTGGCACGAGCTATTGCAGCGGCGCATCGCCATGCGGCACGCCAGCCTGCGGTTTCTCCGACCCAGTTGGCACGCCGACAGCGCCCGCATCAAGTCGTTCATGTCGGATAACAAGCTGCCGCCGGTTGATCGGCAGATTCAACTTCTCACTGCCCTGGCGCAAAGCGTTCCGCTGCGACGTGAGTTGGCGAACAAGGTCTCGCTTCTGGCCGAGCGATTCGCGCCGGTCTGGAAGGGAATCGACACGGAGGCCGCTGAATTGGATGCCTACGCCAAGCAGGCAGTGACGCTACGCCACCTGGTCACGAGCGGTCGATTGGATCAAGCGGTTGCGGTTCGGATCATTCAATTGACCGATCGCTCGACTTTGACGGCGGCCGCGAATGCGGCGCAGGCGGCGCTGGATCGGGTTCAAAATGCCTGGACGGCTTGGCTGGCGGCGACCGCGTCCAATGAGCAGGCGTGGCTTGGAAGCGATTGGCCGACGGCGGCGCTGGCGGCGGTGGCGGCGCGACTGGTTGATTTGGCCAGCCGCGATGCGGAACTCGACGATTGGGTCGATCTGCACCGCTCGCTGCAAGAACTGTCCAACACGCCGCTCAAGTCGTTCGCGCAATGGCTGCTTGGCGATGGCCGGGTGGCGGCATGCGGCAAGGCGGCCGCGGCGTTCCAGAAACATTTTTATCGGCTGTGGGTCGATGCCGCGTTTTCGGCACGGGCGGCGCTGCGCGGTTTTCGCGGGCAGGACCACGAAGCACTCATCGCACGTTTTCGCGAGTTGGATCGTCAGTGGCTCGATCAGAGCCGCCTGCGTCTGGCGGCGCTGCTGGCGGCACGACGGCCGACGCCGGGGCAGGCGGCGCATCGGCAATCCAAGCTCGGCCTGCTTCAGGCGGAAATCCGCAAGAAAAGCCGGCAGATGACGCTGCGCAATCTGCTGGCCAACGCCGGCGAGGTCGTTCAATCCGTCAAGCCCTGTTTCATGATGAGCCCGCTTTCCGTGGCCCAATATCTCGCTCCCGGCGCCGTCATGTTCGATGTGATCGTGTTCGACGAGGCCAGTCAGGTCGAGCCGGCCGACGCCTACGGCGCGGTGGCGCGCGGGCGGCAGCTCATCCTCGTCGGCGATGAGAAGCAACTGCCGCCGACCGACTTCTTCACCCGCGCCGATGCCGGCAGCGACGGCGACGGCGCCCCATCCGGCGATCTCAGCGGCGATCTGGAAAGCATCCTCTCGTTGGGCATCGTCCGCCTCAAGCATCGCTGCGTCCTGCGCTGGCATTACCGCAGCCGGCACGACAGCCTGATCGACTTTTCCAACCGCCGTTTTTACGACGGCCAGCTTCGCGTGTTCCCCAGCCCGCGAACCGATCGCACGGAATTGGGTCTGGCGTTCCAACCCGTGAAGGATGCCGTCTATCTGCGCGGGGCAGGACGGTACAACCCGATCGAAGCCAAGATCGTCGCGGCGGCGGTGATCGAACACGCCTTGCGGCGTCCCGAACTGACCCTCGGCGTCGGCACGCTCAATCAGCCCCAGCAGCGCGCCATCGAGGACGAGATCGAAACCCTCCGTCGCGGCCACTCCGATCCGCGCGTCGAGGAGTTCTTCACGCGCCACCCGGCCGAGCCGTTCTTCGTCAAGAATCTCGAGAACATCCAGGGCGACGAACGGGATGTGATCCATATCAGCATCGGATTCGGCAAGGATCCCAATGGCCGGCTGCACGCGAATTTCGGCGCCCTCAACAGCGAAGGCGGCTGGCGGCGGCTCAACGTGCTGATCACGCGCGCCCGGCGGCGGTGCGTGGTGTTCAGCTCGATCGTGTCCGATGACATCGACCTGGGCGCGACGCAGGCGCAGGGAGTGGTCGCGCTGAAGGAATATCTGTACGCGGCCGAACATGGGCAATTGAAAGACACGGCCGTGCCCGAAGGCGGATTCGATTCGGGGTTTGAAGCGTCGGTCTGCCGGGCTCTGCGCGACGCCGGCTGGGAGGTGCATACGCAGGTCGGTTGTGCCGGGTTTGCGATCGATCTGGCGGTTGTCGATCCACGACTGCCCGGCCGATACCTGCTGGGGATCGAATGCGACGGCGCGACGTATCACAGTTCGCCGACCGCCCGCGATCGCGATCGGCTGCGGCAGAGCGTTCTGGAAGGACTCGGCTGGACGATCTTCCGGATCTGGTCGACGGATTGGTTTCACCGGCCGGGCCCGGTGCGCGAGCGCTTGCTGGCGAGATTGAAGGAGCTTCGGGATGAACCGCTGGCCGAGCCGCCGCATGACGTGGAGCCGGTCGCGCCGCTGGTGCCCAATGAGCAACCACAGTCCACAATGCTGCCGTCGCCCGTTGCAGCGCCGCCATCGCAGCGGCCGCCGGGTGTCGCGCCGTATGTCTTTGATCGCCTGCTGAAGCCGGCGCCGTCGGCGCCGATGGCAGCGATGCCGCCGGACGATCTGGCAATGATCGTGCGGAAGCTGGTTGAGACCGAGGGGCCGATCCACGTCGATGAAGCCGCGCGAGCGTGCGCGGAGATGTTCGGCACCAAGTTAACGGCCCGGCCACGCGAAGCATTCGATCGCGCCGTGGCCGCCGGGATTGCCCGCAAGCGGTTTGTTCAGCGAGGCGAGTTTCTATGGACTAACCCACAGCAGCAGGCCGTGATTCGCTATCGCGGCGACGAGAATTGCCCGGTCACCAGTCCCGATCTGATCGCCCCCGAGGAGCTTGAAGCGGCGATCAAGCTGACGCTGGCCCAACAATTCGGCGTGAAGTTCGACGCGATCATGGAATCGACGGCCAGGTTGTTCGGCTTCTCCCGCACCGGCCCCAGGCTCAAAACCGCTCTGGAACAGGCGATCGTGCGCCTCGACCAGCGCGGCGAGATCCGCCAGGACCAATCCGGATTCGTGACGCTGGTTTCCGCATCGGGGAAGTAACGTGCTCTGCGCGATATCGTCGTCCGCGTGGGTAAGGTGATCGGCGCATTTATCTTGCACGATACGAGGAGTCCCGTAAAATGCCGTCGAGGGTTCGACGTTCGACAGCAGCGTGCATCCGGCCAGTTCGGGCGGATTCCGGTGGGGAAAGACATGGAAGCCGCTCGCCGCATCCTGCCCAGGTGCGATAGGGATGGAATCATGGTGGCAGTGACTCGAATATCCTTGCAAAGCATTTCGACGGTTCTGGTCGCAGCGATCTTGGTCGCGGCATGTGCAAAAACAGCGTGGGCTCAGGAATCTCCGCAAGTTCTCGGGGTGGGTACGCCGGCCGGCGGCCCTGGGCCGACAACGCGAAGCGGAGACGATCTGATTCAGGCGATTCACTTCGACGACGTGAAACGCGCGCGGGCGGCTTTGGATGCTGCGGCTGATGTGAATTCGGTGGACCAAGCCGGGGATTCAGCACTGTTCCGGGCGATCGACGATGCTCAGGATGCGACACTCGTAAGGTTGCTCTTAGAACGCAAAGCGAACTTGGCAAGCGTCGATCGCGATGGGCTAACAGCGCTTGAGGCTGCAACACTTTGGGGCGATTCACCACCACAGATAACGGCCGAGTTGCTGCGGGCGGGCGCAGTTGTTCGCCCGGGAGCAAAGGGGGCGGAGCAGGTCATCGTAAATGCGGCAAAGAGCAATGTCGAAAATTTGCAGTTGCTTCTGGACGCCGGCGCGAACATAGATTCAGTTGTAGAAGCCGGTGAGACGCCGCTTACGGTGGCCGCCAGGTATGACAGGAAATGGCAGACCCGGGTGCTTATCAGCCGAGGGGCTTCGGTGAACCTTGCGAACGCCGACATGCAGACGCCACTGCTCATAGCGGCGATGTACGACTTTCGCGATCTGCTGGATTTTCTGGTTGGCGCCGGGCGCGCCGACGTGCGACCCGCAGACCGGCGCGGTGCAACGGCGCTGGATTATTTTGCGATGGCCCACGACAGTCGGGCGGTGCAAACTCTGGTTGACAATGGCGCTGATCCAAGCGCGACTGATATCAACGGCCATGACGCGCTGTGGCACAGTATGAACGGTGCGAGAAACCGATCGAATGAGCCGGAAACGTCAGCACTGCTGCGTCAATGGGTGCAGGGCGGCGGTCACAAGGCGGCCGCCACAACGCAGGGGCGTGTCGATCTTTTTCGTGCGATTTATTTGGGAAACCTGGACGACGCCCGAGCGGACCTGGACGCCGGAACCAGTGCGAACGCGACGGATAGCGATGGGCGTTCGCCGCTGGAACGGGCCATCGAGACTCAAGACGCGCGGTTCGTTTCACTCCTGATCGATCATGGCGCAGACGTGAAGAGGCCCGGAGTGGGCGGCAATTCCCCAATATGGGCGGCCGTGAGCGCGGACGAGTGCATTCCGGGGATCGTGTCACTTCTTCTGCGTGCCAACCCGGCAGTCAAGAGCGAATGGCGTGGGACAAGGAACTTGTTGATCCAGTCTTGTGAGTCATCGTCATTGGCGAACACGCAAGCTCTGATTGACGGCGGCGCGGACGTCAATGCCGGCTCCGGCCGCATGACGGCGCTTCACGCGGCTGCACGGCGAGGCTCGATGGTTCATACGCGACTGCTTATCAGCCGCGGCGCCGATGTAGACGCTCTCGATTCGGACGGCAAGTCGCCGTTGATGCTGGCGGCAGAGCGAGACAACGCAAGTGTCGTCGAGTTTTTGGTTGTCGGCGGTCACGCTAATGTGAAATTCGCCGACTCTGCCGGGAGAACGCCTTTAGACCTTTTCGCGCAAGCTCACGACTTGAAGGCTGTTCGGATATTGCTGGACGCGGGCGCCGACCCGAAAGCGACCGACAAGGCCGGACACAATGCCGTTTGGTACAGCCAGACCGGCTTGGAGAATCGATCCGACGAGCCGGCGACATCGGACTTGCTGAGACAATCGTCGGCGGGGACATGAACGGGGACGCAGCTTGTTTCCGGCGAAAAACGCATGGCCGCAGACGGCCTGTTGATCGTGGACAGCGGGACGTGAACGGGGACGCAACTCGTTTTCGGCGAAGGGCGCATGGACGCGGCCGGGTTATTGACCGCGGGGATCAAAACGGCTAACTTACGCGCCATGCCACGTCGCGCTCGCGCCGCACCGGGTGGATTGGTGTACCACGTGCTCAACAGCTCGGTGGGGCGCATGAAAATGTTCCGCCTGGACCGCGACTTTGAGGCCTTTGAGCGGATCATGCTCGAAGCCCACGACCGACACCCCATCCGCGTCCTCGCCTATGGCATCATGCCCAGTTATTGGCAACTGGTCCTGTGGCCGGATGAGGATGGGCAACTCACGGACTTCGTCCGCTGGCTGACGCATACGCACGCGATGCGCTGGCGGGTGTCGCACCACACGGTCGGGTACGGCCATCTCTATCAGGGCCGGTTCAAGAGTTTTCCGGTCCAGAGCGACGAGCATCTGCTGACGTTGTGCCGGTATGTCGAGCGCAGTGCGCTGTCGGCCGGGCTGGTCCGGCGAGCCGAGCAATGGCGGTGGTCAAGCCTGTGGACGCGGCAGCACGGGACGGACGGGCACAAGGCGATGCTGTCCCCGTGGCCGGTGGAACGCGGCCGGGATTGGATTAAGCGCGTGAACGAGGCATTGACGGCGAAGGAGCTTGAGGCGGTGGAAGCCAGCCTGAAGCGGGGCCGGCCGCTGGGCAGCGCCGCCTGGACGCGCCAGATCGTCTCGCGGCTGGATTTGGCGCACACGACGGCTCCGTTTGGTCGTCCCAGCCGGCGGGAGAAATGGTGAAATCGGATGAACGGGCGGCACACGCGTTTCGTTCGCCGGATAAACGAGGTGCGTCCCCGTTCGAGTCCCACGCAGGTGCTGATCTATCCCCCGGCCCCGGACAGCGCGATCCTCCCCACGCCGCCGCCCGGTTTCACGTTTCTGTCGCTGCATCGGCTCAACAGCGCGATGTACCCGGTTTTCGTGCGCCCGCCGCAATCGTCGGCCACCAGGGCTTTGCCGCCGTGATCGCCCAGCGAACTCGCAGCTCCCCAGGCTCATCCGGTCCGTTGTGGAACGCCTGAAAGCGGCCACCGCCGTGTCTATTACCAAGTCTACGTCGTTGGGCGAACGCGCCTGAACCGGACAATTCGGATTTCACCATCGAATGAAATCTCGCCAAGCTCGGCGAGCATTGCTTCAAGAACCTTCTCCGGCCTGCCGCCGCCGGAGCCGGCGCCTATGAGCGGGAACGCCATGGATCGATATCCGCGCGACCTGGCCACGGCGACCGCGTTTCGCACGGATGCGCGAATCGACCTTTCTGACGAGCGCCACAGCATGTTGATCCCCGCCACATGAATGATCGCCCTATACGGCAAGCGACCGGCACCCGTTGCCACCGCGCCGCCGAGCCGGATCGGTCCCAATCGCCCCAACTCCCGAAACGGCCCGCACCCGCCGCGTTTCTTGATGGCCCGCGAAACGCCCTGCGGTAGCAGCAGCCACCAGGGGATGATGTTCCGGTTCCACGCATTGACGATGACATCCACGTCCTGATCCAGCAGGTCGCCATCCACTACGCGAATATCCACCGATCCGCTCCCAAAGCGTCGAGTCCCCCATCCGCAACTTTGAACTCCCGGTCTCACCCGGAGTATACTTGATCCGCTCCCGCCACCACGATAGCGTGCTCTAATGAGCCCGCGTAGCTCAGTTGGATAGAGCGCTGGTTTCCTAAACCGGAGGTCACAGGTTCGAATCCTGTCGCGGGTACTGCTGCGTCAATCTCGCGCGATCGAGGCGCGGGCGCTGGTTTACTGTTCCTGAAAACTCGACAGCGCCGCCGGAGGGGTGGGGACGGTCACCGGATCGATCGCCACGCGCCGGATGCGCGGGCCGATGCGGCTGAGGATTTCGTAGGGGATTGTATCGGCCAGCTTCGCGATGGCGTAGGCGCTGGCGGGGGAGAGCGGATCGGGGTCCAGGACCGTCGCCTCGTCGCCGATGGCCGCGTGCGGGACCGCCGTCAGGTCGATGCAGGTCATGTCCATGCAGACTTTTCCGACGACGGGCACGGGTTTGCGGTGTACGATCATCGTGCCGCGACTGGACAGAGAGCGCGGATATCCGTCGGCATATCCGACCGGAACCAGCCCGATACGCGCGGCGCTGGCCGCTCGCCATGATTGGCCATAGCCGACGCTCGCCCCGGCCGGAATGTCGTGGATGGCGACGATCGGGGCCAGCCATTCCAAGACCGGCCGCAGCGGGCGATCCACGCACGGCTTGCCGCTGGGGTCGATGCCATAGAGGCTGATGCCCGGCCGGACCATGTCCAGAGCGGCGGCGGGAGCGAAGAAGATGGCGGCGCTGTTGGCGGCGTGCCGGCCGATCGACAGTGCGGTTGTGTGTGCGATCGGGTCGGTGCAGCGCAGAAAGCGATCGAGTTGCTCGCCGTTGAACGGATGATCGTGTTCTTCACCGCGGGCGAAGTGGGTGGCCAGGCCAACCAGCCGCAGCGCCGGCAGCGATCGGATGGCATCAATGAGATGGGGCACTCCGTCCAGCGGGACGCCTTCGCGGGCCATGCCGGTGTCGATCATGATCTGAACGGCCGCTCGCTGACGGCACGCCTGCGCCACGCGAGCCAGATCGCCCGCGGCGGCCGGGCTGCACACCGTCAATATCCAGCCGTGCCGGATCGCGTTCTCCAGGCGCGAACGGTGCTGGCCGAGGAACACGTTTTCCACCGGCCGCAGCACGATGATCGGCTGGCGGACGTTGTCCAGCGCGGCGGCCTCATCGAGATCGGCGACGGCGAAGGCGTCGGCGGGGGACGTGTTGAGCGACAGATCGGCGGTGCCAAGGGCATCGGCGACGATGCCCGCGCCGTGGCCATAGGCGTTGGCCTTGACGACCGCGCACATTCGCGTGCGGCTGGGAAGGCGTTTTCGGATGAGCGTTGCGTTATGGCACAGCGACTGGCAGGAGATCAGCAGTCGCGGCTCGCCCAGGGTCGATTTTGCATCCATGCGCAGACCCTCAAAAGAGATCGCGGATCCGTCCGCGTGAGCGGGCACTATATCCAGTCCGGCCGTCAAAAGAAAGCCAAGCGAGGGAAAAAGCCGGTCACATGTCAAGGCGCCACATCGGCGGCGGTGGGCACGAGGTAACTGTCGAATTCATAGGCGGGCCCGATGGCCGGTCCGATGTAGCCGACGGCGTCCAGCGCGGGGTGTTCGCCGTTGAGCCGCTGCGGCGCCAGGGCGGTGAAGATGTTGTCGCCGGCGACGCCGCAGTAGGGATTGGGCTGAAAGTTCACATTGCCGGCGGCAAAGAGCACGTTCTGGCCGGCGCGCTGGTGGTTGAAGCTGTTGGCCCCGGCCATGTCCAGCGGCGGGGCGTTGCGGGCCGGGCCGATGACGGCCGAACCGCTGGTGGCAAAGCCCGGGTTCTTGTCGGACATCAGCGCGAAATCGGCCGGCAGGTGATCGCTGTTGAGCCGATAGTTGAAGGCGTTGCTGAATGGGGTGGCGTAGGAATAGCTGAGATTATTGGCGGCCTGGAAATTGGCGCGGTGGGCCAGCGAACTGGCCCGGCCGTGTGCATCGGTCATGGGATCGGCCCAGTTTTCCGAGCCGGGGCAGATGAACAGGCCGGGGTCTTTGATGTAGCCGCTCTTGAGCAGCAGCCAGAGCGAGGCGGTGACATCGCTGGCGGCGACGGAGGTGCCCGTGGCGAACGCGTTGTCCGACCACGCTCCGGTGAAGGCGGCGTAGCCGTTTGGATTGGCGAGGGCATCGTAGCGGACTCGCGGATAATTGAAGCCGTTGTCCTGGGCGTACTTGCGGAGCGCATTGCCGAGAACTTCCAGGTGCTGGGCGCAGGCGGTTCGGCGCGCCGACTCGCGGAATTTTTCCAGATAGGGGATGAAGATTGCCAGCACGATCAGCATGGCGGCGGCCGCGACGAGAAGTTCGATGATGGTGAATCCGCCTGAGCGATCCCTTTGATGTTCGTCCACGACCTGGGGCGGGATGGCCGGCGGCGCCGCGGCGAGTTCCTGCCGGCGGCGAAGCTGGCCGCAGGCGGCGTCGATGTCGCTGCCTCGCGACTTGCGCACGTGTACGTTCACGCCGTGCTCGCGCAGTTCGGTCACAAACGCCATGGTGGCCTCGGCCGTCGGACGTTTATATTCCAATCCCTCGACCGGGTTGTAGCGGATCAGATTCACGTTGGCACGTATCGTCTTGCACACGCGCGACAACTCGCGGGCCAGCGCCACCGAATCGTTCACGCCGCCCAGCAGCACGTATTCCAGTGTCAACTCGCGCCCGGTGCGATCGAAATAATACCGGCCGGCGTTCAGTATCTCCGCCAGATCGAAATGTTCCGCCCAGGGGATGAGTTGCCGGCGGAGCGGTTCATTGGGCGCGTGCAAGGAAATGGCCAGATTGAGCGACAGGTCTTCGTCGGCCAGTTGCCGCATTTTCGCCGGCACGCCGACGGTGGACACGGTGATTTTCCGAGCCCCGATATTGAAGCACTCGGGGTGATTGAGGATGCGGATGGCGCGGATGACGTTAGCGTAATTGGCCAATGGCTCGCCCATGCCCATGAAGACGACGTGATTGATGCGCTCGCCGTTCGGTTTCATCACCCGATTGATGTGCAGTACCTGCTCGACGATGCGCGCCGCGGTGAGGTTACCCTTGACGCCGCCAATGCCGCTGGCGCAGAACCGGCAGCCGACCGGGCATCCCACCTGCGAACTGATGCACGCCGTCCGCCGCACGTTGTCCGGAATCATGACGGTCTCGGCCACCGCGCCATCCGCCCAGCCGATCAGCAGCTTGATTGTTCCGTCCGTGCTGTGTTGCTCGCGGAGGATTTGCCCATCGGCGATGCCGAATCCCGCCGCGATGCGATCCCGGTCCAGCCGCGACAGATTCGACATCCCGGCCGGGTCGATGACGAGTTTCTCGAACACCCATTGCCGCACCTGCCCTCCGCGGAATTTGCTCAATCCCCAGCCGGTGAGCAATTCGTCCAGTTCCGTCGGCAGCACGCCCAGCAGTGATTCTCGAATCGGCTCAGACATCGACGCGATCTTATGGTTCGGCGGCGGAAGCGGCAAATGAACGGCCGGCTGCTCATTGTGCAGGTGTGTACTGCACCCGATAGAGCGAGCTGTCTCTCGTCGCGAGAAATTCCAAAACGCCGTCGGCGTTGAAGACCGGCGAGCGCTTCGTGATCTTGTCACGCTCAATGACGTTGTACGCCGCGCCCGCTTGGCCGTCCATGACGACCTGCCACGTTTTGCCGGTGCGTGCTGCGTAGGCGAGGTGTTTGCTGTCTGGGCTGAAGACGGGAGGTCCTTCGGCGATGGCGTCGTACTCGGCGCCGACCTGGCCATCCAGCACCACCAACGATTTGGCGCCCTCGTTGGCGATGTACGCCACATGATTTCCATCGGGGCTGAAGACCAGAGACTGATACCCGACGGCGTCGTACTCCGCGCCCGGCTGGCTATCGACGACGGCCAACCACGTCTTGCCCCTCTTGGCAAGATACGCGAGGTGTCGACTGTCGAGACTGAAGATCGGCGGGTCGTTGATTTGGTCGAAGTTCGCGCCCGGCTTGTCGTCTAATACCACAAGCTCTTTTTCGCCCTGTTCGGCGCAATACGCCATGTGCTTCCCGTCAGGACTGAAAATCGGGCCGCCGGCATTGGCCGGGAAACTACCGATACGGTCGTACCCCGCGCCGATCTTGCCGTCCAAGACTGCCACCCATTTGACCTGGTTGGTGCCCACGTCGACCCGTGTCCCGGTACTCGGCGCAAGCACGACCTTGGAAGTGGTGAAGATCGTTTGGGCCGCATAGACCAGATGTCGTCCATCAGGGCTGAAGGCGAAATCGGTGATGCGGTCATACTTGTCGCCCGCCTGGCCGTCCACGACCACCAATTTCTTCGATCCGTCAACAGCCTCGTACGCGTAGCGTTTGCCGTCGGGGCTGAACCTGAAATGAGTGACGCTGTCGTACGTTGGACCCTGTTTGCCATCGACGACCGTGAATCGCCTGTCGCCGCTGAGTTCACCCTGATAGGCCACGCGGTTGCTGTCGGGGCTGAAAACCAGGTTGTCGAGGTAGGCATCGACGTATGTCACTGCCGGCGCGCCGTCTACTGTCACGACGTGCCCTGAACCATTCGGGACGGTGTTTTCGGCCAGGTACGCCATGCGCTGGCCATCGGGGCTGAATACGACGCTGTAGTACGTGACAAATGTTGGCCCAGCCTGGCCGTCCACAACCATGATCTGCCCCCCGTTTGTCCACGCGATATAGACCACGTGCTTGCTGTCAGGGCTGAAACATGGGGTGCCGACGCCGGGTTTCATCCCTCCACTTCTCGCTTTGATGAAGATCTCGTTGTATCCCGGACCGGCCGCACCATCCACCACAGCAAACCACTGCTGGCCCGTTTTGGCCGCATAGGCCAAACGCTGGCTGTCGGGACTGAAGTTCAGATAGCGGACGTTGTCGTACTCCGGACTCTCCTTGCCATCCACGACCACCAGCTGCTTCTGTCCCTTCGATACCACATACGCCAGGCGCTTGCCGTCCGGGCTGAAAGTCACGGCGACTTGGTCGTATTCCGCGCTGGCCTGGCCATCGAAGACCACGACCCGCTTCTCACCAGTTTGCAGGATGTACGCGACATGGCGGCCGTCATTACTAAAAACAGGTGACAGCTTCGGGTCCGGCATCGGCCCTAGGCGAGTTTCCTCGACCTTGTACGCATCCGGCGGCGCGGCGGCTGATTGGGAGACTACCGTCACCATCAAACCGACCACGGCCGATGCCCAAACGGCGATCCAGTTCATGGGGTTCATGTGCCGACTCCCCGGTATGGTTGCGAGGCCTCTGTTGTTCGCCCGCCAAGGAACTCCAATACCTTCTACGCCGAAAGAACGAAATAGTTGCATAAATCGCTGGGCCGTCATGTCGCGTACGACCGCGGACCAAGCCGGCACATGCGGACCAGAACCTGCTGCGGGGATGTTCCCCAATCGGCGGCGATGTCCGATTCGGTCAGGCCGTCGCCCAGGAGGACAACTTCGTCTCCCGCGCGGTCGGTGGACCCAAGTTCGACGAAGGCGGATTGCATGCCGGTTTCGAGAATCTGGCGTCGCGTGCCGTTGATGAGGCATGGGCCGGGGCGCAGGCCGTGGGAGTAGCCGCAGAGAATGACGCCGTGGCGCGGGACGACGAAGCCGGTGTAACCGGCCGGGGAAATTGAGTCGCGTGTCTCGACTAGACGTGCGGAAACGCGGACGGCGGACCGATACAAAGCCAGGCCCGGCCGGACCGCATCGAGCCGGGCCTCGGGGATATCCAGAAGTGACGTGGCGGCGGCGTGAAGGAACAGCCCGCGCCCGCCGAGGTGTTCCAGCAGGCGATGCACGTGCTCGATGCGGATCGCGTGCGTGAAAGCCTGATCGCATTGCCCGGCCGACAGCGCATCGACGACCTGATCGGCGGGGCAGGCGAATCGCTGCATCCCTGTATCGACGGACAGCACTGGCCGGGCTTGACGAAATACACG
>Ga0181517_10002794_pt1 | contig 17295 bp, 15 predicted proteins | sample PEATcosm2014_Bin_31_FD_119748 | JGI IMG/M metagenome (GOLD analysis project Ga0181517, IMG submission 119748) | Peatland microbial communities from MTU Mesocosm Facility, Houghton, MI, USA - PEATcosm2014_Bin01_30_metaG | ecosystem: Environmental > Terrestrial > Soil > Wetlands > Peat | place... | reverse complement strand
TCGCGCAGACGGTTCAGGTTCACGTCCACGAGTGTCACTTTGGCGCCAAAGCCCAGCGCGACTTTTGCCGCGTTGGTGCCCACCACGCCGCCGCCAATGATGGTGACGTGCGCCGGCGGCACGCCGGGAACGCCGCCCAGCAGAATCCCGCGGCCTCCGCGCTCCTTTTCAAGATAGGTTGCGCCCACCTGCACGCTCATCCTGCCCGCCACTTCGCTCATGGGCGTCAGCAACGGCAATGTGCCCTGGCGGTCGCGCACCGTTTCATACGCAATGCCGATCATCTTGGAATCGAGCAGTTTGTCGGTCAATCCCGGCACCGGCGCCAGGTGGAGATAAGTGAACAGCACCAACCCTTCACGGAAGAAAACATACTCTTTCTCGACCGGTTCCTTGACCTTGACCACCGTCTCGGCCTTGCCCCAGACATAGCCCGCTTCGCCCACGATCTCGGCTCCGGCGTTCTGGTATTCCGCATCGGGAAAACCGGAAAGAGAGCCGGCTTGCGCTTCAACCAATACCGTGTGGCCAGCTTCAGTGAGCGCCTTCACGCCTGCGGGGGTAACACCCACCCGCGCCTCGTTGTCCTTAATCTCTTTGGGAACGCCGATGATCATCGCTGTCTCCTGTCTGGGATGGGGGATCGGCCGCAAACGGCCGGTAGAAAAAATGCCCAGCGCCGAGTTTGCCTTTGGAGGAGGGCTTATTTGGCGCCGGGCGAACTTTTCCTTTTTCAACCTCATGCATCCTACGGTGCAAAGGCCTGGCGATGTGTGCAATCTTCGTGGTAAAACAGCCATATGGGAACGAAACATGATGAAAACAGCCAGATGATGCACAAAACCAGCGACGAATGGGCAGAGAAGCCGGCCGAGCCAAAAGCCGACGCCGGTCTGGACGACTTGGACGCAGCCATCCTGCGTTACCTGGCCCGGCATGGCCGCGCCACCAACTACGAAGTTGGGGACGCGGTAGGCCTTTCTGCCTCCGCCGCCTCGCGCCGCATCCAGGCGTTGGAGGCATCCGGGGCCATCCGCGGCTACCGCGCCCAGATCGACGACCGGCTTCTCGGCAAGCGCATGACGGTCTATATCCGTGTCACGTTGGAGCGCCAGTCGGCCACGGTGCTGAGCGCCTTTGAGACCGCCGTCCGCAATTGCAAGGGAATCGTGAACTGCCACCTGATGGCCGGCCAATACGACTACATGCTGGTGGCCCGTGTGGCCGACATCGACGACTACGGCCACCTGCATCAGAACGAACTCTCCCGCCTGCCCGGCGTAGTGCGCCTTGAAACCAGCTTCGCCCTGCGCGATGTAATGGAGGGCGTGAAGGTCTAAGGTGCAAACAAAGCTGGGTGCCCCAGGTCCCGCTTTTGGAACCTGGGATACCACAATGTCGCTTCAGCAACGGCAAACACACTCAATCGATCCGCCAAAAGCCCCGTGCCCCATCCTTTCGCGTCTTTTGCGAAAGGGTGGGATACCACGATGCTGACACGAGGAACGGCGACACCGCCATTTCACCCGTGCAAAAAAAAAGCGCGGCCCCAGAGTCGGCAGCCGCGCCTCAGTCCTTCTTCGTTTTTGGAATGCCCCTACGCCATCTGTTCCCGCGCATTCTTCCACAGATCGATCGAACTGTCCTGCGCGTACTTGTCGATCTCCTTAAGCTCCGCATCGGTAAAGGCGAGGTTCTTCACCGCATCGAGCGAGTTATCAAGCTGCTCCACGTTGCGCGCGCCAATCAGCGCCGTAGTTACCCGCTTGTCGCGCAGTACCCAGGCAATGGCCATCTGCGCCAGCGATTGCCCGCGCCCGGCGGCGATCTCGTTCAGCGCCTTGATGCGCTTCAAGTTGTCTTCGCTGAGAAAATCCTTGGGCAGCGAGCCCTCTGCCATAACACGCGAGTTAGCAGGGATGCCGTTGAGATACTTGTTGGTGAGCATGCCCTGCGCCAGTGGCGAGAACCCAATGCAGCCCACGCCCAACTCATCCAACGTGGCCAGCAGACCCTTCTCAACCCAGCGGTTCAGCATCGAGTAGCTTGGCTGATGAATCAGTAGTGGGACACTGAGGCTCTTCAGAATCGCGGCAGCCTCGCGGGTGCGCTCCGGGCTGTACGACGAGATGCCTACGTAGAGCGCCTTGCCCTGGTGCACGGCCGTCGCCAGCGCGCCCATGGTTTCTTCAAGCGGCGTGTCGGTCCACGGACGGTGGGCATAGAAAATGTCGACATAGTCGAGGCCCATGCGCTTGAGGCTTTCGTCGAGCGAGGCCAGCAGGTATTTGCGGGAGGCGCCAATGCCATACGGCCCCGGCCACATATCCCAGCCTGCCTTGGTAGAGATGATCAGTTCGTTGCGCAACCCGCCAAAATCCTTGCTGAGAATCTGCCCGAAGTTTTCTTCGGCGGAGCCATACGGCGGCCCGTAGTTATTGGCCAGATCGAAGTGGGTGACGCCGCGATCAAACGCACGCCGGATGACCGCGCGGCCGGTCTCGAAAACATCCGTGCCACCAAAGTTCTGCCACAGCCCAATCGACACCGGCGGCAGCACGATTCCAGATTTGCCGCACCGGCGGAACATAGCGCCGTCATATCTTTTTGCATTGGGTACATAACTCATTTCAGCAACTCTCCTTCGACTTAACTCAAACTTCAAGAATAGGTTTGGCCGCTCGTCGCAGCCCTCGCAAGAAAGTATGGCACAGCGGGATGGTCGCCGCTTTCACAGATCCAGCGAGAAAAGATCCCACCATCACAGAGCTGTCATCCTGAGCGAAGGTCGCCGCAGCGACCGGAGTCGAAGGACCTGCGGTTGCTGTTGTCTTTGCTCTTTCTGCGACATTCCGGGTGGAGCCGTAGCGCTGAAAGCGGAGGAAATGAATCAATGCGCGAAACTACCTGACGTTACGGCGGGAGCCAGCGGGGCGTCGCGTCAACTCCGCAACCTTCTCCGCGCACCAGAGTTTGATCAGGGACTGATAGGGGACATCGAGACGGCGCGCATGATCGCGGATATGGTTGAGTACATCCTCGGGCATGCGCAGCGAGATGGTTTCCGTTGAGGGTCTCAGCTTGGGAAAGACAGCGAGCTTCGCTTTGCTCCAGTTCACGTATTCCGTGCTGTCGTTCTTGGGAGACTCCCAAAATGCGCGCTCTTCCGCCTCATTGGCGAATTTAGGAATTGGCTTCAATCGCTTGCTCATAGATGGGTCTCTCCTTTCGATTCACGTCCCGCGCTGAGATCGGCCGGATCAAGGTACCGCCTCCACGCTCGGTAAAGGTTACGTGCAGAAAGCGATCTGCGTCGGTCCGGCCAAGGGCGTGGAATCTGCGCTCCTGCTGACTATGTTTGACATCATCTGCCACAATCAGAGGAGAATTCAGGAATACCTGCTCTACTTCCGCATTTGTTACACCGTGCTTTTCGTTCTTGCGCGCATTCCCTTCGTCCCAGTCGAATCCGACGTACTCCATCGATCGCCTCGTCCCAAACCTGACAAATCGAGCGCTATCTAGCGTATATTTTTGCAATATACACTTCTTAAATCAGGAGCGCAAGTCTGATGGCCGGATTCGTGCTATCCCAAGCCCCAAAGCAAGGACCTGAGGCGCCCGGCCGAAAAACAACCGCAGGCCCCTCGACTTCGCTGCGCTTCGCTCAGGATGACAGTACTGTGGTTATAACAGCTTTGTGATTATGGCGGTGTAGTTACTCCGCGTTGTCGATCTGCGCCCTCTGCAGCCTGTCAGAGTAATCGACATACACCGCCTTCCACGTAGTGAAGAAGTCGATAGCTCCGTTGCCTTCACGGTGGCCGTTGCCGGTGTGTTTTACGCCACCGAAGGGTAAGTGGACTTCGGCGCCAATGGTAGGCGCGTTGATGTAAGTGATACCGGACTCGAGGTCCCGCATGGCGGTGAAGGCACGGTTTACGTCCTTGGTATAAATCGACGCGGAAAGGCCGTAATCGACCGAGTTGGCGATCTCGATTGCTTCCTCGAACGTGTCGAACTCGATGAGGCTGACCACCGGGCCGAAGACTTCTTCGCGGGCGATGCGCATGGTGGGCGTTACGCCGCCCAACACTGTCGGCTCGAAGAAGGTGCCGTGGGCATAGATTCCCTCTGTGAGCCGGTGGCCGCCGCACAGCAGCTTCGCTCCCTCGGCCAGGGCGATGGCGACATACTTCTCTGAAGTTTCAATCTGACTGATATTCACCTGGGGGCCGACTTCGACCGACTCATCCAGACCGTTGCCGACTTTGAGCTTTTTGGCCCGAGCCACAAGCGCCTCAGTGAATTTGCCTGCGATTCCCTTTTGCAGCAGGATGCGGCTGGTAGCGGTGCAGCGCTGGCCGGTGGTCCCGAAAGCTCCCCAAAGCGCGCCGTCGAGGGCCAGTTCCAAATTGGCGTCGTCGAGCACGATCTGTGCGTTTTTGCCGCCCATTTCGAGAGAAACGGGTTTGAAAGTTGTCGCTGCGTGCTGCGCAACCAGCGAACCCACGGCGCTGGAACCGGTAAAGCTGATGGCACGCACGTCTGGATGCTCAACCAGCGCGCCGCCCACGGCCGAGCCGTTGCCGGCAACAATATTGACCACGCCGGGAGGCAGGCCGGCATCGACGAGCGCCTGCACCAGGTTGTACGTGGAGAGCGGCGTGTCAGTGGCCGGCTTGATCACACAGGTGTTGCCGGAGACCAGCGCCGGAAACAACTTCCAGCTTGGGATGGCCATGGGAAAGTTCCATGGCGTGATCAGGCCGACCACGCCCACCGGCATGCGGACGGACATGCAAAACTTGTTCTGGAGTTCGCTGGGAGTGGTCTGGCCAAACAGGCGGCGCCCCTCGCCGGCCACGTAAAATGCCTCGTCAATGGCTTCCTGCACGTCGCCACGGGTTTCGGCAAGCACTTTGCCCATCTCGCGCGTCATGTCCTTTGCATACTGTTCTTTACGCTGCTGCAGCAGCAGGCCGGCGCGGACCAGGATTTCGGCCCGTTTGGGCGCCGGAACCAGCCGCCAGGCGGCAAAGGCCTTTTTAGCGGCAGCCACAGCCAGAGCCACGTCAGTGGCGTGGGAGGATGGGAACGCGCCCACCACGTCGGAGTGGTCGGCGGGGTTCAGGTTGAGGATGGTCTTGCCATCGGCGGCGGGCAGCCATTGGCCGCCAATAAGATTGTGGTGCGTGGCGTAGCTCATGCGAACCTCGAAAAACAGGGATCAGGAGTCAGGGATCAGGGATCAGGAGCCCCCGACGGCCAACTGAGTTTACCGCACAGGCTCGCTCCGGGTCACATCACCTTTTGTTGCTGAAGTTTGGGCCGTTTCCGCTGTTCCGGCTCGGCAAACACCCTCTGGCCGTACAATGAGGCTTGAGGTAGAATCGAGTTTCAATGTCAATGAATGGTTATCCATCGCGCTCTTCGCGGTCGCACGGTCTCCGCTCGCTCTTCAGCATGTTTTCCAGCGATCTGGCCATTGACCTGGGCACCGCCAACACGCTGGTTTACGCGGCAGGCAAGGGCATCGTTGTCAACGAGCCCTCCATCGTCGCCATCAACAAGAACACCGGCGAGGTGGAAGCCGTAGGCAAGGAAGCCAAGGAGATGCTGGGCCGCACTCCCGGCAACATCGTGGCTATCAAGCCCATGAAGGACGGCGTCATCGCCGACTTCAAAGTCACCGAGAAGATGCTGAACTACTTTATCCAGAAGGCGCACAACCGCAAGATGCTGGTGCATCCGCGCATCGTGATCGGCGTGCCTTCTGAGATTACACAGGTTGAAAAGCGCGCGGTCGAAGACTCCGCGTATCGCGCCAAGGCCAGCGAAGTTTATCTCGTGGAACAGGCCATGGTGGCGGCTATCGGCGCCGGCCTGCCCATCACCGAGCCCTCGGGCAACATGGTGGTCGACATCGGCGGCGGGACTACGGACATCGCGGTCATCTCGCTCTCCGGCATTGTCTACTCACGCTCTGTGCGCATGGCTGGCAACCAGATGGACGAGGCCATTACCAACTACCTCAAGCGCAAATACAACCTGCTGGTTGGCGAGCGCACCGCCGAGCACGTGAAGATCGAAATCGGTTCGGCTTTCCCCATGGACAAGCCGCTGACCATGGAGATCAAGGGGCGCAACCTGATTGAAGGCGTGCCCAAGACCATCACCATTGACGACAGCGAAGTGCGCGAGGCGCTGGGCGAGTGCATCGCGGTGATCATGAATGCCATCCGCGTGGCTTTGGAGCGCACCCCGCCCGAGTTGTCGGCGGATATTTCAGATCGCGGCATCGTGCTCACCGGCGGCGGTGCCCTGCTGAAGAACCTGGACAAGCGCATCCGCGAAGAAACCGGCTTGCCCGTTTCAGTGGCCGACGATCCGCTGGCATCCGTGGTGCTGGGCACCGGCAAAATGCTCTCCGACTTCAGGCTGCTGCGCAAGATCAAGATTGATTAAAGGCAGTGGTTAGTGGCTAGTGGTTAGTGATCAGTAAAATGCCGACCGAGTCCACTGGCCACGACCCACTATTCACTGTCTACTGACCCTATGGAATCGTTTTTTAGCCGCTATCGAAATCCGCTGGTGCTGCTGGCTCTGCTGGTGGCGCAGATCGTGGGGCTCGCGGTACAGGTGCGCCGGGTAGACTCGGGCCGCACCAGCCTCGATTCCCAAGATCCGGCAGGTGTGCGGCTGATACGGCTGTGGGCCAACGCCATTGTGGCTCCGCCTGAGCGAGCCATTCACAGTTCAAAGCTGGGCGCCGGCGGGTTCTGGCAAAACTACATCGACCTGCGTCACATTCGTGAGCAAAATCAGGATTTGCAGAAGACCATTGATCGGCTGCGCCTGGAGCAGGCCGCGTTGCTTGAAGATGCCCGCCAGGGGCAGCGGCTTCAGGGGATTCTGAATTTCCAGGAGAAGTATATCTACAAGACGCTGGCCGCGCAGGCCATCGGCTCCAGTGGCAGCGACCAGTCGCGCGTTTTCTATCTCGACAAAGGCTCTGCGGAAGGCCTGGAACGCGACATGGCCGTCATTACTCCAGACGGGATTGTGGGCAAGGTACGCGAGGTCTTCCCGCACTCCGCGCAGGTGCTGGCCATCAACGACCAGACCAGCGGCGCGGGAGTGATTCTTGAAACCACGCGGATTCGCGGCATCCTGCGCGGCAATCGAGCCGGCCAGCCGCAGATTGTGGGCATCCTGGCCGATCAGCGCATCCAGCCGGGAGAAAAGGTACTCACCGCCGGCGGCGATCAGATATTCCCGCGCGGATTGCCGGTGGGCGTGGTTGAAAAAGTGGTCCGCGATCCGGACCGCGACTCGTTCATTCTCGTCATCGTCAAACCGGCTGCGCATCTTGACCAGTTGGACGAAGTGCTGGTGATTACCTCGACCCAGCCCCGCTTCTCGCCTGAGGGACTGCAGGACCTGGCCACCAGCGAGGCGCTCAAGGGGCCAGAGGCCGCGGCGATCAAGGAGCAGAAGAAGGCCTCGGAGATTATGGCCGAGCATCTTCCTGGTTTGATCGACCCCAACGCGCCGCCGGACAAGCAGCCGCTGCTTGACAACTCGAATCCGAACCCCGTGTCCCATCCTCCGATGCCGCTGCACCCTGACCGGTTTACGCCCGGAGCAGCGTCAACGCCGACTGTGCCTGCACCGGACGCCGCGACGCCGGAAACAAAGCCGAAACCCAAGCAGACGCCGCCAGCAACACCCGGGCAGGCGAAGCCCGCTACCGCACCAAAGCCGCGAGATACGGCCCCGAGGAATCCCTAACCATGCCTGTGCTTACGGCCAACAGCCGCCGCGATCTTGAAATTCGCCGCTTTCCTTTGTTGGTATATGCGCTGGTGCCCCTGATTGCCTTGGTGTTGCAGGCATGGCTGCCGCGCCTGCTCAGAGGCTACGTCTGGTTTGACCTGCCCCTGGTGGTCACCATCTACTTCGCGCTGGGCTTGCGCAGCCCCATTCAGGGCATGTTTATGGGCGCGGGCATGGGCCTCTTTGAGGACGCGCTGACCCACCACGCCATCGGCGTCAACGGCATCGCCAAAACCATCGCTGGCTTTCTGGCCGCATCGGTAGGGGTGCGCATCGATGTTGAAAACCACACCATCCGGGTGATGCTCAACTTCTTTATTTCCCTGCTCTGCAGCGGCATTTACCTTTTCATTTACCGCGTCCTGCTGGGGATGGAACTGGAGTGGAGTTGGGTCGTGGAGTTGATTAAAGCAGTTGGCAACTCGATCATCGCGCTGGTGCTCTTCCCCTTGCTGGACCGGGTGCAGATTAGGGAATGAGAGACCAGGGACTAGAGATTGACGGGCTAGGGACTAGGGACCGAGGGACTAGAGACCAAGTGACTAGGGACCAGGGACTGAGGACTGGGCACTAAAGGACTAGGGCAACATCTTCGCGCCGGAAGAGTCCAAGAAGTGAGTCCCCTTTATCAGGCAACAAGAGTAGGAACCGGGACCAAAACCGCGGTAATCTAAGGCGCAGACAGATGTATTCCAGCAGATTAGATCGCCAGGAGAAACTCCCCACCCTCAAACTGACGGTGGTGCAATACGGCATCCTTGTCATGATGCTGGCTCTGACCGCCGGGCTTTGGCGGCTGCAGGTGCTGGGCGCAGACAACTTTCGCCTGCTTGCCGAGCAGAACCGCGTGCGCAAGGAGCCGGTGCTGGCCGCTCGCGGCAAGCTGTTTGACCGGGAAAACCGCCTGGTGGTGGACAACTACCCATCCATCTCCTGCTTCCTGATTCGCGATCAGGGCCACGCCATGGACGCCGACCTGCCTTTGATCGCGCGCGGCCTGGATCTTGACCTGGAGCAGTTGAAGGCCACTTTGCGCCGCTATCGGGCAGCGCCGGGCTATCAGCCCGTGCCCATCAAGCAGGACATTACTGCCGACGAGCAGGCATTTGTCGAGGCTCACCGCAACGAGTTCCCTGAGTTGTTCACCATCGACGAAGAGCGGCGGCTTTATCCCAGGGACGGCTTCGCCGCCCACCTTATTGGGTACGTGGGCGAGGTGAGCGAAGAGGACTTGAACAACACGCGCTATGCAGCTTACGAGCCGGGCGACGTAGTGGGCAAAGCAGGCGTCGAGGAGACCTACGACGAGTTGCTCCGCGGAACCGACGGTTCCCGGGACGTAATCGTTGACAGCCATGGGCGCGAGATGGGCTACCTGAGGACCCAGCACGCCATTCCTGGACAAGATTTAAAGCTGACCATCGACAACGATCTGCAGCGGGCGGCCGAACTGGCGCTGGGCAGCCGCAACGGAGCCGTGGTGGCGATGGATCCGCGCAACGGCGAGATTCTGGCCATGGTCTCGCGACCCAGCTTCGACCCCAACGCATTTGCCATCCGCATCAACCGCACCGACTGGAATAAGCTCATCACCGACCCCGAGCATCCGCTGATGAACAAGGCGCTGCAGGCGCAATTGGCGCCGGGATCGACATTCAAGATTCTCATGTCGGTGGCCGGCCTGGAAGAGGGAGTCGCCCAGGACCTGAAGGTCAACTGCACAGGGGGTTGGGGCCCCTACGGCTTCTTCCACCATTGCGACGAAAAGCACGGCGCGGTGAATATTCACAACGCCATCCCCTTCTCCTGCGACACTTTTTATTACATGCTTGGCGACAAACTCGGGATCGACAGGATCGCGAAATACGCCACCGAATTCGGATATGGCCAGAAGACCGGCATCGACCTGCCCGGCGAACAACCCGGTCTGATGCCCTCGGCGCAATGGAAGCTGAAGAACTACCATGCCCGGTGGTATCCCGACGAAACGCTCGACGTGGCCATCGGCCAGGGAGCGGTTGAGGCAACACCGCTGCAACTGGCGCGCATCATCGGCGGCATTGCTTCCGGCGGGCATATGGTCAGGCCGCATGTGGTCGCTCCCGAACAGTTGCCCCCTGACTTCCGCAAAGCGATGGAAGAAACCTTTCCCGGGTCGGGTAAGGTTGACATTCCCATCGATACGGAAAGCTGGGTCACGATCACCGATGGAATGGCGGATGTGACGCAACCGGCGCTCTACCATACGGCCGGTTCGGCCCACCTTGAAGGCATCGATTTCGGCGGCAAGACCGGAACCGCCCAGTTGATGAGCCACGAGGCCTTGGGGAAAACGGCCAAGGGCAAGGCAACCTATCCCAACGTCTGGTTTGTCGGCGTTACCCCCCGCCGCAACCCGGAATTGGTGGTTGCCGTTCTTTGGCAGAACGGCGAATTCAGCTACTATCCGGCAAGGATCGGCGCACAGATTGTGTCGGCTTACGTTGAGAAACAGCGCCGCTTGGCAAACAACCTTGTGCAGGCCAAGCCCCCGGCCCCGGTAGAAGTGGGGGCTGTCTGGTCCGTGCCCCAACCCGGGCCCGGTCAAAGGCACGGCAAGCCGGGACAGGAATCGGCCCGCATTCAAAGCGGCCACTTCTTCGTCAATCCACCACAGCAGGCAACCGCAGCACTGAATCCTAAGCCCGCCCTCCCACAAAAAGTCCGTGCCCCATCCTTTCCGCTTCTTTCTGCGGAAAGGATGGGGCACCACGAACCTCAATCGCCCGCACTTCCAGTCCGCCAGACCGTCCGGAAGCCAGGTCCCCAGCCCACGCCGCCAGCCCCCTCTCAACTGGGCTTGGCGCTGCCCCTCGACCCCTGGAAGGGAAACCGCAACTAATGCGCCGCATGCTCAGCTTTAGCGATTTCGACTGGCCGCTGCTCGGCATGGTGCTGCTGCTGTGCACCATTTCGGTCTTCGAAATCTACTCGGCCACCATGCATACCAAGTACTCTGGCTTCCACACCAAGCAGATCTTCTTTATCGCCGGCGGCCTGGTGGCCATGTTCCTTTTCTCAAAAATCGACTACCACCGCCTGCTCGATCTGGTTCCCTGGTTTTACGGCGCAGCGCTGCTTTCGCTGGTGGCCGTCAGAATCTTCGGACACAAGGTTCTGGGCGCAAGGCGCTGGATCAACATCGGCCACTTTCAATTTCAGCCGTCGGAGTGGATCAAGCTCATCCTGATTCTGGCCGTGGCCCGCTATTTTGCCAATCTGGCCGGCCGCCGGCTCACCTGGGTGGACATCGGCAAGGCGTTTCTTCTGGTGGGCTTGCCTATGTTGCTGGTGCTCATCCAGCCCGATATGGGAACCGCCCTCACCTACACGCCCATCCTGGTGGCTGGCCTGTTCCTGGGTGGCATCGATCTGCGCCAGTCTCTGGTTCTGGTGGTCTGCGGCACAGCTCTGATCGCCGGCGTGTGGACCAGCGGCAAAGTGCTCAAGCCCTATCAGAAGGCGCGTTTGACCAGCTTCATCAACCCCGACAACGATCCCCGCGGCTCGGGCTACCAGATCCGGCAATCGCTGATCGCCGTCGGCTCCGGTGGAGTATGGGGCAAAGGCGTGGCCAAGGGCACCCAGACCCAGGGCGACTTTCTGCCCATCCCGCACGCGGACTTTATTTTTGCCGCCTTTGGCGAAGAGCACGGCTTTGTCGGCTCGTTTTTGGTGCTGCTGCTATACTTTTCCATATTGATGCGTTTGATTCAGAACGCTCAAACAGCCGCTGACCTGCCCGGTTCCCTGATTATCATGGGGGTAGTGGCCGTGTTGACTTTTCAGATTGCGGTCAACGTTGGCATGGTCATCGGTTTTATGCCGGTCACTGGAATCCCTTTGCCGTTAATGAGTTACGGCGGATCTTCGGTATTGTTTACGTTCCTGGCGCTCGGTGCGGCAATGAATGTGCGCATGCGCCGGTTCGTCAACTGACCGGACCACAAGTTTGTCCCCTGCGTCCCCCCGGAATCGTCCGGATCGCAGGAAAAGCATTTTCAAGCATATCGCCGGCCAGGTCCGGATGGATCTCGAGCTCGGCAGGATTGGGTTCATGAGCACGCAGAGACGGGAAGACCACTCCACCCCAGCGACCAAGACCTGTCGCCGGGGACCCCGGTACCGTTGGCAGCGTTTAAGTTGCACGGATCGCGCTAGAGCCTCGGGGCGTTTACGCCCTGGTCTGGCAGCGCGGAACGATCGTGCAAACGCCACGGTTGGAACGGCCCCGCCATATTATTTGGTAAGGTTGGCCACAAACTCTCTGCAATCGGATGACCGCACTGCAACGCTTGTTCGGCTGGTTTCTTTCCACATCCGCCAAAGCATGCGCAGTTCGCCGCCCGCCCTGGGCGCGGAACGCGCGGCCCCAGGCAGGCCGGCAACGCACGGGTCATCCCTTCGTCACACCCCGACTCCTCCCGGTTTCGCGTTACTCCATCCGCCCTTGCCGTAGGCCCCGGCAGGCTCACGCCGCCGGGCGGAAAGGTAAGATGGCAAAAGAGATTTGCATCTCAAGCACGCCGCACGAAACGCGGCTTGCAATTCTTGAAGACGATCAGCTCGCCGAGATTTATTACGAGCGGGAAAACGAATATACCCTTGCAGGTTCCATTTACAACGGAAAGGTAACCCGCGTCCTGCCGGGCATGCAATCGGCATTTGTGGATGTAGGCCTGGAGCGCGACGCCTTCCTCTATGTAACCGACTTCCTGGAACTCGAAGATCAGGAAGAAACCGATGAAGTGGAAAAGGCCGCGGCCACCGGCGGCAACACGCCTCCCCGCGAGGTTCGACACACCAACGTTCCCGATCGCACCCCGGATCGTGGCCCAGATCGTGGCCAGGACCGCAAGGACGGACGCGGCACACAACAGAGACCGGAACGAAAACAGCAGGAGCCTCGCGCGGAACGTCCTGCAATGGACCGTCCGGCCCAGGACCGCCCTGCTGCGCAGGAACACCCCGCTCGCGAACGCCACTATACGGTTGAAGCGGTACCGGAATCCGGCGATGTTTCAATTCCCGCTCCCGAGACTCCTTATGCATCGGAGCAGGCGGCGATCGACAAGGAAGAATCCAGCGAGCAAAGCGGAAAGCGCTGGCGCGGACGCCGTCGCCGTCGTGGCGGCCGCGGCGCCTCAGGTTCCCAGGAGGGCGAGGGCGCGACGAACGAGCCCGGCGCCAGCTACGCCGAGACCACCCCGGAACCGGAAGTTGCCGAAGAAATTCAGGCTGAAGCTACGCAGTCTTGGACGAAGCCGTGGGAGGAATCCTCTCCGGCGCCCGCGCGCCGCTCCGATGCGGCTCCGGCCCCATTCGTCCTGCCCGGCGAGTCGCTCTCAAAGTACGGAGGAGTCCCGGCAGAGGGCGTCTCAAGCGCGGAGACGGAAGCGGCGGCCCCGGTTCGTCCGGCCAGCAGCTTCAAGCCGGCCACGCTGATTGAAACGCCCATCGTGTGGGATGGCAGCGGCTTGCTGCCCGGCGAGTCGCTCTCAAAGCATCGTAATCGCGACGCCGAGCCCTCCGAAGAGGCGGCTCCCGCGGTCCAGGAAACTGGAGTCGCCGCGGATGAGGTTGAGGAGGAAGCTCTTGTCGATGAGAGGACGGAGACTGAAACCGTCTTGCACCCCTCTCCTGAACCAGAGTTCGAGACCACTTCCGGAACTTCTGTTCTCGATTCCGAAGACGATGATTTCACCGAGGAGACCACCGAGGCCGCCCCGGACGAGAAGCCTGCAGTTGATGCAGACGAGTACGTCGAAGAAACAGAGATCCCCGAGCCCTCGGCCGACGAGCCTTTGGCATCCCCGGTGACGCGGCAAGACGAGGTTGTCGCGGAGCCAGACACAGATGCCTCCGCCTCGCACAACGTTGACCCTGCGGCGCCCACCGGCTTCAGGCTCTTTGGATTCGGAAAGAAGAAGGAAGAAGAACCGGCCAAGAAGACGCCGGTTTCCTCCTACGCTCCCGGAACCGGCCTCATCGAGGAAGAAGTCATCGAAGGGGAAGAGTTTGAGGCTCCCCGCCACGGTCGCGGCAAGGCTGAAGAGCACGATCTGGAAGATTTTGAAGAAGAGACCCTGCCCAACCAGTTGCGCACCGGCGACCTGGGCGAGATGCTGCAGGAAGCTCACCTCGACCACCGCATCCAGTTGAATTTCGACGGCAACGCCGGTGAAGAGGAAGACGACGAAGACGAGGAAGAGCCCGCAGTTGAAGGCCAGCCCGCAGGCGGCGACGCGCAGCGACGCGATCGCGGTGGCCGCGGACGACGTGGCCGTGGACCCGCTGGCGCGCAAGGTGCGCCAAATCGGGGCCGGGGACCTTCACGGCGCTCCATGCAGACTTCCGACCTGCCCATCATCAGTGACCTCTTAAAGCCCGGCCAGGAGATCCTGGTGCAGATTGCCAAGGAGCCCATCGCCAAGAAGGGCGCCCGCATCACTTCGCACATCGCCCTGCCCGGCCGCTTCCTGGTCTTCATGCCCACGGTCTCGCACGTTGGCGTAAGCCGCAAAATTGCGTCGGACGAAGAGCGCCAACGGCTGAAGCGGATTCTTACCCACGAACGCGGCGAAGCTGCAGGCGGCTTCATTGTCCGCACGGCAGCCGAGGGCGCGTCAGAAGAAGAGCTTCGCTCCGACCTGCGCTTCCTGTTAAACCTGTGGGCCGAGATCAAGCAGCGCTCCGACAGTTCGAAGTCGCCCGCGCTCATCTATCACGATCTCTCACTCATCGAGCGCATTTTGCGCGACCAGGTCAGCACCAATTTCTCCAACATCTGGGTCGACAGCGAAGCCGATTACGAGCGCATCGTCCGCTTCCTCAACCGCTTCTCGCCCGCACTGGTGCGGCGCGTCAAGCTCTACACCAAAGAGACTCCGCTCTTTGAGCACTTCGGCATTCAGGACGAAATCTCGAAAGCCCTGCGTTCCAAAGTATGGCTCAAGTCCGGCGGCTCCATCGTCATCAACCAGACTGAAGCGCTGGTGGCCATCGACATCAACACCGGCAAATATGTGGGCAAGTCGGCGCGCCTTGAAGACACCATCCTCAAGACCAACCTCGACGCGGTGCCGGAGATCGTGCGCCAGATTCGCCTTCGCGATCTGGGCGGCATCATCGTCATCGACTTCATCGACATGGACGAGCGCAAGAACCGCTTCAAGGTAATGGCTGCTCTTGAAGAAGCTCTCAAGAGCGATCGCGCCCCGACCAAGGTTCTGCAGTTCAACGATTTTGGCCTCGTCGCCATCACCCGCAAGCGCGTCAAGCAATCCCTCGAGCGGACCTTATCTGTGCCCTGCCCCACCTGCCAGGCCACCGGCATGGTCAAGAGCCCCACCACGGTGTGCAACGAAATCTACACTGAGTTGCGCAAGATGAAAAAGCACTTTGAAGGCGCGGATGTGCTGCTGCGCGTGAATCCGGAAACGGTAAAGGTGCTGAAGAGCAACAATGCCAGTTGGCTCACCGAGTTCGAAGAGCTGATCGGCAAGAACATCCTCATCAAGAGCGATGCGACATTGCATCCCGAGCAGTTCGACATACAGGGATAGCAATTGAGCAAGGCAGCACACAAGAGAGGGCCGGAGCAATCGCTCCGGCCCTCTCCGTTTTCTCTCCCCCGCAACCTTTTGCTCGAAAATGGTGTCTATACCTTGCAGCCGGGCTCTGGTACTTCCGGTCGGACGCAAATCCGGTTCGACGCTGAGGTCTCGACATGTCATCTTCATATCGGATGCAGCCTTTGCGGCAGATTTTCGTTTTTGTTTGTGCACTTCTTCTTACTGCCTCCACTGCGAGCGCACAATTCAAGACGTCGTTGGCGCCTTCAAACTCCGGCGACTCCTCTTCAGCCGATTCCATTTCAAACGCTTTTTCTTTCGCGGGTCAGAGCCCGCAAAAGAGCAAATATGCATGGCTGTCGGCGCCGGCCGGCGGCGGCTCCGGTGGGGGCCAATCCGACAAGAAAGAAAGCCCATTCAGGCTGAGCCATATCGCCCTGGAGGCCGGTGCGGGGTTCAACAGTCCGATTGGCAATGACAGCCCCTACATCACCTGGGGCGGCAACTTCACCGCCGGCGGCGGGCTGCACCTTAACGACAGGTTGGCCGTTTTGGCCGAGTACCAGTTCATCGACGATAAGGTTCCCGGCTCATTTGTCGCCCTCGGTGGCGGGACCGGTGGCAACGCGCATATCTGGTCGCTGACACTCGACCCCGTGCTTGACCTGTTTCCCAAGGCGACCAACGGTGTGTACGTGACCGGCGGCGGCGGCTTCTACCGCAAGCTCACCAGTTTCACAGTCCTTGTCTGTTGTGATTTCTATGGCTACCCGGTGAGCGAAGTGGCAAACCATTTCTCGTCGAACCAGGGCGGATTCAATGTTGGCTTCGGGCTCACGCACCGCCTGGGCGGCACCTATAACGATGGCACCATGAAGTTGTTTGCCGAGGCACGCTACCTGTATGTGGATACGCCAAAATTCAATGCCTTCACCGGCCCCAACATTGATCTGGGAACCACCGAAGTGATTCCGGTGACATTCGGCGTACGCTGGTAGACGCGAAGGGATTGAGATGCCAGGGTGCTTCTCTATAGAATTCCCAACACCCGCAACCTCACCAATCCGCCCGCCAGCACCCCCAGCGGTGAAACGGCCACCAGCGCCAGTTGATACGAGATGGGCTGTTTGCCGCGCGACTGCATGGCGCTCAATGCGGAGAGAGCCAGTACCACGATGGCCAGCGCCAGCACGTGAATCAGCGGGTTCGCCGCAGCAGCCCAGGCGGTAACGTAGCCGCCAGCCGCTGCCGCCAGAAACGAGTAGCCCAGGTTCACGAACACATAGCCCGGCTTCGGTTTGCCGTCCGTTGCCACCCAACTCGGCACCAGACGCCCGAGCAACGCGGTCAGCATAATCACCAGCAAGGCCATGACCGCAAAGCCGGCCACCAACGCGAAAAATGCGTGCAGAATTACCACGGTCTTCCCTTCTCTTCAGGCTGTGCGCCCACATCCCCGCGTTCGATCCGCTCAAGAAACGCGCGCGCCATTTTGCGTTCGCCGGGGTTGCTCTCGCCGTGGATCGAGCACAGGTCAAGAAACTCGTCCACCAGCGCATTGCGCTCTTCCTGTTGCGCAACCAGGCCCTGCAGAGCCAACGCCAGTTCGCGTAAACGCGCCGCCTCAGGCCATGCGTTTTGCCCAGTTTCGCCGCTCAAAAGCTCCACGTCCCCGAAGAGTCCTTTGCGCCCGCGCGCGCATTCATCCAGACAGGCCATCAGTTGATCGCCGAATGCTTGCACCAGCGTTTCCATTTGATCGGATTCCATTGCTTCGCGTGGGTCCATCTTTTCCTACTTTCCCTGCATTGCCGCTTCAACATCCTCGGCTGTGTGCGGCAAC
>Ga0181517_10002793_pt1 | contig 17296 bp, 12 predicted proteins | sample PEATcosm2014_Bin_31_FD_119748 | JGI IMG/M metagenome (GOLD analysis project Ga0181517, IMG submission 119748) | Peatland microbial communities from MTU Mesocosm Facility, Houghton, MI, USA - PEATcosm2014_Bin01_30_metaG | ecosystem: Environmental > Terrestrial > Soil > Wetlands > Peat | place... | reverse complement strand
TGTCTCCGCCGAGTACGTGGACCGGATCTCGAAGGGCGACATTCCGCCCAAGATCACCGACACCTACAACGGCGATTTCAACGAGATCAAGAACAACCTGAACACCTGCATCGACGCCATCAGCCGGGTTGTGGCCGACGGTGTGGCACTGACGCAAGCTGCGCTGGAAGGCAAACTGGCGACGCGCGCCGACGCGGCCAAGCACCAGGGCGACTTCCGAAAGGTCATCGAAGGCTTTAACCTGACGCTGGACAGCGTCATCAGGCCGTTGAATGTCTCTGCCGAGTACGTGGACCGGATCTCGAAGGGCGACATCCCGCCCAAGATCACCGACAAGTACAACGGCGACTTCAACGAGATCAAGAACAACTTGAACAACTGCATCGACAACATCCGGGCGTTGGTGGCCGAAGCTGCTTCGCTTGTGAAGGCGGCCGGGGAGGGGCAATTGGCCACCCGCGCCGACGCTACCAAACACCAGGGCGACTTTCGCAAGATCGTCGAAGGCATCAACGAAATGCTGGACGCCATCCTATTGCCCATCGGCGAAGGCAACCGCGTTCTGGCCCAAATCTCCAACGGCAAAATCGACGAGTTGATCGCGCAAACCTATAAGGGCGACCACGAGAAGATGAAGCAGGCCGTAAACAACGTGGCCGTGGTGCTGCAAGGGTTGCAAAAGGAATTGGGGCGGCTGACGGAGGCGTCGCGTGAAGGCCAACTTTCGGAGCGCGGCAAGCCCGAGCAGTTCCAGGGCGCTTATGCGGGCATCGTGAAAGGCATCAATGAGATGCTGGACGCCATCCTGCTGCCCATTGGCGAAGGCAACCGCATTCTGGCATTGGTCCGTGGCGGCAACTTGCGGGAGAAAATCGAGATCACCTGCAAAGGCGACCACGAGAAGATGAAGCAGGCCGTCAATGGCGTGCATGACTGGCTGCAGGGTCTGATTGCTTATGTGACGAAGATCGCCAACGGCGACATGACGGCATCGATAGCCAGGGCTTCCGATAAAGACCAGATTCACGAGTGGCTGGTGTTGTTGAAAAACAATATCAACGCACTGGTCGCCGACACCGCGGCGCTCGCCAAAGCAGCCGCCGAGGGCCGGGTTGGCGTGCGCGCCGACGCTACCAAGCACCAGGGCGACTTCCGCAAGATCGTCGAGGGTGTGAACCAGACGCTGGAGGCCATCGTCGAACCACTCAAGGTCACGGCGCAAAATGCGACGACGCTGGCTTCTTCCTCTGAAGAACTCACGGCGGTCAGCCAACAGATGGCGGGCAACGCGGAGGAGACTGCCACACAGGCCAATATTGTCTCCGCGGCTAGTGAGCAGGTGTCGAAGAACGTCTCATCGGTGGCTTCGGCCTCCGAGCAGATGCAGTCGTCAATTCGCGAGATCGCCAAGAACGCCAACGAGTCGGCTCGCGTGGCCAAGAATGCCGTCAGCGTGGCGCATTCCACCAACGAGACCGTGAAGAAACTGGGCGAGTCCAGTCAGGAGATCGGCAATGTGATCAAGGTGATTACCTCGATTGCGCAACAGACCAACCTGCTGGCGCTCAATGCGACCATCGAAGCGGCGCGCGCCGGCGAAGCGGGGAAGGGCTTCGCGGTCGTGGCCAACGAAGTCAAGGAACTTGCCAAGCAGACCGCCAAAGCCACCGAGGATATCGGCCAGAAGATCGAGGCGATCCAGGGCGATACCAAGGGCTCGGTCAAGGCGATCGAGGAAATCGGCACCATTATCAATCAGATCAACGACATCTCCAACAGCATCGCCTCGGCGGTGGAAGAACAGACGGTCACGACCAATGAAATCGGCCGTAGTGTGACCGAAGCAGCCAAAGGAGTTGGCGACATCGCTAAGAACATCGGCGGCGTGGCTGTAGCGGCGAAGAATACCACGCAGGGCGCCAACGACACGCAAAAAGCTTCGCATGAGCTGAGCCAGATGGCGGCTCGGCTTCAGACGGTCATCTCGAAGTTTACGTTCTGACCGGAGCTTTCTTGGGGCGTGGTCCGGCCGCTGTCACCCATCCGCCGGGCCACCCCCAATCAGTGAACACAGGTGAAATGATGGCGAAAGCACTAGTTGTAGACGATTCGCGGGCCGTTCGGATGATTCTCGCCAGGACCTTGAAGGAACTCGGGTTCGAGGTTCGCGAGGCGGCCAACGGAAGAGAAGCCCTGGAGGTGATCGAAACCGAGAAGACCGCAGTATCGCTGGTCCTGGCGGACTGGAACATGCCCGAGATCAATGGGCTGGAACTGCTCAAGCGGTTGCGCCAGAAGCCGGAACTTTCTTCGCTGGTGGTGGTCATGGTCACCACCGAGACCGAACTGGATCAGATGGCGGCGGCTCTGGAAGCGGGCGCCAACGAGTATGTCATGAAACCGTTCACCAAAGACATTCTCGTGGAGAAACTCCAGCTTGTGGGGATCCATCCCTAAGGGGGTGCAAAGCATGCCCGCACTGAACAAGCGAATGCTCCGGCCCGGAGAACGGATTCGCGTGCTGGTGGTGGACGACTCGGTCGTCATACGGCGCCTGGTTACTCATGCTCTGGAGCAGGATCCCTCACTGGACGTTGTGGGGGCGGCATCGAACGGGGGGATCGCACTGCAACGGATCCCGCAGCTAAACCCAGATGTCCTCACGCTAGATATCGAAATGCCGGAGATGGATGGCCTGGAGACGTTACGCCGCGTTCGGCGCGAATATCCGCAACTGCGAGTCATCATGTTCAGCACGCTCACCGAGCGCGGCGCGGCTGTGACGCTGGAGGCTTTGACCCTGGGGGCTGACGACTACGTGGCCAAGGCTTCCAACGAAGGGTCGCTCGATCGCTCGATGACGCGCCTACGGGAAGAACTGGTTCCGAAGATCAAGCAGTTCTTCCACATGCCGGCGCAAGACCGTGCAGTGGCCCAACCGGAACCGGCGCATGTCCCGGCAGCGCCGCCGGCACGATGGGGCACGCGAGTCCTGCCGAGCACGAAGGTGCGGCCCAGAGTCGTCGTGATTGGAGTCTCCACGGGAGGGCCGACAGCGTTGGGCTCGATCCTGCCCGAGTTGCCGGCCGGGTTCCATTTGCCGGTCCTGGTGGTGCAGCACATGCCGCCTCTCTTCACCCGGTTGCTTGCCGAGCGGCTCCACTCTTCCTGCCCCTTGTCAGTCGAAGAAGCGAGCCAGGGCTACCCGGTGGATGCCGGCAAGATCCTGATTGCGCCCGGAGACTTTCATTTGAAGGTGGTCTCGAACGGCGCTGGAGTGCGCGTGTGTCTGGATCAGGCGCCGCCGCTGAACTCCTGCCGTCCGGCCGTCGACGCGCTGTTCACTTCGATCGCGGATGTGTATGGCGGCGCAGTGATCGCCGTAGTTCTGACCGGCATGGGCCAGGATGGGTTGCGTGGCGCGGGGATTCTCAAGGCCCAAGGGGCCAGCGTCCTCGCGCAGGATGAGGCTTCGAGTGTCGTTTGGGGAATGCCCGGCGCCGTGGTAAATGCGGGACTTGCCGACCGCGTGCTGCCCCTCGATCAAGTTGTGCCGGAGATTCTGCTGATGGCGGGCCGAAGTTAAGGAGCAGTGGATGCAAAGTCAAGCTCCAATCCAGGAGATCCACTCGGAGAACTACCGGTTCCTCCAGCAGCATGTCTATTCCCAAGCGGGCATCGTGCTCGAAGAAGACAAGCATTACTTGTTCGAAAGCCGCCTCACGCCGCTCGTCAGGCAACTCGGCCTCGGTTCCATCAACGACTTGTGCGCGCTCCTCCGGGCCACGTGCGAAACCGAGGTCGGCCGCCAGGTCGTCGAGGCCATGACGACCAACGAAACCTACTTCTTTCGCGATCCCGCTCATTATGAGGCCATCCGGACTATCCTGCTGCCCCGGCTAAAGGAAGACCGCCGCGATATGCAGAAGTTGCGGTTTTGGTCGGCCGCGGCATCGACCGGGCAGGAGGCTTACAGTCTGGCGATGCTGCTCCTGCAAGAAGGTTTCAGTGACTGGAACATTCAGATTCTGGGCACGGACTTTTCCTCGCAGGTTTTGGAGCGCGCCCGGTCCGGCAAGTACCAGCAGATTGAGGTGAACCGGGGTTTGCCGGCGGCCCTCCTGGTGAAGCACTTCCGCCGTTCGGGTGTGGAGTGGCAGTTGAGCGAGCCGGTGCGCGCGATGGCCCGTTTCGAAACGATTGACCTGCGTAAGAGCATGCGCGCTCTTGGACCTTTCGACCTGGTGTTCTGCCGCAACGTCATGATCTATTTCGACGCCGAAACCAAGAAGAACATATTGAAAGAACTTCACGGCACTCTGTTCCGAGGCGGCTGGCTGCTGCTGGGCGGTGCCGAGACGGCGTTCGGCGTTGAGGAGTGGTTCGAAAGACAGACAGTGGGAAGCGCAATCGTCTATGTTGCCCGCTGAGAAGACACTTATGCCAACCGAATGGAGCACGGAGATACTGCCGAGCGAACTGGCGCAGATCGTCGAGTCCGTATTCGCAAGCATGCTGGGCCTGGAGGTAGGCCGGTGCGGGACGCCCTGGTTCCCTAACGGGGACCGCCTGACTGCGGCAGTCCACATGGCAGGAGATTGGAACGGAGCGGTGCTGCTGGAGTGCGACCGGCGGCAGGCTTGTCAGTTCGCGGGCCGCTTCCTTTCCACCGAGCCGCCCGACAGTGTGGACGACGTCGTGCGCGATGTGCTTGGGGAATTGGTCAACATGATCGGCGGCAACATGAAGTGTGTGTTGACGCGGGGGATCCAGCTTTCCATGCCCTCGGTGGTGGATGGAAGCGACTACAGCTTGCGGATCTGTGGGGCTAAGGTTCGCGAGAGGCTCGCTTTTCAGTGCGCCGAGGGCCCCTTTTGGGTCATGGTCCTCGCCACGCGATCCTGAAACTCCAGAACCGCACGAACCCGAGCAGGCGGTCCATTTCGGTCCGCAAGCGCTCCTCACGCGCACCGATGACGGCATGGCCGGTGACTGCCATGATTGGCGCGCGTGCCGCGGAGGGCAGGGAGTGTAGGCTGAACATGCGCGCGGCCAAGCCGACGGCGAAGGGCCGCCATGGTCGCCCGCTGCCGGTCTCCGGCATTCAGGCAAGCTTCAGTAACGACCTAGGACGAAACTCAAGTCGACCTGGGCAACTCTCTCTATGGGCTCTCCATTGAGAAGCGTCGGCTCATACCGCCATCTTTTGACGGCATATTGGGCAACCCGCCGCAGTGCCAACGGACCGCTGACGACGTTGGTGTCGATAATACGGCCGTCCTTGCCGATCCGTGCATCGATGGTGACCACTCCGGATATGTGAGCCTGTATCGCAGCCGGCGGATAAAGGGGCGTCATCATGTGGATGAGCCTGCCGCTCTGAACGACGCCCTCCGCAGTGGAACTGTTTTGCCTGGACGAGATCCGCACCATGGGTGAATTGCCCATCGTTGGCAGCAACATCTGTTGTTGCTGGATGGCAGGCCGATCGGGCAGTTGCCCCGTGGAATCCGCGGGCGCAAGAGGTTGCGCGTGGCTCACTCCCATCGACCCGGCCACAGCCGCAACACTCAGAAAAACTAACACAGTCCGTAACGCGTTCCGCTTAGTCATGAGCGATCCTCTTGCAGTGGTCTGTCGAACCAATGGTCCACTGATGACGCGAGTATAACGTGTGGGTCTTCGGCTTGAACCGCGTGATTGTACTGGTCCCGTCCTGAGCGATTGGAGCTTACTAGAAGGCCTGGTAGTACGGCCCTTAGGGCCGCTCCCGACAGAGCGGCGTTTCATTTAGCTACGGGAACGAAGTTTGATGAGCGCCGTTCCTCGTCCGAGCGCAGGGCGCCCGCTCAGCGCTTGGTATTTGTGAATTCAGTCGGAAACACCGCAAAAGGATTACGGGGAATGGTGATGGTTCTAGGGTATTCTCTCATATAACTGTCTCATTTAATTAACATCTTGAATTGCACTAAATGGGACAGTGCGACGCCGAGAAAAAGATCAAAACAAGACAGTTAAACTATTCATATTAAACAATATAGTTACATTTTTCACTATCGGTCCGTTGTCCTGCCTGTTACCTTCTGATTACCACTTTTGTACTTGACATCACATTTTCTTTTGGTAAATACTAATACTTAATTCAGTACCATCATTACTCATAGAACCGAGTTGAATGCTGATTCAGTAGGAAAGCCCTGGGGGAACGCGGCCATCCGTTTCACATTTGGCAACCTAACGAAGGAGGGCGGTCATAACCAGAAAGTGCTTCATCTTGGCAGGCTTATCTCTTGTCGCAAGGGCCCAAGAAGCGCTGTTTGACGACACGGATTTCTCCGCATGGCAGAGCTTCGGAGTAGGAACGTGGTCTGCGGAAGGGGGTGAGCTTGTCGGGCGTTCTTACAAGAACAAGCCCGGTCCCGGTTACATATTTACGCGCGAAGTATTCACGGACTTTCGGCTGGCCCTGCTATTTCATATCTCAAGCGGAGGCAGGAGCTGTGTCTATGTTCGCGAGCCGCGCCGAAAGTGGGGTCTCGACGGCGAGAACCGCCCCGGCACCGGTCCTGGTAGCGGCTATGAAGTGCTGATCGACTATCAGGATCACGATAATCCCACTGGGACGATCAACAACATACAGAAATCAAAGAAGTTGGTTGGTGCTGAAGAGAAGTGGAACGAGATGGAGATCATTTGTCGGGGCAGCGAAATCCGGATCTCCATCGCGGGTCAGAACGTTAATCGTTTCAATCAGTTGCGAGTCCAGCCCGGCGTCATTGGTTTTGCCGTGCCTAGCACAGCGCCACAGGACTTTGTCGTGCGCTTTCGCAATATTGTGATTTCAGCCGTCGCATGAACCTAAGTATTTTGATTTAAAGGGGTTCCCGAGGCTCAAAAGGTTCGTCCCAAGTGCGGGCAGGGGCATCAGGGCGATTGGCAAAGCACGTGAGAGAAGGAGCCGTTGGAACAGCCGTTCTCTCCGCCGGTCGCGCCAAGCATCGCGGAAGGATATGGTTCCGTAACAGAGGATACAAACATGGATAGACATCGAGTTGCTTTCAATGCCGTGCGGGCGCCCAGGAGTCGGATCGGTATCTTGCTGGTTTCGCTCGTTCTTTTTTCGTCAACAGTTTTCGGTCAGGTGCTGGGATCGATTTCGGGTTATGTTCACGACCCCACCAGCGCCACAATTCCGAACGCCAGCGTCAGCGTGACGAACTCGGAGACCGGCCAGATTCGCACTTTGGTCACCGACGAGCGCGGCTACTACGAGGCGCTCGCGCTTCCGGTTGGCCGCTACGATGTCAAGGTTCAAAAGACCGGATTCCGTAACCTGGTCCGCTTCGGCATCGACTTGGCGGTAGCCCAGGATGCCGTTGTCGACATCGACATGCAAGTTGGCGTTCTCAAGGAGGAGGTCCAGATATCCGGCGACGCCTCCCTGGTGAATGTGGCTACCACCTCGATATCCGGATTGGTGAATGAGAATGCCGTCAAGGATCTCCCGCTGAACGGCCGGAGCTTCGACAACCTGATCACGCTCAATCCTGGAACGGCCAACACCACCGTGAATCGTTCCTCCACCAGCACTGGCGCGGGGCTGGGCAATAACTTCTCCGTTTCCGGCAACCGCGAGGACTACAATCTATTCCTTCTCAATGGCATCGAATACACCGGCGTATCCACTGCCGACGTGATCCCCGGCGGCTTGAGCGGCCAGTTACTCGGTGTGGACGCGGTGCGCGAGTTCAACGTGCTGGAGAATGGCTATAGCGCCGAGTATGGCAAACGGCCGGGCGCGCAGGTCAGTCTCGTGACCATGTCCGGAAGCAACCAGTTCCATGGGACGTTGTTTGAGTTCCTCAGGAACAGCTTCTTCGATGCGCGCAACTTCTTTGACCAGGTCTCCAGTGTGCCTCCGTTCAGGCGTAACCAGTTTGGCGGCTCCGCGGGAGGTCCAATCAAGAAGGACAAGACGTTCATCTTCGGCAACTACGAAGCATTCCGGCAGCGTCTCGCGGTCACCGACGCCGCCATTGTTCCCGACAACAACGCGCGGAACGGATACCTGCCCAACGCCAGTGGGACCCTGGTGAACATCGGTTTGGCTCCCGGCATCGCGCCTTACTTCGCCCTTTGGCCGGTTGCCAATGGGCCAGAGTTGGGTGGAGGCGCTGCGTATTACTATGGCAACCCGGAACAGATGATCCGGGAGGATTTCGGAAACTTGCGGGTGGATCACAACTTCTCACCCAGCGATTTGTTGTCCGGGGTCTACACCATAGACGACGGCTTCAATCAGAGTCCCGGAACCACCGATCTGCAGCTCACCACCAGCACCGAGCGATCGCAGATTGTCAGCTTGCAGGAGACCCATACATTCACTTCCTCGGTGATCAATGTGCTTCGTGGAGGGTTCAGCCGCGCCAAGTGGCTGATGAACTCGGCGCCCCCCGGCGGCGATTCCAGCCTAGCGTTCGTACAAAACCAGCCGGTTGGCAACATTAACATCGGATCGGTCGGCAACGGTCAACTCGGCGCCATCGCCGGAGCTGGCTCGAACGGGTCGCAGGAGTTCGATGACATTGCCCGCAACCTGTTTACCGTCACCGACTCTGTTTCGTTCGTCAAGGGCGTCCACAAGATCGAGGTTGGCGGATGGTTTCAGAAGGTCGAATCCAACGACAACGCAGCGGATCAGAGAAACGGGGTAGCCACGTTTACCGATCTCCAGCACTTCATGCTGGGGGAAGCGACGCAGGTGGCCGCGACGTTGAACCCCATCGAAATCGGCTGGCGCCAGACTGCCGGAGCGTGGTATGCGCAGGATTCCATCCAATTGCTTCCGAATTTGACTCTCACCCTGGGCATCCGGGACGAGTTCAACAACGGCTGGAACTCACCGCAGGGCATGGCGGCGAATTTCGTTTCGAACGCCAATCAGGTGCTGGAGACCCAGCCGGTAATCGGAAAATCCGTCTATTCGGTGAACAACGCGAAGCTCCTCATCGGACCTCGCTTGGGCATCGCATGGGCGCCCTTCGCCAGCCGGCACACCGCGATCCACGCCGGGTACGGTCTTTACTATGAGCAACTGGACTACATGGGAGATTGTTGCGATTCGATTCCCATTGGCATTTACGATTCCAGAGTAACGGTGACACCGGCGACTTTCCCTCTCTTTATTTCGCCGACGCAGACCCTCCCGGGGTCAAAGATCGGGCCGACCGGCGTCCAGCCCAATCTGAGTTCGCCGGCCGTTTTCCAGTACAACCTGCGAGTGGACCAGGCGCTCACCGCCAACACCCTTCTCTCGGTCGGTTACGTGGGAGAGCGCGGCTACCACCTGCTGGCGACCGCCGATGCGAACACCGCCTATCCCACCATCGTCAATGGCGCGGATTACTTTGCGCCCAAGTCGCCCAGGATGAACCCCAGCCTGTCGAACGCCCGCTACGAGGAATCGAACGGCAACAGCAACTACAATGCCTTGCAGACCGATCTGACTCACCGATTCAGTCACGGCGTTCAATTCCGGGCCAACTACACATTTTCGAAGAGTCTCGACAACCACTCTTCGTCATTCCTCAACAATGCGGGTTTGGGTGGAACGACTACTTATCTGGATCCCTTCGATCCGCGCCTGGACTGGGGGCCGTCGAATTTCAACATCACCAGTCGTTTCGCAGGGAATTTCGGCTACGCGCTGCCGGTTGGAAACGGCAGGGCTCTTCTCGGCGGCGCCAAAGGCGTGGCGAACGCGATTCTGGGCGGGTGGCAAGTCAACGCCATCATCACCGCTCAGACCGGTTTCCCGTTCACGCCGCTGGTCGGGTTTAATCAGTCGGCCGACGGCGACACGCGAAACCCGGACCGCGTCTCCCTGAACCAGAATTTCTCCGGCTCCATCATTGAGGGCAGCCCGAACCAGTGGTTCAATCCGAAGGCCTTCCTGCTCCCGGCGGCCGGCACGTTTGGCAACGCGGGCAGAGACATTCTCACGGCTCCGGGCCTGATGAACGTCGATGGTTCCATGTTCAAGACCTTCCGTTTCCGCGAGCGTACGACGCTTCAATTCCGGGCGGAAATCTTCAACGCGGTGAATCACACGAATTTCGGATGGCCGGTAATTACTACGTTCACTTCGTCGGGAGCCTATTCGTCCAGCGCCGGGGTTATTACTTCCACCTTGACCACTTCCCGGCAATTGCAGTTCGCGCTGAAACTCGGCTGGTAGGGTTTTCCGAAGCAGCCGGCTAGACCGGTTTGCGCCTGCCGTCCCGACGCCGCCAAGCAATCCCCACTTGGCCGGTGGACGCGGTGGGGCGGCAGGCGCTCCGCGGTTCCGCAGCAATCCACATTCGGAGGTCGTGACTCCCATGAAGAGGACTTGGGCTAGAGAGTTCCTGGCAGGGAGAATCTCTCGCAGGAATTTTGTCGATTATGCCGCCGTGGCCGGCCTGAGCGTCGCGGCCACCGGCCGGATTCTGAGGGCAGAACGGATACAGCAGGCCAGCGCCCCGACGAAATCCCGCGACTACAATCAGACGAACCTGAATCCATACGAGGAATGGCGCAAGAACGAAGGCATCCAGGTGTATTCGGGCTACAGCCTGGCGGACATTCGGAACGCGCCGGTCCAACCCTGGAGACGCATGGGGGTGCAGGGCGCTTTCATCGATCTGATCGGCGGCGAAGGTGTCAACGATGGCTATCTGTGCGAGATTCCTCCGGGTGGCCAGACGAATCCGCAGCGCTATTTGTTTGAGGAGGTCGTCTACGTCGTCAGCGGTGACGGCGAAACCGACATCTGGGTGCCGGGCGGCGCCAGGCAGACCGTGAAGTGGCAGGCGGGCGCGGTGATCGGCCCGCCGCTCAACACCTGGCGCCAGCACCGGAACCGCGGAGCCGCGCCTGCCCGGTTGCTGGCCATCAGCAACGCGCCAGTAGTGATCGATCTCTTCCACAACCTGGACTTCGTCTTCAACAACGACTATGTATTCCGTGACCGCTATAACGGCGATCCCGACGCCTTTGGGGCCGGTCCCGAACACATCCATCACAAAGACACCAACCCGGCCGAAAGTGAGCAGAAGGGCGGGGTCAATACCTGGGAGAGCGCTTACATTCCGGACGCACGGTCGCTCGGCCTGTTCAAAAGCGCGGAGCGTGGCAAGGCGAATTCGCGGATCGAACTCCAGCTAGCCGACAACACCATGCAGGCTCACATCTCCGAGTTTGAGGTGGGCACTTACAAGAAGGCTCATCGTCATGGCCCCGGCTCGCACGTACTGATGTTGAACGGGCGTGGCTACACGCTGCTATGGAAGGGAGCCATCAAGTACTCCGACGCGACCGAGCGCGTGCGCATCGAGTTCGCCGAAGGCACTCTTTTCGTGCCGCCCGACGGCTGGTTCCATCAGCACTTCAACACCGGCGGCGATCCGGCCCGGTATCTGGCCGCGAATTGGGGCGGCGACGGCCGATGGTTCATGCGGGCCTTGGGAGGCGGCGGGCGCACCCACCGGCTGGGCAAGACGAGCACCAGGAAAGGTGGAAACCTGATCGAGTACGAAGACGAAGATCCGGCAGTCAGTGAGATATTCGAGGCGGAGTTGAAAAAGGCCGGCGTCAAGAACAGAATGAACCTCTGAGAGGCAAGAGGGGGTGGCGCGGGTTGTCAAGCCTGCAGAGCCGCCAGTCGTAGCGACTTTTCTTGGCAACCGCGGAGCACCGAGCCAAGGAAAAGCCGAGACGGCTCTCGACACAGCAGGCAGGACTGCCCGCGCCACATTGCCTGCCCGGCCCCTACGGTTTGCGGGCGCGGCCGAACATGCGGATGCGCACCACGAAGCGCCGCCCTTCGGCGCCGTAAAACTGCTGGAAGTTAGGCGCGCCTTCCACGTTGTTCACGGCCGTATAATTGCGGTGCCCGGTAATGTCGTTGCAGCCTGCCCGCAATCCCAGCCGGTAACCGCGGAAGACGAAGCGCCGCTCGATGTGGATGTTGAGGTCGAACGTACCGGGGTAGCGTTCGGCATCCAACGGTCCCACGAGCACGCCGGAATCGGTGGTGATGGAGTAGGGTAATCCGGTGCGATAGTCCACCAGCATGGCTAGCGACCAGTTCGGGCCGTGCAGCGGAAAGTAACCCCACCCGAGGAAACGATTCGGCGCGTCCCAGGGCATGGGGGCGAAGCCGTTGATTACCTGCAACGGCTCGTCGATGGTGGTGGAGAGCACGGCGTTGGAGGCCGCTCGCGACCGGGTGTAACTGGCCAGCCAGCCATACTGTTCGCCGAAGGACTGCCGCACCGTGAGCGCCACCTCATCGTAGGCGTCGCGCCGCACGTTGGAAAGGAGGTAGTCGCCGCCGTATCCCCAAGCCAGACCGATGAGATCGAGATTCACCGGACCGGGCGCGCCGGTGGACGCGTAAACAAAGCCATCCGCGCCGCGCTTGCGCATCCAATCGGCGCTCGCCGAAACGCGGTGCCCCAGGTCGCGCATCGCGCCGGCGCTCCACTGGCCATACCGCGGGAACTTGAGGTCGCGCCCCGCCAAGAATGTGGTGATCACCGGCGCCAGCGGCGCTCCGGACGAATCGTAGGGCGTAATGACGGCCTGCTGATCGAGCGGCCTGGAGAACAGGGCGAGGTTGCTGGGATCGCGCAAAATGGCGTAACCCGCGGTGAACTTGGTGCGGCTGTCCTCCATCGGCGCCCAGGCGGCTGCGATGCGCGGCGACACCGCGGCTTCGCCTACCAGCCGGTCCCAATCCAGGCGCGCGCCCACATCCACCGTGAGGCGGCCAGCGGGTTGCCAGTGATCGTTGACATAGGCCAACGCGACCGTGTTCCCGCGATCGAACATGCCGCTGCCCCGAAAAGTGGCGACAAACTCGGGCAAGCCGCTCAAGCCAATCACCTCGGCTTCCGATCGCGTGAACCGCGCGTCGTAACCCAGCCGTTGCGCGGCGGTGCCGATTTGCAGTTGGTGGCGTCCCGCAAGCGCGCGCGCGGGGGGAAAGTAGTTGACGAAAACCTGCCCGCGGCTGCCGTTCTGGCGCGAGTCGACGAAGTAGTTTCCGCTGCGGCCCTCGGGGGTGATCAGATAGGACGCTGTGCCTTCGGGCAACTGGCGGTGATAAACCGCCTGCCAGGCTACGCCAAATTCCAGGAGCGATCCGCCGTACCACGAGTGCGAGTCCTTCGCCATCAGCAGCCACTCATGATCGCTCAGGCCGGAACTCGTGGGAACCGGATCAAGCGGTCCCAAGCCGAAGTGGGACTGGTGATCGAAGTTGCTCAGGAAGTCGGCGTAGAAAATGTTGGCGGCAGAAAGATTGACTTGAGCGTGGGCCAGATTGCCCAGCGCCCAGGCCGCATTTGTGTCCGCGCCAGGGGGCAAGCCGGCAACATAGCCGTTGTTGTAGCTTCCGTTGACACTGTCGGCGAACCAGGCTCGGCCCTTGACGATGGGCCCGGAAAGAACCGCGCGCGGCGCCCAATCGCCGATGCGCACGCCGCCCCGCTGGTCGATCCCGGGAATGAAATTGGTAACCGTGTAGTGGAACAGGTCGGTTCCGTTCTCGGTGCGGATCGCCAACGTGCCGCCCGATCCGGGCCCGGACTGCGCGGGCTCACGCGCGCCTTCCAAATCCACCGATTGCACTCCATCCAACGCCAGAAGCGTGGTATAGCGGCCGCTGATCGGGTCCGTGATATCCACGCCGTTCAGAGTGTACTGAGTCTGATATTCGGCCCCACCGTGAAAATGGAGGCCGGCGGATGGATCTTCGATCGTCCCCGGCATCAGTCTCATGCCGTTGCGCAAGCTTTCGGTGGCCGGGTAAGGAATGTCGTTGATTTCGGTGCCGCTCAGCCGCTCCTCGCCGGCGGTGGTGGTGGCATCCACCGGATTGGGCAGGGCGCCGACATGGATGCTCTGGAAGACTTCCTCTTGCACATTGAGCACCAGCGTGGTTTCAGCGGCGCCGGCCGCGATCTCCACCGCCTGGTCGCGCAGCTGAAAATATCCGGCGCGGTCCACGCTGACTAAATAGCGGCCGGGCGCGGGCACGGAGATGACGAACGATCCGGTAGGCGAAGATTCCGCTTCGAGCGCAGCCCGCGCTTCCTGCTGGACGCGGACGCGCGCACCGGCCACAGGGGCATCGTTCTGGTCGACTACGCGGCCGTTCCAGCCGACCTGAGCCGAAGCTTGGCCAGCCAGCGCCAGACCGGCCAGCAACAGCGCCGCGATGCGATCCAGTGGCATGCGGGGTCCTGCCGTTATTATGATGGAAACGCCGGCCCCGGGTTAGCCGTCGAGACGCCGCCTAGTCCTTTTCGCCTTTGTGCAGTTGCTGAGCGAGGTAATTCTCGAGGCCCACTTCACCGATGGCGTGGAGCTGGCCCTCCAGATAGTCCACGTGATCCTCTTCCTGACGGAGGATGTCCTCGAACAACGCGCGCGATGCATTATCCCCGGCCGCGGTAGATGCCTTAATGGCGTGGTTGAGTTGCTTGACCGCATCCATCTCCAGCGCCAGGTCGCTCTCGAACTGCATTTTGACATTGGTCCCGACGCGAATGGGGCCGATCGCGGTCATGTTCGGCGCACCATCGAGGAACAGAATCCGATTGATGAGCTTCTCGGCGTGAACCATTTCCTCGATCGACTCTTTGCGGTAATAGCCCGCCAGCCGGAAGTAGCCCCAGTTTTCGCACATCTTGGCGTGCAGAAAATATTGATTGATGGCCGTCAGCTCGGCCTTCAGGGATTCGCCTAAATACTTCAAAACCTCTTGGTTGCCATGCATAGCCATCAGTCTAACCGCAAACCGGGCAAATGCCAACGTGGCCCGGCGCCCCATAGGAGCGAGACGAAGAGAAAGCACCGGCGGCAAAAGACCGGCGGCGCTACCGCTGCGGGCGAGAGCGGGAACGCCAGCGATGTCGGATTATAATCAAAAGGTGCGAATTCTGTGTGCCCTGATTCTAGCGGCGGCGCTGGCGCTGGCCGGCTGCCATAAAGGCAATGCCAGCAAGGACGCCGTGCGCCAGGCGGTGATCGATTACGTTGGCGGCCACGGCCTGAATGTGGCCGCGATGAACGTCGAAGTAACGGCGGTGAACTTCTCTGGCGACCACGGCGAAGCCAACGTCTCCTTCACGCCCAAGAGCGCTCCGGGCGCACAGGGCATGTCGATGATCTATTTGCTCGAGCAGCAGGGCGCCAAGTGGGTGGTGACGGGGCGCAAGCAAGCCGGCGGCATGCCGCACGGCGGCGGAGCCATGCCGGGCGGAGGGATGAATCCTCACGGCGCGATGGCGCCCGGCGGCATGGCGAATCCTCACGGAGCGGGAGCAGGTGGCGCCATGCCGGCGCCGCAGGATCTGCCTCCCATCGACAAGACGAAAAAATGAAGCGCGTGGCAATCCTGGGCGGCGGGCCGGCGGGAGCATTCGCCGCGGAGCGGTTGGCATCCGCCGGGCTCAGGGTGATGGTATTCGACGAGAAACTGGCGTGGGAGAAGCCATGCGGCGGCGGGCTTACTTACAAGGCTTACAGTCAGTACCCGTTTCTGATTGAGAACTCGACGCCAAAGCGCCTGGTGCACGAGACGGTGCTGGGCGCGCCGTGCGGCGTCGAGGCCAGCCTGAGGCTGACCGATCCGCTGGTGATCTACTCCCGTTTGGATCTGAACCGGATGCTGCTGGAGCGGGCCGAGCGCGCCGGGGCGCAGATCGAAAAGGCGCGCGTGCAGAAGATGACACGGCAGGGCGCGGGCTGGCAGTTAGACACCTCAGGCGGCACAGCCAGCGCCGATTTCTGCATCGTGGCGATGGGCGCCCGCAACCCGCTGCGCGAGGTGGGAACCGAGTTGAAGGCGCGGGACACCATGACCGCGCTGGGTTATTACGTCCCCGGCGATCAGGAGCGGATCGATATTCAATTCCTGCCGAGCCTGGAAGGCTACATCTGGATTTTTCCCCGCTGCGGCCACCTTTCGGTGGGGATTTGCGGCAAAGGCGAACCGGCGGCGGCGCTGCGCCAGCGGCTCGAACGATTCATGGCGGAGCGTGGGATTTCGCGCAAGGACGGCAAGTTCTATTCGCACCTGCTGCCTTCGCTCGACAGCGGCTCCTGGCAGGCCAACCGCGTGGCCGGCGACGGCTGGATGGCGGTGGGAGATTCAGCCGGGTTGGTGGACCCGCTGACCGGTGAAGGGCTGTACTATGCGATACGCTCGGCCGACCTGGCGGCGCGCGCGTTGCTGGCCGAAGTGGGGGACCTGGCGGCGAAACTGGCGCACTACCGCGCGCTGCTGCGGCACGATTTCGCCGCCGACCTGGAATTCGGCTCGCGCCTGGCGAAGCGCTTCTTCGTCGGCCGGTTCCTGTGCGGTGCGGTGACCGAGCGCATGGTCCAATTCGCACGCCGCAGCCCGCGCTTCTCCCTCATCATGCAGGATCTGTTCGCAGGGCGGCAGCCGTATGCGGGTCTCAAGCGGCGGCTGCTGCGGAATTTGAACGGCGGCCTTTACGACCTCGGGATGAGCGTCGGGTTTGCCCGCGTGGTGCCGCGCAGGAGCCCGACCTGGCTGTTGTGAGAGGCGCCGTGGCACCGGCAGTCACGCCTGCAGCGTCGCCAGACGTGGCGGCGTTCCGAGCCTCAAAGAAATGCCGAGATGACTCTCGACACAGCAGGCAGGACTGCCCGCGGCACGTTGGTAGACTGACATGAAGCATTCCAAGTCCGAATCATTGTTTCGTCGCGCCCAGGAACTCATTCCGGGCGGCGTCAACTCGCCGGTGCGGGCATTTCGCAGCGTGGGCGGGGACCCGTTGTTCCTGGCGCGCGGCGAAGGATCGCACGTCGTCGACGTGGACGGCAACCGCTACATCGACTACGTTGGCTCCTGGGGTCCACTGCTGTTGGGCCACCGGCATCCGGAAATTCTCGAGGCGCTGGAGCGGGCGCTCTCCATCGGCACCAGCTTCGGCGCGCCGACCGAAGCCGAGGTCGAGCTGGCCGAGGCCATTTGCGACGCGATGCCATCGATCGAAATGGTGCGGCTGGTGAATTCCGGCACCGAAGCCACCATGTCCGCGATCCGCCTCGCTCGCGCCTTCACCGGGCGCGACCTGACGGTGAAATTCGAAGGCTGCTACCACGGCCACGTGGATTCGCTGCTGGTGAAGGCCGGCTCCGGCGTGGCCACACTCGGATTGCCCGACACGGCGGGCGTGCCCAAGAGTTTCTCGGACACCACTATCGCGTTGCCCTA
>Ga0181517_10002789_pt1 | contig 17314 bp, 14 predicted proteins | sample PEATcosm2014_Bin_31_FD_119748 | JGI IMG/M metagenome (GOLD analysis project Ga0181517, IMG submission 119748) | Peatland microbial communities from MTU Mesocosm Facility, Houghton, MI, USA - PEATcosm2014_Bin01_30_metaG | ecosystem: Environmental > Terrestrial > Soil > Wetlands > Peat | place... | reverse complement strand
CTCGCCGGCGGTCTCAGAAGACGCCGCCTCGCCGCTGGTCTCAGAAGTCGCTTCCGCCGTCGTAGCCCCCGCCTCCCGGATTGCCAACGACACCACCGTTCCCATTACCGCTTCCGAGAGCTGCATTGGTCCCTCCGGTCTTGGCTAGCTTGTCGAGCGCCGACTGCAACGACGCGGCGTACGCCTGGCTTGTGTAGGTGGCGCCCGAGACGGCCTGGATGGGCCCACCGTTGGCGGCCAGGGTCTCCTGGATGAGCTGCGGCACGACCTGCCCGGTGATCTGGGCCGACTGCGGGCCGTTGATGTTCAGCCTGGCAAGGCCGACGCTGGTGATCTTGCCGTTCCTGGCGCTCACGCGCACCTGGATGTCGCCCAGGCCGCCCGAGATCGACTGATCGGTGCCGACCGCGCTCGCTCCGGCGCCCACGCCGGCGGTGGCGCCGACCTTCACGGTGGCCGGCAGCGCCGCATTGCCGCCCGAGTTGGGCCGGTAGCCGAACACCGCGCCGACCCCGATGGCCGTGGCGACCAGGACCGTCGCCGGCACCATCGCCGAGCGCTTCATGGTCGTGGTGAGGTTGGCTTGGGCATGGTCAACGCTCCTTGCGCGTTAGAACTCGAAGTCTTCGTGATGGATGCGCTCGTTGTGCACGCCGAGCAGGCGGGCCTGCGCGATGAGCTGCTTCATGAAGCCGCTGGGGCCGCAGACGTACAGGTCGCGGCCGGCGATGTCGGGCACGAGGCGCTTGAGGTGGCCGGCGTCGAGAGGCTGTTCGGCACGGGAGCCCACGATCTCGTGCAGGCGGCCGCCGCGCACCCCGACCAGCTCCGTGATCTCGTCGCGCAGCACGAGGTCGCGGGCCGAAGAGCCGCGCAGCAGCACGACCACGTCGACGTGACGCGGCAGGTCTTCAAGCATGGCCCGCACCGGCGTCGCGCCGACGCCGGCGGCCACCAGCAGCACCCGGTCGGTGTCGCGGGCGTAGCGCGTGAAGGCGCCGTAGGGACCCTCGATCGCCACCGCCGTGCCGGGCGCGAGCCGGGCGAGCGCCGAGCTGTGCTCGCCCGCCGCTTTGACGGTGATGCGCATCTCGTTGCCGCCGGGTAGCGCCGAGACCGAGTAGGGGTGGGCCCGCCACCACAGGCCGCGGGTGAGAAAGCGGAAGTTCATGAACTGCCCACCGACGATCGGCAGTCGCTCCAGGTGGTGGCCGCGCACCACGAGCGAGATCACGCCGGGCGACTCCTGTTCGACGCGCGCCACCCTGAGCCGGTGGCTCAGGCTGCGCACGGTCGGCAGGCCGAAGCGGTAGCAGAGCACGACGCCGGCGGTGAGCAGCCAGAGGCTGATCCAGTAGACCCGCGCCAGCGGGTGACCGAGGAAGGGGGTGCCGTTCGAAAGCTGGTGGCTGAAGGCGATGGCCGCCGCCAGGTAGGTGTACAGGTGGATCGTCCACCAGGTCTCGTAGCGCATGCGCTTGCGCACGTTGCGATACGAGGTCACGCCGGCCACGATGATCAGTCCCAGGCCGACGACCGCGCCGAGCATGCCGGGGAAGTGGGTGACGAGCGTGGCGAACTCATGCGCCATGCCCGTCTTGATGCCCTGCGCGTAGCCCAGGGTGATGAACAGGGCGTGAGCGACCAGCAAGATGATGACCCAGGGGCCGAGACGCCGGTGCCAGCGCACGAGCGTGTCCTGACCAAGAGCCCGCTCGACCGACGGAATGCGCCCGACGAGCAGCACGGTGACCAGCAGCAGGTAGGTGCCCAGCATGCCGGTCAGGCGGCCGATGGCCGTGGCCAAGCCGCCGGGGGCCACCAGCTCGTGCGGCGAAAGGGTGGGCAGCACAAGCCCCATCGTGATGATCGCGCCGAGCAAGGTCAGGGTGCGGAAGATGCGCCCCCACATCATGTGCGGCCCTGCCTGGGCAGGGGCGTGAGTGCCGCTGCGCTCGCGGACGCGGCGCCTGCCGAGCTCATCGGCGAGAGCGCCTGAGTCCCACTCATCACTCACGGTCCCGTTGACCTCCCTGGCGCGGGCCTCGACCCGCGCGCCTTGCCGTACCGGTCACTGACTTCCTGGTAGATGGCCGGTGAACATGAAGAGGCCATGAAGAAACGCTGTGGGATGCCTGAGAATCACGAGCGTCTCGCCGCTCGGGGCCGCCACAGCCGGCAGCGAGCGGATGAGCGGCCGGACGGCGACGACCCGGATCGCGACGACACCGAAGGCGACCTCAGAGGGCGATAAGGATGACCTCGTCGCCCAGCATCGAGACGCGCACCTTGTCTTGCACGCTCATCGTGCGGATGGCTTTTCTCAGGGCGGAACGCACTGTTTCGGGCTTGCGCCCGATCTTGGCGACGTCAACGTCCATGGCCGGCTCGCCGGCGGCGATGAAGGCCGCGATCAGGTCGGGGTAGAACGTCGATGCCGTACGGCCACGGCGCCGCACCAGTGTCGCCGGGTCTCTGGGCTTCAAATAGTCACCGGGATTCATCTTCTTTGCCATGCGACCCTCCGCGATCGGGAAACGACGATGGCTGTTACTACCACACTTCCGTCCACCGTGAACCCCCGTCAATAACCGAGGTGCGATCGCGTGCACTGTGCAGCCACCGGCAGTTGCCGCGAACCGTCGTACGGCGCGGCGGGTCGGACCGCGGTCGCGCGTCGCCCATAAACGATGAATCGTTCGTCAGAGGGCATACTCCCTTGTCATATACTTGGGCCAGCGTGGTGCACCACTCCGACATCGGCGTCTCCACCGGTGCGTTCTCCGAGCTCTCGCTCGCCGACGCTCTGCTGCGCATCGCTGCGCTGGCGCCCGCCGCCGAGGTCTTTTCGTACGGCCGGCACTCTCTGCTCGAACAGGGCAACGCGCTCGCCGTCGCGGCCGTTGGGCTGCCCTTCAGCGTGCACGGGCCGTTCACCCATGCCGAGTTCGCCACGACCTCGGGCGCCAAGCACCGCGCGGCGCTCGACCTTCACCGTCGCCACATGGCGGTCGCCGCCGAGCTGGGCGCCTTTCTCTACATCGTGCACCCCGACCTGTATCACCGGCCGCGGCCCTGGAACCCCAAGGTGGCGGCCGCGCTGGAACGCTCGTTCGACGAGCTGCGCGGCCTGCAGGACCTCTACGGCCTCGAGGTGGCCGTCGAGAACATGCCGATCGCGCACCAATCGCACTTCACAAGGCCGGGCGATCTCGATCTGCGGGGCCTGGGGCTCGTGCTCGACACGGGTCATGCCGCCCTGACGGGCACGCTGGCCGAGTGGCTTTCCGAGCCGCAGGCCAGCCTGCGCCACGTGCATCTCCACGACAACGGCGGCCGCGGCCACGGCGACCACCACCAGCCGGTGGGCAGCGGCGTGGTCGACGTCGGTCCCGTGCTGGCCGCGGCCCGCGCCGCCGGCGCGACGATCGCCCTCGAGCTCACCAACGAGGCCGACGTGGTGGCGAGCCTCGCCTATCTGCGCGCCCACGACCACCTGTTGCCGCTCGCAAGCAGATAGACTGACGATCGACATGGCCCCACGAGACACTCCCAGCTCCACCACGAACGCCGAAGCGGAACAGCTCAGAAAGCGCACGCGCTTCCTCGAGGACATCGAACCATTCAACGGCCTCAGCAAGCTCGAGCTCGAGCGGGTGGCGCGCTCCATCGTCGAACGTGTCGCCGAGCCCGGCGAGGCGGTGCTCGTCGAAAGCGGCGTGCCCGGCACCGAGCTCTACGTGGTGTACGAAGGCACGCTCGAGCTCGTCCACAAAGAGGCCGTCGTCGCCCTCATCACGCGTGGCGAGGTCTTTGGCCACCCCACCCTTCTCACCGGCCTGCCGCCCGAGTTCACGACGCGGGCCAACAGCAGGGTGGTGCTCTACTGCATCTCCAAAGACGCGGCCTTCGACCTGCTCAGCCACCCCGAAGGGCTCATGTGGCTGGCGGGCAACCAGCGCGAGCGCCTTATTCAGGCGACGCGCGCCATGCGCTCGCTGCCCGACGTGCGCAACCGGCCGGTGACCTCGCTGGTGCGCAGCGCGCCCCTGTTCTGTGAGCCCGACACGCCCATCCGCGAGGCCGCCCGCATGCTCTCCGAAGCCCGGCGCAGCGCCATGCTGGTGCGCCTGCGCGACGGCCTGGGGATCGTCACCGACGTCGACTTTCGCGACAAGGTCGTGTTCCTGGGCGTGTCGCGCGACGAGCCGGTCACCAAGATCATGACCGCGCCGGTGCACACCATCGGCGCCGAGGTGCTGGCGCCCGAGGCGAGCATCGCGATGATGACCTCGGGGGTCAACCACCTGCCGGTGCTCGACGCCGAGGGCGAGGTGGTCGGCATCCTGTCGGCCAGCAACCTGATGACGCTCGACTCGCGCAGCCCGTTCGCGCTGCGCCGCTCGCTGCAGACGTCGGCCACGCAGGAAGACCTGGTGAAGGCCGCCGCCGACGTGCCCCACCTGTTCGTCGACCTGCTCGAGGCACACCTCGACGCGCCCGCGGTCATGCGTGTGCTGACCGTGCTCTCCGACGCCATGACCGCCCGCCTGATCGACCTCTCGGTCGCCGCGCACGGCCGCCCGCCGGTGCCTTTCGCCTGGCTTGCCTTCGGCAGCTGCGCGCGCAGCGAGCTCACCCTGACCTCAGACCAGGACAACGGCCTGGCCTACGCCGACACCGACGATCCCGCCGCCGACGAGTACTTCCGGGTGATGGCCGAAGAGGTCAACGAAGGCCTGGCGCGCTGTGGCTTTGCCCTCGACCCGCACGGCGTGCTGGCACGCTATCGGCAGTGGCGCATGACGCTGTCGCAGTGGCAGCGCGTGTTCGCCGACTGTCTCGAGGGCGGCGACATCGAACGCCTGGCGCGCGCCAGCGTGGCCTTCGACTTTCGCCAGGTGGCCGGCGAGCTCTACATCGACCTGGTGCTCACCGAGACCATGCGCGAGGCGCCCGAGCACAAGGGCTTCATGCGCGGCCTTGCCCAGCTCGGCACGCGTACCCGCCTGCCCCTGGGCTTCCGGCAACGCATCGAGGGTAGCTTCGACATCAAAAAGCACGGTCTCGTGCCCATCCAGAACCTGGCGCGCTACTACGCCTTTGGGCGCGGCATCAGCGCGCATTCCACGGTCGAGCGCCTGATCGCGGTGCGCGAGTCCGACGGCGAAGAGACGGTGGCCGAACGCTCGCTGCGCGAGGCCTACACGAGCATGGCCCACCTGCAGCTGCGCCACCACGCCTACGCCATCCGCAACGGCCTGCCGCTCGACAACGTCATCGACGTGAGCACGCTGCGTCCGCTCACCAAGGTCACCCTGCAAGAGGCCATGCGCGAGGTGGCTGCCGTGCAGAGCCGCTTCCCGCGCCTCGCCGCCCTGCGCTGACGGGCCCGCGCGCGGCAGCAGAGCGCCGGCCGTCGTGAGCGGCGGCCCCGACGACGAGGGCCCGCCACCGGGCGGCGACTCGCGCGACGGCAGCCCCCCGGGTGGCGACCCGCCCCCAAGTCCGAGCTCACCCCCCGACCGTGACGACGTCTTCGGCGCCTTCGACGAGGCCGGGCGGCTGGGGCCGGCTCCGCCCATAGCCCCGCGCGAGCCCGGCCGCTCGGCGCGGCTCCTGCGCCACGTGGTCGTCGACGTCGGGCCGCTGCGCCGGCACCGCGACTTTCGCCTGCTGTGGTTCGGGCGGGCGGTCTCGCTGCTGGGCTCCATGGTCACCTACGTGGCGATCCCCTATCAGGCCTACCAGATCAGTCACTCCTCGCTGATCGTCGGCCTCGTGAGCGCCGCCGCCCTGGTGCCGCTGCTGACGATGGCCCTGGTCGGCGGCGCCTTTGCCGACGCCCTCGACCGCCGCCGGCTGGTGCTGATCACCGAGGTGGCCTTCGCCGGCGCCTCGGCCCTGCTGGTCGCCAACGCCACGCTGTGGCGCCCGCACCTGTGGGTCCTGTTCGTGGTGGCTGCGCTCATGGCGGCGCTCGATGGCCTGCAGCGGCCGCCGCTCGACGCCCTGCTGCCGCGCCTGGTCGACCGCGACGAGCTCGCCGCCGCCGGCGCCCTGTCGGCGCTGCGCGGCACAGTGGGCACCATAGCCGGGCCGGCGCTCGGCGGCCTGCTGATCGCCGCCGCCGGCGTGGGGGCCGCCTACGCCTTCGACGTGGCCACGTTCGTCGTGTCGGTGGTGGTGCTCACCCTCATGCACGCCGTGCCGCCGCCCGCCGACGCCGAGCCCCCCAGCCTGCGCGGCATTCTGGTCGGCCTGCGCTACGCGGCGAGCCGCCAGGAACTGATCGGCACCTACAGCGTCGACATCGTCGCCATGTTCTTCGGCATGCCCGAGGCGCTGTTCCCGGCGCTCTCCCAGCACCTCGGCGGCGCCTCCGCGTTGGGGCTGCTCTTCGCGGCGCCCGAGGTGGGCTCGTTTCTGGCTACCATCACGAGCGGCTGGACGGCCCGCGTGCATCGCCACGGCGTGGCGGTCTGCCTGGCGGCGGCGGGCTGGGGGGTGGGCATCACCCTGCTGGGCTTCGCGCCGGGTCTGGCGCTGGCCGTGGCCGCGCTCGTGATCGCGGGCTTCTTCGACATGATCAGCGGCATCTTCCGCATGGTCATCTGGAACCAGACGATCCCCGACCGCCTGCGCGGCCGCCTGGCCGGCATCGAGCAGATCTCCTACTCGACCGGCCCGTTGCTGGGCGACGTCGAGTCGGGCGTGGTGGCCTCGCTGGCCGGGGTGCGCGCCTCGATCGCATCGGGCGGCATCCTGTGCGTCGCCGGCGTCGCCGTGGCCGCGACCGTGCTGCGCGGCTTCTGGCACTACGACTCGCGGCAAGCGGCGCCCGAGCCGCCGCCCGCCGCGGCGGGCGGCGCCGCGTCCTGACCTGGCGGCGCGCCGTCGATGCGGCGGTGCGTCCTGACCCGGCGGCGCGCAACAGCCTGGCGCCGCGTCCTGACCCGGCGCCGCGCAACGGCCTGAGTATCGTGACTTGGCCTGCTTGCCTATATCTTGTGTCTATGGCGTTCGCGTCACCAGAACGCCAAGCTGCCCCACTCGTGTCAAATCAGGGGAGGACTGATGTCGAAGGAACTCACGGAGGCCGTGATCGAGCTGCGCGAACAGGACGCGCTGCAGATCACCGACCGGTTGCTGGCCGGCGGGACCGACCCGCTCACCATCGTCTCGTCGTGCAAAGACGCCATGGAGGTGATCGGGCAGCGCTTCGCCTGCGGCGAGGCCTTCATTCCCGAGCTCATCATGGCCGGCGAGATCATGAAGGGCATCACCGCCAAGGTAAAGCCGCACCTCGCCGCGCAGGCGGCTTCTGACAAGCTCGGTACCGTGATCGTGTGCACCGTACAGGGCGACATCCACGACATCGGCAAAGACATCGTGGCGAGCATGCTCGACATCGCCGGCTTCGAGGTCGTCGACCTGGGCGTCGACGTGCCCGTGACGACGGTGGTCGACAAGGTCCGCGAGGTGCACCCCGCGGTGGTCGGCCTGAGCGGCCTTCTCACGGTCGCCTTCGAGACCATGAAGTCCACGGTGGCGGCCATCGACAAAGCCGGCCTGCACCAGGGCCTCAAGATCATGGTCGGCGGAGCGCCCGTCAACGAAGACGTGTGCGCGTTTGCCGGCGCCGACGGCTGGGCCAAAGACGCCGTGGGCGCCGTCGACCTTGCCAAGACGTGGGTGGGAGGTGCCTGACGATGTTCACTGAAGACTGGAACGAGCTCACCGCCGATCAGCGGCTCGAGACACGCCTCGACGCGTGGCAGAACCTGCCGATCGAGTTCGCCTCGCCCGAGGTGGCCACGGCCTATCGTGACCGCGTGCAGCTCTGGCGCGACGCCGTCGCCCTGAAGAAGCCGGCCCGCGTGCCCATCGCCCCCTGGATCGGCCTGTTCCCGATGCGCTACTCGGGCTTCACCGGCCACGACGCCTACTACGACTACGCCAAGCTGGGCCAGGCCTGGGACAAGTTCCACGCCGACTTTCGCCCCGATGGCCTCGCCATGACGATCGCCATGGTGCCCGGCAAGGTCCTCGACATCCTCGACTACAAGCTCTACGACTGGCCCGGTCACGGCGTCGGCAACGACGCCAGCTACCAGTACAACGAGCGCGAGTGGATGAAAGAAGACGAGTACGACCTGCTCATCAACGACCCCTCCAACTACTGGCAGCGCTACTACGTGCCGCGCATGTTCGGCGCGGCTGAGCCCTGGCAGATGCTGCCGCCCTTCACCGACCTCTGCGAGGCGCCCTTCACGGCGCCGTTCTTCGTGCCCTTCTCGCTGGCGCCGGTCAAGCAGATGCTGCAGAAGATGATGGACGCCGGCGACGCTGCCATGGAATGGCTGCAGGCGTTCATGGCCATCGACGGCAAGCAGATGGCGACCCTCGGCATTCCCCAGATGGCGGGCAGCGCCACCAAGGCGCCCTACGACATCCTGGGCGACACCATGCGCGGTACGCGCGGCCTCATGCTCGACAAGTTCCGCCGGCCCGAGAAGGTCAAGGCCGCCATGGAGCGCCTGGTGCCGCTGGCCGTCGACTGGGCGCTGCGCTCGGCCGACGCCACCGGCAACCCGATCGTCTTCATCCCCATCCACAAGGGCGCCGACGGCTTCATGTCCGACGCCGACTATCGCGAGCTCTACTGGCCCACCTTCAAGGCAGTGCTGCTCGGCCTGATCGAGCAGGGCCTGGTGCCGATGGTCTTCGCCGAGGGCGGCTACAACGAACGCCTCGAGGTGATCGCCGACTCAGACATTCCCAAGGGCCGCATGATTTGGATGTTCGACGACACCGACATGGCGCGCGCCAAGCAGATCGTCGGCGCCCGCCAGGCGATCGGCGGCAACGTGCCCGGCTCGCTGCTCGCCATGGGCACGCCCGAGCGCGTCGACGCCTACGTCAAGGACCTCCTCAGCAAGACGGCCGTCGACGGCGGCTTCTTCCTGGGCACCGGCATCGTGCTAGACGAAGCCGACCCGGCCTGTTTCAAGGCCTTCTGCGACGCCGGCCGTACTTACGGGGCGGCCGTGTGAGCGGCGGCCGCGCGGGCATGAACGCCCGGTGACCATGCCGTCCGGCGGCGCGACCAACGCGGTCGCGCCGCCGGACGGCGGTCGCCGCTCACCAGTTCCATCCTTTCACCGTCAGCGAGGAGGACGGATGTCGAACGAACTGACCGACGCCATCGTCGGCATGCGCGAAGACGAGGCCCTGGCCATGGTCGCGCGCGACCTCGACGCCGGCGTTGCGCCCATCGTGGTGCTCGACCAGGCGAAAGAGGCCATGACCGAGCTGGGCCGGCGCTTCGAGTGCAGCGAGGCCTTCATCCCCGAGCTCATCATGGGCGGTGAGATCATGAAGGGCATCAGCGAGCTCGTGAAGCCGCACCTGCAGGCCGCCGACGGCGAGAGCGCGCGGCGCGGCGTCGTGGTGATCGGCACGGTGGCCGGCGACATCCACGACATCGGCAAAGACGTCGTCGTGCTCATGCTCGACGTCAACGGCTACGAGGTCCACGACCTGGGCGTCGACGTGCCGGCGGCGCGCTTTGTCGAAGCCATCGGCGAGTTCTCCCCGCAGGTGGTCGGCCTTTCGGGCCTGCTCACCCTGGCCTTCGACTCGATGAAGGCCACCATCGATGCCATCTCGGCCGCCGGCCTGCGCGACCGCGTGAAGATCATGGTGGGCGGCGCGCCCGCCGACCAGCAGGTGCAGGACTACACCGGCGCCGACGGCTGGGGCAGCGACGTCTCGGCCGCCCTGAATCTCAGCTCCCGCTGGACGGGGGAGCGGTCATGAGCGCCCTCACGGGTGAGGAGCTCTACCGCCGGCGCGAGCAGCGCTTCAACGACATCGTCGCGCTCAAAAAGCCCGACCGTGTACCGGTGATCCCGCTCGTGGCGCACTACTTCCCGACGATGGTCAAAGGCGTCTCCAACCGCGACGCCGGCTACGACCACGAGCTGCGCCTGCGCTGCCTGCGCGAGGCCACCGTCGAGTTCGGCTGGGACATGCTGCCGGCGACCGGCCTGTTCGGCTCCGACGGCTACGAGGCCCTCGGCAGCCTGCAGCTGCGCTGGCCCGGCGGCGACCTGCCAGACGATACGTCGTTCCAGTTCGTCGAGGGCGAGTACCTGAAGGCCGACGAATACGAGCAGTTCCTGGCCGACCCCAGCGGCACGACGCTGGGCACCATCTTCCCGCACATCGCCGGCAAGCTCGAGGGCCTGGGCATGGTGCCGCCGCTCTACTGGTTGTCGAACATGTACTACCTGCAGGGCGTGGGCGGCGGCCTGCTCGCCGCCCCGCCGGTACGTGCCGCGCTGCAGGCGCTGCTCGACCTGGGCGACGCCGCCGCGGCGGGCGCGGCCGCCGATGCCGTCCACGGCCAGCAGGCGACCACGCTGGGCTATCCCAGAACGTGGGTGGCGCCCGTCATCCCGGCCTTCGACGTGGTCTCCGACACCTTCCGCTCGCTGCGCGGTAGCACCCTCGACATGTACCGCCACCCCGAGGAGCTCCTGCGGACGATCGACCTGATGCAGGTGCCGACGATCGCTCTTGCCGTGCAGGCGGCGCAGCTCTTCGGCAATCCGCGTGTCTTCATTCCCATGCACCGCGGCGCCGGCGGCTTCATGAGCGACGAGCAGTTCGAGCGCTTCTACTGGCCCACCTTCAAGGGCCTGATCGAGATCCTCGTCGAGCAGGGCCTTACCCCCATGCCGCTCTTCGAGGGCGACTACACGCCGCGCCTCAAGTACCTGGCCGAGCTGCCGGCCGGCGCCGTGGCCGGCCACTTCGACAAGGTCGACCGTAAGAAGTTCAAAGAGATCCTCGGCGATCGCATGTGCTTCTGGGGTAACGTGGCGCCCTCGCTGCTGTGCACCGGCACGCCGCAGCAGGTCAAAGACGACGTCAAGGAGCTCGTCGATCTGTTCGGCGACACCGGCGCGCTGATCCTCGACTCAGGGCTTGGCGTGCCCGACGAAGCCCGCCCCGAGAACATGCTGGCGCTGCGCGAGGCTGCCGACGAGTACGGGGTGTTCTAGAGTCGACGCGGCGCGTTACAGGGCCGCCTGGTGATAGCAGCGGCGGGGCGGGCGGGGCAAAGCCCCGCCCGCCCCGCCGCTGCTCAGGCGCCCGCCGCTGCTCAGGCGCGCGCCGTCCGCCAGGTCGCGCTGTACTCCACGCGTACGCCCGGTGCGGCCGCGTCGGCACCGACCGACGCGGCCGGGGGGCCGTCGAACGCCCAGTCTCCGGCCAGCCCCAGTTCGCGCGCGACCAGCTCGAAGTGACAGAGGGCGATGCCCAGATCGACGCGCTGCAGGTCGGCCAGGCGCAGCACGGCAAAGAGCGCGCTGCCCTTGCCGTAGCCCTTGGTGCGCTGCAGGTAGAAGTGCCAGTCGGCGCCGCTGCGCACCACGCGCCAGGGCTGCTTGTTCGAGGCCGACGGCGCCATGCGCACGGCTTCGAGCGCCGCGGCGAACGGGTCGTCGGGCGCGAGCGTGAGCGCCTTGCCGAAGCGTTCGTCGAAGAACAGGGAAGAGGCGGGCAGCCTGCGGCTGCCCGCCTCGCGCTCGCGGATGCGCGTCGTGCCGTCGTCGGCCGGGCACCCGAGCGCGATGACTGCCGGCAGGATCTCGTCGCGGGCGAGGCCGCCCAGGCGGGCCGCGAACCTGCCCTTGGTGAAGGTGCCGCCGAGCCAGCAGGTGCCGAGCCCAAGGCCGGTCGCCTGCAGGATGGCCTGTTCGACCAGGTAGCCGTAGTCCTCGGCGTCGTGGGGGGCGCGGCGCACGGCGCCGACCAAGAAGCCGGTCGCCCCCTTGATGAAGCCGTAGGTGCCCAGGCGTTTCAGCGTTTCGGAGTCGTCGGGCGCGGCGGCCACGAGGGCAAGGCGCACCCGCGAACCGAACGGGCCCACGGTGTGCTCGGCAAGCCAGGCCGAGAGCTCGGCCTGCGTAGCGGCCGCGACGGGCTCGTCGCGGTAGGTGCGGCACGAGTAGCGCGCGTTGATGAGGTCTGTGATGGGTCGTTGCATCATTGCGGGCCGGCGGCCGCCAGCCTGTCGCTCATGCTGTCAGGCACGTGGCGGCTCGCCGTTACTCGGGCACGAAGCGCGCGACGTCGGGCTCCCCGAGCGGTTCCCACGTGCCGCGCACGCCGCGGTGCGCGGCGCCGAGCTCGACGTGCAGCTCGGCGATGCCGAAGTCGAGGAGCGCCGTCCAGTAGAGCTTGGCGGCGCGGGTGAGCACGAGAGCACCGTCCTCGTAGCGAAAGCGCCAGGGCTGGCGGTTCACGCCTGAGGGCGCCAGGCGCGCGGCCTCGACCGCGGCGCGCGCCCACGAGGGCCAGGCCGGCGCGCCCGGTGAGCCCGCCGCGCCCGGTGGCGCGCCGTCGATGCCGGGGGCGATCTTCTCGAGCGGCAGCCGGGACGACGCCCCTATGACGCGTCGCATGAGCCGCTCGCCCGCGGGCAGGCGCTTGAGTGAGTTGCCGACCGGCGTCAGCGCCATCACACGTTCGCCCGGCGCGGGCTCGACGAGGCCGCCGGCGCGCTCCTTGTCGAAGCTGCCGGCGATCCAGCAGGTGCCCAGTCCGAGCGCCGTCGCCTCGAGGACGAAGGCCTCGCCCAGGTAGCCGACCTCGGCCTCGGCGCCCACGCGGCCCACGAAGACGACGGCCAGCGGCGCGCCGCTGACGGCGCCGTAGCTGCCCAGCACGCCGGTGAACAGGCGATCGACCTCGCTGTCGACCACCACCAGGCGGGCGTTGGGCGACGGCTGCACGGCGGCGCAGAATGCGCGCAGGTGCGCCACGACGTCGTCGGCGAGCGGCGTCGCCGGGTAGCGGCGCTGCGAGCTGCGCACGGCGATGGCGTCGTACCAGGTTGCGGAAAGCTCCATGGGGGCCATGATACGCGCAGCCGGGGAGACGCCGCCAGCGACGATCTCAGGCGCCCACGGTGCCTGGCAGCCGTTTGCTGTCGCGGCGCCGAACAAGCACTTTTGGCCGTGCCTCCGTTGGTGGAACAAAAGTGAAGTGGAGGACGGTTCACCGCAAGAAGGAAGGCGGTCGATTCATGAGTGACGCACACGCCGCTGCGCAAGAGCACTACGAGAGTCTGTGCCGGACGTTTCTCGATCAGCCCGGTGTGACCCGCGAGTCCCATGAGAGTCCGCACCGCACGGGCTTCGGTCCGGCGGCGCTGAAGGTCGACGACAAGATCTTCGCCATGCTCGTCAAGGACTGGCTCGTCGTGAAGCTGCCGCAGCACCGCGTGGACGCACTCGTCACGATCGGCGACGGGGAGCGCTACGATCCGGGCGGCGGCCGCCTCATGCGGGAGTGGCTGACGGTGGGTCCGCAGGCCGAGGCGCAGTGGACCGACCTGGCCCGCGAGGCGCACGAGTTCGTGTCGCAGCGAGCAGCCTGAGGCGGCTCCGGCCGGCCCCGGCGGGCGCCTTGGTCGTTCCAGCGGCGCCCGCCGGGGCGCCACGAGAGGCGTGACGAGGAGTCGGCGCATGGAATTGACGACGGTCGAAAGCCCTTACAGCGTCGGCGACACGGTCGGGCGCCTGATGGCCGCCGTCTTCCGCCGCGGCATCACGGTCTTCGCCCGCATCAACCACGCCGCCAACGCGCGCGCCGTCGGTCTGAGCATGGCCGACGAGGAGGTGCTGATCTTCGGCGACCCGCGCGAGGGCACCGTGCTCATGCAGGCCGACCCGCGGGTGGGGTTCGAGCTGCCGCTGCGCGTGGTCGTGTGGGACCAGGACGGCGTCACTCGCATCGGCTACGAGTCGCCCGAGAGCCTTGGCGAACGCTACGAGCTGGCCGACCGGGCGGAAGTCCTGAAGCGCATGGCCACCCTGCTCGCCGGCCTTGTTTCCGAGGCGACCCTGCGCGGCGTGGCGTAGCCGCGCCGCGCTACTTCACGGTCAGCCGGTTGCTCGCTACCTTTGTCTGCGTGTTGCCGGCGGCGTCGGTGGCGTACACCGAGAACCGGTAGGCGCCGCGTGCCAGGGTGCACCGGAACCTGCAAGTGAGGTTCTTGTTCACGCTCCTCGAGCCCAGGGTGGTCGCCCAGACCTGGCGTCCGTGGGCGTTCAGGATCACGATCTTCACCTTCGCCGTCGGACTGCCGGGGGTCGGGTCGACGACCTCGTACCTGAGGCCGCAGGAACTGCCTCGCTTCACGGTGGCGGCGTAGGGCGCCTTGGGCGTCGGCCGACGGGTGTCGAGCCTGACCACGAACGAGCTGGTGCTCGCGTTGCCGAACACGTCGCGCGAGCGCACACCGTAGGTGGAGACGCCCTGGCCGGTCACCTTGATCGGCGCGCCGCCGTACGTCTGCCATACAGCGTTCGCTGCCGCACGGTACTCGATGGCGACCGACGTGTCGTCGTGGGCGATCAGCATGACGCTCGGCGCCACGTGCACCCAGCCCGTCGGCACACCGCTCGTTCCCAGCGTCGGGTTCGAGGTGTCGCGCACCGTGATCGTGACCGCCGTGTCACCCGACAGCCAGCCGCTCAGGCCCAGGGCTTGATAGGTGAACTGGTCGGTCCCCACAAAGCCGGCGTCGGGCGTATAGGTGAATGAGCCGTCGGCGTTGACGACGACTTTGCCGTGGGCGGGTTGCGTGCTCGACCCGACGGTGAGCGAGCCGCCTTCGGGAGCGCAATCGTTGATCAACAGGCCGCGCGATGCGTCGACCACGAGCGGCACACCGCTGTCGGTGACATACGGAGAGTAGATCTCGACGCGTCCCGGGACGCCGTTCGAGCGCAGCTCGCCGGACGCTCCGACGAACAAGTCGCGTCCGGCCAAGGCCACGGCGTCTCCGTAGTGTGCATCGGCCTTCGCGATCGCGGGCTGCATGTCTGTGTCCTGGTGCCACACGCCGCCTTCTTGCCGGAACAGATAGGCGGAGCCGTTTCGCCAGCCGGTCAGCGCAACGCCACTGTCGGGGGCGCCGACGAGCGCCTCGTCGCCCTGGAAGGCGAGCGCCGCGCCGAACAGGTCGTCGGGCTGCCCGTCGGCCGCGGTCAGCTTGGCCGTTTGCGACCAGCCCGACGACGACTTCTGGAATACGAAGGCACCCCCCGTGTCGCCGGACAGACCCGGGTCACCGACCAGCGCCGCGTCGCCCTGCAGGGCCAGCGCCGCGCCGTACTGGGTCGTCGGGTCGGTGTCGCCGGCGATGAGCTGGCCGGTCTGCTTCCAGGTCGTGCCGGACCGTTCGAAGACGGCGACCGAGCCGGCCGTGCCCGCCGTGCCGCCGTGGCTCACCAGGGCGCGATCGCCGTCGAGGGCGACGTGCAGGCCGAAGGCGCCCACGTCGCCTGGTCCCGGCGTGATCTTGGCCTGCTGCGACCAGGAGCCGTCGGCCTGGCGCACGAACACGTAGACCGCGCCGGCCTTGGGGAGCGTGCCTGCGTAGGCGTACGGCGCGCCGACGAGCAGGGTGTCGCCGCTCAGCGCGACGCTATCGCCGAAGCCGCCGCCGTGGTCGCCGTCGTCCGGTCCGAGGTTGGCCTCGAGCGTCCAGACGCCGGACTCGCGCCGATAGATGAGCGCCCTGCCGACGCCCGGGTCGTCCGCGGGGCCGCCCGCGATCGTGGCCACGGCCACGTCACCGTCGACCGCGACCGCGTCGCCGGGCACGTCGAGCAGCTGGATCTGCGCCCAGCCGGCGTCGCCGCGCTCGTAGACGTAGGTGCCGCTCTGCGAGCCGGCGCCGTCGCCGCCGATGAGCGTGGTCGCGCCGTCGCTGGCGATGGCGGCCGCCTTGATGCCGAGATGGACCGAGGGCACGGTCGTCGAGCCGTCGGGCAGGGCTCCCGTATCGGGCGCCACGCCGCGCGCCGGGGTGAGGTAGATGGTGGGCGTCGCCTTGGAAGCGGCCTCGGTCAGCACGATCGGCGTCGCCGTGGCGAGCGTCGCTGCGTTGTCGAAGAACAGGGGGACGTAGGCGTCCAATGGGTCGTTCACGCCTATGTAGTAGGTGCCGTAGTCGAGGCGCTTGAACAGATAGCCGTAGCTGACGGAACCGCCTTCATCGTTCAAGCCGTCGGACGTGGCGAGCGGCGCGCCCCACGAGTTGTACAGGGTCACGTCTACATCGCCCAGCTGGTCGTAGGGCTCGAGGGAGCTGTCGACCTGCACCAGGATGCCGCCCCACGGTACGAGCTGTACGTTGGCGGTGACGGCGGCCGTGTCGATGCCGTCGAGATCGATCGGGGTCGCCGCGTCCAGAGTGGCGGCGCCGCCGGAGAACTGGTCGCGGTACACGGGCAGCGCGTTCGGATCGACGGTGCTCTGGTCGTGGTAACCGACGCGGTAATCGCCCGGCTGCAGGTTGGTGAACGAGTAGGCGCCATTGGCCGGCGTTGTCTGCGTCGAGACGACATTGTCGCCCTGGTCGTAGAGCGTCACGACGATGTCTTTCACCGGCCCGCTCGGGTCGGTGACGGCGCCGCTGATCGAGCAGCGCTTGTACAGGCTTGAGTCGAGCGTCAGAGACTGGCCCGGGGCGAGGGCCACCCTGTCGGCGTCGGCCGCCGTGAACTTACCATTGTAGTACTGGGGCAGGTAGGTACCGGAGCTGTCGGTCGCGTCGAACTCGACCAGAAAGCTGGTGGCTCGCGACACGTGCAGTCCCGGGAAGTCGTAGTAGCCGTTGGCGTCGCTCACCGTCTCGGCGTTACAGTTGCTGGCGGTGACGCAGTTGAGCCAGACGGGGATGCCGCCCAGCGGCTCACCCTTGGCGTTCAGTGTGCGACCCTTGATCTCGCCGGGCGCCTGGTTGTACAGGTGGGTCTCGCAGTAGTAAAGCATCCCCAGCGTGGGCGTGATGGTCGCCGCCTGGTCGAACGAGGCGGCGCCGGACGCGAAGTAGTTGTAGTACTGGTCGGCGAACTCGCCGCTCGGGTCGTGCTGACGAAACTTGACCTGCTGGCCGAGCAGGTCGCTGATGTCAATCACGCAGGTGCCGTCGGCGCCAGTCGTCGCCGATGTGATCACGTGCCCGTCACTTGCCGAGAGCACCTGCACTTCGATACCCGGCAGCCAGTTGCCGTCGATGTCCTGGGCCCAGCCCGTCAGGGTGACCGGTAGGCGGGTGAGCGTCATGTCGACGCCGGTCCGCACGTCGCCGTCGCTCACGGTCATGAAGGTCGCGTCCGACCCAGAGGCCGCGTCGGGATAGAAGATCGGGTCGTGGCTGCCAGCGCAGTAATACGAGAGGGCGTAGGTGCCGGGTAGCACCGTCAGGTCGTAGGTGCCGTCG
>Ga0181517_10002788_pt1 | contig 17323 bp, 13 predicted proteins | sample PEATcosm2014_Bin_31_FD_119748 | JGI IMG/M metagenome (GOLD analysis project Ga0181517, IMG submission 119748) | Peatland microbial communities from MTU Mesocosm Facility, Houghton, MI, USA - PEATcosm2014_Bin01_30_metaG | ecosystem: Environmental > Terrestrial > Soil > Wetlands > Peat | place... | reverse complement strand
GCCAGCTTGCGGTCGCGCAGAAACCAGCCCATAGCAATCTGTAGGAAGCTGCGCGTCGGCACATGGTCGGAATCGAAGATCGCCACAAACGGCGATTCCGTGCGGGCCAGCGCACAGTTGATGTTGCCCGCCTTGGCATGAAGGTTGTCATCGCGAGTCATGTACCCAATGCCCGCCTCTTCGGCGAACGCGCGGAACTCCTCCCGCCTACCGTCGTCCAGAATGAATACGTGCAGCTTGTCCGCCGGCCAGTCGATATTCATCGCCGCCAGCGCGGTGAAGCGCACCATGCTCAATGGCTCGTTGTAGGTCGGGATCAGCACGTCCACCGCCGGCCATTCCTTCAGGTCGTCGGGCAGTGCCACCGGCATGCGCCGTAGCGGCCACAGCATCTGCATGTAGCCCAGCAGAAGCACCATAAAGGCATAGCACTCTGCCATCAGAAGCAGGCAGATGAAGAACGCATCCAGAGTGTTCCGGTGCGTTCCAGGATCGCGAAAGTAGGTAAGCACGGAGGAGATGCGCCAGAATCCGTAGCGAAAGGTCGAGTAGATGGACAGCAGGATCAGAGTCAGTGTCACCGGATACGAACTCGAGCCGCGATCCATCCAGACGGCGAGCACGATGGTAAACATCGCCAGGACGAGTTGTTGCGGCCAGCTAAGCAACAGCACTCCGGTAAAGCCGAGGTAAAGCACCCCGCCTACAAGCACCGCGGTCCGCAGCAGCTGCGACATAAGAGTGTCGGCCGACTCGAACTCTCTCCACAGCACCGAGCGCGTCACGGCGCACCCCTTTGCAGGCTGGCAATCCCAGCCGTCGCGGGTGGAGAGACGCTGCGCAGCCACGCGGCCACATCCATGTAATCCCGCGACACTAGAGCGTCCGGCTCATAGTCCACCACCGTCATCCCCTCGGCCAACGCTTCGCTTACCGCCGGTGAGCGGCGAATCACAAATCGCAGCAAACGGTCCCCAAGCTGACGGCGCAGCACCTCGCGCACATCCAGGTGAAGCGGAAGAGACACGTCGAACTGGTTCAGCACGTAATAGGGCATCAGGGACCTGCCATCGCTGTCCACAATGCCGCGGAACACCCGTTCCACCGCTTGCAGGCTAATCACCGAGTTCATGTCTCCCGTCATTGGCACAAGCACGATGGGATGCAGGTCCACCATGCGTCGAATCAGCCAGCTCGACCCCGATGCCAGGTCCAGTACAGCGCGCTGGTTGCCGGCGCCATTGCGCAGAATCTCATCGGTCAATATCTCCTGCCACCGCTTGTCTTCGCTCATCCCCGTAGCGTCGCGGATCACCAGCGAGATAGCGGCCCCGCTGCTTCCCTCCGGCGGCTGGAAGCTGCGCACCTCGCCGGGACGCACCTCACGTTCCCCAAAGAAATACGGAAGCAGGCCGCTGGACGTCGTGTCGGTCAGCACCACCCGCTCCCCTTGCAACGAGAGTGCCCGCCCCAGCGTCGCCGCAAGGCTTGTCTTGCCCACCCCGCCGGCCAGCGAGAACAGCGCCAGCAGCGGCGTATGTGTGTCGCGTGGCCTGACGGGCAGCATCGCCGGCAGATCGGACGCAGCCTCTTCAAACACCCCCTTCAGGGCAAACCACCGCGCCGCAACACGCTCCCGCGAGTCCTGTAGCGTCTCCCCCCCCCGTGCCTCAGCCTTCCCTCCAGGCATCTCCCCTGGCGTGAGTTGCTCGATCGCATCGGAAAGTTGCGCTAACGGCTGGCTCTGCGAAGCATACAGCCATGCCGGCCCCGTCAGCCCAGCCTCCACCTCCGTGGCCTCAACCTGCGCTCCAGCTGCCACGGCATCCTGGGCCTGCTTGCCGTAGTGCTGCAAGTCCACCGAAAGCTCCCGCATCAGTGCGAGATCTATCGTCCAGCGATCCGTCTCTTCACTGACCTGGCTCTCCAAACTGGGCTGTGCCACTGGCCGTGCGTCCAGAGAGGCACTGGTGCTGCCTTTCGCGCCGCGTGGCTGAGGCCCCGCCAGCTGCCGCCGCCGCTCCTGGGACTCAAGATAGCGCATCGCCTGTAGTCTGGCCGAGGCATGGGCCGATGCTATCTCCCGCTCTTCGCGTTGCACGACTGCTGCTGCGTGCGCCGCCGCGTCGCTGCGGTGTATCGCTTCCAGCCGAGCGGCGGTTGCCCTTCGCGCAGCCTCCTCCGCGCTCGCCAGCGACTGCATCAGCAACCCCCGTTTGCCTTCCCCCTCCTGCAATTGGGCAGCGGCCATGGCGGCCAATTCCTCCGCTTCCGCTGACGCGGCTGCTGCCTCAGCCGCCGCCTGTTCCCGCAACTCACGCTCCTGCATCGCCTTCGCGGCCCGGTAACGCACCTGCGCGCGATACTCCCGGCGCGACGCCGAAAAATCGCGATACTTCGCACCTTGCAGATTCGCCCACAAGTAAAGCGAAGCTACATCCTCCGGCGTTCCGGCTACGGCTTCTTCGTCGCCTGCTGCTCTGCCGCTTGAGTCCATTGCTGCTCCGGTTTGGCCCTCTGCCGCATCGTGATTGCGTCCATTCGACCCGTCTATTCGCTTCCATCAAAACCACTTATGCGCAGTTATCCATGCTGTTCTTCAAGCCTACGTTTGCCTACCAGCCAAGTCAATGCACCATCAATGCGACTTAAATGCTTCCCTATGCGACTTAAGTGTCACTCCCTCAATCACTTTGACTCTTCAATCTCACCTCTCTTGCTCTTCTATTACATCGACGAGAGGCCTGCGCGACAACAGCCCTATATCTGCAAGTCTTGCCACGGTTCTTCTTCTCCACTCGCCCTCGCTGGCGTCTGCTTTCCGGCAAATTATGCTACCGTTGAAAGGTGGATGGGAGCGTAGCTCAGTTGGTAGAGCATCGCCCTTTTAAGGCGTTGGTCCTGGGTTCGAGTCCCAGCGCTCTCACCATAAAATCAACCACTTAGTTCCAATTCCTCGGTCCGCATTCTCTGCCGTCCCTTGTCTGCCGCTCTCCGGGTTCTTTATAGTCTGCGCACTACCTTTCGCGATCTCCCCTAAAGGACCACCATGACCCGGATGCCTCCGCAAGAGTTTGCCAGCAAGATCGGAGCGGGTCTGCTCTCGTTCCCGATCACCCATTTCACCGATGCCCTTGCGTTCGACGAGCCCGCCTACCGCGCGCACATTGACTGGCTACTACAGCACAAACCGGCAGGGCTGTTTGCGGCTGGAGGCACGGGCGAATTCTTCTCCCTCTCGCTACAGGAATTCTCCACGGTAGTCGCGGCTGCGGTCGAGCAAACCAATCATCGCGTTCCCGTGGCCGCCGGGTGCGGATACGGCACCGCCATGGCGAAGCAGTTCGCGCAGGCCGCCGTAGCTGCCGGGGCCGATGGCCTTCTGCTCTTCCCTCCCTACCTCGTCAACTCCGACCCCGCAGGTCTTATCGCGCACGCCGAGGCCGTCTGCGCATCCACGCAGCTCGGTGTCATCTTCTACAACCGCGACAACGCCATCCTCAACGAGGTCTGGCTGGAGCGCCTCTGCGAGCGCTGTCCCAACCTGGTCGGCTTCAAGGACGGCCATGGCGACATCGAGCTGATGACCCGCATCTACGCGCGCATGGGCGACCGCCTTACCTACATCGGTGGCCTTCCCACCGCGGAGACCTTTGCCCTGCCCTATCTCGAGATGGGAGTCACCACCTACTCCTCCGCCATCTTCAACTTCCTTCCTGTCTTTGCCCAGAACTTTTACGCTGCGGTACGCCGCCGCGATCACGCCGAAGTCTTCCAACAGTTGCGCGATTTCGTTCTGCCCTACATCGATATTCGCAACCGGCACAGGGGATATGCGGTCTCCATCGTCAAGGCCGGGATGCGTGCGGTTGGCCGCCCCGCAGGCCCGGTGCGTCCACCCCTCACTGACCTCGACAACTCCGAGCTGGACGCCTTAAACAAGCTCATCGCGGGGCGCGCGTGAACCGACCCGACAGATCAATCCTCCTCGACAAGCAGACCCACATCCGCTACCTCATCGTAGCCATGCTCTTCATCGCCAGTTGCTTCAGCTACGGCGACCGCGTCGCGCTTTCCATTGCAGGAGTGGCCATGCAAAAGGCGCTCTTGCTGAATCCCATCAAGATGGGATGGCTGCTCTCCGGCGCGGGTTGGGCCTACACCGCCGGACAGTTGCCATCGGGAGGGCTGCTCGATCGCTTCGGCTCCAAGCGCGTCTATGGCATCAGCATCATTGTCTGGTCGATCAGTGCTTTTTTCATCGGGCTCGCCGGATACGCGCCAGCGGCAATGGTCTTCAGCATCATCTTCGGCTTGCGCCTGGTCTCGGGACTTGTGCAATCCCCCGTCTTTCCCGGCAATGGACGCATCGTCGCCTCGTGGTTTCCCACCGCCGAACGTGGCCGCGCCTGTGCCATATTCAATTCGTCGCAGTATTTTTCCCTGGTCGCCTTTGGGGGGCTGTTTGGATCACTCACTACTTACTACGGCTGGAAGAGCTGCTTTTACTTCATGGGACTTGCCGGGCTGTTGTTAGCACTTGCCTGGTGGAAACTTGTCTTCAAAGTCAAAGACCATCCACTCATCTCGCAGTCCGAGATCGACTACATAGAGCGCGGCGGAGGTTTGGTCAATCTCGATTCCTCCACTGGAGCACGACGTAATCCGCTTACATGGACCACGTTCAAGTTTCTTCTCAGCCAGCGAATGCTGGTAGGTATTTACATCGGACAGTACTGTATCAACACGCTGACTACATTCTTCCTGACGTGGTTTCCAACATACCTGGTGAAGCAAAGGCACATGACCATTCTGCAGGCCGGATTCGCCGCGGCGCTGCCGGCTCTATGCGGCTTTACCGGTGGCATCCTCGGCGGTATCTCCTCAGATTGGCTTCTTCGTTCGGGATGCTCTCTCACCTTCGCCCGCAAGACCCCCATCATCGCAGGCATGCTGCTCTCCGTCACTATGATCGCCTGCAACTACACCAACGTGCAGACCCTGGTGATGGTGCTCATGTCGCTTGCATTTTTCGGCAAGGGATTCGGTGCGCTGGGCTGGACAGTGATCGCGGACACCTCGCCCAAAGAACTGATCGGGGTCAATGGCGGAGTCTTCAATACGTTCGGCAATCTTTCCACCATCACCACGCCGATCGTGATTGGATTCCTCGTGAATAACAAGACTGGCTCCTTCAACAATGCGTTAATCTACGTCGCTGTCGCCGCGCTGCTCGCCATCTTCAGTTATCTCGTCATCGTCGGCGAGATCAAGCGGCTGGAACTCCCTCTTCCCTCGCAGGCAGCGTCGTAACGCCTATGCGTCGTCATGCAGAACTCCGCTCTCCGCCTGGTGTCGTGGATTTTCCTTCACAGCTCCGCCGCCGTACCATGATGTTAGGAGTATCAAGATGAACGTAACTGGTGAGATGTTGATTGGCGCGCGCGCTGTGCGTGGAACCGAGAGCACGTTGCGCGCTGTAAATCCCGCAACAGGAGCAGAGTTGGAGCCGTCGTTTGGTGGAGGCTCCGCCGCAGACGTAGACGCCGCCTGCTCACTGGCCGAGGCCGCCTTCGATCCATACCGCGCACTCAGTCTGGAGCGGCGTGCCGCCTTCCTCGAAGCCATTGCCCAGGAAATCCTCGATCTCGGCGAGCTATTAGTAGAGCGTGTAATCGCGGAGTCCGGTCTTCCTCGTGGCCGCGTCGAAGGCGAGCGGGCACGCACTGTCTTCCAGCTCCGCCTCTTCGCTTTTCTCACGCGCGAAGGCCGCTGGCTCAATGCCACACTGGATCGCGCCATGCCCGACCGCAAGCCTGCACCGCGTGCCGATCTCCGCTCGCAGAAGATTCCCGTCGGCCCCGTCGCGGTCTTCAGCGCCAGCAACTTTCCCCTGGCCTTCTCCATCGCTGGCGGCGATACAGCCGCTGCATTGGCCGCTGGTTGCCCCGTCGTCGCCAAGTCCCACTCCTCTCATCTGGGCACCGCCGAACTCGTCGGCCGCGTCATTCAAAAAACAGTCGCCGATCTCTCATTGCCCGAAGGCGTCTTCTCTCTTCTGGTCGGCAGCGGCAGCTCGGTCGGTGAAGCCCTCGTTCAGCATCCTGCCATTCGCGCCGTCGGCTTCACCGGATCGCGCAAAGTTGGTCGCACCCTGGTCGCGTTGGCCGCCGCTCGCGAAGTTCCCATTCCCGTATACGCCGAGATGAGCAGCATCAACCCCGTCTTTCTTCTTCCCTCCGCGCTCGCTCAGCGCGCCGAGTCCATCGCGCAGGGGCTCATCGATTCCGTCACCCTCGGCACCGGCCAGTTCTGCACCAAGCCCGGCATCGTCATAGCCCTCTCTGGCCCGGAGTTCGACCGCTTCCAAGCCGCCGCGCAATCCTTTGTCCAGGCCAAGGCCGCAACCACCATGCTCAACTCCGGCATCCATCGCGCCTACTGTCACGGTGCAGCGCAGTGGGGGCAGGATAGCGGAGTTCGCACGCTCTCTTCCGGCACTGCTCCACAACCCGGCTCCTTCGCCGGTCAGCCCATGCTCTTCTCCACCACAGTGCAGCATTTTCTTAATTCTCCCAATCTTTTGGAGGAGGTCTTCGGCCCCGCGGCCCTGCTCATCGAATGCGCCAGCGCAGAACAACTCCTCGCGGTCGCCGAATATCTCAATGGCCAACTAACCGCAACCCTCCATCTCGCTGAACCCGACACCGAGCTTGCCCGCAAGCTACTTCCTCTACTCGAGCGCCGTGCCGGCCGCATCATCGTCAACGGATTTCCCACCGGCGTCGAAGTTTGCTACGCCATGGTGCATGGCGGTCCTTCGCCCGCGACATCCGACAGCCGCGTAACGTCAGTCGGAGCCATGTCCATCGAGCGCTTCCTTCGTCCCGTCTGCTACCAGGATTTCCCCGCCACCTTGTTGCCCGAATCCTTGCAGGACGGGAACCCGCTTCATCTCACACGTCTTATCGAAGGCAAGCTGCAACTACCGTAGAATCGCACCGCCGTCCGAGGTCACTGCATGTCTACCCAACAGAAGTTGCGACCCTTGTATGTGCAGGTCGATTCCCGTGATACGGTGGCCATCATCGTCAACCAGGGTGGTCTGCCAGCAGGCACGCGATTCGACTCCGGTCTCACTCTGCTCGAAGATGTTCCTGAAGCCCACAAAGTTGCGCTGGCCGACATCGACGCCGGAGCGCCCATCCTTCGCTACGGTTCCGTCATCGGTTACGCGGAGTGCGCCATCCCTCGCGGCAGTTGGGTACACGAAGAGCGCATGCGTCTTCCCATAGCTCCCTCGCTGGAAAATCTTCCCCTCGCCACAGCAACGCCACCGCCCCTGCCGCCACTCGAGGGTTACACCTTCAAGGGCTTCCTCAATGACGATGGTTCCGTTGGCACCAAGAACATCCTCGGCATCACCACCAGCGTGCAATGCGTAGCCGCCACCGTCGACTTCGCCGTCAAGCGCATCAAGGCCGAGCTTCTACCCCGCTTCCCAAACGTCGACGATGTCATCGCGCTCACCCACAACTATGGCTGTGGTGTGGCCATCGATGCACCCGGCGCGGAGATTCCCATCCGCACTCTGCGCAACATCAGTCTCAATCCCAATCTCGGCGGCGCGCCCATGGTCGTCAGCCTGGGATGCGAAAAGCTTCAGCCGGTTCGCCTGCTCCCTTCCAACACACTGCCAATCCTCGCCGCCGATCCGTACATCGTGCGTATGCAGGACGAGCAGCACCACAGCTTCGGCGAGATCGTCGCCGCCATTATGCAGCTTGCCGAGAAGCGCCTCGCGCAGCTCAACGCACGTCAGCGTGTCACCCGTCCCGCATCCGATCTTATCGTCGGCCTGCAATGCGGCGGTAGCGACGCCTTCTCCGGCGTCACCGCCAATCCCGCGGTCGGCTACGCGTCGGACCTTCTCGTTCGCGCAGGAGCAACCGTCATGTTCTCCGAGGTCACCGAAGTGCGTGACGGCATCCATCTGCTTACCGCACGCGCCGCAAACCGGCAAGTCGCCCTCGACCTCATCCGCGAGATGGCCTGGTACGACGCCTATCTCGACCGTGGCGGCGTGGATCGCAGCGCCAATCCCAGTCCCGGCAACAAAAAAGGTGGCCTCACCAACATCGTCGAGAAGGCACTCGGCGCCATCGCCAAATCCGGTGCCAGTACCATCTCCGGCGTCTGCGCACCCGGTGAGCGCGTCACCACCAAGGGCCTCATCTTCGCCGCCACACCCGCCAGCGACTTTATCTGCGGAACCCTTCAACTCGCCGCCGCCATGAATATGCACGTCTTCACCACTGGCCGCGGCACGCCTTACGGCCTCGCCATGGTTCCCGTCATCAAGGTCGCCTCGCGCTCATCGCTGGCCGAGCGATGGCCGGACCTCATCGATCTCGACGCCGGCTCCATCGCCACCGGTGACGCCACCATCGAGCAGGTCGGCACTCAGCTCTTCCATCTCATTCTCGACGTGGCCAGCGGCCGCAAACAGACATGGTCCGATCGTTGGGGCCTGCATAACGACCTCGCGCTCTTTAATCCCTCACCGGTCACGTAGACTCTTCTCGTTAACTGCTTCCGGAGCGACTGCCGTGCCCCACGATGCATCCCAAACATCCGCCGAATCTCCCGCGCTGCTTCTTCACGGAGTTCGCAAGGCCTTCGCCGATGTGGTAGCCGTCGACTGCCTCGATCTCGAAGTGCCGCGAGCGGAGTGCTTCGGTCTGCTCGGCCCCAACGGTGCGGGCAAAACCACCACCATCGAAATCTGCGAGGGGCTCACAGTACCTGACCAGGGGAAAGTTGAGCTACTTGAACTCAACTGGCATAACCATGCCGACGAACTCCGCCAGCGCATCGGTGTGCAACTACAGGAGACGCAGTTCCCAGATAAGTTATCCGTCGAAGAAGTCCTTCGCCTATTCCGCAGCTTCTTCCGCCGCGGTATCTCGGTGGACGAATCCATCCGCACAGCGCAACTCGAAGAGAAGCGCGCCGCGCGCGTCGGTACCCTCTCCGGCGGACAGAAGCAGCGTCTCGCCATGGCATGCGCGCTGGTGGGCGCACCCGAACTCCTATTCCTCGACGAGCCCACCACCGGCCTCGATCCCCAGGCACGCCGCCATCTCTGGGACCTGGTCGACCAACTCAAGCAGGCCGGTCGCACCATCATTCTCACCACCCATTACATGGAAGAGGCCGACCGCCTCTGCGACCACGTCGCAATTATGGATCACGGTCGTGTACTCGCTCTCGGCACGCCGCAGCAACTCATCGCCTCCATCGGTGGAGAGCATATCGTTGAGTTCGCTTTCACCGCCCGCGAGAACGCAAGCAGCATGGCCGACATTGCCCTCCTCACAGCAATTCCCGGCGTGCAGTCGCACCGCTCCGTCGCTGGACTGCATCAGTTGTCCGTTCGCGAGCTGCACACCGCGGTACCGCGCATCTTTGCCGAATTAGACCGACAGGGTCTGCATCTCAGCGAGTTTCGCACGCACTCCGCCACGCTGGAAGACGTCTTCGTCGGGCTGACTGGAAGGAACCTGCGTGATGAATAAACTCCAGCTCAGCAGCCTCTATCAACTCTCCATCATGCGTTTCCGCCTCACTCTGCGCGAGCCGGAGGCCATCTTCTGGGTCTTCATCTTTCCCATCCTGCTGGCCGTCGGACTCGGCATCGCCTTCCGTAATCGTCCCGCGGATGTGCTTCAGGTCGCCGCCACCACTCCCCAACTCACGCGCGCCCTCGCAGCCGACAATGGCCTCGCCGCATCCACCATGGACGAGTCCGCCGGTTCGCGCGCCCTTGCCAACGGCAGCATTCTGCTTCTAGCCATCCAGCAGCCCGGCGGCGTCGCCTATCAGTACGACGACACCAATCCAGATGCGCGCAGCGCACGTCTTCTCGCCGACCGCGTCCTCCAAACCGCGGCTGGCCGCCGCAATCCCATCCCCGCTGTCGATCGTCTCGTCCACCAACCGGGTTCGCGCTACATCGATTTCGTCGTGCCTGGCCTGCTCGGAATGAATCTTATGGGCTCCGCAATCTGGGGCATTGGCTTCTCCATCGTCGAGGCCCGCCAGAAAAAGCTACTCAAACGCCTCGTCGCCTCGCCCATGCGTCGCTGGCAGTTTCTTGCGGCCTATCTCATCTCGCGACTAACAATGTTGGTACTCGAAGTCGTTGCCTTTCTCGGCTTCGCCCGCTTCATCTTCGCCGTGCCCATTCACGGATCGCTCTGGCAATTGGCCGCGCTCTGTGTGCTCGCCTCGCTCTCCTTCTCCGCTCTTGGTCTGCTCGTCTCCTCGCGCGCCCGCACCATGGAGGCCGCCTCCGGTCTCATGAACCTTGTCATGCTTCCCATGTGGATTCTCTCCGGAGTCTTCTTCTCCGCCACGCGTTTCCCCGCCGTCATTCAGCCCATCGTGCGCGCATTGCCCCTAACCGCCGCCATCGACGCCCTGCGCGGAAACATGCTGCAGGGCATAGGCCTGCAACACATGCTCGCCCCCATCGCCGTCCTACTCGCATGGCTGGCCGTGCCCTTCGCTGTATCTGTCCGCATCTTTCGTTGGAGATAGTTTCGTACCCGCCTACGGAATTCGTGCCGCCAGCTTCACCGCCTGCGCCGCCGCATCCTGTGCAGTCGGCATATTGGCATATCCACCTAGCGTCCTACCTTTGCGAAAGATGCATATCCCATCCAGGTACGGTGCCTTCGCCTGGAATGCCTCGTCGCCAACCTTTGCGTCGGTTGCTCCGTCATACTTCTGCCGAAGCACCTTCAACACCGCTGCCGCCGACTCCGACGTCTCCTCCACCACGATAAACGCCTGTCCCTGTTTATACTTCGCCACATAACCGCGTTTCAGCTCTTTTAGCCCCAGCACACTTTGCGGAGCCACCCCCATCGTGCTCTGGTCCTCCGGCACAAACCACGCCAGGGCCTCCGGCGGCGTCTCCCGTCCCTCTATATGTTCCGCCATTTTGTTAACCAGCGTCGTCAACTCCGCCGTGTGATCGCTGTTGGGATCGGCGGCGTTCACCACAATCTCCACGTAGTAATTACCCTTGGCGAACGTGGCGCTCAGCGCCTGCACCTGCCCGCCCATCCCGATCTTGGCAACGGGCATCCGCGGATCGCGGTTGGTCGCGAACAGTCCATACGCCGCGTCAGCATCGTTCATCTCAGACACATCGATGGTTAGCGTGTTCTCGCCCGACTTGCAGTTCAGCGACTTCATCCCGGCGAAGCCGAAGATCAAGTAGCCTTCCGCCCCACCGTCCTTGTAGTCGTATAGGTTGTCTGCCGTGTACGGATGGATCGTCTCGCTCTGTGTCCATCCCGGCGCAAGCTGGCAACTGAGATAATCCTGCGCGTGCGCCATCCCCGCCGTCAGCAGAATAGGCACCAGCGCCAGGTGCGCAATCCTCATGCGAACAGCTCCTGTGCGCGCTTCATTCGCATCTGCACCTTCACGCCGAATGGGCACTGCACCGTGCATACCGGGCAGTTCTCGCAGCGCGCCTCCACATGCTCGCTGGCCATCTGCAGATACCTCTCCCGCCCCAGCGCGAACTGGCCGTATCCGTCGGCGTAGGTGACGTAGCGCAGCACATCGGCCACCGGCAGGCCCTGCGCGCAGGTGCCTTCGCACTTGCCGCACATGCGGCAATACTCCGCCTCGATCATCTTCAGATGCCCAGCCAGCACCCTGTGGTCCTCCGCCGTCAGCGTACTCCCCATGGCCTGCACATTCTCATCCAGTTGGGCCATGTCCGTCATGCTGGGAATCGTGGTTGCCACGCTGGGATGGTTGGTCACCCACTTAAGCGTCGACAGCATGGTCTGTCCCGCCTTCTGGCCTCGTGCGCCTCCCGCCATCACCTTCATCGCCACCACGCCCATGCCCGTCTTGGCCGCCGCATTGATCGCCTGTTCCACCGCTGGGTCCATGCTGAAGTTGAACGCCGACAACACCACGTCGAACACCCCCTTCTGCACCATCCACGGAATCAGTGTCTGCTGGTTGCTATGCGTGCTGACGCCCACAAACCGCGCCTTACCCTGTTGCTTGGCAAGCTGCAGCGCTTCGATCATGTCGTCGTGAATCTCGCTCGGGTTGCTCTTGCCATGTAGATACCACACGTCCACAAAATCCGTCTTCAGCTCGCTCAGGCTGGTGTCCAGCTCCTTCGCCATGCCCGCCTTGTCGCGCGCCTCGGTCTTGGTCGACAGCACCACCTGCTTGCGTTTGTCGCCCAGCGCCGTGCCCACCATACGCTCGTTGTTGCCGTGCTGATAGCCGCGCGCCGTATCGAAGTACGTGATCCCAAGGTCCGCCGCCCTCGTCACCACGCTGGGGTCCGACGTAATCATGCATCCCATCCCCACCGTCGTCACCTTCAGTCCCGTCTTGCCCAGCGTCTTATAACTCAGTTTGACTGCCGACCCCGCATCCCCGGCGGGCGTTTGTGCAGATAGATTCAATATCCCCAGGCTGGATCCAGCACCCATCACCGGAAGCATCAACCCGGTGGACAGAAAATCGCGGCGAGACGTCTTGTTGTTCATATTCAGGCCCCCTAGCCTACTCGCATCCATCTAATGCGTATCGTTGGCAAGGAGGATGTGATCTCTATCACGGTTTGCAAGAGTGTCAGGTTCTACACAGCACTCTCGCTGGAAAGCTCATCCAGCAGCTTCACCGCCGTCGGCACGTTATCCACCCCAAACACCACTACCTCCTGCGTCGTTCCGTGCTCCAGCCCGCAGTAGGAGTAGTCGATGTTGATCTTGTTCTCACCCAGCCGCGCAGCCGCCCGCCCCAGTTCCCCCGGACGGTGCGCCACCCGCACCACGGCCACATCCGTCTCCTCGAAGATCATGCCCTGCCCGCCCAGCACGGCCCGTGCGCCCTCCACATCGTCCACCAGGAACCGCGTCAGGCTCTCACCCTCCTCCACATACGATTGAAAGGCCAGGATGTTGACCCCACGCTTCGCCAGCGCCAGAAAACACCCGCCCAGCGCGCCCGGCTTGTCCTCAATCGTAACCGTAAACTCCTTTGCCCTCGGCATCGCCTCCCAACTCCCTTCCTGTCATGGAACTCCCCAATCGGCGGAGTGCTCTTCATCATACGTTTCCCATAATGCACTTCTCAACCGCAATCACTCCCTGAGACGGCGCAACTCTGCTCGCGTCACCGCATTGACTCGCCGTGCATAAAAGTTTCCAGCCTTAATAGCCTGCGGCTACTGAGGAACACTGGGTGTGGCGGGCGGGCTTAGCAGATATCGGTTTACGTAAGCAATCAACTGATCGCGATGCGCGGCGCGGAACTTCGGATAGTCGTGAATGAGACCTTTGTCGTAGGCGTTGAGCAGCACAAAGCACTCAAGCATGTCGTCCTGTTGAAGTCGCAGCAGGAGCTTGATGCCAGGGTCGAGCTTCTCCTGCGTGACCGTGCCGGCGGCGAGCTTCTGCTTGACATCGGTGAGCAATGCGGTGAGCGCCTCGATCTCATCGGCGAGGGTGTGGATGTAGCCGCTTGCGTTAAGGTCGCCGTTGGCCATGGTGCCTCCGCTAGGAGGCATATTCTGCACCAGCGTGGTAGCTCCGTGGGAGACGCGCACATGCTGGTAGATGAACCACGATGCGCGACCGTCGCCCGACTCAGGGAGGACGCGCGGGTCGAAGTCGACCTTGCCATCCAGCATATAAAACTCAGGACGGCGGGCCTGGGGCGAGGCGAGTGTAAATTTGTTGGCTACGGCCCACTGGTAGAGTTCGGCCCAGGTGGCGATGCTGTAGGGTTCGGCAACGTAGGCCTCGATAAATTTCTTTTCGGCCCCGGCAATGTCTCCCGAACGGTAGAGTGAGTCCCCCCAATAGCGGTAGGCCGTCTCGCGGTCGGGATCGATGTTAATGGCCTTTTGGAACCATATGCCCGCGTTGGCATAGTCTTTGGATCGGAAGTAGGAGTCGCCGGCATACAGGGCCGCCGCGTAAAAAGTGGGGTCCTGTCCGGCGGCAACGATGTAAAATTTCGCCGCCTCATCGAACTTCTGAGCGCTGAATGCGACATCTGCCTGCCTCATCGCGGCCTGGGATGCCGCTGTTCCCTGATAGGTGTAGCCGACGGTGAGTGGAACTCCCGTGATGATAGAGCCGAGGGTTGTCTTCTCGACGGAGATAAGCAAAGTCCGGACGAGAGCGCTGTTGTCGCCGAGAGCTTGTGCTCGGTGAAGCTCGTTGTATTCCTGAAGGAAGGCGTGCAACGACTCTTTGGAGTCGAGCCCCGGCGTGGACTGCTTAGCTAACAGGGCCGCCGCGTGGCGTTCCGCAAAGAGCGCGACGGTGGGGTCCTGGCGGCACAGGTCCTCGTATAGCGGAAGCGCGTCCAACTGTTTCCCCGCTAGAAACAGAGCATTCGCCTGCTGCGTCTCCGCATCGAAGTTTGCCTCATGCTGCGCCTTGCTTGGAAGCGCTGGAATGGGCGGAACTGTCTGGTAAACCGGTTGACGCGCGGGCTGTTGCTGCGTCAGCACAGGTTTGGGATTGGGTTGGCCCGTGGAGGATTGTGCTGTTGTGGTGCTTTGCTGCGCAAAAGCGTGAGGCGATGACAGCAGTACGGCAACAAGCCCATAAATACACTTCACAGCATCCACCTCTTTCTGCGACGTACAGACAATACCACGAGCCGCATTGACACCCGTCCCCTTTATTCGCCTCATGCTTATGTGACATCGCTCACCAATCCGCCGCCGCGCTTACAGTATCATGGGTTTGATTGAGCATCTTATAACTCAGAGGTTCTTCCATGCGCATTGGAATGTTGACGGGGGGCGGGGACTGCCCTGGCCTGAACGCTGTGATTCGTGCTGTGGTGCACAAGGGCGTACTGCACTACGGGGATGAGTTCATCGGTTTCATGGAGGGCTGGCGCGGAGTGCTGGAAGACCGCACCATGCCGCTCAACATGAATACCATGAGCGGATTGCTGCATCGCGGCGGCACCATCCTGCGTTCTTCGCGCACCAACGTGAAAAAGATCCCCGGCGGATTCGAGAAGTGCCTCCAGGTCTTCCAGGACGAGAAACTGGACGCCCTGATCGCCATGGGCGGAGACGATACCCAGTCCATCTCCGTCGAGCTGGCCGAGCGCGGCGTCAAGGTCGTCGGCGTGCCCAAGACCATCGACAATGACCTCAGCGGCACCGACGCCTGCTTCGGCTTCGACACTGCCGTAATGATCGCCACCGAGGCCGTCGACCGCCTGCACTCCACCACCGAGGCGCACAGCCGCGTCCAGGTCGTCGAGGTCATGGGACGCGACGCGGGATGGATCGCCGTCACGGCCGGTATCGCCGGCGGAGCCGATGTCATCCTCACCCCGGAGAAGCCCATCGACATGGACGACGTCGTCCGTCTTCTGCGCGCGCGATGGGAGTGCGGCAAGCGCTTCGGCATTGTCGTGGTCGCCGAAGGCGCAAAACTGCCCGACGTCAAAGGTCAGGTCACCGTCGGCGACAAGTTGGACTCCTTCGGCCACGCCCGCCTCAGCGGCATCGGTCAGGTGCTTGCCGAGGAGATCGAAAAACGTACCGGCTACGAGACCCGTGCCGTCAACCTGGGCCATACCCAGCGAGGAGGTACGCCCACGGCCTACGACCGCATGTTGGCAACCCGTTACGGCATGGCCGCCATCGATATGGTGCATCAAGGCAAGTTCGGACGAATGGCTGTACTGAAGGGAACCCAAATCTGCGACATCGCAATCGCCGACGCGGTCGCACAGACGCGCACCGTCGGTGAAGACATCTTTGCTGTCATCCGAGGCCTCCAGCCCGCCAAGTAATTTCAGCTTCAGCCTTCTTATCACCGCGTGCCCCATTCATGCTTTTGGGTGCCCCATCCTAACGGCAGCCTTATCGCCGTTAGGGTGGGATTCGTGTGCCCCATCATGACGCGGTACCCTCGTGGCATGGGTGGGATGCCTTTATCACTCACCTATATGTTAGCCACTCCGCAGCAAAGCGGGAGGAATTCGCTTTTGTCTCCTTTCGAACCTCTAACCCTGAACCTTGAACCTTGCCTTGTTTATCAATCAGTTAGTAGCTAATACATGCACTCTCGCATGAAGAGTTAGAATCCTGTTGCCTGTCCGCTCGTTTCGGGATACAAAAGGGATTGCCGGGTTTGGCAGGCCTTTGTCCGGTTATCCTAGGCATTCAGGAGAGTCCTTCCATGGCGGGTGCAGTCCAGCAGATGATGCGCGAGGTGATGGATATCCGCCAGGCAGCGGATTATCTGGGCATTAGCGGAGACACCCTCTACCGATACGCCTCCGAAGGTTTCATTCCCGCCTTCAAGCTGGGTAACCGCTGGCGCTTCAAGCGCAGTCTGCTGGACGCCTGGATGGTGCGCATGAGCGGCCCCAAAGCCACCTCCAATGTCTCCGTCCTGCCCCGCGAAAAGAAGCCCGTCGGCCGCGCAAGGTAAACAGTTGTGAAGATAGTCTTCTGGACAATCCTTTCACTGATCGTCGCGATATTTAGTTGGGGGTGCTGTTCGTCTTGTGCTCTCTGTGCGCGGCAAGGGCTGGAAGCGAGCAACGATAAGGCTTGCGCTTGGATTTGCTGGAGGCGGCATTGCATTTGTAATTTGTATTGCAGTCCTGCTCCTCGCCTCATTTTGGTATGGCGGTTCGAGAACTGTGCCTACGGTGTATAGTCCATCGCATAAGCATCAAGCAACCGTCTCTTCATTCGATGGCGGAGCGACAGAACCCTGGCATACCAAGGTCGATTCGGATATTGGCGAGGTATATCGAACCGAAGAAGCGCCGGACCTAATCCGCTTGCGTTGGGATGGAGATGATCATCTTGTAATCTCCACGCCGATTTGGCCGCAGGACGTAGGTAAGCCCATTCACTACGACGATCCCGAGTACTTCTGCTCACCGGGCTACGACAGGATTAGGGTGACTTGCGAGACGTATCCATCGAGCCTTATCCCCGCGAAATGATCACGCGTTCTGCAGCGTAAACACCGTGATCTCCGGCGGGCAGTTCAGCCGGAATGGCACGCCAACCGTCCCGATCCCCCGATTCACATACAGCTGCATTCCGCCCAACTGAAAGAGGCCCTGGACGTAATGCTCCGCCCCGTACACGCGATGCACCGCTCCCAGGATCGGCAGCCGCACCTGCCCGCCATGGGAGTGCCCAGACAGCATCAAGTCCACCAGCACCCCGTAACCTTGCGCCAGCACATTGTCGGCGTAGTCCGGCGCATGG
>Ga0181517_10002786_pt1 | contig 17328 bp, 25 predicted proteins | sample PEATcosm2014_Bin_31_FD_119748 | JGI IMG/M metagenome (GOLD analysis project Ga0181517, IMG submission 119748) | Peatland microbial communities from MTU Mesocosm Facility, Houghton, MI, USA - PEATcosm2014_Bin01_30_metaG | ecosystem: Environmental > Terrestrial > Soil > Wetlands > Peat | place... | reverse complement strand
ATCTGGGCGCCACGGCGCGCCCCCCGGGCCCGCACGGTCACGGCCCAGACCTTGAACAGCTCAGCCGCCGCTCCCTGGACCAGCGCATTGCGCCCATAGCGGCCCCGCGCCGCGGCAACGCCTCGCTCCTCGCTGGCGCCTGTGCCCGCAGCGCCGACCGAGCTCATCGGGACCAACCGCCCGCCGTAGGTGCGGAGGTCACGCCCGGCTTGGCCTGACCGATATGCGTCGGCCAGGTACGCCATGGCCACGGGGTAAGCAGCCTCGAGGCGGCGTAACGCTCTGGCGCCGTCGCCGGTCGTCTGGCCGTACATAGCCCCGAGAACGGCCACCTTGGCGGTGGCTCGGTCCAGTTCGAGCTGTTCGGCCACGGGCGCGTACATGTCATCGTCGAGCGTGGCTCGGACCAGAGCCTTGTCCCCCGAGACCGCCGCCAGCACCCGGGGCTCGACCTGGCCCAGGTCGGCGCGCACGAAGACGTGGCCGGCCTCAGCCGCCACTGCAGCGCGCATCTCGATGGGCATGTTGTGCAGCCCCGCCGAGGCGGTCATCCGGCCCGCGGCACCGTCCGACCCCGTCCACGAACCGCGCAACCGGCCGTCGTCGCCCAGGTGCTCGTCGAGACAGGTGTAGCCGTAGGTGGTGGCCACACGCTCGGCTTTGCGCCAGGCAAGAAGAGCATCGACCAAAGGGTTCGTGCCGGCTAGCGCCCTCAGCCGCCACGCCCGCGTATCGGGGAGCTCGATCCCGACCTTGGCCAGCAATGAGCGCACCTGCGCCGCGTTGCGCAGGTCGACTTGTTCGTTGGCCGGAGCACGGCGCAGCACCTCGGCGTCGCGCTGGGCGCGCTGGTCGGCCGCCTCGATGTCGGAGCGCGGGCGCGGCCCTACGGTCGAAGCGATGATCTCCTGGGCGACGGCGCGGTCCATCGGCAACCCGTCGGCGGACAGCTCGGCGCAGAGCAGCTCGGCCGTCGACTCCGAACGGGCCACGGCGCCAGCCATCGGCCGGTCGCTGAGCTCAGCCAGGCTCGCCTGCTGAAGGCCGGCTACCTTCGATGCCAGCTCGGCCCAGCGCCGGGCCCGGCTGGGGGTGCGAGCCCATGCTCCACCCGCCCACTCCGGGCGGAGATAGCCGTCGGGCCGAACGGGGCCCTCGCTGTCGCCGTCGTCGCTGTCGTAGCTGAACAGGTCCGGGGGCGCCGTCGTCGGGAGCGTCCCCACTGGCAGGTGGTGCAACTGCGCCCACACACGGGCCGGGTCGGCCCGCCACCCGCCAAAGAGCAGACGATGTACCGCAGCGATGTCCCAACATGTCGCAACCCTCACTCCGGACCTGATGAGGGGTACCGCCGTCTCGTTGGACCACCACACCCATCGGGGCCGTAGAGCGTCCTCGACGAGGCCCACCACAACCGTGGCGCCCTCAGCCCCGCACGACCAGGAGAGGGCCCCGGAAGCCGTTGCCATCCCGAGCCCCACGCCGGGAGCGAGCGCCAACGCGACGAGGTCTCCCCGCCTGACACCCGCTCCGCGAAGCTCCTCCATTACGTCCGCGTCGGTCACTGACACAACCCTGCCATCCCGCTCGTCCCACATGCGGCCAGCCGGCGTCCCTGGCAGGTCCCGAACCTGCGACGGCCCGACAACAGCGAACTGTGGTCAGAACTGTGGTCATGCCGGTCACGGACGCCACCTCAGAGGCGGGAGGAGCTGGAGTTGGCGGGGCGGGGATGGGCTTTATGCTCGGGCCCAGGGCTTGGTCCCGGCACCCACCGGTGAAGGCGTTCTGATCCGCCCGTCCTGGACAAGAATTGGAGCCCTTCGGCCTCGTTGTTAAAGAAGGCGCACGACTAACGTAAAACCACGCACGAAAATCGTGCATTCCAAAGAATTAGGACGACAATCACAGAAAGAGCCACGATGACAGAGAGCGCCGCAGGCGAATACCTGGCAATTGTGGATACCCATCGGCACCCCGTCGGGCCCAAGCTCGCAGCGAAGATGGCCGAGGCAGGGTTTTACGACCCGAAGAAGCCATTCCCGCAGACCAACCCTCAGGACTTCGTCGGCCAACGCGAGTTTTTCGATCTGGACTACGCCGTGCCCATACAGCGCGAGGGGGGCGTCACCCTCAGCATTAGCAGCAATGGCGGCGAGGTGGAGTGGATCTCGCAAGACCTGCTCAAGGTCGGCACGGGCGATGCTCTCAAGTTCCTGAGGGACGAATACCCAGAGATCGAGGATAGCTATCCCGGCGAGTTCGCGCACATGGCCACCGCCCACGCCCTGCAAGAGAGCTGTCGGCCGATCATCGAAGAAATGATCACCAAAGGGAACGCCAAGGCGATCGCCGTGTCTTCGAGCTACGGGGACGGCTCGGACCGCACCTTCCTCGACAGCCCTAAGGCTGAAGGTCGGCCGTCCCTTCGATACGACCATCACCGTTGCCAAAATGATCGGCTCCGGTGTGTTCGACCGCCACCCAAAGCTGCAGGTGTTGTTCGTCCAGCTGGCCGGTGGGCTCACGTCGATCCTGGGACGCCTCGATTTCACCTACCACCTCAACTACAACGGGATCGCCAACCCGCCGGCCGGCAGGCCTTACACGAACAAGCGGAAGCCATCGGAGTACTGCAAGACCAACATCCTGGTCGACTGCATGGGGTTCAACCCGCTTGGGCTGCGAGCCGCGATTGAGATGCTCGGTGTGGACCGAGTGGTATTCGGCTCCGATTTCGGTGCGGTGCCCTACGGGATCAAGGAGCATGTGCAGGTCGTCGAAGGGGTGCTTCCGAGCCAGGCTGACCGCGATCTGGTGTTCTGGAAGACAAGCAACGGGATCTTCCGACTGGGCCTGACCGACGCCGATCGCACCACAGTCGATCGAGAGCCCGTATTGGTGTCATGAGTGCAGTTGCGTCCTAAGGTTCGCTTATGGCTCTGGCACAACCACTTCCCGACCTGGACGCCCTGGACCTGCTCGTCACCGTGAGCGAGCTGGGGTCCATAAGCGCCGCCGCCACTGCGCACCACCGGACCCAGCCGGCGGCCAGTATGCGCTTGCGGTCCCTGGAACAGGCGCTCGGGTTGCAGCTCCTGGAGCGGGCGCGCACCGGGTCGCGCCTGACCCCGGCGGGCTCGGCGACCGTCGAGTGGGCCGGCGCGGTACTGCATGCGGTAGCCGAGCTCCAGGCCGGTACCCAGGCGTTGCGAAATGACGAACGCTCTCACCTGCGCCTCGGTGCCAGCCTCACCGTTGCCGAGTACCTCGTCCCGGCGTGGCTGAGGCGCCTGGCCACGGCATTGCCGGAGGTGGGCGTCTCGCTTGAAATGGGCAACAGCGCCACCGTTGTCGAAATGCTGGCCCGGGGCCAGGTCGACCTCGGCTTCATTGAGGGGCCAGGCATGCCCGGTCATCTGCGCTCCCGGGACATCTGCGCCGACCGGCTGGTTATCGTCGTGGGCAAAAACCACCCTTGGGCCCGCCGGCGCCGGCCATTGACGGCGACGGAACTGGCCCGTACACCTACGGTGCTTCGCGAGCGCGGCTCAGGGACACGGGACACCCTCACCCTGGCTTTGGCGGAGGTGGGCCTCGAGGTCCGGCCGCTGATGGAGCTCGGTTCAACGACGGCCATCAAGGCGGCGGCGGCCGCCGGCACGGGCCCCGCCGTCCTTTCGGCCTTGACTGTCGAGGCCGAGCTTCGAGGTGGTCAACTTGTGGCCGTACCCTGCCCAGAGCTCAGCCTGGAGCGGACCATTCGTGCCGTGTGGACCAGTGCTAGGTCACTTTCGCCCCCCGCCACCCGCCTTATTGCCATTGCCTCGTCTGGGAACTAAAGGCGTCACTGCGGTAGGTCGGGGGCCCTGGTCCCGATGTTGCCTGGAGGATGCCTCACGGCGCAGCTCGAGGGCCGCATTGGACGCTGCCGCGGCCGCGAGTCCCGAGCGGCGACGATGGTGTGGTTGAGCGTGATAGTCACGGGGCTCTCCTGATGAGGTGGTCCTTTTTCGTTGCAATAGGGGATTGACGGGTTAGGGCATGACCTGGCCGCCAGCGATGTCGAGGATCTCGCCCACGGTGACGAGCAGGTCCAACGCGTCCAGGCCGTGCAGGGATGAGCCAGAGGCATAAGCAAACCTTAGGACGTGATCAGTACAATCCTGGTTCCGAGCTGCCCGCCCGTCACCCAAGCTGAGAGATATGACCCTTGTCGATGAGCCTGGTCTCGGCTCTGCGACCGTCGCCAGCGCGTCTACGGTCCCGACGGCCGAGCACATGCGCCGGCGCGCGAGCCGACGGCTTATGGCCGCGGTGCCGGGTGCCGGGGCGGCCGCGGCGATCGCGGCAATGGCCACCGTGCTCGGTGGCTTGGTCCCCGTGGTCGGGGCGCCCGTGTTCGCCATAGTTGCCGGCATCGTCGTGTCCGCGTCCCTTCCCCCCGTCGAGCGGCTGCGCCCGGGGCTCGCGTTCACCGGCAAAACGGTGCTCCAAGGGTCGATAGTCGTCCTCGGTTTGGGGTTGTCGTTTAGACAAGTCATCTCGACGGGCGAAAGCTCGCTGCCGGTATTGCTCGGTACCCTTGTGATTGCCCTCGGCACGGCGTGGTGGGCCGGGCGCGCTCTTGGCTTGGGCCGGGATCTCAACATCCTCATTGGGGTCGGCACGGCCATATGTGGAGCCTCCGCCATCGCCGCCACCGACGCCGTTATTGAGGCGGACGAGGCTGACGTCAGCTACGCGGTCGCCACGATCTTCACCTTCAATGTCATTGCTGTGCTTAGCTTTCCGAGCCTCGGGCACCTCCTCGGCCTGTCCCAGCACGCCTTTGGCCTCTGGGCTGGCACCGCCATCAACGACACTTCTTCGGTCGTCGCCGCATCCACCATCTACGGCCACGCGGCCGTGTCCTACGCGGTGGTGGTCAAGCTCACCCGGACTTTGGCCATCGTCCCCATCTCTTTGGGCCTGGCCGCTTGGCGCAACCGCTCGGTCCGAGAGGCTCATGCCAGTTTGGGCGCCACCAATAGGGACAACGGGCTTGGCCTTGTCGGTCCGTTCACGTCGGCGGACCGGCCGCGACCTGCTCTGCGCCGGGTACTGCCTCTTTTTATCGTCGCATTCCTCGGCGCCGTCGCGTGCAACACCGTAGGTTTTGTACCCACAAATTGGCACCACGGCCTATCGGACCTGGCCACCTGGATGATCACGGCGGCTCTGGCCGCCATCGGGCTGTCCGCCAATACCTCGCATATCCGCCGCGCCGGGCCGCGGCCCGTTCTCCTCGGCGCTTTGTTGTGGGCCACCGTGGCGATCGCCAGCCTCGCCCTTCAGGTCGCGACCGGAACCATCTGAGCTCCTTGCGGCACCACCGCCCGCGCGGGCGCGCTCCCATCGGGGTGCCGCTGATCGCCTCGGGGGCCTTGGAGCTGATCGGGATCGCCTATCCACAGCTGTTCCCGGCACATCGACGGGTACTCCATTTACTCCGCCCGGCTCAACGGGCGAACGCGCCACGGGCTTCACGGGCGCCGTAATAGACCAGCAAGTATCCGGCGGCCGGGTCGGCCCACCACCAACCGAGCGCGGCATTGAGCACGAGGCCGACGAGCACGGCGCTGGCCAGGACGCCGTCAACCAGGGTGACCCTGCCCTCGGCGCGCAAGACCGGGTTGTCGAGGGCGGCACCGGTGCGCGCTTTGGCTGCGGCCAAGCAGAACATCACCGCCGCGGTGACCGCTGTCCAAACGATCCCGAGGACGCTGTGGTGAGGGCGGGACCCGGCTACCAGGACCACGGTGCTCTGTACCGCGAGGTACAAGGCGAGCACAACGAACGCAGCACCGATGAGGCGCGTAGCCCTTCGCTGCCGTGCCCCGCCGACATCGGCCAGCTCCCACAGCACCACCGTCGACGCGCCTATCTCGATCAGGCTGTCGAGGCCAAAACCGGCCAGCGCCACCGACCGGGCCGAAAGCGCCGCCACCGCCAGGACGGCGACCCCGACGACGTTCCACGCCAACGTGGCTAGTTCCAGGCGCCGTCCCCGGCGCAGCAGGCGCTCGCGGATGTCGTGCCCCTGCTCGCCGCCCACCACCTCATCGTGCCAGATCCCCTGGTGAGACGGCCGCTTCTGTGACCCAGCCGTTCCAGGCACCGAGGTCCTGTCAGGTTGTCGCCGTAGGTACCCTAGGGGGTATTGTGTCAGTACAGAAAACCGAGGAACTGCGAGGAGAACGACCGTGACAAAAATGTCGGTGCTACGGAGAGACCAGTTCGAGGGGCCGTCATGGTTGTCGCCATCATGGGTGTGACCGCCTCGGTGGGAAAGGAGATAGGCCATGAAGCTACCCGATGATGTTGTCAGCGACCTTCGCCGGCGGCTGCGCCGCGTCGAGGGCCAGGTCCACGCCCTGGAGTCCATGTTGGCCGAGGGCCGCGAGTGCCGGGAGATCGTCACCCAGCTGAGCGCGGCCAACAAGGCGCTGGAACAGGTCGGTTTCCGCCTGATATCGAGCGGCCTGGTGTACTGCCTCGAGCACCCCGCCGACGCTGAGGCGTCCGGTTACCCGCTCGAAGAGGTCCAGCGCCTGTTCACGAAACTGGCTTAGTCACCGGGCCGGGACCGCCAACCACGCCCGCCGGGCCCCGAGCTCGCATGGACGCCGCCCAGGTGCGGTAGCCACCGTCCAGGTTGCGGGCCTTGACCCCGAGCTCGTGCAAGAGCGCCAGGTCGGCCAGCCGCCCGGCGGTCATGCCGGCCGACATGGCCGTGGCGATCACGTCGATGCGCTTGTCGACACCGTTGCGCCCCACGATCTGGGCCCCCAGGATGGTCCCGTCAGCCGGGTCGAAGATGAGCTTGGCCGCCATGCGGGTGGCACCTGGGTAGTAACTGGCGTGGTCGAAAGGGTGGGAGTGGATGCAGCGGTAGGCCCGCGCCGCGGCACGCAGGCGCCGTTCGCTCCAACCGACGGTCGCCGCCACGATGTCGAAGACCTTGACGATGGCGGTGCCCAGGGAGCCGACCGGGTGCGAGGGCCGCCCGGCGATATGGTCGGCCACCCGGCGCCCGTGGCGGTTGGCTACGTTGGCCAGGGCGATGAGCGAGGTGGCGTGCGAGATGGCGTCTGATTTTTCGATGGCGTCGCCCACGGCGTAGATATCGGGGTCGTCGGTCTGGTTGGCGTCGTTGACGGCGATGCCCCCGCTCGGCCCCAGGTCCAGGCCGGCCAAGCGGGCCAGGGCAACGTCGGGGCGTACCCCGATGGCACCCACGACGAGCTCAGCGTCGAGCACCCGTCCATCGGCCAGGGTGACCGTGCGCTCGCCTATGGAGGCCACCGCCGCTCCTGTTTCGACATGGGCCCCGTGGGCTACCAGTTCGTCGCGCACCAGGACGGCCAGCTCGGGATCGAGCGGTGGGAGAACCTGAGGGGTGGCTTCGACGATGGTGACGTCGATCCCCCGGGCCCACCAGGTTCTCGGCCATCTCCAGGCCGATGAAGCCCGCCCCGATGACCACGGCCGTCTTGGGCGCCACACCAACGTCGGAGGCCAGGCGGGCCGCGTCCTCGATGACGGTGATCTGCGCGTCGGCGTCAAGGCGGCGCAGGCGGGTAGCGGTCGACATGCCCCCGACAACTAACGGCTGAGCACATACCCCCCCGGGGTACCGCGCAACCGACGGCCCGGCAACTATGGTCACGCCATCAGGCGCGGTTTACGGCCACCACCATGGTGAAATAGCTCGACCCGGCCGACCAGGCCGGAGGTGACCTCGGCCCGCCAGCGTCGCAGGCCCTCGGAGCTACAGGCCCGGTCAACCAGCCGGGGCAATATGTGGTCGCGGTAAAGGCGCATGACGTTCAGGTGGCCAGGCCGTGGGCGCGTAGGAAGGCCTTCTGCTCATCGTGCATTTCGTCGGGGAGGCGGGAGAACCAGCCCATAACTTCTGGCCGAGCAAACGGCTGGCCCGTGGACCGCGCCGCCAGTTCGGTCCGGAATGCCATGCCGACCGGCCAGTCCAGCCCGGCCTCCAGGTGGCTCGGGTACTCGATATAGCCGAGCAGCGCCTGGGCCGTCGCCTCGAGTCCGAGCTCGTGGCGAGCTACCCGGGCGACGGCGCCGGTCAGCACTTCGCCGAAGCGGACGGTGCCGCCCGGGATGTGCCAAAGGCCCTGGCAGGGACCGGCTTCGCGCCGGGTGAGCAGGACGCCGGCCTCCGAGGCGATGACGACCTCGACCGTGAGGCGGGGTACCCGGGCATAGATCGCCTCGAACTCGGCCTGAGGCAGAGGGCCATGGGGCGCAACGGGCATTTCAGGCAGTCCGCCGGACCAGATAGGGGATATGTCGATGGCGCCGGGGCACGAGCGGCCTATGACGGCCGGACGGCGCGAACGATGGCGTCGATGGCGTCGACCTCGCCGGAATCGGTGGCCACCGGCCTGCGGGCACGCTCGGCGCGCTCGATATCCAGCCCGTCAAGATCACCGACGATGTCCTCCGGGCTGAAAAGTACCGCCGGGCCCTGGGGCCCGCCGATGCCTTCGGTGAGGTTGGTGGAGTCGTGGCCGACGACGAGCAACGTCGCGCCAGGGGCCAGGGCGCTCGCCGCTCGCTGATGCACTCGGCGCCGTGCGCCTGCCGGCAGGTGTAGGTACATGACGATGACAAGGTCGAACGAGGCGGCCGGGGGCTCCCACTCGAGCACGTCGGCCTCGACCAGGACGAGCTCAAGCCCCCGTTCGGAGGCCAACCGCCGAGCCTTTTCCAGCCCGACAGACGAGAAGTCGACGGCGGTTACTTGCCAACCCCGCTCGGCCAGCCATAGGGCGTTTCGGCCTTCGCCGCAGGCGAGGTCGAGCGCTCGACCGGGAGCCAGGCCCGCCGCTTCCTCCACCAAGAACTGGTTCGGTTCGGCTTTCCAGATCAGCTCATCGGCCCGGTAACGTTCGTCCCACTGCTCGCGCTCCATGGTTGCAGGCTATACCCGTGGGGGTAGTACGGTACGGCCGTGGCCCAAATGGAGCCGGCGCTCCAGGAGACGCCCAGGGAGCGCACTGGCAGTGCTTTTCGAGTTTAAGGTCCATATGCGGGATGGCGAGAGGCGCTCCAAAGCGTCGGGCTGCTCGCACGACTACACGTCTGAGCTCCTCACCGTTGGATAGGGTTCGCTCAATGTCTGGCCCGCTCGCCCCTTCGTGCAGCACCATGTCCGTGGCCAGGGGCATGCTCAGGCCATCTTCGGCTATCCACAGATATGTGGGACCTTCCATGACGGTAAAGCCCCCTCGGGTGACGCGGTTAAGCAGTGGCGCTCGGCCTGATCTCTATCGAGACTGTTTGCGGCAGAGCTAGGCCCGCCGCCACCTCGACCAACTTGAGGAGCCCGACAGGGACAGGGCAACTGGCGTGAGGGCTGTGGCGGGCACAGACCTTCCATATCTGGCCCTCGGACCTATCGCCGAAGAGCTCATGGAACGCGTCAACCTCGTGCAACGCCTCCGCAATCTTTCGGTAATTGGGGCAGTCGCTCTCGATTTGCAAGGCTACATGGGCCGGGTCCTCGCCGTCAGCTGTGGCCCTGACAGTGAAGCCGCAGATACCGCTCCTGATTATTGCCGTAGGCATGGTTGGTCCTCGCTCTTATCCGTGCCATGACCACGGTGCGTGCGTTGTTGATCCTAGCGAAGCTGGCACCCCGCTGCCTACCCGGGCGAGCCTGCCAGATGAGCCTTCAGGGCCGAGTGATCCTCGGCGTCACCCTGGGCGGTTGCCACGCCGGTCAAGCACGACCCGTCACGGGCGGGCCCGAGTCCCGCCCTGGTGAAAGGCCTGGGGGTCATCGAAAGCGATGGCCGTAGTGGGGCTCCCACTCGAAGCGCACCTCGGCCGTGCTCTGGCTCAGTTGACCACGGACGAAGTTCTCGACCATTGGCAACAGTGCCACCGCTGAGTGCTTATCGCTGGACGGCCACCGCAATCCCAGGTCGCTCAGCCCCCAAGAGCACCCGGGACCAGCGCGGTAGGAAGAGCGTCGGCTGGCCCGGCGTTGCCGTCGGTCCAGTTGTGTCCTCCATCGTGCCATGATGAACGACAATGGTGACTATTGCTGAGCTTCGCCATGCTCCCGGCAAGTCAATGAGAGCCCAGGGAGACGTGCCGGTTCTGTACATCGACAAACGAGGTCTGTTCGGTGACCGTGAGTACATGTGGGTCGAGGGGGAGCCCCACCTCAACGTTAATCACAAGCCAGGGACGAAAGCGGGCCGGGGGCGGTTCATATCCCAGCGAGAGGACCCGGTGCTAACGGGTGTCACGGCCAACCTCGAGGCGGGCGGGTTGGCCCTGTCATGGCGGGACGGGGAGCGTCTCTTTGTCCCCCGAGCCGCTGACACCTCCGCCAACCGGATCCCGGTGAGCCTGTGGGGCTGGCAGGGCGAAGGGGTCGACCAGGGGGACGAAGCGGCCCGGTGGGGAGAGGCCGTGCTGCGCCGGCGGGTCCGGCTGGTGGCTATAAGTGACGAAGTGCCGAAGTACGTCGAAGACGACCCAGCGTTAGGCCGCGTCGGGTTCTCCGACGGTTACCCGGTAACCGTGGGCAGTACAGCTGCCTTCGAAAGGATCAACAGTTACCTGGCGTCAATAGGTCGCCCCGCCGTAGCCACCGACAGGACGCGGACAACGATCATCCTCGACGGCCTCGACGTCGGTGACGACCACTTCTTTCCCGAGGACTACGTCGGGACCATAACGATCGCCACTGAAGCAGGGCCTTTGGTCCTGGAGAGGCGCAAAGCCTGCGGGCGCTGCCCCATCCCCGACACCGACCAGCTGACGGGTGAACGCAAGACGCACGTACGCTCGGCGCTGGGCAAGCTCGGCCGAACGGGCACGCACCTTGACACGGCCCGGTACGGCAGTGAGACCGAGATCTTCTGGACCCAGAATTTCATCATGCGGCTACGAAGCGATATGACCGACGATGCCCTTCTCAAAATTGAGCGCAGCTGCGAAGTCGAGGTCACCTATACCGCCCGTACCAACTGGGTCCCGACGACCCGAGCCTGACGCAAAAAGGTGTTTCGGGCCGGTTAACGGCGTGTTGAGTCTGGCAACACTATAGTGTCTGATGGGCTCGCCAAAGCACACCCGTCGCGGCTCGGGGCCGGACGCAACATTTACGTTTTCAATTCCGACCGGTTAACGGTCTGTTAAGTGTGGCAACAAGATGTTGTCTCTCAGGCAGCCTCCCCCTAGTGTGGCGGCAATGGCTCCAGCGCAGCTCGTCAGGCGACACCGCTCTGTCGTCGATCGGCGACCGGCTGAAGGCGGCCCGGGAACAAGCGGGCCATACGCTCGATCACCTGGCCGCCCTGACTGGGCTCTCCAAGGCCACCTTTCGCACCTCGGATCGGCCGAGCGCCAACCTTGACATCTACTTCATCGACATCGGCCCCACAGGCCAAGAGTTGTACGACTATGCGCAAGAGGCGGCGCGCCAACTGGGGTGGAAGCTGAATGGACCTGTCGGGCCACCGGCTCTCGGATTTCCCAGGTTCCAGTGCACGTTCACGCGAACGCAACAGGGGCGTAATGGCCCAGCATTAGTGGCGGCCTACATTTTCCTGAGTTGGCAGTTTTTGAGGTAGTCGCGGCCTCGGCATACCCGGTCACCCACCAGGTGACCGGAGAACCAAGACGGGCAGTCACGTCACCGAAATGGCGGCGGCGCCCCCGTCTCATAAAGGAGGCTAATTGCGATGGCACTCACACGAACACGCTCGCCCGGAGCGGTAACCGGCACAACCGCCCGCTCGAACCAGAACCTACGCACCAATGCACTGGGTTTTCCGACTGTGCTGGCCGAGTCCATCGGGGTGATATCCCCGACCATGACGGCCGTGCTTATCATACCCTTCGCGTTCTCGTTCGCCGGCCAAGGGACATGGTTCGTTTATGCCTTCGGCACCGTAATGCTGATTTTCGTGGTGCTCAACCTCAACCAGTTCGCGCGTCGCAGCACCGGGGCGGGCTCTATGTACGCGTATACGGCGCGGGGGCTGGGCCCAACTACCGGAGTTCTCTCGGGCTGGACCCTCATCTGGTGTTACCTCTTCATCGGTATTGCCGGGCTGACGGGATTTGCCATATTTGCCCAGCAGTTCCTGAGCGCTATCGGCGCCGGTTTTCACGCCCCACCGGTCCTGCTGTTCCTCATCAGTGCTGCCGTGTGCTGGTTCGTAGCCTACCGGGACATCCATGTCTCGTCGGCCCTCACGCTTTTGCTCGAAGCTGTGTCGGTCGCCTGTATCGCCGTCCTTGCGTTTATAGTGCTGTTCAAGCACGGCTTTGCCGTGGACACCACTCAGTTGGAACTGAAGGGCCTGGACTTTCATGGCCTTAGCTACGGCATAGTGGCCTCAGTTTTCAGCCTGGTCGGCTTCGAGAGCGCGACAGCGTTGGGTGGCGAGGCCCGGAACCCTCTCCGCAACGTCCCCAAGGCCGTCATCTGGAGCTTGGTGTTCGCCGGGTTTTGGTTCGTCTTCATGAGCTACGTCGAAGTGGCGGGCACCCACAATTACGGGACGTCCTGGCAGAACGGGCCCCTGATCGCCTTGGCGAAGATCTACGGGGTGAGCGCCTTCCGGGTCCCGATCTCGCTCGGGGCCATGGTGAGCTTCTTCGGGCTGACGCTCACCTGCCTGAACGCGGGGGCTCGCATCATCTACCGGATGGCGGGCCACGACGTGCTCCCCAAACCTCTCAGTCGGGCGCACCCTCACAACCGCACGCCTCACATCTCCATCACCGTTTACATCGCGATGATCGTGACAGTGCCGCTCCTGCTCGAGATCTTCACTAATCCCCTCACGCTCTTCGACGACGCAGGGTCTCTGGCCGCGTTCGGGTTCCTCACGGCTTACTTCCTCATATCCGTCGCCGCCCCCGTGTTCCTCTGGAAGCGTGGAGAGCTTCGGGCCCGGCACATCGCCGTTGCCGTCGCCGCCTTCTTGTGCCTGCTCGTGCCGACCGTAGGGACCTTCTACCCGGTGCCGGCCTGGCCGGTGGACACTTACCCGTACATCTTCCTCGGTTACATGCTCCTCGGCGGAACTTGGTTGTACGTCGCCAACAGGCGGCGGTCCGGTGTCTTGGGTGACATCGCCCTCGACCTCGCCAGGGACCCGACCACTTTGCTCTCGGGCCCTGCCGCCGAACTGGGCCCGCCCGGTGCCGGCGGTCCTGCGATCGACCTCACCGAGCTCACGGGCCAGGCGTGGCGGCGTCAGGAGAGGCTCGACAGCTGGCCAACGACTTGACCGTGGTGGAGCCCGCTTGAGCAATTGCTGGCCCTGTGATAAGGCTCGCGCGTGACTCACTCGCGCCCGCGAGCCGAGCGGGAAGGCCAGCCTAAACAGGTCCCAGCCCGGCACGCCACGCGACGGCCTGCCGGGCCTGGGCACCATGGTGGCGAAAGCGCCACAAATCCGGGGTTGACGAGGCAACGACGACATGTCTTGGGTGCTGGACCGTTCGGTCCCCTTGGGCGACGTCGCCGACGGCGCGGCACCGTTCCAGCACTGGTACTGCGAGCCCGATCTTCTCATCGGGTTCGCCCCTCGGCCGTTCCGTGACATCGACGAACCGCATGACGTTCTAGATTGTCTTGCTCAGGCAGGTTCTGGCATTGATTTATTCATTCGTGTATGTGCGTGTTTTGCGCCAAATGTAACGGTTATTTGATGGCTGTCCCAGCCAAGGCGCGCTGACGCTCAGCCCGGCGCCGTCGAGCCGCCCTGTTGAACGCTGACCCACCTCGGGCCCGGGTACCCGTGCTGCTGGCGTTCCGGACGGCGCCGCAGGGCGTCAGGGAACTCGGCCACGCGGGTGGCGCTTGTTCGATGGGCAAGGCGCCGATGGGCCTCGAGCGAGCGCGGGACGCTTTGGCCCCGCTTTGTCGATGTAGCCGCCGCTGGCCCTCGCCGGCGTGGCATAGTCATAGCTGTGGAGTTGGCGGACCTAGACGGGGTGCTGGCGCACCCCGTCTCGGACGAGCAAGTTATCGCCTTCGTTACCTACGGCAAGGCAAAATTGGCCAACCTACGATCGAGGCCATGGGCCACGATCGTCTTCCGAGCCGGGTGGCAGTGGGTAAGCGCTGAAGGACGCTGCGACATCATCGGCCCCGACGACCCGTTCCCCGGGCTTGACCCCGCCGCGCTCCCCGAGTTGCTGCGGGCGGTCTTCAGAGCTGCCGGGGGGGCCCACGACGACTGGGAGACCTTCGACCGAGTCATGCGCGACGAGCGACGATCTGCCGTTTTGCTCCGTGCTGAACGCATCTATTCAAATCGATCCTGAGCAACTCGCAGGACGTCGGCACAAAGAACATTATGAGCGCTCACGTTGGCCTTGTGTCGTCGTCGCTCTTACCCGCGAGATCGGGTCGACCACTACCTCTCCAGCGGACCGTAGCTGGTACTCGCCGGGCGGAGCTGGTTACTTGAGGTGATCGTGAAATATGACGGCGCCGGATCCACTTGCAACGGCCGAGACCTCGTTCAGCGCTATGGCCACTTCGGTCAACGAACACCGTACGCACTCACGAATGCCCTGGCGGCTGAGCGCGCGCTGGGGGCGAGGTCATGAGTGGCGGCGTAGTTGTCATCGCCGGTGAACATGGCCTTGTTGACCGGGATCCAGAACAACATGCCGACGAAATGCTCGGCGGCCGCGGCGGCGTCGTCGACGGCGAGCAGCCGTCGTTTGGCCAGGGCTCCGAAGCTCCTCGCCAGGGCTGCGGGGCCCGTTCGAACCCTCTCTCGTACCAGGCGGTGGCGATCTCGGGAAAACGGTCCGCGGACGAGATGACCAGGCGCCGTAGCCGCAGGACGCGGGGCTGCATGAGCGCGACGAGGAACGTCTTGGCCAGGTGCTCCAGGTCCTTGGCCAGGTCCGAGGTGTCGGTCAGCCGGTCGGCGATAAGGGCGACGAGGGCGTCCATGTCGTCGGTGGTCGAAAGAACGATGTCGGCAAAGAGGTGCTGCTTGTCAGTGAAATGCTTGTACACCGTCTGCTTGGACACCCCGGCGCGGACCGCGATCTCTTCCATTGTGGTGCCCTCGTAGCCGCGGGCCAGGAAGATCCCGATGGCCGCTTCGCGGATCTGGCGGTGGCGGCGGTCCGAGCTTCGCTCTCGCTGATCGGGAGGGGTTACCAACATCACCCCAAAATAGTACTAGACAGACCAGTTCTACTCAGGTACTATACGGTCTAGTTCTATAGGTCACGACCAGAGGAGGCAACTGTGAAGCTGGAGGCGTACCTGTTCTTCCCCGGTAACACCGAGGAAGCAATGGCTTTTTACCGCGGCGTTCTTGGCGGTGAGCTGTCCATCACCCGCCGCGGCGACGTCGACCCGACTGCGCCGGACGGCGAGAAGCACCTCGTCATCAACGCCGCCCTCGATACCGGGACGTTCACGCTGCGGGCAAGTGACCGTGCCGACGCGACCAACGACGTCCAGACCAGGGTCGAGCTGACCATAATCGGCACCGAGGAGGAGGAGCTACGCCGGCTCTTTGACGCACTGAGCGACGGCGGGACCGTCAAGGCTCCCCTGGAGAAGATGTTCTGGGGTGACATCTTCGGGGGCCTCATCGACCGCTTCGGTATCGGCTGGCAGGTCAACATCACCCCCAGCTGACAAGAGAGCGGATCGTCGTGCCGATCGAAGAGGCGGGCACCGCCGAGACTCCCGGAGGAACAAAATCGTGGCTGATCAGTTACCGCCATGGCCCAAGCGAGGGCCCGCGTCGTACTTCCCTTCCATCGAGAAAAACTGCGGCCGCTCCATCACCGAGTGGCAGAAGCTCATCGCCGGATGCGGGCTCGACAAGCACATGGCCATCGTCGGGTACCTCAAGTCCGAGCACCACATGGGGCACGGTCATGCCAACGCGCTCGTCGGCTGGACGCTCGCGGGGAACGCGGCCGCCCCCTGAACCGCGGCCGCAAGGACAGACCACCGGTTTCCTGACGGCTACACAAGCGGCCAAGCCGTCTTAAGCTCCGAGTCACGCGCGGTGGGCGGACCAGATCGCCCGTCTGTCCGTTGAGCATTATGGCGTCTGGATCGAGCTCCCGCCGTGCTGACGAGGCGTCCGAGATCGACGCTCCTATGTTTGTCAAGGGGCAATTTTGCTGGTTGAGATCTCGCTCTCCGCCGATGGGGCCGCCATCTTCAAGGATGGACCGCCCGTGGGCGACCTGCGCGAGAACGTGACGCTGACGACTTCCGAGCCGGACTATGCGTGGGTACACCCGCTGCAGATCTGGGCCCCGGGAACTGTGGACGTAGCGAAGAGCGAGGTTCACATCAGGGGCTACGTCGTCTAACTCCTGTCGGTCAGCGTCGAGGTCCGCGCAGTGATCGTCAACGCCTGACCATCAACGTGGCCAGATCCGAACGCTGGACGTCATGGCGGTCCTGACAACAGAGCCTGCCTTGGCACCGCAGTCAGCGGTTAGACCAGACAGCGCAGAGCGGCACGGCGTACACCCGCTCGCCGAGCTCATAGATACCCGGGCCGGCGTGGACCACGGCCCCGGCGGCGAACGCCCGCCCCGGCTGGTCCCTCAACCAGAACAGGTGCTTAGCGACGCCCTGGTCAGGGGCAGACCCGGCCTTGAACTCCAGGCCGACAACCCGCGAGAGCCCGATCTCGGCTACGAGGTCGATCTCCCGGCGACCGGCCTCGGCACGCAGGTGGTGCAGCACGGGCCGAGGCTGGCTGAGCGCGACTTCCGGGCGCAGCTGCATGGTGGCGAAGGCGTCGAACCACCGGCCGACCAGGTCGGCGTCCCCAAGTACCGTCGACGCGTCGAGGCCGGCGGCGGCCGCCGCCAGGGCGGGGTCAACGAAGTAGCGCTTGGAGGTTTCTTGGCGGGCCAGGAAAGGCCTGGAGCAGAGCGCGCACATCGGCCCACTCTTCCTCGTCCGAGAACACGGTCGCTTCGATGGCAAGCCGCCCGAACACCAGGTGCTCGGCCACTCCCAGCTGGCCCTCACAGCGAGTTACCAGCACGTCCTCGCCGAGCGGAAATCGGTCGCAGCAAGCCGCATCGAGGCTGCGATGTTCGGGAGGCGCAAGAGCCGTGGACAGGACGGCCATCCCTCAACTGCACCATAACTGCACCATCGACCAGGGGTGGACCGAAAAGGCCAGCCTGGAACTACACGAAACCGCTGGCAGGCGGCCCAATCCGGCAGCGCCCCCGAGAGGTCTCGAACCTCTGACCCGCCGCTTAGAAGTT
>Ga0181517_10002785_pt1 | contig 17332 bp, 19 predicted proteins | sample PEATcosm2014_Bin_31_FD_119748 | JGI IMG/M metagenome (GOLD analysis project Ga0181517, IMG submission 119748) | Peatland microbial communities from MTU Mesocosm Facility, Houghton, MI, USA - PEATcosm2014_Bin01_30_metaG | ecosystem: Environmental > Terrestrial > Soil > Wetlands > Peat | place... | reverse complement strand
CTTTGACGTCGATGCGCTCGTAGCTATGCGCGCCGAAGTAATCGCGCTGGGCCTGAATCAGGTTCGCCGGCAGCCAGGCACTGCGGTAGCTGTCCACATACCCCAACGCCGTCATGAAACAGGGCGCAGGCAAACCCATCTCGATTGCCGCGCAAACGACGTGGCGCAAATCCTCCTGGTTGGCCATTACCTTGTTCGACAACTCCGGCGCCAGCAGCAGATTCGGCAAGCCGGGCTGGTTGCGACATGCCATCCGGATGTCCTCCAGCAGCGCGGCGCGGATGATGCAGCCGCCCCGCCAGATTCGCGCCACAGCCTCGAGATCCAGGGTGTACGAATACTTGTCCGACGCTGCCGCCAGAACAGCCATGCCCTGAGCGTAGGCGACGATCATCGCGGCATAGAGCGCGTGGCCCAGTCGATCGAGGAAGCTCTTGCGGTCGCCGGTAAACGATGGGATCGGGCGTTTGAAGATCTCGCCGGCGGTCTCGCGCTGCTTCTCCAACACCGACATATCACGCATTGCGACCGCCAAGTCAATCGTAGGGATGGGCACTTGCAATTCCATCGCGCTTTGCGAGGTCCACATGCCGGTGCCATTCTGTTTGCCCACATCCAGGATTTCGTCGATCAACCGCTCACCGGTCTTCTCGTCGACCTTGTTGAAAATGCGAGTGGTGATCTCGATCAGGTAGCCGTTCAGTTCCCCGTTATTCCAGATGTCGTACACGTCGCGTAGTTCATCATCGCCTAAGCCAAGTCCGCGTTTCATCAGGTCGTAGGTCTCGGCCAGGAGTTGCATCAGCGCGTACTCGATTCCGTTGTGCACGGTCTTGACAAAATGTCCGGCCGATCCGGGGCCGAGGTAAGCTACGCACGCTTCCCCGTTGACCTTGGCGGCGACAGCCTCGAGCAACGGGCGGACCCGCTCGAACGCCTCCTTAGGCCCGCCGGGCATGATGCTTGGGCCGTGGCGCGCGCCCTCCTCGCCGCCAGAGACGCCCACACCGAGGAATTCAATGCCCTTCCCAGCCAGGTTGCGGGCGCGCAGGTTTGTATCTTTGAAGTAAGAGTTGCCGGCGTCGATGATGAGATCGCCCTTTTCGAGGTGTGGTAACAGATCGGCGATCACGGAATCCACGGGCGGGCCGGCGGGCACCAGCAACATTACTGCGCGGGGCTGGTGGAGCAAACCAGCGAACTCTTCGATGCTTTCCGCGCCGCGGACATCAAGATCCCTTGATTCCTGTCGCAGGGCCTCGACTGTGGCCTGGTCCTTGTCATAACCTGCCACCGTAAAGCCGTGGCCGGCCATATTCAGCACGAGATTACGCCCCATGACGCCCAGGCCGACCATGCCGATTGCGTACTGTTGTTGCGGTTGATTCTTGGTCATCGGTTTTCCTTCAGAGCAGCGAGCTCAATTCCTCGACGTGTTCGCCCAGGAGCTTTTGACAATCCTTTTTCGACTCACAAACGGCTTCATGATCATCGGCCACTCACTGAGTTTGACCTTCTCTCCGGGCCGCACCCGAAGATCCTTAAAATCGATTTTCATCTTCATCCCTTCGATGTCAGCGCCTCGAAGCCGGAGATGACGTCGAACAGTTCCTCGTCGATTCCATCCTGACGCAAGCGATGAAATGTCCTGTTGAGGTCTTCCAGCAATTCGTCGATGTTCTTGTCGGCGCGTTGCATCGCCGCAAGGCGGCTCGCGTTTTCGCTGGCGAGGGATTCGGCGCACGCCCGGAAAAGCGAGACGAAAAGATATCCGTTGATAAACGCCCGCAGGGTCGCGATGCCGCCGCCGACGACCTCGGGCAAGTTTCCCGTCGGCCAGCGAAGCGCAGCGAGGTTGCGTCGCCAGCTTTCGTCCAGCGGCAGCAGTCGCTGACTGATGGGCTCATAGACCGCCCCTGACTTAAGGCGATTGTAGAAGAGGCGGAGTTCGGTGACTTCACCGTGGCCTTCGCGCGCCTCGCTCTCCAGCAGAATCTGCCCGACGAGCGGGGTGATGGCCTTGACGGAGCCCGGCACGGCGAAGAGTCCCATCACCGGCAGGCCTGCGTCCGCGAGGCGCTCATGGACGCGCTCACCGACGGCCCAAACCTCGGGTTTGCCAGGTAGAGCCGCCAGCGTCTTGACCGCGTAATCGGCCACCATATCATTAAACTGGCCTACCAGCCCCTGGTCTGAACCGAACACGACGGCGCCAATGGCGCCGGCATCAGTCGTTTGTTTCCGTTCCGGAGTCAATGGCTCCGCCCCGCTTTCGCGGAAGCATACTCCCAACCCCAATTCCACGGTGCGATAGTAGCCAGCCAATGCGCTCACCGATTGCTCATACTGCCCGATGCTGGAGGCGGCTACGGCCTTCATCGTGCGGATGACGGATTGGAGATCTCCGGCACCGCCGATCTTTCGGCGCAGACTCGCCGTGGTGTCGCTCATGACTTATTCTCGGGCTTGGGCTTGGCGTCGGTTTGGACTTCCGGCTCGGGCTGGAAGCGCGCCAGCGATTTACGCGCGATTTCGATGATCGTCTGGCGATCTTCGTCGCTCAATTTGCCGGCGGTGTCCAATCGCCCGCGCACTTCGGCGGGAATATCCGCAGCCGCCTCGCATAGGCCGTGCTCGGCATCCGTCATCTGGTCAAGCGGCACGCCGTCGAAGAGTTTTGCCTCCAGGGCCAGCAGCACCGCGATTTGCGCGGGCACGGACACCGGGGCGAATTCCGGCTGTTTGAGACAAGCGCGAATTCGCCGCCCGTGATCGATAACCTTGCGGGTGTCTTCATCCAGGCGGGCTCCGAACCGGGAAAACGATTCGAGTTCCTCAAACTGCGCGTAGGCGAGCTTGAGGTCGCCCGCCACCGCCCGGTAGGCGGCGCGTTGCGCTTGACCGCCGACGCGCGAAACGGATTTTCCGACATCGACCGCGGGCAGCACGCCCAATTCGAAAAGCGTCGGCGAAAGGTAGATCTGCCCATCGGTAATGGAAATCAAGTTGGTCGGGATATAGGCGGAAATGTCCTGTGCCTCGGTTTCGATGACAGGCAACGCGGTGAGGGAGCCGTCGCCGAGTTCCTTGCGCAAGTGCGTCGCGCGTTCCAGCAGCCGCGAGTGGATATAGAAAATGTCGCCGGGAAACGCTTCGCGACCGGGCGGACGACGCAGCAAGAGAGAGAGTTCGCGGTAGGAGCGCGCGTGCTGGGTGAGGTCGTCGTAAACAATCAGCACATTCCGGCCGGCTTCCATGAAAAACTCCGCGATGCTGGTGGCGGCGTAAGGAGCGATGTACGCGAGACCCGGCGGGTCGTCGCCCTCGCTCACCACCACGACGGTGTAGTCCAGCGCGCCCTTCTCCCGCAAGGTGGCCACGGCCTTCGCGATGGCGGACGCGCGCTGGCCGATGGCACAATAAACGCACAACACATTCTGGTCGTGCTGGTTGAGGATGGTGTTCATCGCAATGGCGGTCTTGCCCGTCTGGCGGTCGCCGAGAATCAACTCGCGCTGGCCGCGCCCAACAGGAATGAGCGCATCGATGACTGTGAGGCCAGTCTGGAGCGGCACGGTGACGGGCGCACGGTCCATAATGGCCGGGGCGGGGCGTTCGATAGGCAGGCGCTTACTGGAGGCCACTGGCCCGCGGCCATCGAGTGGCCGCCCGAGCGGGTCGACGACGCGCCCTAGCAATCCATCACCCACAGCCACGTCCATCACCCGGCCGGTGCGCTGGACTTCATCTCCCGCGTGTAGCCGGGAGTATTCGCCGAGCAGAACGACACCAATCTCGTTTGCGTCCACGTTGAACGCAATGCCGAGCACATCGCCGGGAAACGTCACCACTTCATCGAAGCCCACGCCAGGTAAACCGGACACCTTGACGATTCCGGTGGCGACACTGGTGACGATGCCTACCTCCCGTGGCGTCAGTTGCGGCGTGAACGCTTCCAGCACCTGACTGATTCCAGCAAACACGCCGTCGAAATCGTTCTGGAGGCTCTCAGGTTTCATGTTCATTGGCTCTTTATCGCAAGCTTAGGTTCTTCCGGTTTAACCTCAGTCTTGGCGTCGGGTTTCGGCGCGGCATTGGTTTCAGGTTCAGCCTTGGCCTCGGGCTTGGGCGGGGCGTTGACTTCAGGTTTGGCCTTCTCTTTCAACAGTTCGCCGACGCTCTCTTCCATCGAGGCCAGGTAATCCGCGATGCTCCACGCCACCTTTTGCCCATTCGTGGTGAGCTCAATGCCGCTGATCAGGTCCGGTGCGGTCTCGAACCGGACGCGAATTTCAGCCAAGAAGGTTTCGTTGAGCGCATTTTGTATGGCCGCGCGTTGCTCCGAGGGCAGGTCAAACGTGCTGCGCACCATCGCCGGGACGGAGGCTGTCTTCAGAGCCTCGGCGAGGCCCTCTTTCGCCTTGCCGTCCATCTCTCGCAAGCGACGGGTGAACACCTCGCCCAGACGTTCTTCGAGACTTGTCGTGGCGAGATCTGTCAGCGCCTTTCGTGCGATGGCAAATACTTCCTGTTGTGTGCGGCGGCTGATTGCCTGATGTAAACTACGTTCTTCGTTTCTCAACGCTTCCTGCCGCTTTGAACTCAAAGCCTCGGCGGCTTTCCGCGCTTCGTCGAGCAGACGCTGGCGTTCGGCTTGCGCCTCGTCTGTCGCTTTGCGCAAGAGCGCGGCGCGCTGCCGGTCGAACTCCTCATTCTTGTGCTGGAACTCGTCGCGGTCCTTTTGGGCTTCGGCCTTTTTCGCGTTGGCGTCCGCGAGTTCCGCGGCGATCCGCTTCTCCCGCGTGTCGATGGCATCGAGAACGGGCTTGTAAAGATAGCGCTTCATCAACCACACCAGGATGAGGAAGTTGAGCGCTTGCGCAGAGACGGTGAACCAGTCGATCAGCATAGGTTCACTTCCCCGTCGCTTGGGCGATGACGTGGTTCCAGAACGGGTTGGCGAAGATGAGAATCATCGAGACCACGAAGCAATAGATGGCCGTGGACTCGATCATCGCCAGGCCCACGAACAAGGTCCGGGTAATGGTGCCGGAGGCATCAGGCTGCTGCGCAAGCGCAGTGAGCGCCGTCGCGACCGACCTCCCTTCGCCCAACGCCGGGCCCATACACCCAAAGCTGGTAGTAATGCCGGCCGTGAAGATCGAGGCGATGGCGATCAGGGTCATGTTATCCATAGTGTGTCCTTTTGCTTGTTTCGTTGTTATATCAAGTCATGACTGCAAGGCGTGACTTCAAGTTTGGGGCGCAGGCGCGAGTTTGGGCTTGCGAGTGCGCGTGGCGGCCGCGATGTAAACCGCGGCCAAAATGCTGAAGATGTAGGCTTGCACCATACCGGTGAGCAAACCGAGCATCGTCATGAAGATCGGAAAGATGAAGGGTGTGATGGTCAGCAGGATAGCGATGATCATCGTCCCGCTCATCATGTTGCCGAACAGGCGGACAGCCAGGGCCAGCGTTCGCGAAAACTCGCTGATGATGTTAAACGGCAGCATGATGACCGTCGGCTGCACGTAGGACCTGAGGTAGCCGCCCATGCCTTGGTCCTTGATGCCGAAAATCGGCACGGCCACAAACACACACAGCGCCAATGCCGCGGTGGTCGAAAGCGAGCTCGTCGGCGGCACGTAACCGGGGATGACGGTGCAGAGGTTAGCCAGAGCGATGAACACGAAGAGCGTGCCTATGAAGCCGAGATACTTCTCGGGCTGGCGGAGGCCGATCTCTTCGATTTGCTTTTCGATAGCGGTGACGACGATTTCCAGAAGGTTCTGCCAGCGGGTATGATCGAGACCGGTGGAAAGTTTGCGCGTGACGAATTTTGAACCGGCGGTCAGCACGAGCATCAGGACCCACGTGAACACAATGGTGCCGTTGAGTTTGAGAAACCCGTGTTGCCAGAAGATCATCTGATCGGGAGTAAGGTGCATGGCCGGCCTCCTGGGTCGGGCGGGTTTGGTTCTCTCCGGTTCGACCACGTCATCACCAGGCGTGCTAGGAGAAGGCGCGCCATGACAAATCCGACGAGACAAAGCACCAGGCTCTCCCAGTGACCGCCGGAAACAAAGTAGAATCCAGCCAGGGCAACGCTCATCCGCAGCAGCAGGCTGCCGAGGAACCAAAGAGCCGGCTGTCTCGATACCACGCCCTTGCGAATGGTCCACCAAAGACCGCCGAAGAAGAACGCGCCCAGTATTACGCCCGCTCCTCCTGCCAGCACCAGTGTCAGAGTTTCATTCATCCTTGTCCTCCTGATCCTCCCGCATTGCCTTGTCTTGCTGATCCACCCAATGCCAGGCATTTAGGCAGCCGATCGCGAGCCCGGCAACGAGCAGCGCAAGCGTCCAGGAATGCTGGCCCGCATGGTGTTTGTCCAGCCAGATACCAAGCGCTGTGCCGACCAGCGTCGGAATCGCCACCGACCAGCCGATAAGCCCCATCATGCCCAAGCCAAACCAAACGCCTTGTGTGGAGTTGCCCCGCGCCCTGAGCTTGCGTGCGGCCTTCGCGCCGACTTCCCGGCTGAGCGGGCTTTGGTCTTTCGCGCTGTGGAGTTCCGATTCTTTACTCATGGTGCAACTTCGCCAGGCGGCCGATGAAATCGCTCTCCATCTTCGCCATAACCGAGCGGACGCTCTGCTCGCGTTCGTTCAGGTCGAGAAACTCCCGCTTCACCGCTTCCTGTAATTGGCCCAGATCCGTTCCGCCGATTGCGTTGCGCACGGAGACCAGCACGTCCAGGCCGGTCTTCACCAGCACCCCTTCATCGACGGCCACATAAACCTCGGCTTCTCCTTCGCGTTGGTAGGTCAGAATTCCGGGCGCGAGCGCCGCAACGCAATCCAGCCGGTGTGGCAGAAGTCCGAACGAGCCATCAAGGTTCTCCGCAACGATGCGCGAAACGCCGGACAGGTCGGCGAAAACCTGGAACGGCAGGAGAACCTTAAGATTCATGAGCGCCGGCTGCGGCATGCTCGACCTCCGGTTTCGGTTTCGGCTCGGCACTCGGTTGCGGGCCGGCCCCGGCTTTAGGGTTGGAACTGGCGGCGGGCTGCGGGTCGCCCTTGGCCGCGGTATTGGAGTCGGGTTCGGCTTTAACCGCAGGCTTACCGGTGGCCTTCCCCTTGGCTTCGTCAATCGCCCCGATCATGTAAAGCGCGCTTTCCGGGTAGTCTTTGAATTCGTCGCGCAGGATTCTTTCGCAGCCATCGAGCGAGTCTTTGAGGCTGACCAGTTTTCCCTTGATACCGCTGAACTGCTCGGTGGCGAAAAACGGCTGGGTGAGGAATCGCTCCAGCCGTCGGGCGCGGGCGACAACTTTACGATCTTCGGGCGCCAGTTGTTCCAGTCCGAGCATGGCGATGATGTCCTTGAGGTCTTCGTACTGCGCGAGGGTCCGCCTGATTTCCTGCGCCAGGAGATAATGCCGGTCACCGACGATGCCGGGCGTAGCCATTTTGGAGCTGGATTGCAGCAGATCGACGGCCGGGAAAAGTCCTTCGCTCGCCCGCTTGCGCGAAAGCACGATGGACGTCGAGAGATGCGAAAACGTCTGCACCGCCGCCGGATCGGTCAAATCGTCCGCGGGCACATACACCGCCTGAATGGACGTGATGGCGCCGGTATCCGTATTGGCGATGCGCTCCTCCACCCCCGATAGCTCGGTGCCCATGGTGGGCTGGTAGCCCAAACGCGACGGCATTTGGCCCATCAAGCCGGACACCTCCATGCCGGCCTGGATGAAGCGGAAAATATTGTCGATCAGCAGCAGCACGTCGCGATGCTCGTCGTCCCGGAAATATTCGGCCATCGTCAGCGCCGCCAGGCCTACGCGGAACCGGCTGCCGGGCGGTTCGTTCATCTGCCCGAATACCATCACCATGTTCGGCAGCACGCCTGCCGCCTTCATGTCACGATAAAGTTCCTCGCCTTCGCGACATCGTTCGCCTATGCCGCAAAAAATGCTCACGCCCTTCCGGTGCTCGATCATGTTGTGGATCATTTCGGTCAGCAATACGGTCTTGCCCACGCCGGCTCCTCCGAACAGACCCGCTTTGCCGCCGCGCTCGAGCGGCACCAGCACATCGATGACTTTGATCCCGGTCTCGAAGATTTCGGATTTGGTGGAACGCCGTGCCAACGCCGGCGGGGCTCGGTGAACCGTGCGCCATTCGACATCCGCCGGCGCCGGCTGGCGGTCGATGGCGTTTCCGAAAACGTCGAACATTCGCGACAGAATTCCATTGCCCACCGGCACTTTCAACTGCCCGCCCGTGTCTTCCACTGGGTTGCCGCGGGCGAGACCTTCGGTGGGGGTCAGCGCGATCCCACGCACACAATGCGCGTCGAGTTGGGCTAACACTTCGACGGCAATTCTCCCGTCCTTCGCATGCAGCAAAGAGTAGATCGGCGGCAAATGTGAATTGAACCGAGCATCTACGACGCTGCCGCGCACCGAAACCACGGAGCCGAGGTTGGAAGGACTGGTTCTGCTCTCCATGTTTGCTTTCGCCGGGGCCATTCGCATTGCGACTGCCTTGCTTGATAAGGCCTTCACCACGAAACCGAAGAAGAGCTCATCAACGTGAGCTGAGCGAGGTTGCGCAGTCTCCGCGGCGTTTTTTAATTCATTTTTCCGATTTCTTCTTCTACTTCTTTCGCCCCCTCGGCATAGAACTTCTCTTCATCGGGGGCGAGCTCGTGGAGCAATCGCAGGAACTCTCCAGCGTGCACACGTTCTTCGTCCGCTATGTCCTTGAGCACCTCCACGGCGAGCTTGTTGTCGGTTGACTCGGCAAGCTGCATGTACAACTGAACCGCTTCGTACTCGGCGGCCACCATGAAACGAATTGCTCTGATGAGCTCCTCGTCCGCGAGCTTCCTGTCATTTGCTAACCCTGAAAAGGGCGATCCGAACACTGGCATTTTGATCCTCCTCTGTACGGTTTTGAATCTCTGAAATCGCGCACATTACACCTTTGCTTCCGGCGGGTCGGCAACTCCTCCCGTCGGCACGAAATCCGGCACATCAAGGCGTGCCACGCCAATTCGGCTGTCAGCCATCCCATAGTAGACATCGAAACGGTCCGGCGAGCCAAGATCGTCGCGACGGTCGATGCCGGTGGGGAACACGACGTTGGCGACGGTTCCGTGGCGTTCTTGCGCCAGCATCGGCGCCAGTACCGGCTCGACCGAACGATAGCGGATCACCTGCGGATGCTCCTTTGAGAGCACCATCACCCCGGCCGAGTAGCACAGCGAGCGTACGGCGTTCCCCGGTTCCTCCACTTCGGTCACGCCGTGGTACACAATCAGCCAGTGGCCGTGCCGGGTCAGAATGGGCGGGGTGCCACCGCCGATTTTCAGCCGCTCCCAGGGCGACACGGGAGTCGCCAGCCGGTGATGACAGGCAAAATGCCCGAGGTGATATGGTTCACTGCCTTCCAGGGCCATCGGGCAGTAGGAAATCCAGATACTTTCCCGGTCGAGATCCACGTCACGGGTCGTGGGGTGGCGGGCGGTGTCCTCTGGACGAGTGCCGGGAAAAAGCGGCCGGTGAAGCATGGCCAGTTCCGGATGCCCGGATGGATTCGGGATCGCGACGGGGAAGACGCTGGCATCCTTGTCATCCACATCGCCGATTTCGGTGCCGCGATAGGAGCCAAAAGTCGCCAGACCCAGGCGCCGCCACAGGAAAAGGTCGTCCGATATTGCCAGGGCGATTCGTGGGCCGTACAACGAGTATGCTGTGTAAGTCATCATGTAGCGCTGGAGCGGTTCCACGAACGTAATGCGAGGATCCTCACAGCCACCACCTCGGGCCGGGCGCCGCTCATAGTCGGCTTCCGGCTCCAGCGCTATGCCAAGCCGCTCCACGCCTACGGGATCGCCGTCAGCATTGAACCGCACTCTTGCAATGCCGATACGCGAGTAATTCCCGCGCGCGACCAGCCGTGGAAACAGATAGAGTTCGCCATCAGGGCCGCGAGCCGCGGCCGGATTCAGGACGCCTTCGACCTCCTGGGGATTGCCCGGCTCCGGCTCCATCACCAGCCCCAACCGCCGCAATTCAAATCCGCGCATCAAATCCCCGATCGCCGTTCAAGCACGCGATGATGGCTTCGGTTACGGGCCTCGTCTCATTGGGACCACGGACCGGGATGGAAACAACGCCCGCCTGTTCAGCCGGGTAGTCGTTCCCGCCCACGAACAATGCGTCACCTATGAAAATCATTTCTCTTAGTGAAATGCCCAGGATGTCTCTTAGCTTTCCGATCCCGTAGGCTTTGTCAATGCCTGGTTTAGTGACATCAATGGATGTCGCGCCCCCCATTCGAACAGAGAACTCGGGAATCAAAGTGTCAAGAATCGCTTTGATCTTCTTTCGCTTGGTGAAATCGGGGTCCCACTTGTTCTTTTCTTCCAAGGGGGCCTGCTGCCCTAATGCGGAAAACGTGATCTGACTTCCCCTGTCTTCAATTATTTCGCCCCAGACTTTCTCGACCCTGAAGCCCGCCATTCCGAGCGCCTTCTTCAGCGAAGTGACAATCTTCTCTCTTTCGTCCGCGGTGAAATCCTCCGAATAGAGTTTGTTCCAATATCCGTTGTATTGGAAAAACTTTGTTCCGCATGTTGGAAGCAGGGATAAGTTCAAGAGGCGCTCGTCATGGGGAAGATGGGAGAGTACTTGCTTCTCGAACTGGGGCCAATCGCCTCCGGAAATGATGGCCACTTTGACGACACCGAGAAGGTTGTGCAGGCACGCCGACATCTCAGCGCCAAGAGCCGACTTACTCTCGGCGAGTGTACCGTCTAAATCGAATACAATCAGTTTCTTCACTCTGCCACCGGTAACCCAATCTCCAGCAAACTCACTGCGCCGCGTGGCTGAAAACCACACGCTCCGACTATCGTCGGCAAGAGCCACACATCGCCTTTTCCGACGGCATAAGTGGCGCCGCCGTGCTCGACCTGCCCCGCGCCTTCAATGCAGACCAGCACACCCGGGACGCCGGCGGAACCGACGGTAAACGGCGATTGTCCGCGCAGGCGCGACAACCAGAACTGCCCACAGTGAAAGAGCCGCTCGCGTTCCACAGGCGCCGTCGCCTCCACCACTGGTACCACCAAACCGGCCGCAGTTGCCGCGAAATCAATGCAGGCGAGTGCCTGATCGACCTGGAGCGCCCGCGGTTGGCCGGTCTTGGCGTCAACATGGCCCCAGTCGTATAGGCGAAACGTCACGTCGCTATTTTGCTGAACCTCAAACACCACGATGTCGTCACCCAGAGTGTGAACCGTGCCCGCAGGCAGGAAGACACCGTCGCCGGGCTTCGGAGTGATGCATACGAGCTGGTCTGCCACCGTCCCGTTCGTGAGCGCCCGCTTGAGGTCGTCTGCCGTGGTCCTGGGCTTGAGACCCGCATAGATGCGGCTCTTTGGCCCGACTTCCAGCACGACCCAAGCTTCAGTCTTCCCGGTCTCGCCCGCTGGCAGAAGGTCCTTATGCGTGTCCGACGGATGCACCTGGACCGAGAGCATTTCCCGTGCGTCCAGGAACTTCAGCAGCAGCGGGAACCGGCGGAAACGCCCGGCCAGCGTTCCCATCACCTGTTCCGGAAACTGCGCAATTAGTTGCGCGATGGTCTGACCTTTGAGCGGTCCGTTGGCAACGCGGCTCGGATGTTCATCGCGGTCGCTGAGTACCCACGCTTCGCCGATGGGGCCGTCGCCAGGCAGCGGCGCCGTGAGCAGGTCGGCCAAGCGTCGGCCGCCCCAGAGCCGATACTGATAGATGGGATCGAATCGCAGTGGATACAGAAGTGTCTGACTCATCGGGTTACTATTTTCCTCTGGCATCTGACACTGGCTGGTGCCGATAGATGTGCGGGAAGAACGATAAGTCATCGCTCAGGACATAGATCGTGATGGCCGTGAACATGAAGAACAGGCCGACCCAGACACGCCAATCATGATGCGCACGTTTCCAGTAAGGGGTCGGTTCATGATGAACGCTGTCGCGAGCCGGCAGCCCGTGCTGGTGAGAACTGTGTTTACCCTCATTCATTGGCGTGGAACCCCAGTTGTCTCCAGGCGCAAATCTCCTTCCATCGCGACAGTGTATTCGCCGCGGCGCGCAGCCCGGTTGCAGCTTGCCCGATGATACAGAGCTCGCTGCGCCGCCAATGCGTGGGTATCGTCGCCTCGCCAAATCTCCAGAGCCGGTTGCTGGATGGCGCGCGCAAACGAAAACGCCAGCGCCCAGGGTAATCGGGACTTGAATCTGACATTCATCGCATTCAAGCGGGCCGACGCCAGTTCAGCCGATTGGCCGCCCGACAGGAACGCTATCCCCGGAACCGCAGCGGGGACGGATCGCAAGAGACATGTCATCGTGGCGTCGGCCACCTCGTCCACCGTTTCTTGCTGAGGGCAGGTCAATCCTGGTAGCACCATATTGGGCTTCAGGATCATACCCTCCAGCGTCACGCCCTGTATGTAAAGCTGGTGGAAAACCGTTCGCAAAACTTCCTCCGTGACTTCGCCGCAACGCTCCATAGTATGATCGCCGTCCATGAGCACTTCCGGCTCGACGATGGGAACCAGTCCGGCTTCCTGGCACAATGCGGCATAGCGTGCTAAGGCCTGGGCGTTGGCCTCGATGGAAGCCCGGCTGGGTATGCCATCGCCCACGGCAATCACCGCGCGCCACTTGGCAAAGCGCGCGCCCATTTGAGAGTACTCAGCCAAGCGGTCCCGCAACCCGTCCAGACCTTCGGTAATCTTCTCTCCTGGATGGCCTGCCATGTCCTTCGCGCCAGCGTCAACTTTGATACCAGGAATGATTCCCTCATCGGTAATGGCTTTAACAAAGAGAGTGCCATCCTTCTTATGTTGCCGGATCGTTTCGTCGTAGAGGATCGCACCACTAATGGACTCACCCAGACCGGGCGTGGTGACAATCAGCTCCCGGTAGGCGCGCCGCGCTTCTTCGGTCTGAGGAATGTCCAACTTGGCAAATCGTTTGTTGCACGTTGGATTACTCTCATCCATTGCCAGCAGGCCTTTATCGCCAGCGACTAACGCGGTTGCGGTATCTCTAAGCTGTTTCGCATTCATTTGGGGTTGCTCCATTTCCAGTTCCGGATTTCCGGCAGGTCCTCGCCGTGCTTGTCGATGTACAGCTTGTGCTCGATGAGTTTGTCCTGCATCGCCTGCTTCAGGTACGCCCCCTGGGAGCCGAGATGCGGCAGCCGATCGATCACATCCTGCACCAGGTGAAACCGGTCTAGGTCATTCTGCACTCGAATGTCAAAAGCTGTCGTGATGGTGCCCTCTTCCTTGTAGCCACGCACGTGCAGATTGCGGTTGGTCCGGCGGTATGTCAGCCGGTGGACCAGCCAAGGGTATCCATGAAAGCCAAAGATGATGTGCTTGTCTTTGGTGAAAAGCGAATCGTAATCCGTATCATCCAGGCCATGCGGGTGCTCGCTGCTCGACTGCAGCTTCATCAAATCGACGACATTGATAACCCGGATCTTCAGATCGGGCAGATGCTCGCGAAGGATGGAAACGGCTGCCAGGATTTCCAACGTGGGCGTGTCTCCGCAGCAGGCCATTACTACGTCCGGTTCGGCGCCCTGGTCGTTGCTCGCCCATTGCCAGATGCCGATTCCTTCCGTGCAGTGCACGACTGCGGCGTCCATGGTCAGCCACTGCGGAAGGGCATGTTTGCCCGCGACCACCACGTTGACGTAATGCCGGCTTCGCAGGCAGTGATCAAAGACCGACAGCAGACAATTGGCGTCTGGCGGCAGGTAGACGCGCACGATATCGGCCTTCTTGTTGACTACGTGGTCGAGGAAGCCGGGATCCTGGTGCGTGAATCCGTTGTGATCCTGCTGCCAGACGTGGGAGGCGAGCAGATAGTTCAGCGATGCGATCTTGCGGCGCCAAGGCAGCTCCAACGTAACCTTCAGCCACTTGGCATGCTGGCTGAACATCGAGTCGACGATGCGAATGAAGGCCTCGTAGCTATTGAATAGCCCGTGTCGGCCGGTCAGCAGATATCCTTCCAGCCAGCCCTCGCACTGGTGTTCGCTCAGCATCGAGTCGAGGACGCGTCCGGCCGGTGCGAGGAACTCATCATTCTTCACCTCGCGCGCGTCCCACTGACGGTTAGTAACTTCAAAGACCGCGCCCAGGAGATTAGAGAGTGTTTCATCCGGACCGAAGACACGGAAATTACGCTGATCCTGATTCAGCTTGGCGACGTCACGCAGGAACTTACCCAGTACGAGCGTATCTTGCCCGTCAACGGCTCCGGGTGAAGGCACACTTACGGCATGAAAGTGAAAGTCCGGCATGCGCAGGTCTCGCAGCAGAATGCCGCCGTTGGCATGCGGATTGGCACCCATCCGCCGTTTGCCTTTCGGCGCCAGTTCGGCCAATTCCGGCATGAAACGTCCAGTCTCATCGAATAGTTCCTCGGCCTTGTAACTTCTCATCCAGCTTTCAAGCTGCTTGACGTGATCGGGGTGCGCGGCATCCACCAGGAGCGGCACCTGGTGGGCGCGGAAGGTCCCTTCAATTTGCAAGCCATCGACTGTTTTCGGTCCCGTCCAGCCCTTGGGCGATCTCAGGACGATCATGGGCCAGCGCGGGCGAGTCGTGTCGCTGTTAGTGCGTGCGTTGTTTTGGATCTCAAGGATTCGCTCGACGGCTTGGTCCAAGGTAGTGGCCATGAGTTGATGCATCGTTTCCGGGTCGTCGCCTTCCACAAAACAAGGCTCCCAGCCGCAGCCTCGGAAAAAGTACTCCAGTTCTTCATGCTCGATCCGCGCCAGTACGGTCGGGTTGCTGATCTTGTAGCCATTGAGGTGCAAAATCGGCAACACGGCTCCGTCGGTGATGGGGTCGAGAAACTTGTTGGACTGCCATGCGGTGGCCAAGGGCCCCGTCTCCGCTTCACCGTCGCCAACGACGCAGGCGATGATCAGAGCGGGATTGTCGAACGCAGCCCCGAAAGCATGGCTGACCGAGTACCCCAGTTCGCCCCCTTCGTGAATCGACCCCGGGGTGGTCGGCGCAACATGGCTGGAAATTCCGCCGGGAAAAGAGAACTGCTTGAACAACGTCTTGAGACCGGCTTCGTCCTGTGTGACGTTCGGATAGACTTCACTCCAGGTACCTTCCAGGTAAACGTTGCCCACAATCGCCGGGCCGCCGTGACCGGGGCCGGCGATGTAGAACATGTCCAGGTCATACTTTTTGATCACACGGTTCAAATGCACGTAGATGAAATTCTGGCCCGGCGTGGTGCCCCAATGCCCCACCACCAGTGGCTTCACGTGAGACAGTTTCAGTGGCTCCTTCAACAGCGGGTTGTCGTAAAGATAAATCTGGCCGACCGACAGGTAGTTGGCAGCCCGCCAGTAGGCATCCATCTTGTGAAGCAGTTCCGGCGTGAGTGTGTTGGTTCTTGTGGTCGAGCCCTTAGCGTCGATCGCGTCGGGTTTCTTGTGAAACAGTTCCGGAGCAACTGTGTTGGCTTCCATGGCTTAATCCTTTCCGTTCCCCGCGCCGGTTTCGAGAATGCGACCCACCGAGCGCGCAATCCTCAGATCTTCGTCCGTTGAAATGACGCGAACCGTGACCCGGCTGGCGTTCGTAGAGATCACTTGCGCAGTCTCCGCAGTGCGCGACTCACTCAGCGCTCTGCCGAGGAAGCCGAATCCATCGCAGACGCACGCGCGGACGGGTTGCACATTGTCGCCGATAACTTTTGCAAACACAGGTGTATTTAAGCCGCCGAGCGCAGCGGCGACGGAGCCGATCCAGTTTTTCGCCTGACAACAGAATGGCGCCACGGCCACCGCCGCTCGGGCTTCCTGCACGAGCAGGTCGCGCATGTCCGAGCTGAGTTTAGAAACTTCGAGCAGGCCGGACTCGTGGTTGACCATTTCGTAAAACTGTTTTGGGGTCAGCAAGGGAAAGCCAATGAAGCATTTAGCCTCGGAGGCTAGCTTCTCTTTCAGGGCGGTTTAACGCTCTGATGACACAGTCACCTCACCTGCCGATGGCAAGACTATCTGCCGCCAACCAAGGCGAGTTGCTCGTGTTCCGCCGTGTGTACTACGACCTCCACTGGGTGTGTCGTATGCAGGATGTCTTTGGCCTTGGACACTTCGTCGTTTGTGCCATGGGCCAGGAGGAGAAACTTATCGGACTTGAGGGCCGCCTCGTATTTCACGACACTGTCCTTGGGGATGCCAATGCTGTATAACCCTGCGCCTAGCGCGCTCAATCCGCCCACCACGACGGCGCCTTCAAGTGCGCCGATGATCCAGGCGACCAATGGGCCGGCTACCAATATCGGCCCGATGCCCGGAATGACGAAGAAAGCGGCCCCGAATAGCATCCCCCAAAGACCACCCCAGAAGGCGCCCAGCTTGCCCCAGTACTTCATGCGGTCGCCGGTGTTATAGTATCCGACGACGTGCTCGTCGGTATGATAATCCTTGCCGACGATGGACATCTTCTTCATGTCAAACCCAGACCTCTGCAGTTCCTTCACAGCTTCCTCTGCTTGGGTGTGGGTTTCGTAAATGGCTACAACCGAGTCCGTTTCAGACATAATCAACGTTCCTTTCCTTCCAAATCACTTTCGCCGCATTTTCGCGTGAGATCCGAGCAGCACTGGCGTCAACCTCGCGAACGACTTCTGAAAACCTCCGTACTATTGCGGTCGGCTGCTTCCTGGCATCGAATGCAAAAAGGCGTCCAGGGGGCCACGCTTAGACGTCTTAGCCCGATCGACGTTCTGCAGCACAGACAGGTCTCGAATGCGTCGTCCTTAATGCGGAACAGCGCGCTCGGATATAGAGCCTCCGCCCCTTTAAATATGCCGTGTACTCCAGGGCCGCAGGCTAGCATCGGGGTGTTTAGGGGAATGAGCATTGCCTGAAAGCGGCCTAACCCGTCAGCGATGCGCGTTGCTGCATTTGGAAGCGGCCCGTCAAGCTGGGTGCAGTTGAAAGCGCAACGGCGAATCTCCAGCCCAGTTCTTATGCACTTCATTCGCCACTCGGAGATAGTGGAGCGAGTAAGGCCGCCGGGCGTAAGCGGCCTTTGCAGGAAAGCGGTTTCCTTTTGGACGCTCCTCGAGGACGGCACTCTACGTGCGTCTGGAGATGAACATGACTTGCATGGCGGGTTGCCCCCGAGAGCCTTCGACGACTGCGAAACCGGTCTGGCGGCGGCATGGGCAGAATGCGAGTCGGCAAATTCCGCATTTCAAGTGCAGCCTTTGCAT
>Ga0181517_10002782_pt1 | contig 17342 bp, 7 predicted proteins | sample PEATcosm2014_Bin_31_FD_119748 | JGI IMG/M metagenome (GOLD analysis project Ga0181517, IMG submission 119748) | Peatland microbial communities from MTU Mesocosm Facility, Houghton, MI, USA - PEATcosm2014_Bin01_30_metaG | ecosystem: Environmental > Terrestrial > Soil > Wetlands > Peat | place... | reverse complement strand
TACAAGGAGGCGCTTGGACCGCTCGACGAAGCCATCAAGGTTGCTGGTAAGACCCGCGGCGCGGCATATCCGACGATTGCCATTACGGCCAAGGTCGAGGCCCTCAGTGGCCTTGGGGAGAACAAGGAAGCTCTGGCGCTGGCCAGTGAAGAGATGCGGCAAGTGAGCCGCTACCACCCTGCCGGGCATCTCTATGAGCTTTACCAGACCAGAGCTGGCGTTTACGAGAGAATGGGCCAATGGGACCAAGCAGTGTCCGACTACAGTAAGGCCGTTCAATACACCAAACAACTTTCCTATTGGCGCGGATTGACGCAGGTTGACGGTTCACTTGCAGCGGCATACCTGCATCAAGGAGCGTTGCAACCGGCATTGATTGCAATCAACGAGGCCATTGCATCCAACGAACAAATCCCCGACGAGTTGTACTTTGTTCCACGCGATCTCGCGATCAAGGCAGAAATCATGGCTCGCCTTGGGGACAGCAAGTCCTCAATCATTCTGTACGAGAAGAGCGCCGATATGCTCGACGCACTGCTCAGCAGAGTTCCGACGCCGACCGTTGAACGCCAATTACTTACCGATCTCAATAAGGTCTACTCAGGGTATTTCGAGTTCTTATGCGATCATGGCAGGACAGCGGACGCATTTCGCGTAATCGAGCGTGCGCGCGGGCGAGTCGAGGCGCAGTCCTTGGCGCACCATGAGGTGGTGACGCCACACGAACTGAACCTTGCCGAGCAGCGATTGACGAAGTTGAACATCGACTTGCTCAATACCGACGATTCGACAGCCAGAAGGCACATCCTTGACTCCATCTATGACACAGAACTACAGCTCGATACAGATTCGACCGCAGGAGGCAAAGCGCCAGAGCCGGTTGATCTTGGCCAACTCCAGCGCGAACTCCGCCCCTCGGAGCTTCTGGTCGAGTATGTTCTCGACAACCCTCACTCCTACGCGCTTGCGTTGACGCACAACACTGTTCACCGATACACGCTGGCGTCCAAAGATGAACTGGAGCAGGCGGCAACCCAGTATCGTTCAGAGATTTTGAAGCAGAAGACGGACATTGCTCTTGCACAGCAGCTTTTCAACGGACTCCTGGGAAGCATTCCAGAAGTCAAAGAGAAAACGGCGCTGATTGTGGTGCCAGATGGAAAGCTTCACCTGCTTCCATTCGCTGCTCTGGCGGACAACGGCCAATACATCCTGGCCTCGCACAGTGTATCTGTGGTCCCATCAGGAACAGTACTTCACATCCTGGAGCACCGAGCACAGCAGACTGAATCGACAAACCTGCCATATGTCGGGGTGGCGGCATGGACAACCGATGCGCCGCCGCACACACTGCTGGCCAGCATTCATCGAGCGGTCTCAGGGCCGGAGAGGAGCGAACTTGTGGCGCTCCCGGAAAGCCGCCATGAAGTGGAAGCGATTGCCGAGGACCTTCCCAAACCAAGCACCATTCTCCTGGGTGCCAGCGCCACGGAGACAAACTTCAAGCAGCTCCCACTCGGCCAATTCAGCGTGATCCACCTGGCTCTTCATGGATATGTCGATCCTGAAATCCCGGATCGCTCGGCTCTTGTCTTTGCTCCTCAGCCGCAACCCACGGATGACGGCTTGCTCCAGATACGCGAGATCAGGAATCTTCATCTCAATGCCAGCCTGGTCACGCTCTCTGCCTGTAACACCGGCGTCGGACCAGTCGGAGAAGAGGGCGTCGCGAGTATCGTCAACGCATTTATCGAGGCCGGCTCGCAGAGTGTTGTCTCCACCCTATGGGAACTTGAAGATCACGCAACTGCGCATCTGATGACCACCTTCTACGATCACCTCAGCCACCGCGAGGAGAAGGCTGTGGCATTGAGGCAAGCCCAACTTGAAATGCTGAATTCAGGAACGGCGCCGTACTACTGGGCGGGCTTCGTGCTCGCTGGCAATCCTCGTGGCAGCCTCTTCCCAGCGCCAGCGCTCAATCTCACTTCAAGGAGTTCCAGATGACGGTGAATCACACTGCTCAAGTCGCGCCGCCACAGCTTTCCCAACGCGACCGCCGCGCCATTCTCGACAAGGTGCTGGCTACCCTGGACAAGAGTTTCTATAAACCTGAGAAGTTGAATGGCGATTGGCGCGCCGCTGTCGATCACCACCGGCCATTGATTGAAGCGGCCAGCACACCAGACGGCTTTGAACAGGCCATGTCTGATTTGTTGGCGGAGTTGCATACCTCGCATCTGGGCTTCTTTCACGGCAGCGCCCGCAGGGCTTCCAGCCGCGCCGCGCTGAGCGCAACCTACCTTGCCGACGAAACGCCTTTCGGCAAGCGTTGGATATTTCAGGATGTTCACTCAGGCGGCGCAGCATCAAATGCCGGAATCAAGCCAGGGGACATTCTTCTCAACGTAGATGGGCTGGAGATTGCCCCGCCAGAGCATCCCGTCTTCGTGATGGGCAAGCAAACCAGTCTGGAGATTGTTGGCAGAGATGATCAACGACGCGCCGTCCCAGTCGATGTGGCACGGCCCAAGGGAAAGAAGCTTCATTTCGTCGAGCCGAAGCTAGTTGAGGCACGCCATCTCGAAGACGGGTTGGGCTACCTGAAGGTCGCCATGTTCCCTGGTCTGGTCGGCGTCGAGGTGGCCAACGAAATCTCCCGCGCCGTCGAGGGGCTAGGAAAGATCGACAGCCTCATCATCGATCTTCGCGGGAACACGGGAGGTGGGATCGGCGCGCTTCGCGTCATGAGCCTGCTCACGCCAGACAGGATTCCCGTCGGATTCGCCTTAGACAGAAAGCGCGTCACACCCCATCTTGATTCAGAGAAGCTGCAATTCCGGCGATTCCATGCCATCCCCGCGTCCAAGAATGCGCTCTGGCTGCTCGCATTGCAGTTCGCGCCGGCGATGCTGGCCAAAGCGCCCATCGTACTTGAGACCGAGGGGCTGGGTAGCAAGGCGTTTCACGGAAAGGTGACCATCCTCGTAAACCGCCATACTGCGAGTGCAGCCGAAATGATTGTCGCGTTCGCACGGGAGAACAATCTGGTCAGAATCATCGGCGAGAAGACAGCGGGGAAGTTGCTCTCCGCCACTTCAGTCAAGGCGGGCCATGGATTCCGGCTAGCACTGCCCACTGGTGCCTACTACACATGGAAAGGTTTGGTACTTGAAGGCACGCCTATCGAGCCGGACGAACAGGTTGGTTTCGATTGGCAAACAGCACGAGCAGACAAGGACAGCCAACTTGAATATGTCATCGAATCTATCGGGAATCGGCAAAATGTATGAGGTGGTTGAATCTCCGAGAAACGCATTTCCACAAAACCGAATGGGGTGCCCGACGCGTTACTCTGCTATTTTGCTTAAGTCCGATATCCATTCTGGACACATCAGCGTTTTTCAGGACCGATCCGTCCTTCGTTGGGATAACCCATGTTGGATGAGCGCATTAGCCTGGCAACAGCTGAGGTTCACTTAGTAGGCGGTCGCTAGACGCTAACTGATTGACGCATTTCGCAATACTCAAATCAGACGTAGTTGCCGAGATCCAACATTTTCAAAGCCTTCTCCAAGTGACTCGCCTCAGGAATCCCCTCCGTGACAAGGTAGGCGAGAACCCGGTCAAGATCCGCTCTCCGTGGACTGCCTTTGGCAAAAAGAGTCGAGTCGGCGTCCAGAATCTTCCTGGCGATCAGGCACCAGCGTTTGCCAAAGCCGTAATCTCTCCAGAACCGCCCGTCTCCCCTGTAAACGGGCATCCAGGTCTGAGCGCACGTTAAAAGCAGCTCTGCCTGTTCCGACCGGGGAGATACTTCGAGCAGGATCAGCGCCATATTTCCGACGTAGGGACTTGGGCTATCCAGCACCATGTCTCGCAGCGTTGGAAGGAATGGTGCAACGTTGTCGACACCCTTTTCGAGAATGTATGCCTTGGGATAATCCAGCCAGCCACCTGATTGAACAAAAAATAGGATTGAGATGGCCGCGGCCAGATGCATCCCGGCACGCTCCACGCGCTCGCTTCGTAACCTCTCCCAATCGTCAGTCGCCATCATCCGCGTCGCCAGCGACTGACGTACCCTGACCGCAATGGAAAGATCGAGCAGCTTCCCGTTGAAATGGATCTGATCCACGTTTCTCTGGAACATGGCCATCAGGTCATAGAGAGATTCGTCGGGTAGATCGGAAAAGTGCTCCGAGAGAATCTGCTCGACCTGCTCCTCATCAGCTCCCACAAGGCATAGCGGTACGACTCGGAAGAACGCCTTGTTCCACTCCTCTGGCTCGCCCCGCATCTGTTCGTCTGGATCGAAGCCTGAGCCATTCGCAATCCGTGTCCATCGTTTGTAGGCGTCAACGAGGGTGCGCAGCCACGGTATTGCCGGCATATCAAGAAGCTGTTCAATGCTCGTGAGCCAAAGTCCCGCGCCCTGCGAATCGATGTGCGCATTCCCCTCGGTTTCTGGCTCCGGTTCAACTTCCTGATCGCTTTCCTTGCTGTTGGCCCTTCTCCTCCGTCCAAATGCTGGATACGGAATGCTGGAAATGAATTCGGGCCAGTCAGGTTCCGGGTTACGGCCTTCCAGCCATCCGATCTCAGTCTCGATGTGCTCCAGAACCTCGGCTGCGCGCGCTGCCAAACGAAGCTCATGGTCCTGCTTTTCAAGCTCAAAATCCATGCCAGGCCTAAAGCTCCAGTCCCGGTCCGGCTTGTTCATCGCCCGAAATGCGATGCGTAGCACACTGCGGGGCAGCCTCTCGTCGAGAGTGGAAAGGAGGTAGGCTCCCTCCGCCATTCCGTGCGCAGCAGCCGGATTCGGGTTTCCTGCCGCACGCAGGAGTTCCCGAATCTCGTCGCTCGATCTTTGCTCCTGCATCAGGTAGATCAACCCCGAAAATCCCATCGCGGCAGGGTTGAACTTCAACCCACCGCTCACCCGGTGGGCATTGTCCTCTCGCGTCTCTAGGCCCTTCCGGAATGTTTGAAGCAGCCATTCGCGGTGATGAACCCTCAACTCCGGGTTGCCGTCGCGAGCTACGATTAACGCTGTCGCAAACACTGCATGCTCGTGCAGCCAAACCAGGTCCTCCTCGTCCTCATCCGGAGCCGATTCCTGGATCTCTTTCTGTGCCCACTCGGCCAGATACGCCAGCAGCTCGGGAGTTGCGCGCCCCGGCAGCTCCAGAAGTTTATTGGCGAGGATTCTGAGCTGCCCATCAACTCGACTCTGGTGCGATTTCTGCTCAAGACTGGAAAGGTGTTCGGCTTCTTCGGTGGGCGAAAAATACACAAGTCTGGTCGCCGTTGTGCCGTCCTGAAGTTGCACTTCTGCGAAGCTCCAATTTGCGGGATCGAGGCGATTCAGCGCGAAATGGACCATCAAGCGTGGATCGAACAGCGTTGAATTCTCTTGTGGAGCACCCACTCTGGTAGCCGCAGCTTCGAGCAGGCGCTTCAGCTCGTCGAGCGCTTCATTGGGAACGGGCTCCAGGTAGTGGCCGTGCTCGTCGAGCAATTGATCGAGCAACAGAGACCGGGACGGTCGATTCGCCAGCTCTTGAAGGCTAACCAGTCCCATCGGCTCCTGCCGTAGCTCTCGAATTCCGAAAGGATCAGGAATCTCCTGCATATCGAGCGCGATTCGGTGTCGATCCATCGCCAGAAGTTCAGGACAGGCAAGGTACGGGACTGCAGCGGCACGCGACTTCGGCCAGTGCGAGATCAAGAGGTCGACAACAATCAACAGAAAGGCGGCCGGCGCGGTCTGGTTTCCCAGCACATCGCGAATCACGTCCTCGATCGGCTCGCCAGCGTCTACTCTTCGGTGGGCCCATGCTTCAAGCGCCATCAATGCCGAGGTCACTACGTATGGCGCATTCGTGTATTCTCTCGACCAGGCGTACGACATCGTCCATGGAAAGGTGCGAGGGCCATCGGGAAACTGAATCGTGACCACATCGTCTCCGGGCTCTCGACCGCGGCTGAAAAACGACACGGCGTGATCCACGAGCCTCCGGATCAAGCGCAATCCTTCAGCAGAATCGCTCGTCAGCAAACTGAAGAACGGACCTTGAGCAGGCGATACCGGAAGAAATTCGGTACGTGAGGATTCGAAAACTTCCTCTCTTTCCATGCCAGAAGACCTAGATCGGCGAGGTCTGCGCTCGGGAATGAGCGCCTTGATGGTGAAATCGGCGTAATCCTTTGGGGCGGCCTGTGCAAGGGAGCTTTGAAGCTTCAGGATCGTCAGCATGGACCGCTCTCGATGTCTCCTGCCCTCGAAGGAGTGGAGATAGTCCGAGGCGAGCTCTGGCGTGCGATGACAGAACCAGAGGAAAGTTTCCCGGAGTTCCGACGCTAGAGCAGTCACTTCCTCCTGCGAGAGTTCCTTCCGAAGCTTGCCATCCTCGTGTTCTTCCGGCATCTCAATCTCGATGAGCCAGGCGTAGACCTGGCGCAGGATTGCCGGAGTCAGAGGATCTTGACCCATCAATCCCAGGCACCATGCCTTAAAGAATTTGGCGACCTCGGGAAGAGCAGGCACGGGCAGATACTCGGCCGCCATCAAGAGCCAGCGAACCAGTCTCGACCATGACGGGCTACCTGGGACATAGAACCCCTCCGTCATCTTCAGATAGGACGGATCCTGCACGGTAAGGAAGCGCGATGCGGGCTCCGAGTCTACAGCCATGACAGTCCGAATGAGCTCTTGCAGCAAAGCGCCGTCATTCTCGAAAAGGGCACGACAGGCCTTCGTGAGCTCGTCCCGAGCGAGCTCAGAACGCGCCAGAGAGAGCACAACAGCCCGGCGCCATAGCGGGTTCGTGGCTTGCGCACTCATCCTGCTCCTTCCACGCTCATTTTCTGCAAGAAAGCCACCCACTTCGCGCTGTCCTCACTACGCTCGATACTCATCCTGGCACAGAGCTCGACAGCGCGAGCAAGATCGGCCGGTGGTACATCATGAAGGGGAAGCTGGTCGGCGGTGGACGGCTCCGCCAAAAGCAGATTCGCGGCAGCCCATTCTCGAAGCACATCATGGCGAAAGGCGACGCGGTCAATTCCGAGCATGCGCAGAGTCTCACTCTGAATCAGCGCGTTGATCGCACTTGCAGGGCTCGCGCTGGTGTCCAGATGATCCGCCCGACGAATCACTTGAAGCGCTAGATTTCGTAGTAGCCGAGCACGGTCGATATACCCATCGTCCTTCTTTCCGTCCGCGACTTCCCACCAGCGAATCGCCATCTCCGCTTCGGAAAGAGGCACTGACTCGTTCGGTGACAAAGACGATAGTCGGGCCAACCTATAAAGGTTCCGCGTCACGTTCCGCGCCGGGTGGCTGTCGCTTAGAAGCCATGCGATCCGCGGGGCCGCCTGCTGCAGCTCAGCAATTTCCCCGTTTGTTAACTCTTCGAGATACACGGGGGTGGCTGGATTCATGGCAGCGATGCTCTCGCGGGGAAGCCAGCTCGGCTCAAACTGGCCGAAATCTCGCCGGGCGGTCGCTACGATCGAAAGCCCCGAGACCCCTTCGGCCTGACGCACGACATCAATCACGGTCTGGCGCGCTTCGGGCCGGAAAAGATCGAGGTTGTCTATAAAGAGAACCGCCGCACCATTGCGGGCAAGGTCTGCAAGAAAATCCCTGCATTCTCCGTTGAATCCCAGCTTACTTTTTAATTCGAACCAGCCTCCGGCCGGCGTGCGATCCGGCGTCAGCACCAATACCTCTGACTCGATGGCAATTTGCTCCGACAGATGCTTCAGTATTCCGGACTTTCCAACTCCAGCATCCCCTCGCAGCTCGACGTAACGGCCAGAGTCGAGCGCGGAACGTAACGCTGCGAGCGGACCCAGACGGCTCAGTTTCACTCCACAGACGCGGTCTTCGATGTCAGCCAGCGCGTTCCGCGACAACTCCGCAAGCGAACGGAGCGCGGCTTCATTGCTGGGAAGAGCGGCGAGACCGTACGAGAATTTCTGGAGGTTCTCCAGCAACCGGATCCGGTCGCGGTCACCCGCAGACGCCGCAATATCAATCGCCAGTTCCGTAAGCACAATCCAGAGCTCCCCGGCCCTCGAAGCCTCCGCCGGCTCAAGCGCGCGGGCGCACCTTTCCCGCTCGAGTTCCTCTGTTGCGGAACCCTGCGCGGTGAAGTCGAAGACAAGTATCTGCAAACGGCGAAGCAGTTTCCAAATGATCTCGTCGCCATCCGACACACCAAAATCGCGAAGGTGCGACCGGAACGTGTCCACGAAGGTGCGCATGTCTGGATTGGAGGAACCTGAGCGAGTGAGTTGCTCCATGAAGGTCTTTGCGTCGCCGATCTGGCGCGCCCAGGTAAGCACATCCTGGTAGGCGCCATTGATCTTGCGGGAACCTGCCGAGGTGGCTATCGCCAACTGGTGGTTCGTGGTCCAGAATTCGGGTTTCGAGGAGGTTTTGGCAATCTGCTCGACCACCGACCGAAAGACTTTGTCCTTTGGCGCGAAGGTGACGGTGCGTTTCACCTGGATTTCGAGCACAGCGGCATTACCGGCGCGGTCATGTGCGCGGACGATCACGTCATCCAGATACATTCCCTGCGAAGCCCGCTGCAGTTCGATTCGATCGATGGCCATTCCGGGCAAGCCGCGAGGCTGAGCCCCCACCAGCATCGAAAGCAAGTAGTGGGCGGCAACTTTTCCTTCGAAATGTTCTCCGGCTGGTCCCGTCGAGGTAGGGCTACTCATCGAGCTACCTTTCATAGACGGCTTTCTGAACCTATAATAGCAAGACGGGTGCGCTCGGAGGCTCGGACGGAGGGCGTAACGAGGCTCTTAAGAAACTCGCTAGTCCGATTCTTCGCCAGAGGCTTACCTATTTATGATTGGGATTACAGATCAGAGGCTATATCACCATGCAGCTTCGGCACGATCTTGAGCTACCTCGACCTGAAACTTTCTACACGAAGAAACTTGACTTTGAGGTCAAAGTCGACAAATCTGTCTGCGGATCGTTCACGCGAAAGGACGGCTCCAAATTCAGTTTGCAGGCCCCGACCCTCTTGGCTGGTCCGCTCTCGAAAATCTCCCGGATTCATCAAGCGAGTTTGGAAGACATCTCGGAGGCTGCACTGCGGTTTTATCGGTCCGGCACTGTGCGACTATTTTCGCCTGCCGAATATATAGATGTTCTGTTTTCGACTAGGTATCAATGGGGGATGGCATTTGAGGAAAATTCGAGATCATCCCTCAAGCACTCAACTCAGGGAACGTTTCACCCAGAGGCGCTCAGGGCGCATACCGAGCAGTTTGGATACGGCTTATCGGTTCACTTCGTCGCAAAGCTACTTGGCATCTCGATCGATCGCTTTTTCTTCATCGATGCTGCCGGCTCGCGCCCCGACTTCCGCGTTCGAATTTCTGCTGCTGAACTTGCTTCCTCCAGCGGCGGCAACGTCGCGGCACTGAGCCCGAGTGGATATCAGGTCCAGCTTGAGGTCAAAGCTCGCACAGGCTGGGCGAAATACCGGAAGGGTGAAAAGGGCCTTGAGTTACTCCAGAATCTTTCGATAAAGGCAGCTTCAAAGCCAAACTTTGCGACCATCTCCCTAGTTATATCGCTGCCTGGTAAGGATCAAACTCGCGAGACACGCGCCCGCATACTGGTTGCGGACCCCGGAGATCCGCAAATGCTCGACACAAAAGCTCAGTTGCTGTTGCTGCTTGAGGAGGCGTTGCCACTGCTTGTGCGACACGGCTTGTGGCCGACCTTGAGCTCCGCTCTCGACTGGATTCGAGATCTGCGAGGAGACCTTAAGGAAAGCGAACTGTCGCTCAGAAAGTTTATCGAGGGACATAGTAATCAAACCCAATACAGGATTGTGCAAAAGGTTCACGTAGGGCGGATATTCAACGGCAGGATATTCAGCGATGTCGCCTTGCGGGTTGGCCATGTTGGCGAACGGGGCATGTCTGAAGGTGAGGCCCGATCCAGGTTGGCCACAGATGATCTAGGCCGCGTCTGGTTCTCGGGAGCCGATGAGACATGGATAGAGATCGTGCAACGACATGATAGCGACGCTCTGCTGAGCTATGGACTACGTCAGCATGGGCAGCAGGACTTCTCTGCACATTCCGCATTCCTGTTGGTCGATGAGCCCATGACAGACGAAATACGCGGGAGTGTTCGTACTGAATTGAAGAACGCTTTGGGTCGTTGGTAGCCAGTCAGAGTCCAATGCTGGATCACACTCATTCTGGCAACGCTTCAAGTAGGCAAGTTGCAGCAAATTCACGGACAGGCTGTATTAACCCCGTGACGAGATCCATCCCGGCGCAAGCTAAAAGTTTATCGGGCTCGGGTTCGCACGTGGACCGACACAGCTCTCGCAGTTCAGGGGTAATCCCTGACACCGACGCCAACAGCGAGAGAAAACTGCCACGTTCATTTGGATTCTGCGTTCTCTGCAACTCAACCCACAGCATGGCCTGGAGTTCGGTGTCTGATGCTACGCGACGAACGATAGGGCGCTGGAATCCTTTTGCGAAATACCGGTAGTTAGGGCGACAACCTCGCAACACGAATTGAATGATTGACAGAACTTCTCGGCTCGTGCCCTTGGTACAGACTATCGCCATATCGAAAGAGCTTTGTATCAACCATTCACCATCTTTGAAGAGGTGAGGACGAATCCGTTCCATCTCCTCTGTGAGAATGGGATCGGTAGGAGCGAGTTCACAAAGCGCCCACATCGCACGGTGTCCGTGCATGTGGAAGTCTCTTTGCAATCGTGCTTCTAATGCATTCCGCACAATTGAATCGCCTGGAAAATCCTTTGCCAGGATCTCGATGGCCTTTTCTGGATCATTTTGTGAATCATTGGAAGCGGAGAATAATGAATTGAGGCAAAGATCCCGCAGGAGTGTTGATCGTGGTTGGACCCGCGCGACAAAGTCCAATATCTGTGGTTGGATTGCTGTTTCACGAGCTCCGCGAATAAACTCCAGAGCTTCCGCCCGAGGCACGGGATAATTGTCCGCGAGCAAGCAGAGGGTTCCCCAGACGGACAGCCGATCTCGATTGAGGTCTGAGATGCTTGCCCAGAAACCGTCACCAAGAATTTCGCGAATATCAACCCAATTCGCAAGAAGGAATTCAATCAGCGGATAATTTGTTACTAGTACGTTGTAAAGACCGATGTGGGGAGGACCGGGATGGTAAATCCCGGACGCAGTCAAAATTTTGCCCAAGGCACCTAGGACGTGCAAGCCACAGTACGCCGCCTGACGCCGCTCAGCATTGTCGGCGCCACCGACAACAATCTCGTGCAACAACCGTTCCTGCGCAAATGCGAGGTCTCCCCCTGATTCGACGAGATGCTGATAGTGCGCGATTGCCATCTGTGTCTTGATACCGGGATCTGCCTCCAAGTCGTACTGTGCGAATAGGTCATACACCCACGGCAGACTACCTCTGTGACTGCAAAGAAACGTAATGATCTTCGATCGCAAAGCCACTGGAAGAGGATTCAAAGTGGCGAGGACACCTCCCAGCAAATCGGGATCGTTCCGGAAGAATTGCACGACCCCCGCGAGATTCCCTTCGTGGCTCGAAAGCTGTCGTCTCGCGAGGTCCTTCACTTGGCGGCAATCCGAGAAATTGGAAAAGAGAACATCCTTGACCCTCGTATCCCACAACGTTTCGCGCTCAGTGAACGGCATTGCCATCGAGACGAGTTCATCACGATTCAGAGTGTTGCCCAACCGCGCTAATCCCTCTAATACGAGGTCTGGTCGTCGGCATTTCGGATCGCCTAAGAAAGAGACAAGCCGCTGACGGCAGACCTCTGGATCAGATATGATCCGCGGCAGAAGGTGCCCAATCTCCGCCGCACGCGGGGAATTTGCGAGGTCGGCCAACGCAACGGACACTTCTTGGTCTTCCAGACCCCATTGGTCTAGGAGCGCTTCAACGCACCAGAATGGAAAAGACTGCGTGAGTCCCTCAAGAAGCCTCTGTTTGCCGATTTGGGTCCATCCGATTCGGGCAAAGTACGAAACCTCTCGTGTAAGAACGGCGTCATGCTTCGTCAACCATTCATCGACTGCATCGATAATCAGCGGAATGCCTTTGAGACGTTCGTAGACCCATGGGCCGTGCTGCATCCACAGATAGTCTCGGTGTTGTTCCTTGATGAGTGATGCAATCGCCTCGCGGGCGTCTTGATCATCTGCAAATCCCTGTACCAAAATTGCGAAGGCGATCTCCTGGTCCATATGCTGGTCATCCCAACTATTCGGACGGACGGCTTCGAGGGCCTTCTTCTTGACGACGTCGTCACCTGGCCATCCTGCCAGCAAGACACTCGCAAGCGAACCGCCGTAAAGGAGGCGCAACCCAACTCCCCTCCTTGCCCAAGAGAGGACCTGATCTCGAGCTGCAGTCGTTTGAGTGCCAATCTTGATCTTGCGCCGAATTGCGATCATCCGGATCTCCATACCCGGCGAGTTCTCGATCTCGGAGAGGATCCGAGGCCATTCCTCATGATCGGGCCATCCGGTCAATAACGCTTCAAGTGCCGCAACCTGAGTTTGGACAGGATATGCTCTGCCTAAAAAATCAATCAGCCGATCCGCGATCTCGGGACGGGCGGCGGCGAGGTTCGCAAGTGCTGTGGCAGCTTGAGCGTAGATTGAATCATCTTCATCAATGATTAGCCGCAGGAGACAGTTAACCACGTCATCCGAGTGAGAGCCCCTCGCCAATGCCAAGACCACAGGATGACGCCAAGGCCTGCCCGGCACCCATGTTCGAAGACGCTCTTGTATTAAGTCCCGCACTCGAGGCGAGAACAAACCAATGAGCAGCGACCGCAGGAGCCTTTCCCGATGACGCAACCAAGGGCTCTCCTCAATTTCCGCGATGATGTCCCTGCAGACTTTCCTTGCTAATGTCGCCGGACATTGGAAATCGCCAACAGCGACCTCGCAAAGTATCGGTAGCGTGATAAACCGGTCTGAAACCAAACTCGCCGCGTCGCTGATCGCGGCGACGAACTCGCCCACTTCTTCAGGACGCTTGGTGAGATGCAGCAGCGAGAGCAATACTTCTTGCCACATGGGCTCCGTACAGTGCTGCTTCACGAAATCGGATTGCGCCGGGAAGGGTCTCCGAGCGATGTGTTCGGCCGCGAGGTATTCCTGAAACGAGCGGTGCAAGAAGCCCAGTTCTTGCGGTCCTCTCTCGACAAGTAGACCTAATGACTGTTCACCGAAGGCGAGTAGAGTACGAGCCTGTCGTCGTGCCTCGGTATGTGAGAGCCCGAAGCCAAGTTTGTCATCTCGAAGGAACTGGCCTATGACATCTTCCGCCTCTCGACGTTCGATCAAACCTTCTGGTAATTGCGATTGAAGATGAAAGGCCAGATTTGCGAAGACTATCCGGGCATCTTCGGGAGTCAGGCCGGAGTCCTCAGCCTTCACCATGGCGGCGCGCCGTCTCGCGATTGGGTGTACCGAAATCAAGTGCTCAACCAAACGCCCGTATGCCCGATAACGGCTGTTTGGTAGAGGAATACTTGAGCTTTTCAGGTAAAGCAATAATCCCAGCAGCAGAGGCGTTTTTGCGAGTTCGCTCAGATCAGCGGACGACCGCATTTCCGCTATGAAACTCTCGGCAGCCAACTCGGCTTGGTGCTCTCCTCCCTCTTGTGCGCCCATCTCACCCAACAACTCACGCTGATGCGCAAACCAACGGAAGGCATACTGCTTCTGTTGTGCCAGGGTCAATTCTGCCAAGTATGCAGCCGACCAGCCAGTTCGTTGGACTCCAAGTCTGTCATAGCCTGCTGGGCGAGCGGTTGCGATGACCCGGCAATTCCTCTGTTCAGTGAACACCTGCAGTTGAGCGAGTGCGTTGCGCGCGGAATCCTCGCTTCGATATTCATCGAGACCGTCAACCATGAGGAGTAAGCGCTCATCGTTGAGTGCTTTTTCGAACAATGGCCACAAGCGATCCTCACTCCAGAGATGCAACCAAGCCTGAATAATGTCGGGAATCGACAGAGCAGCCGCTGATTGGTCAATCTTTGCTGTCCAGAAAGGAAACGACAACCAAACTGGCAAGTAGGTATCGTGGTATGACGAAGCTTGCGTAAGAACAGGATTCTGGCTGAGTAGGTCGAGTGTCACGTATCTGAGAAACGCACTCTTGCCCAATCCGGGCCCACCAAGCAGAACTTGGCGCGCTTGGTCTGAGAGCCAATCGTTTAGTCGGCGCCGCTGCCGCGGGAGATCCACCGGTTGCGACGCTGGTTGAGCGCTTGCGTTCGGCCAATTTGGGCTTTGTCCCTCAGGAACTTGCGATTTCGCTGATCGCGTCGGCTCCGCGCTCGATGCCCGGCTGTCAACGCGGTCTTCGTATACATCCGGTAGCACATACCTATCGCGAAGCGGGACGGGGGCTTTGCTACCGAGCTCTACCGGAAGACCAGGGTCATGGGCCACAAACACTCTCGTATAGAGAGCACCTAACTTTGCCCGTAATTCGGCAACTGTAGGGCCTGTGACTCGATTCTGTAGACGACTAACCCCCTCAGGAGGACAGAATAATTGAACCCACGGACGCCCAAAGAAGTCGTCTACGATCTCCGATTGGTCCTTGAGGAGGATATCGAGCTCTGCAGCGTCCCAAACTTCAAATTGAATTCCCGCTGCGTGAAGTCTCTCTCGTTGCTTTTCGATCTCGGTGGTAAGTTTCGTGGTCTCGAGTCGAAATGTAGTGCAGAGGGTGAAGCGCGTTGCTGTTGACGCCCATGTGCCGTTGAGGAAGAGATCAACTGCTGCGCTTAGATTCGATGGCCCAAATCGCTTGACGCGCTTGCACTGGAATACACGATGTTTTCCCGAAGTGCGTTCCACTGCGTAGACATCAATACCCTCTTGAATCTGTCCAGGGGTCCCGTACACCCTGCAGGTTTCAAGTTCCGCATCCAAACGTGCTAATCGCAAGCAAAGACGCTCGAAATGTTCCCAGCTCAACTTGCTGATCGGAAGCGATTGAAGCCGGTGCGCAGGTGGGGGCTCCCCTGGGAATTCAGTTGGGTGCGAGAGTAAATAGGGCGGGATTGGGATCAGATTTGATTGCACTGGAGTCAGCGTTCAGTGTAGTCGTTCGAGGTTACAAGAAGCGACCTACCGGAGCAGAACTGTGACACTTTGTCCACGGCACGATTGCGAATCTGTCTTCGGTTGAGCCTCGCAGTTCCAGAAAGGTCCCCAAATACGCCCCGGCATCAGGGAGTTCACCAAGACTCTTACCCGACGGAAGGTCACGACACTTCATGTGGTCTCTGTTCAGCAGTGCGTTTGAGCGCCAATACGTCTTACCGGGGCACGCGCTCAACATGGGATGGCGCCCGGAATGGCTGCGATCATTCGGTACTCTGCTCGGGGGCTACACGGTCGATGAAGAACGCATTACCGATGTGATCCTGCTGCACGCCGACAACTTGAGCACCTTGATGCTTCGCCTTGCAGAAGCAACGTTTCGCACCATTTACCTCAATCTTAATGGTAAGATCGCGGCCATCTGGCTCGTCGTCACAAAAGCTGAGTACTCGTCGCACAAGCATAATCGATCCGTCATAGTCGCGGACTCCCGCGACACGATGCTCAATGATCGGTCGTATATTTTCGCCGCCACTATATTGCGCCGCCTCAGGATAGAAGCCGATTACGACCTCGACAGCTGGCAAATTTGCGGGCAAGTCAAACGTCCGTGGAAGCACACGGCGAGCCATTAGATGGTTAGGCAACTGAGGATCGCTATATTCCTCAAAGCCCATCCGTTTCCAGAATCTGAGAGATGTTTCTGGAGCACACTGCACAGACAGGACGTTCACATTGGCCGCTTCTGCTCGCTCAATGGATGCTTCGAGGAGAGATGTTGCCAAGCCGCATTTCTGATGGTCCTTCCGGACGGACAGGATGTCTGCAGCGTACTCGCCAACCTGGAACGCGACAGCCTCTCCATTTTGGCGGATTACCCAAAGATTCCCAGGCTTACCCAATGCATCGCTTATGACGCCGCGATTGCACCAAAAACCGGAGCCGCCATCCTCGTCATACTCTCGCTTTAACCAAGCGAGGATGCAGATGAGATCTTCGCGTGTAGCCCCAACAACTTCGGCGCTGATCGGCACGTTGTCGGCCATTGGCAATCACCATACTACCTGCTCTATCGAACCGCCCTTGCGGAAAAGAAGGCTTTCCGAGCGGATTAGTCCTTGCAAAGCGCATGTCGCCGGTTGGGATTCTCCATTCGCGCTACATCGCTAACTCACTCATCCAGATTACTACCCGAAAGTCGCCCAGTGTTCGCCGATCTACATAGATATGATTATGGATTGACGCCGACAGTGGGATAACCGGCCAAAGTCCGTTTATGCCAACAATTGCAAATCGCCTGATCTGGTGCAGGTGAGAGGCGTGTTGTATTATTCTTCAGCCGGTTTCTTCTTACTCCAGCTTGAGCAAGCGTGTTCAGTTTTGCCTCCATCTGTGGTCCCGATGACCAACGCGGGGATTCCTGCAGGGAAGGACGGCAACAGAGTTGACGAATTGGGCACCGGATAGATGAACCCATGGTAGGCCGCTCTGCACCGCGACCAACTGAAGTCGGAATTCTGATCGGACGCATAAGATCACTGGTCGTCAAAAACATGACGATCGGCATTGATGCGCATCTCACGACCACACCTGAAAATGGGCACCGATTGGCCGGTTAACAGCCCAATTCACATTCTCAGGATCACGTCCGACGCCCCATTACTTGATTTGGAGCGGATAGTAGTACGACGCCTGATCCTGCTCATGGGTCGTTGAGAGGAAATATGCCCCCGGTTTGGATTCTCGCAGATCAAGATCAACGGAGACCTCTTCCCGGTCTCCATTGCCGGTCGCTGCAGCGCTGCCGTGAGCCAGCGGGTCGGAGACCGTCTGATCGCGCGTGACAGCGACCGTGTACTGACCGGGTCTGCTGAAGCGGGGGAGGATGATCTTCACTTTGACCAATGTTGCTGGCAACGACACCGATTGCAACGGACTAGGTTCGGCTGAACTGGATGGAATGCTCCGAAGCGTACCGGCGTTCGATAGGTCTATGGTCTCAGGAATTGCCGCCATATTGTAGGTCTGGTGCGGTATGTTCGATCCGCGCCACGACACCACGACGAATGCGGCGACAATCAAAAGACAACAGCCAACGGCGGATGTGAACACCAGTCTTCGCCGGCGCGACTGATGTTGGGACCGCAGTTCGAGCAGTCTTCTCATGCAGACAGGACAATTCG
>Ga0181517_10002778_pt1 | contig 17365 bp, 21 predicted proteins | sample PEATcosm2014_Bin_31_FD_119748 | JGI IMG/M metagenome (GOLD analysis project Ga0181517, IMG submission 119748) | Peatland microbial communities from MTU Mesocosm Facility, Houghton, MI, USA - PEATcosm2014_Bin01_30_metaG | ecosystem: Environmental > Terrestrial > Soil > Wetlands > Peat | place... | reverse complement strand
GCGCCCGGGTCCCAGCCCTGGAACACACCGCGCCCGTGGGGCCATAGCTCAGTTGGGAGAGCGCCTGAATGGCATTCAGGAGGTCGTCGGTTCGATCCCGATTGGCTCCACCAGCTTTCCTTCACTCCGCCAGCGTCCTGTGCTCTGCTTGGGTCGACCTGCCGATTCTTCAGGAGAGCCAACATGCGTTCGATAGGTGCTGTCGCGGTTCTGTTGCTCGCCGCCGTGTCGCTCGCCGCCCCGGCGGCCCGGGCACAGAGCGTCCAGGTCGAGCAGCCCTGGGCGCGTGCCACCGCGCCGCACGCCTCGACCGCCGCCGTTTACGTGACGATCACCGCCAACATGGCCGATCGGCTGATCGGCGCCAGCACGCCGATCGCCACCACGGTCCAGGTGCACGACACCGTCATGGACAACGGCGTCATGCGGATGATGCCGGTGCCGGGCGGGCTGCAACTGACGACCGGCCGGAAAGTGACGCTCATGCCCGGCGGCTACCATCTGATGCTGATGGGCGTAACCCAGCAGCTGAAGCCAGGCGAACGCTTCCCGCTGACCCTTCACTTCGCCTACGAGCCGCCGCTGACCGTCACCGTGGTGGTCGCCGCCGCCGGCGCCAGCGCCCCGCCCTTCAGTTCCATGCACATGCCCTGAACCCGCGCGCCGCGCCGTCCGTCGCCGCTGAGGTTTGGCGCGTGATTATGGATTATTGGCGCCGAGCGGCAACTTCGGCGCGGATTTCCGCGGCCAGGCTCGGGTTGGCCCGCCGCAGCTGGCCGACACGCAGCGCTGCCGCGGCGCTCGGCTCCGGGCTGATTTCCCAGCGCTCGAGAAACAACAGATCCGAAGCGGACGCCGCGTCATGCACCGTTGACAAGGCTCGCTGCACGGCGCGGGTGAGCGGCCGATCGGAATGGCGCAAGAGCCCCTGGGACGTCCGATCAGGCATGGAAGAGCTTTCCCTCCACAAGTCGGCAGATCAGCGAACACCCCTGCTTCAACCTGGATTTTCCGCCGCTCCGTACAAGGGTGGTTCTAGCATTCGCCGGCCAAACCACACGTTGCCAACTGATGATATCGCGTTGACATCACCGCCATGTTAACGCCCGGCGGAAATGGCGCGCCGGCACGACCGGCTTGCGCCAGTCCTGCCGGCGGGCCGTCCGGGTCAGTAGCGGTAGAGATCGTGCTTGTACGGGCCGCTCTGCGGCACGCCGATATACTCGGCCTGCTTCGCCGATAGTTTGCTCAGTTTCGCGCCCACCTTGGCCAGATGCAGCGCCGCCACCTTCTCGTCGAGGTGCTTGGGCAGCGTGTACAATTGCCGTTGATAGCGACCGGCCGGCGCACCCCACAGTTCGATCTGCGCCAGCACCTGGTTGGTGAAGCTGGCGCTCATGACGAAGCTGGGATGGCCGGTGGCGTTGCCGAGGTTCACCAGCCGCCCCTCGGACAGCACGATCAGGCGCTTGCCGTCGGGGAACACGACCTCGTCCACCTGTGGCTTGACGTTCTCCCACCGCAGGTTGCGCAGCGCCGAAATCTGGATCTCGGCGTCGAAGTGGCCGATGTTGCAGACGATGGCGCGGTGCTTCATCCGGCGCATGTGCTCGAGGGTGATGACCTCGATATTGCCGGTGCAGGTGACGAAGATGTCGCCCTCGGGGGCGGCGTCCTCCATGGTGGTGACCTCGTAGCCCTCCATCGCCGCCTGCAGGGCGCAGATCGGGTCAACTTCGGTCACCTTCACCCGGCAGCCGGCCTGGCGCAGGCTCGCGGCCGAGCCCTTGCCGACGTCGCCGAAGCCGTTCACCACCGCGACCTTGCCGGCCATCATCACGTCGGTGCCGCGGCGGATGGCGTCCACCAGGCTCTCGCGGCAGCCGTACAGGTTGTCGAATTTCGACTTGGTAACGCTGTCGTTGACGTTGAAGGCGGGCACCAGCAGGGTCCCGGCCTGCGCCATTTCGCGCAGCCGGTGCACGCCGGTGGTGGTTTCCTCGCTGAGGCCACGCACGTCGGCCAGCATTTTCGGGTACTTGTTGTGCATCAGCAGCGTCAGGTCGCCGCCGTCATCGAGGATCATGTTGGGCGTCCAGCCACCCGGTCCGTGGATGGTCTGCTCGATGCACCACCAGAATTCTTCTTCCGTCTCGCCTTTCCAGGCGAACACGGGAGTGCCGGCGGCGGCCACGGCCGCGGCGGCGTGGTCCTGGGTGGAAAAGATGTTGCACGACGACCAGCGCACGGTGGCGCCGAGACGCTCCAGGGTCTGGATCAGCACCGCGGTCTGGATGGTCATGTGCAGGCAGCCCGCGATGCGCGCGCCGGTCAGCGGTTTGCTGTCGCCGTATTCGGCACGGAGCGCCATCAGCCCCGGCATCTCGTCCTCGGCCATGGAAACCTCCTTGCGGCCCCATTCGGCGAGAGAGATGTCCTTGACCTTGTAGTCGTGGCTGGCGGGCATGGCGGCGCTCCTGATGTGCGGCGCGCGTATATAAGGATATCTTGATGTGCGCAACCCGAACCGGAGGGTCGCCGGAGCGGCCGCCTCTGGTCCATCGCAACGAGGTGGCGTAGGATCAAGCGATGTGCGCACCAAGATCCGGAGAGATGCGATGGACATGAAGCCGATCCTGCTGCCACAGGCCGAACTACAGGCCCGCAAGGCGCACGAGCTGAAACGCCGCGGCTATAGCGTTGCCCAGATTGCCGCCGCGATGGGGCTGCGCGAAGCCCGGGTGGCCGACCTGTTGCGCGCCACCATCCACAAGTCAGCGGCCGAGACGCGCCTCAGAGCATAAGTCCCGGCGGCGTTCGGGCCTGGCCGCGCCGCCGGTCAGGTGTTCATGGCGTCGAAGAAATCCTGGTTCGTCTTGCTGTATTTCAGCTTGTCGAGCAGGAAATCCATCGCGTCCATGGTGCCCATCGGGTTCAGGATGCGCCGCAGCACCCACATCTTGCTCAGCGTGCCGCGATCCACCAGCAGCTCCTCCTTGCGGGTGCCGCTCTTGGTGATGTCGATCGACGGGAAGGTGCGCTTGTCCGACAGCTTGCGGTCCAGGATGATCTCGGAATTGCCGGTGCCCTTGAACTCCTCGAAGATCACCTCGTCCATCCGGCTGCCGGTGTCGATCAGCGCCGTGGAGATGATGGTCAGCGAGCCGCCCTCCTCGATGTTGCGCGCCGCGCCGAAGAAGCGCTTCGGCTTCTGCAACGCGTTGGCGTCCACACCGCCGGTCAGCACCTTGCCCGACGACGGCACCACGGTGTTGTAGGCGCGCGCCAGGCGGGTGATGCTGTCGAGCAGGATGACGACGTCCCGCTTGTGCTCCACCAGGCGCTTGGCCTTCTCCAGCACCATTTCCGTCACCTGCACGTGGCGCGTCGCCGGCTCGTCGAAGGTGCTGGCTATCACCTCGCCCTTCACCGTACGCGACATATCGGTGACTTCCTCGGGCCGTTCGTCGATCAGCAGCACCATCAGGAAGACTTCCGGATGGTTGCTGCTGATGGCGGTGGCGATGTTCTGCAGCATCACCGTCTTGCCGGTGCGCGGCGGCGCCACGATCAGCGCGCGCTGACCCATGCCGATCGGCGCGATCAGGTCGATCACGCGCGGGGTCAGATCCTTGCTCGGGCCCTTGGCGACCGACTGGAAATTCTCCATTTCCATCTTCAGACGGCGGTCGGGATAGAGCGGCGTCAGATTGTCAAAATTGATCCGGTGCCGAACCGCTTCGGGAGGCTCGAAGTTGATGGTGTTGACCTTGAGAAGGGCGAAATAGCGCTCGCCGTCCTTGGGCGCGCGGATCTGGCCTTCCACCGTGTCGCCGGTGCGCAAGGCAAAACGGCGCACCTGGGCGGGGCTGATGTAGATGTCGTCGGGGCCGGGCAGGTAGTTGGACTCGGCGCTGCGCAGGAAACCGAACCCGTCCGGCAGAATCTCGAGCGTGCCCGAGCCATGGATGGCCTGCTCGTTGTCGGCGAGACTCTTGAGGATCGCGAACATCATGTCCTGCTTGCGCAGCGACGAGGCGTTCTCGATCTGGAGGGATTCGGCGTAGCTCAGCAGGTCTGCCGGAGACTTGGCCTTGAGTTCGGCGAGGTGCATCGGGGACGCCTCGATGTTCGGTCGTTCGGAGGGGGAGGACAGGAGCATCGGTGAAGACGCGGTTTGCGCCTGGATGCTCGCCTACCGGATCCATCCGAACGGAGTCATCGGACCACGTTCAAAGGAAGACCGGCACTGTCCCGGAGGAGGGGGGATCGGGTCTGCGCGACGATAAGCGGCAGCGCCAGAAAGGCTGCGCCGCACCTGGGCAGTCAAGCTAGGGACGGCGTGGCGCCGCGTCAACCCAGGAGGCGGAGAAATCCGCTGCGTCGAGGCGGTTTCAGCCGCTTCTGTTCCGCCGCCACACCATCTGGGTCTGCGGATCCGGATGCGCCACGAAGCCGAAGCGCGCGTATAGCCCCTGCGCATCCCGGGTCGACAGCGTCCAGGAGGGCACCGTCCGCAACTCCGGATGGTCGAGCAACGCCGCCACCAGGGCTTGCCCCAGGCCGCGTCCCCGGTATGCCGCGGTCACGAAGACGTCCGCCAGATGGGCATGGACCGCCCGGTCGGTGATTGCCCGGGCGAAGCCGATCTGGGTTCCGTCCGGCGCATACAGCCCCAGACAGAGGCTGTTCGCCACGCTCCGCTCCACCGTGGCCCGCGTCCGCCCGTGAGCCCAGTAGCTTTGCTCCGTCAGGTATCGGTGCACCATGTCGAGATCGAGCCGGCCCGCGTCGTCGCTGATCCCGAATCCACCGGGCAGATCGACATGCCAAACCATCAGAACGGCTTCACGATGACCATGATGACGATGATGATCATCAGCACCGTCGGCACCTCGTTGGCGATCCGGTAGAACCGTTCGGACCGCCGGTTCCGGTCCTCCAGGAAGCCACGCCGCCAGGACGCCAGCGCGCCATGGTAGCCGGTCAGGAGGATGACGCAGAGCAGCTTGACGTGCCACCAGCCCTTCGACCAGTCGATCATCCCCGGGGTCAGCACCAGCAGGATGCCGAAGATCCAGGTCGCGATCATGGCCGGGGTGGTGATCTGCTTCAGCAGACGGCGCTCCATGACCTTCATGCGCTCGCTCTCCACCGTGCCCGGCGTTACCATCGTATGGTAAACGTACAGACGCGGCAGGTAGAACAGGCCGGCCATCCAGGCGATCAAACTGATGACGTGGAACGCCTGGAGCCATGGGTAGTGGTAGCCAAGCATATGCATCATCGTGCTGTCTCCCGTCGTGCGGCCGCGACCAGTGCCGGAACGTCGAACATCGAGCGGAACGGCACGGCACCGAGCGCACGCAGCGCGGCGCCGTCGGAATCGGGCGCGTAGCCCAGGCAATCCATGCCGGCCGCCCCCGCCGCGCGGACACCGGGCAGGCTGTCCTCGATCACCACGCACTCCGCCGGGCCGACGCCCTCGGCGGCGGCGGCGGCGAGAAACAGGTCGGGCGCGGGTTTGCCCCGGCCGACATCGCGATGGCTGTGCACGCGTCCGGCAACCATCGAGGCAATGCCGAGGCGCGTGAACTTGGCCTGCATCTCCTGATGCGACGAATTGGACGCCACCCGCCAGGGCACGCCGAGCGCGGACACCCCCGCCAGCGCTTCGAGCGCGCCGGCGATCGGCTCGGACTCCCGCGTCAGGACCGCGATCAACCGTGTTCTCAAGGCCTCGCCCCACCCCGGCGGCAGCGGCCGGCCAAGGTGGCGCTCGACCATCGGGACCATGTCGGTAAACGTCATGCCAAGAAACAGCCGCTCGGTCTCCGCCGCGGTCACCGTCCATCCCAGGTCAGCCAACGCGCTGACAACCACGCGGTTGGACACCGGCTCGCTGTCGACGATCACGCCGTCGCAGTCGAAGATCACCAGCCGCAGGAGAGCCTTGCGGTTGCGCATCAGATCCAGCGCCGTCACCGTGAATGCATCCGTTCGCGGGGATCGGCGCGGGCAAACGGGCAATCAGTTTGCGGCCCCGGACAGGTCCGGCCACCGACATGGCTGCATGTGCCAGGACCGAAACCGCGCATGCGCCGCACCAGCCCGGCCAGAACGGCGATGAAGCCGGCATCGCTATTCGGCGCGGGGGCGCGGAAATAGCGCGGCACCCCGACCCGTTCCGCCAGTTCCTTGTAGTCGATATCGAGCTCCACCAGGGTCTCCGTATGCTCCGAAACGAACGCAATCGGCACCACGAGCACGGCGGTCCCGTCGCGTCCGGCCCGCTCGATTTCTTCCTCCGTGGAGGGAGCAATCCATTCCTGCGGGGTGGCGCGTGACTGGTAGCAGATGACATGGTCGAGGTCACGAATGCCCAGACATTGCACCACCCCGGCGACGCTGCGCTCGATCTGGAACTGATAGGGATCGCCGCCGTCGATGATGACCTTCGGCAATCCATGCGCCGAGAACAGAATGCGCAAATTTAGATCGTCCGGCAAGGAAGCGCGGGCCTGATCCCATGACCTGCGCACAATTCCTGCCATGGATCTGACAAAACCATCGTCACTATAGTAACAGCATAGAGTACACGTTGGTTTCATCAACCCGGCTTTTGCCGCCGCCTCTCGCCAAGCGCTTAGACTACTGCCGGTTGTGGTGGTTGAATACTGTGGGTACAACGGCAGCAGCAGCACCTCATCCGGGTTCCAGGCGCGCACAGCCCGTGCCACGGCGTCACTCATCGGATGCCAGTAGCGCATGGCGACAAAGCACCGCGCATCGTACTCCGGCAGAGCCGCTTCCAGCGCGCGGGCCTGTTGCTCGGTAAGCTCCAGCAATGGGGAACGACCGCCGATCTTGGCGTAGTTCCGGGTTGCCGGCTTCACCCGCGCGGCGGCAATGAAGCGGGCCAGAAAGGGCCGCACGAACGGGTTTACGCGCAGCACGGCCGGGTCCGTGAACAGGTTCACCAGGAAGGGCCGGATGCTTTGGGGCCGGTCGGGCCCACCCAGGTTGAACAGGACGATAGCGATGCGTGGCTTGGTCATCGGTGCAACCGGGCAGTCCAATTCCTGAGTTCAAACCGCACGGACTTGGCTCACCAGCGCGGCGACGTGCGCCGGCGGCGTGTCTGGTACGATGCCGTGTCCCAGGTTGAAGATGAACGGCCGCCCCCGCATGGCTGCCAGGATTGCATCGGTCTCGTGTGCCATAGCCTGCCCGCCAGCCGCCAGCGCCTGCGGATCGAGGTTGCCCTGGATCGCCACAGCCGCCGGCACATCGCGCGCTACCACCGTCAGGTCAGCCGAGGTATCGGCGCCGATGCCCTGTATCCCGGTGACGCGAACAAACTCTCCCAGCATGGTACCGGCCTGACGGGGAAAGCCGATCACGGGCACGCCCGGATGACGTGCCCGGATGGCGGCGGCGATCCGCGCCGATGGCTCGATGACGTAAGCTCGAAACAGTGACGGCGCCAGCACGCCAGCCCAGGAGTCGAACAGCATCACCGCTTCGGCCCCGGCGTCGATCTGGGCGGAAAGGTAAACAATGGTCTGCTCCGTCAACAGGTCGATCAATCCGCCGAACAGGGCGGGGTCGGACCAGGCGAGGCGCCGCACCTGTTCCCAGTCCTTCGAACCCCTGCCCTCGACCATGTAGCAGGCCACCGTGAACGGGCCGCCGGCAAAGCCGAGCAAGGTTGCATCGCCCACTTCGGTGCGCAGTCCGCGTACCGTCTCCAGGATCGGCGCGATCGCTCCAGGCAGGCGGGCGACATCCAGGGCGCGCACGGCGGCGGCATCGCGAACGGCCGCCAGCAGCGGGCCCTCGCCCTCCTCGTAGCGCAGCTCCTGCCCGAGTGCCCAGGGCAGCATCAGGATATCGCTGAACAGGATGGCGGCATCGAAGCCAAAGCGGCGCAAGGGCTGCAGCGTCACTTCCATGGCCAGCGCCGGTGTGGTGCACAGGTTGATGAAGCTGCCCGCCCGCGCCCGCACCTCGCGGTACTCCGGCAGATAGCGTCCGGCCTGGCGCATCAGCCATACAGGTGGTGGCCACGTCGGCTGGCCAGCCAGAGTTCGCAGCAATTTTTTTGCCATGGTGTCGGTCCGTCCGGATTCGATCGGCGATCTTCATAACTAGAGAAAAAAGAAAAGACTCTGGTAGGAGTCTTAGTAGGGCCTGTGGATGACAGGGTACCCCGTTCACCAGATTGTTATTCCCGCGGTTATTCACCGCCGTGCCGGCCGGGAAGGGAGTGAATCTAAAACCAAATGTCGAGCTGTTCCACAGCGGGGCACGGAATGGCGGGAGTCTGTCCCCGGTGCCTGACAGGAGGGAGTTATCCCCGCTTCCCGCCGACCGGCCGTGCGATGGGGCTTTTCATCCCCCTTATCCCCGCTATCCTCTGCTCCATGCCCACACGCATGAACCTCCATCTGGTATCCGACGCGACCGGCGAGACACTCAATTCCATCGCCCGAGCAACCGTCTCGCAGTTTGAGCATGCCAGTATCGTGTACCATCGCTGGAGTCTGATCCGGACCCGCTTTCAGCTCCACCGGGTGCTGGAGGGCATCGAGTCCGAGCCTGGCCCGGTGCTTTCGACCCTGGTCGAGAAAGGACTGCGGACCGAGCTGGAGACCTTCTGCCAAAGGCTCGACCTGGCCGTGCTCAATGTGCTCGACCCGGTCATGACCATGTTCCAGGAACAGTTCGGCGAGGCCGCGATTGCGCGTCCGGGCCGGCAGTACGTTCTGGACGCCGACTATTTCCGTCGCATCGACGCGATGCATTACGTTCTTGCCCATGACGACGGCCAGGCCCAGGCCGGGATCGCCGACGCGGATGTCGTGCTGGTCGGGGTTTCGCGCAGTTCCAAGACGCCGACCTCGTTCTATCTCGCCAACCGAGGCATCAAGGCGGCCAACATTCCACTGGTGCCGGGTCTGTCCGATCCGCCGGGCCTCGAGAATCCCCCCTGTCCCATGATTGGCCTGACCATCGATGCCGAAGCCCTGATCGAGATTCGCCGGCACCGGTTGAACATGATCGGCACCCGCGGCCCCGGCGCGAAACATAAGGACACCGGCGAGTACATCGATCTCGAAGCGGTAAAGGCCGAGCTGCTGTGGGCGCGCCGGATGTGCGTCAAACGCGGCTGGCCGGTGATCGATGTCACCCGGCGCTCGATCGAGGAGACCGCGGCCACCGTCCTGCAGCTCATGGATGTCTGGCACGAGCGGCGCCGCAAGACCGATGAAGCGCCCGGGGAAACGCCGGCCCCGCCAGCGTGAGCCTGCAGGCCGACACTCTCCGCCTGGTGCTGGCCAGCGCGTCGGCGTCACGCCGGGCAGTGTTGGCGGCGGCCGGGCTACGCTTCGAGGTCAGCCCCGCCAGTGTGGACGAAGGCGCGCTGAAGCAGAGAGCCCAGGCGGATGGGCTGGATGCCAGCGACGCGGCGCTGCTGCTCGCCGATGCGAAGGCGCGGCAAGTGGCTTTGCATGACCCCGAGGCGCTGGTGATCGGCTGCGACCAGTTGCTGGTGTGCGACGGACGCTGGTTCGACAAGCCGGCTGACCGGGGCGAAGCGCGGGCTCACCTGCGGGCGCTGCGCGGACGCACACATATTCTCGTCACGGCCGTGCTGTGCCGCCGCGGGGACCGGCGCTTGTGGCACACGGTGGCTCGGCCTCGACTGACCATGCGGGATTTTTCCGATGCGTTTCTCGAAACATACCTTGCCCTGGAGTCCCGCTTCCTGACGACAACGGTCGGCGCCTATCGTCTGGAAGGACCCGGCGTTCATTTGTTCGCCGCGATCGAGGGGGAACACGCCGCCATCCTTGGCCTGCCGCTGCTCGATCTGCTTGCCTTCCTGCGCCAACACGGAGCGCTGGCGTCCTGAATTTGGTCTGGTCACAGGCGGGAAAATCGGTCTTTGCAGTTGGTCCAATTGCGGGCCAGTCTCACTCCCATGGAACAGCACCCTCCCAGCGACTTCACGCGTCTGCGCCGCGCGCCCCAGCGCGGCGCCCACGATATGGCGACCATTTACGCCATCCTCGACGCGGCCAAGCTCTGTCACATCGGCCACATCATCGATGGCCGGCCGGTCGTGCTGCCCACGTTCCATTGGCGTCACGAGAACCGGGTGTACTGGCACGGCAGTTCCGCCAGTCGGATGGTGAGAGCCAATGTCGCCGGCGGCGAGGTGTGCCTGACCGTCACCTTGCTCGACGCGTGGGTATTGGCGCGCAGCGCCTTCCACCATTCGGCCAATTACCGCTCCGTCCTTTGCTTCGGCCGGCCCAGCCTGGTCGAGGATGCGGACGAAAAGCTGGCCGCCATGAAGGGCTTCGTGGACCGTCTGTTTCCGGGGCGCTGGGACACGTTGCGACCGCCGAAGGCACAGGAAATCAAGGCAACGGCGATTCTTTCCCTGCCGCTGACCGAAGCGTCCGCCAAAATACGCGTCGGCCCTCCGGTGGACGATATCGAGGACCAGAGCTGGCCGGTCTGGGGCGGGATGCTGCCGGTGCACCTGGCAGCCGATCCGCCGGTCGCGGACGCCTATGTCGTGCCCGGCCTGGAGCCGCCGCCCGCGCCGGTCTGACCGATCATCGCGCGCGCCGCAGCAGCACGCGTACCGCGCCCTGGTTGGCGGCGTGGGGATGGGCCGCGGCCAGGGCGATCGGGCGCAAACTCGGCAGGTTCAGCCAAAGCGGCAGTTCACGACGCAGCACGCCGCCGGTCTCGCCGGTGCCGCGGCCGGTGATGATCTCGACGCACCGCACGCCGTCGGTGTAGGCGGCATGCAGGAAAGCATGCAGCGCATGAAACGCGCGTTGGGCGGTGCGGCCGTGCAGGTCGAGGGTACGCTCCGGCGTCAGCTTGCCCGACCGGAAGCGATTCCAACTGGCGCTGTCGAGCCCGCCGGGCTGGTCGCCGACCGCCAGCTGCGCGGCCGGGCTCGCGCTGCGCCGGGGCGTCAGCAGCAGGACAGGGCGATCCGGCGGCTCGGGCTCGCCCGGGTTGTCGGGAAGCGGTGGCACGGCGCGGCCGGGGAGCGGGCGGATCAGGCGGACGTATGCGGCCCAGTCCCTGCGCTCCTGCTCGGTCAATGCGACGCGGCGGCGGGCCGGCCGGACCTGCGGCATGCCGTCTATCCTGTGCGCGCGTGTGGAGCGCGAAGCGGCGCGGGCGTTTCCGCTTCCAGCCGCTCGCGGGCGATGGCGACATAGGCGGGGTCGATGTCGATGCCGATGCTCCGCACCGCCTCGCGCCTGGCCGCCACCAACGTCGTGCCGGTGCCCATGAACGGGTCCAGCACCACCGCCTCGCGGTTGCCGTGCAGGCGGATGCACCAGCGCGGCAGATCAACCGGGAAGGTGCCGGGGTGATTGAATTTGGCGGCCCGGCTCTGGACGGTTTCGTAGGGGATGAACCAGGTGTTGCCGCGGCAGCGCAGGTCGCGCGGATGGCCACGCCGGGCGATGTTCGATTTGTCCTTGTAGGGAACGCCGATCGCCATGCGGTCAAGCGGCACGTTGCCGTCGCGGGTGAGATGGAAGATATGCTCGTGCGCGTGGTGCAGGAACCGGGTGCCGGCCACCGGCTTGAAATGCCCGACCGAATCGCCGCCGATGGCGATCGACTTGATCCAGGTGATGTGGTTCTGCAGCGCGAAGATCGGGCGCAGCCGCACGATCAGCTCGAACGGCAGCCAGGGCCGGTTGGGCGAGCCGGAAATGTTGAGGAAGAACGAGGCATCGGGCTTCATCACCCGGCGCAGCGCCGTCGCCACGGCGACCATCCAGGTCAGGTAGTTGTCCTCGGCGCGGCGGTCCTGGTAGCTGGCGTACCGCAGGTCGAGGTTGTACGGCGGCGAGGTCACCACCACGTCGACCGAGGCTTCCTCCAATCCGGCCAACACCTCCAGGCAGTCGCCGCAATAGAGGACGTGGCCGGGTTCAGCGACGGCGAGCCCATCCATGGCGTCAGTTGGCCACCGACCGCACCGCGCGCGGCAGCAAGACGTATTCGGTGCCGGGCTGGCGCATCCTGCCTGCCTTTTCCTCGGCTTCGGAGCCCCAGCCCCAGAACACGTCGGCGCGCACCGGGCCCTTGATCGCCCCGCCGATATCCTGCGCCATCATCAGGCGCTGCAACGGGCTGCCGGTCAGCGGGTCGGTGGTATCCAGCCAGACCGGGGCGCCGAGCGGAATGAAGCTGCGATCCACCGCCGCCGAGCGGCCCGGCGTGAGCGGCACGCCGAGAGAGCCAGGAGGACCGTCCTGCGGCCGCGCGCCGACAAGCTCGCGGAAGAAGACATAGGACGGGTTCTGATCCATCACTTCGGTCGCCTGGTCCGGATGAGCCTGCAGCCAGGCGCGGATCGACTGCAAGGACACCTGATCCAGTGGAATCTGGCCGCGATCGGCCAGCACCCGTCCGATCGGCACATACGGCCGGCCGTTCTGCCCGGCATAGCTCACCCGCACCACCCGCCCGTCGGCCAGCAACACGCGCCCCGAGCCCTGGATCTGCAGAACGAAGGCATCGATCGGGTCGGCCAGCCACAAGATGCCCAGACGCTGGCGCTCGAGCGCCCCAGCCTCGATAGCGGCGCGATCCCAGTAAGGGACCAGCTGCCCCTGCTGCAACCGGCCGGTGATCCGCCGACCCTTCAGGTCGGGCACGAATTCGCCGAGGTCCACCTGTATCATGTCGGTGGGGCGACCCAGCAGCGGCGTGCGATAGGCGCCGCCGGGACTGCGCGCGCCGCGCACCTCGGGTTCGTAGTAGCCGGTAAACAGTCCCTTCGGGTCGCCTTTGTCGCTGATCGCCCAAGGCTGGAAATAGGCCTCGAAGAAACCGCGGGCGGCGGCCTCCCCCGGCGGCAGCGCCCGCGCGGCATCGCAGGCCTCGCGCCACTGCGACGGCGTTCCGCCGCGGCTCGCCGCTTCGCCGGTGCCGCCCAGGTTCTGGTCCGGGCTGCGCGCCAGCACCGCGCAGCCGGCCAGGAAGGCGGGCACGGCCTCGGCGGCATGCTCTGCTCCCCAGCCCGGCAACCGGTCGAAGCCGACCGGCGCGAGCGTCATCGTCACGGCATGCTCGGTCACCACCGGCGGCTGCACGCAAGCGGCAAGCGCGGATACTGCCAAGGGGGCCAACAGGCGGGCAGCGACCCGCCAAGCGCTATGCCGCATCAGGCGCTACGCGCGGCCACCAGCCGCCAGGTCGGGTCGGGAGAGGTCAAATCGCGCTCGAAGGTCCACAGATCGGTAATTTCGGTCACCGCGTCGGTACCGGTGATCGGGTTGCCGTCGCTGCCCAGGGTCATGTTGACCTGATCGGAGACGAACCGCACGACCACATCGGCAATGTTGCCGCGCAAATCGGCGGTCTCGATGGTCGCCGCCTGGATGGCGTGAATTTCGGTGCGCTGCGTCTCGCCGGCGGCCTCGCGAGCGGTGATCGCCGCGGCGAAGGCGCTGTAGGTGTCGTCCGCCAGCAACGGGCGGAGGTGGGCGCGCTCGCCGGCGGCGAAGGCGGCGACGATGATGCGGAAGGCCGCCTCGGCACCGTCGAGGAATCGCGCCGGATCGAAGCCGGGATCGGCGCGTTGCATGCGGCCGAGCGCCTGGCCGGGCGGCGAAGCCGGATCGGGCAACGGCCGCAGCCCCGCCGCTGGCGCGGGCGCCACCGGTTCCGCCACGCCCTCGATGACATGGCCGTCCGCCATGCCGCGCGGCGAAGCGGTCGGTTGTGCATTCGGCGGCGCCGGCATCTGCGGCTCGGGCGGCCGCTCGAAGCCGGTGCGGCGGCCGAGGATGCTGCGCAGGCGCAGCACGAGAAAGGCCGCGATCATGCCGAACAGAACGAGATCAAGCGGGAAACCGCCGCTGGAACTCATGGGAACTCTCCATCGCACCCGGGATCGGGCACTGACAAAGACATAAGGTCCCGAGGGCCGCGACACAACAGAAGGCGGAACCCGGGCAGAGCTATCGCGCGAAGGTGCATGCCGGGTCCGGACCTTGCTTCTGTTGCATCGGTCTCGCGCTTGCGGCTATCCGGAGGGCCATGATTCTGCTGCGGCACGGCCAGAGCGAGTTCAACCTGCATTTCACCGCCAGTCGGCACGACCCGGGCATTGTCGATCCGCGACTCACACCGCTCGGCCATGCGCAGGCCGCGCAAGCCGTCGCGGCGCTGGCCGGCGCCGGGCTGCGGCGCATCATCGCCTCGCCCTATACGCGGGCCCTGCAGACCGCCGCCCCGCTGGCGCGCGCGCTGGGGTTGCCGGTGTTCGTCAATCCGGTCGTGCGCGAGCGCTTCGCCTTCATCTGCGACGTCGGCACACCCAGCACCGAGTTGGCGCTGAGCTGGCCGGGGGTGGACTTCTCCGCGCTGGAGGAGGTGTGGTGGCCGCCGTTGGAAGAGCCGTTCCAGTCCATCCTCGACCGGGCGGCGCGGTTCCGCGCCGAAATGGCTGACCTGCCCGACTGGTCCGACACGCTGGTGGTCAGCCACTGGGGGTTCATTTTCGCCATGACCGGCGAGCGCATCGGCAATGGCGAGTGGCGTCGTTGCGACCCGACGGCTCCGGCGCCCGGGAACCTCGAACCGCCGCACTGACCTCTCGCAACACAGTCCCGGCGCGTCCCGCCTTTTGTTTCGCCCGCGCCTGTGCTACCCGCCGTCGGCGGTCCCCCAAGAACACGGAGATAGCCATGTCAGAAACGACTCCTACCCCGCCGCAGGGGACTGCCCCGCAGGTCCCGCCGCTGGTGGTCAACATCCAGTACGTGAAGGATCTTTCCTTCGAAGTGCCGGGTGCGCCGCAGATCTACACCCAGTTGCGTGCCGCCCCGCGCGTCGACATCAACCTCGACGTCCAGGCCCGCCGTATCGTCGAGGGTCAGAGCGCCTTCGAGGTGACACTGTCCATCCGTGCCGAGGCGACCGAAGCGCCCGCCACGGGCAGCACCGATGGCGGCACGACGACCGAGCCGGGTGGGCGGGTGTTCCTGGCGGAGCTGGCTTACAGCGGGGTGTTCACCCTGTCGGGTCTGCCGGACAACACGATAGAACCGGTGCTGCTGGTCGAGTGCCCGCGCATCCTGTTCCCGTTCGCCCGCAACATCCTGGCCGACGTCACCCGCGACGGCGGCTTTCCGCCGGTGCTGTTGCAGCCGATCGATTTCGTGTCGCTGTGGCAGCAGCGCCGCGCCCGCATGGCCAGCAACGACAGCGTGTCCGGGACCGCCTGAAATTCCCGACCGCCGGCGCCCGGACCGAGGAACGGTCCGGGCCGAGCGGTCCTAGAGCATGATCGCTTCTGATAGGCGAAGCGATCATGCTCTAAGCCGTTGTTTGAGAGCGTGATTCACGCCCTCAGCCGATTCCGATTCGGGCGATCACGCTCTATTTCACGTCGGCGGCGATGCGCATGTGCACGATCCGGTCGGGACCGCTCACCATGCCGTTGCCGCCCGACCCGCGCTTGATCTTGTCCACGAACTCCATGCCCGACACCACCTGGCCCCAGATCGTGTACTGCCCGTCCAGGTTCGGCGCCGGCGCGAACATGATGAAGAACTGACTGTCCGCGCTGTCCGGGCTGCTGGACCGCGCCGCCCCCACCGTGCCGCGCAGGAAGCGCCGCGCGGTGGTGAACTCCGCCGGCAGGTTGCCGAGCCCGCTGCCGCCGGTGCCGGTGCCCGTCGGGTCGCCGCCCTGCGCCATGAAACCCTCGATGACCCGATGGAACGGGGTGCCGTCATAGAAGCCCTTGCGGCACAGCGCCTTCACCCGCTCCACATGCTTCGGCGCCAGTTGGGGTAGTAACTGGATCACCACGCGACCGTCTTTCAGATCGAGATAGACCGTGTTTTCCAAATCGGTCGTCTGGGCTTCGCTCATGCTGCTTATCACCACGCCTGGGGTTACAAGAAAGGCCGCCATAAAAACACGTCTCAACATCGTCCTGCTCCGTATCATCGGGGTCACTTCGTCCGTCCCAGCCGTTCCAGCGTCCGCTGCAAGGTCAGCGCCGGCACGAACGAGGAAATGTCGCCACCGAGCAGCGCAACCTCCTTGACGAAGCGCGACTGGATGAACTGATGGCGTTCGCTCGCCATCAGGAACACGGTGTCGATGGTCGGATCCAGACGATAGTTGATCCCCGCCATGGCAAACTCGTAGTCGAAATCCGTCACCGCGCGCAGCCCCCGCACGATCATGGTCGCGCCGATCTTCCGGGCGAACAGCATCAGCAGCCCGTCGAAGGACTGGACGTCGATCGGCGTGCCGGTACGGGTGGCGACCGCCGCCATTTCGGCGCGCACCAACTCCACGCGTTCCTCCAGTGGGAACAGCGGACCCTTGCCGACGTTCGTCGCTACCCCCACCACCAGCCGGTCGAACAGCTTCGCCGCCCGGCCGACCACGTCCAGATGCCCGTTGGTGATCGGGTCGAACGTGCCGGGATACAGTCCAATCCGGGGGCCGACGCGTGGCATCCTAGGCATCTTCCGGTTGTCCTTCCTCCTCCGCCGGGCCGTCCTCGCCACCGGTTCCGTCGGCCGCATCCTCCACCACCGGGAACACGCTGGTCACGCATTCACCGCTATCCAGGCGGAACAGTGTCACACCCATGGCGGAACGGCCGGTCAGCCGCACCTGATCGGCGGGCAGGCGGATCAGCCGGCCGACATCGGTCACCAGCATCACGTCGTCACCCGGCCGCACCGGCAACATGCCGGCCATGGCCATGCCGGTGCGCTCGGTCAGGGTGATGTTGGTGATGCCCTGCCCGCCCCGGCCGCTGACGCGGTACTCGTAGGCCGAAGACCGCTTGCCGAAGCCCTGATCGGTCACCGTCAGCAGGAATTCCTCGCGCTCGGCCAGATCGTCGAAGCGCTCGGGCGGCATCGGAACCTCCTGCGCCTCTTCCTCATCCTCGCCCGGCGCGTCCGCCTCCTCGTCGGCGGCACGCCGCCGGGCGGCGGCCAGCTTAAGGTAGGTGGCACGCTCGTCGGGAGTGGCCTCGACATGGCGCAGCACCGCGAGACTGACGACCTCGTCGAGTGCCTTTCCCTCCTGCAACTTCACCCCGCGCACGCCGGAACTGTCGCGACCCGCGAACACGCGCAGGTTATCCTCGGTGATCTGGAAGCGGATGCAGCGGCCCAGCCGGGTTGCCAGCAGCATGTCGTCGCCGCCCTCGCGGCAGGTCGCCACCCCGATCAGCCGGTCGTCCTCGTCGAGCTTCATGGCGATCAGCCCGCTCGCCCGCATGTTGCGGAAATCCGACAGCCGGTTGCGCCGCACGTTGCCCTTGGCG
>Ga0181517_10002777_pt1 | contig 17366 bp, 16 predicted proteins | sample PEATcosm2014_Bin_31_FD_119748 | JGI IMG/M metagenome (GOLD analysis project Ga0181517, IMG submission 119748) | Peatland microbial communities from MTU Mesocosm Facility, Houghton, MI, USA - PEATcosm2014_Bin01_30_metaG | ecosystem: Environmental > Terrestrial > Soil > Wetlands > Peat | place... | reverse complement strand
GAAGTAGATGTGACTCTCCATCGCGTTGTCGAGGTTGGGCTGCTCGAACACGAACGGCATGCCGAGCAGGCCCTCCCAGAAGTCGATCGAGGTCTGACGATCGGCGCCGACCAACGTGATGTGGTGGAGGCCCTGGGTCTGCAGCTTCTGCACTGGCGTTCCTCCTATGGATGGTCGACGAGCTTGGATTTATACTCGCTGCGCGGCAATCCGCCGGCGGCGACGAGTTCGATTTCCGCAGTCACCAGCAGCGCCTCGCGCACGCGGGCGCGGATACGCTCGGCGAGCTCTCTCTGCGACGGGTCGGCGGCCTCGACCTTGACCGGCAGCGGCGGATCCTGGCGAACGCCGGCGCTCCTCGGCTTGATCAACACCACGCCGGTCGTCGCCGGCGCGAATTCGTTGACGATCTCGCGCAGCGCGGTCGGGAACAGATTGACGCCGCGCACGATCAGCATGTCGTCGGTGCGACCGATGCAGCGCACCCGCGGCGCGGCGCGGCCGCACGCGCAGCGGTCGAAGCCGAGCCGGACGTGGTCGCGGGTGCGGAAGCGCAGCAGCGGCGCCCCGCGGTTGACGAGATGGGTGAGGACGAGTTCGCCTTCAGCGCCGTCGGCGAAGGGGACCGGCGCGCCGCTCGTCGGATCGATCAGCTCGAAATGGACGAAGCCGCGGCCGGAGAAATGCATGCCGGCCTTGGCCTCGCACTCGCCCCACAGCGAGGGCGAAATGTCGCCGATGCCCATCGCCTCGGTGACGGACGCGCCCCACGCCGCCTCGAGCCTGGCGCGCATCGCCGGTTCGCCGCCGCCGGGCTCGCCGGCGACCATCAACCGCTCGACGCTGCTGCTGGCGAGATCGACGCCGTGCGCCTGAGCCCATTCGGCCAGATGCAGCGCGTAGGAGGGCGTCAGCGCGACCACGTTCGGCTTCAGCTTCGCGACCGCCATGATCAGCCGGTCGGCGCCGCCGGCGCCTAGCGGGATGTGACAGAGGCCGAGCCGCGCGAAGGCGTCGAGCGCCGCGCCGGCGACGAACGGACCCGCGTTGTAGGTCGAGACGATGCGGTCGCCGCGCTTGACGCCGGAGGCGCCGTAACTGCGCGCCGACGTGCGCACCCACACGTCGACGTCGCCGGCGGTGAGGGGAATGTAGCTCGGCGTTCCGGTCGTGCCGCTGGTCGAATAGATGCGCACGATCTCGTCGCGCGTCGCCGCGCAATGGGAGCCGATCGGCTCGTCGGCGCTGCGCGAGGCGCGCAGTTCGTCCTTCTCGGTGAACGGTAGCCGGGCGATGCCGGCGAGGCCGCCGACCGCGTCCGCCGACCGGAATCCAGCGCCGCCGAGCTTGTCGCGATAGAAGCGCGAGCGTTCAAACAGGTAGGCGATCTGGCGCCGGTAGGGCGCGTCGTCGGCTGCCGTCTGGCTTTCCCAGGGCGCGGCCTCGACGTTGGGCTCGGTCAGGCTCATGCGTTCGCCGCTCCGGCTTCGGGCCCGACATAGCGAATCGCCTCCTCGGCTTGCGAGGCCATGGCGAAGCCGATCGGCGTCTCCGCCTCTTCGGCGAGATGGGCGATCAGGCCGGCGGCGCGGGCGAGGATCGGCGCGCCGCGGATGATCGCGGCGGGAACGCCAGCGTCGCGCAGAGTCGCGGCGATCGCCATCGAGACGTTCATCGGCAACGGCTTCTCCCAAACGCGCGCCGCGGCGGCGGCGAGCCGCGTCGCCGCATCGACGCCGCGGCCGGCGATCCCGCGCGCGCGCGCCAGGGCGATCATCCGTTCGGCGCGCGGGTCGATCGGCTTGTGCAGCGGATGGCCGAAGCCGGCGAGCGGCTTCTTCGCCGCGCGGTGTTCATGCGCCGTCGCCTCCGCCGCCTCGTCGGGCGTCGCGCCGGCGTCGATCCGCTTCAGCACGTGCTCGAGCAGGGCGCCGGCCTCGCGCGCCGCGCCGAGGATGACCGCGCCGCAGCCGAGCACGCCGGCGGCGACCGCGCCCTGCAGCGCGGCTGGGTCCGCGGCGTAGGTCATGCGCGCCGCCTGAACGCTCGGCGTCAGGCCGTGTTCGGCGAGCGCCACCAGGGCGAGGTCGAGGAAGAAGCTCTGGTCGGCCGTCGGCATGCGCCCGGCCGCCAGCAGGAAGAAGAAGTCGGTGAAGTTCGTCGCGCCCATCAGCTCGGCGCAGAGGTCGCGGCCGCGCACCGTGATGCGGTCCGCCGCGGCCGTCGAAATCGACGTCGTCGCGGCGCCGCGCTTGCCGATCAGCATGGACGTCCTCTCCCGCCTCACGCAGCGTTTTGCTCGCCGCATTCGCGGCAACCGGCGCGAGTGAGCCCGCCTGGTTCCGCTCTTTGGATTGTAGGACAATAACAGGACGGCGGCGCGCGTCAAGCCGGCTCGCGCGTCGCGCTCTTTTCGGCGTCGCCGTTTGGCGGCATGGTGACGGCGTCACGCGGCTTCAAGCGCATGGGAAGGCCATGGACCAATCGTCGCCGAGACGGCCGGCGCGGCGCGGCGACCGGCGAAACGCGCCGGCGCATGGCGCGACGGTCGCCCATATCGTCGACGGCCTGCGCTGCGACATCCTCGCCCATCGGCTGCAGGCGGGCGAACGGCTGATCGAGAGCGCGCTGACCCGGCGCTTTTCGGTGAGCCGCGGGCCGGTGCGCGAAGCGTTGCGCCGGCTCGCCGCGGAAGGGCTGATCGAGCACGCGCCGAACCGCGGCGCGATTGTTCGGCGGCTGTCGCCGCGCGACATCGGCGAACTGTTCCAGATCCGGGTCGAGATGGAGGCGCTCGCCGCCCGTCTCGCCGCGCAGTCGCCGGACAAAGCGGCCCGCGCGCGCTTCGTCGAGGAGATCGCCATGATCTTCGCCGACGCGCCGCGGCGCATGGAGACCTATCTTGACGAGAACGCCGCCTTCCACGCCGCCGTGCTGAGCCTCGCCGGCAACAGGCAGTTGCAGGAGCTGTCGGCGCGCCTGCGTCTGACGTTGATCATGGCCCAGGTCGGCGACGCGCTGACCGTCGAAGTGATGCGCGCTTCGGTCGGCGAACATCGCGCCATCGCCAAGGCGATCGTCGACGGCGACGCCGCCGCGGCGGCGGCAGCCGCGCGGGCCCACCTCGAACGCGCCGCCGCGCTGGCGGTGGCGCGGTGCGAGGCGGACGTCGCGTCGGCGACGGCGCGGGGAAGGGCGCGGTGAGGCGGTGGGCGCAGCCTTACGGCCGCGCGCCTCCGCCGTGTCCTCCGGCGGCGACAAAGAAATCGACCGCCTGCTGAACGTGGGGGCCGATTTCGGCCCGCAGCGTCGCGAGGTCTTCGCCGAATAGCGCGCGCATCATGATCGGCTGAACAACCAGCTCGGCGAACCGGCGCGCCAACTCCAGCAAGCGCTCCGGCGCAAGCGCAGGAATGCGCGCCTTGTCGCCCGATTCAGCGAGTTCGCTCAGTAGCTGCGCGATTTCCTTGGCCCCGCGTTCACGGACCAGCCGATGAACGCTGCTGGCCAGGTTCGGAAACCGCCGCGCTTCGGCGATCGCCGCGCGCACCAGATCGATCGTCTCCTCGACGAGCGCCGTCTTCAGGATCAGCGTCGCGAAGATGGTTAGGCGCTCTTCGGTCGTTGACCCGGCTTCAGCCGAGAGCCTGCCGGCGGCCACGATCTCGGTGCGCCGCCGCACCATCCGCTCGACCACCGCAATGAAAATCGCCTCCTTGTGGGGAAATCGCGCGTAAATCGTCGGCTTGCCGGCGCGCGCGACCTCGGCGATCTCGTCGACGCTGGCGCCGTCGAAGCCGCGCTCGAGAAACACCTTTTGCGCCGCGTCGAGGATTCGCTCCTCGACTTCCCCAGCCTGGTCGCGCGGAGGACGGCCCGAACGCCCGGCGCCACGCTCGGCCGCTCGGCTCTTGATCGCCGTCGTCACCTTAACCCCCTCTTCACCTTGCCGTGAGCGCGCGCCGTCGACGCTCCGTCGACCCTTGACATAGCGCTCTCCGTCCCCAATGTAAATCGAAACGGAACAGTTTCGTTTCGTGCAATCGGTGTCTCGCGGACCGCGTCCGCCGCGGGCAATGGAGGCGAGAATGTCGGAATTCGCCGAAGATGAATATCTCGAAGTGAATTGGCCGGCGACGGCGCTGCCGGAAGACGGGCCCAGCGCCGTCGAGCGACTGGAGACGGCGACGCGGAGTCGCGCGCCCGCGTCCGATCCGACGCCACGCCCGTGGCCGCCGAAGGCGCCCCGAGAGGCGGAAGTCGAGCCGGAGTCGCAGCCCGAACCGACCGGCGAGGCGCCCAAGGCCCGGCCCGGCCGACGGACGGCCGTTTGGGTCGCCGGCCTTGCCGCCGCCGTCGTGGTCGCGGCGGCCGGCTACGTCTACTGGGACTACGCCGCGCATTTCGAAGCGACGGACGACGCCTTCATCGCCGCGCGCCAGTTCGCCGTCGCCGCCAAGGCGTCGGGCTTCGTCGCCGAAGTTCCGGTCGCCGACAACCAGCACGTCGCGGCGGGCGACGTGATCGCCCGCATCGACGATCGCGATTACCGCGTCGCGCTGGCCACGGCCGAGGCTCAGGCGGCGGCGGCGCAGGCCAATCTCGACAGCGCCGACGCTCAGCTCCAGGTCCAGCAGGCTCAGATCGAGCAGAGCCAAGCGCAGGTCGAGTCGACCGAGGCCGCGCTCGCTTTCGCCGAGCAGCAGGCGTCGCGCTACGACGACCTCGCCCAGCGCGGGGCGGGAACCGTCCAGAACGCGCAGCAATATTCCTCCGCGCTGCGCCAGCAGCAGGCTGCGGTGAAGACGGCGAAGGCCGCGCTGACGACCGCGCAGCGGCAGGTTGCAGCCTTGAACGCCCAGCGCGCCAACGCCGAGGCGACGCTCACGCAGGCGAACGCGCAGGTCGAGCAAGCAAAACTCAATCTCTCCTATACGGTCGTGACGGCGGCCCAGCCCGGCCGCGTCGTCAACCTCTCGGCGGCGGTCGGTCAATTCGCCGCGGCGGGGACCAGCCTAAGCATGTTCGTCCCTGACGAAGTCTGGGTGGTCGGCAACTTCAAGGAGACTCAGCTGGACGCAATGCGGCCCGGGCAGAACGTGACGGTCGTCGTCGACGCTTATCCCGAGCGCGCCCTTCGCGGCCGCGTCGCCAGCGTGCAGCCGGGGTCGGGGACCGCCTTCTCGCTGCTGCCGGCCGAGAACGCCACCGGCAACTACGTCAAGGTCGTGCAGCGCGTGCCGGTGAAGATCGTGCTCGACGATCCGCCGACGGACGTCGCGCTCGGGCCCGGCATGTCGGTCGCGCCGACCGTGCGCGTCGATCCGACGCCCTCTCTCTATGAGCGGCTGAGGAGCTGGCTGTGAGCGCCGCGACGATTCGCGCCGGCGCGCCCGCCGCGGCGGCGAGCGTCGGCGCCAATCCCTGGCTGATCGCGCTGGTCGTCGCGCTCGCCTCCTTCATGGAGGTGCTCGACACCACCATCGCCAACGTCGCGCTGAACTACATCGCCGGTGGAATGGGCGTCAGCGCCGACGAGGCGTCGTGGGTGGTCACTTCCTACCTCGTCTCCAACGCGATCATCCTCACCGCCAGCAGTTTTCTCGCCGGCCTGATCGGCCGCAAGCGGTTCTTCCTGATCTGCCTAGCGCTATTCAGCGTGAGCTCGATTCTGTGCGGCATGGCGTGGAGCTTTCAGTCCCTGTTGCTGTTCCGCGTCCTCCAGGGGTTGGGCGGCGGCGGCATGGTGCCGCTGGCGCAATCAATCCTTGCTGACTCCTTCCCGCCGTCGAAGCGCGGCCAGGCGTTCGCCCTGTTTGGCGTGGCGGTGGTGGTGGCGCCGGTCGTCGGACCGACGCTCGGCGGCTGGCTGTCCGACAATCTTTCCTGGCGTTGGTGCTTCCTCATCAATGCGCCGGTCGGGGTTCTCGCGATGGCGCTGATCGGGCGGCTGTTCCGCGAATCGGCCGCCTACGTCGAAGCGCGCCGTCGCCGCCTGATGGAGGCGGGCGGATTCGATTTCGTCGGCTTCGCGCTGGTCGCGACCTTTCTCGGCTCGCTGGAGGTGATGCTCGACCGCGGCCTCGACGACGACTGGTTCGGCTCGTCCTTCATCGTCGCGGTCGCGGCGATCTGCGCGTTCTCCTTCGTTGCGATGATCCCGTGGGAGCTCAGCCGGCGCAATCCGACGATCGACATCCGCATGGTCGGCGGGCGCCAGTTCGCCGCCTGCTTCGTCGTGATGCTCGCGACGGGCGCGATCCTGATGGCGACGACGCAATACATGCCGCAGCTGGTGCAGAACGAGTTCGGCTACACGGCCACCTGGGCGGGTTTGGCGCTGACGCCCGGCGGCCTCGTCACCTTGGGCATGATGTTCGTCGTCGGCGCGCTGTCGAACAAGGTGCAGCCGAAATATCTCATCGTCGCGGGGACGCTCGCCGTCGCGCTGTCGATGTATCAATTGACCGCCGTCAACGGTGGTCTCGATTTCTGGTTCTTCGCCCGTTCGCGCATGCTGCTCGGCGTCGGCCTGCCGCTGATCTTCCTGCCGAGCATGACGGCGTCGTACGACGGCGTTCCGTCCGACAAGACCGACCAGGCGTCGGCCATGCTCAACGCGGCGCGCAACACCGGCGGCTCGCTCGGCGCCGCCCTGATCTCCAACGTGCTCTCCGACCGCGGTCAGTTCCATCAGAGCCGGCTGGTCGAGCATGCGATTCCGTCCAGCGTCTCGTATCAGCAGACGCTGCAGCAGGCGACGAACTACTTCACCGCCCACGGCTCGTCGCTCGCGCAAGCGCGACAGCAGGCGATCGCCTGGATCGGCCAGCAACTGCAAACGCAGACGTCGTTGCTCTCTTACGTCGACGCCTTTTGGGTGCTGACGCTGCTCGCGCTGGCCGCGGTTCCGCTGGCGCTGACCCTGCGCAAGATCAAGCTCGGCGGCGCCTCGGCGAGCATGCACTGAGAGTCGACGGCGCCCAGCTCCGCGCGCGCCGTCGCCCTCACGCCGCGCGCAGCAACAGCGCCGCCAACCGCTCCGGCGCGTCGAACATGGCGTAGTGGCCGCAGTCGGCGAGTTCGGCGGTCGACCACGACGTGTCGCCCTTGCAGGCGGCGTAGGCCCGGTCGAACGCCGGATTGGCGAAGTCCGGCAGACGGACGTAAGTCTTCTTCGCGATCCTTTCCAGGCCGCCGCCGTAACGGAGCGTCTGGATGTAGGTCGCAATCGGCTGCGGCGTCAGCTTCGCCCTGAGAAAGGCTTCGTCGCGCGGGTTGACGCTGGCCGCCGACAGCCGCGGCGCCAGCGGCATGCCGAGCGCGCCATTCGCCGCCGCGTCGTCGTACGTCTGGCGCGCCGAAGGCGCGACAAGGTCGATCAGCGCGCGGCCGTCCTCGGGCGTGAACGCGTCGAGCCAGACGACCGACGCGACCTTGTCGCCGATCCGATCGAGCGCCGCCCCGCACGGCCAGCCGGCGTAGGAATGGGCGACGAGGCAGATCCCTTCGAGGCTTTCCCAGCGCACGACATTGACGATGTCGGTGATGTGCGTGGCGAGGCCGACGTCTTTGGTCAGCAAGTGCGAGCGCTCGCCGAGGCCGGTCAGCGTCGGCGCGAAGACCTTGCAGCCCTGCTTCTCGAGCCGGTCGGCGACGCGCCGCCATTGCCAGCCGCCGCCCGCGGCGCCGGCGACGAGCACGAAGGTCTTCGGCGCCATGTGCGCGCGGGCGGGGCGCGCGCCGCCCGCGACCGCCGCCATCGCGCCGGCGACCGCGGCGCGACGAGTCAAGTGCGGGCCAATCATCGCAGACCTCCGAGCGTCAACCGATCCACATCGCCGCTCGGCGCGCCAGCCGCGGCGCGAGCTTGCGCATGTCGGCGGCGGATATGGCGACGCAGCCGGCGGTCGGCGTCAGGCCGGGGCGCGCGAGATGGAAGAAGATCGCGCTGCCGCGCCCTTTGCAGCGGCGGGTGAAATTGTAGTCGAGGACGAAGACAAGGTCGTAGAGCGCGTCGTCGCGCCGCATGCGATCCGTGCAGTCCGAAGCGGGCAGGCGGATGGGGCGATTGTAGCGCCCGCTCGCCGGGTCCTCGCACCAGCCCTGGTCGCGCCGCAACGGCTTGAGCGGCGCGCCGCCCGCCGGCGGACGTCGGCGGTCGGAACGGTAATAGCCCCACAGCAGGCGGAAGCGCCCGGCCGGCGTCGCGCCGTCGCCCTCGCGCTTGTCGTGCGCGATTCCCGCCGGCCCGAGCGCACAAGGCATGTGCAGCGGCCCAGCGACCAGCCACCCGCGCGCACGATTCCCCGCGCGCGGCAGCACCCGCAGAGTCTTCAGCCGAAGCGAGTCGCGACCCATGGCGGCCAGAGTGAAGCGCGCGCAGCGAAGGCGCAAGCGGCGGACCCCTCTCCCAAAGGGAGAGGGCGAGGGCAAGTGCGCGCCTTCCCTCATCCGGCCGCGCTTCGCGCCCCCACCTTCTCCCGCCCGCAGGAGACGGGCGCCGCGGCCCTGCGGCTGGCCGGGCGCGCTCCGCTTTGCTATGAGCCGGCATGAATTCCCCGCCTCCGGCTGCGCCCGGCCTCGGCGTCGCGCTCTATTCGCTCGGCGTCTTCCTCTTCGCGCTCAACGACGCGCTCGGCAAATGGCTGGTGACCGATTACGGCGTCGGCCAATTGATGATGCTGCGCTCGATCGGCGCCGGCGTCGTGCTGGCGCCGATGATCGCCTCGCTGCGCGTCGACCTGTTCGACTTCGCCCAGGCGCCGCTGCAGGCCCTCCGCATTCTGTGCATGGCGGCCGACACCTACGCGTTCTATTGGGCGACGCGCTTCCTGCCGCTCGCCGACGTGATGACGTTCTACATGGCGGCGCCCCTGATCGTGGTGGCGCTGTCGGCGCCGCTGCTCGGCGAGCGGGTCGAGCGCTTTCGCTGGATCGCCGTCCTCGTCGGTTTCGTCGGCGTGCTGGTGGCGCTGCGGCCGTCGCCGGCGACGTTCTCCTGGGCGTCGCTGCTGGCGCTGTTCGGCTCGACGATGTTCGCGCTCGGCCAGACCGTCACCCGCCGGTTGCGGCGCACCCACTGGCTGCCGCTGGTGGTGTGGCAGTTCGCCGGCGCGGGCGTGATCGGCGCGGCGACGACGCCGTTCGCCTGGACGACGCCGACCCGCTTCGACCTCGCGCTGATGTTCCTGGTCGGCGTGGTGTCGATGGCCTGCTTCGTCTTCATCACCCGCGCGCTGGCGATGTCGCGCGCCGCGGCCCTCGCGCCGCTGCTCTATGTCGAAATCGTCTGGGCGGCGATCCTCGGCTGGCTGGTCTGGCGTGACGCGCCGACCTGGCCAATGCTGCTCGGCAATGCGATCATCATCGCCAGCGGGCTCTATGTCGCGGCCCGCGACATGCGGATGCGCGCCGCCGCCGAGCCGATCGCGCTGACCCCGCGGGAGTGAAGGAGCCGCGATGGCGCCCGGACCCGGCTTCGATCTCGCCGTCGTACCGCTGTTCGCGGTTCCCGGTCCGACCAACGCGCTGATCGCAGTCGCCGGCGCGCGGCGCGGCGCGCGCGCGCTGCCGGCGTTGGTCGGCGCGGCGCTGGTCGGCTTCGTCGCGGCGGTCGCGGGCTTGATCGGGTTCGCCGGCCCCTATGTCGCGGCGACGCCGGCGCTGGGCCGGCGCTACGCGCCGCATGCGCTCTGCTGCTGGCGCGCTCGGCGTGGCTTCTGTGGCGATCGGCCGGCGCAGGCGGCCCGTCGCGCGGTTCGACCGGCGTCGCCGCCGTGTTGGCGACGACGCTGGTCAATCCCAAGGCGTTGATCTTCGCCTTCGCGATGTTCCCTCCGCTCGCCGACGCAGCCGAGGCGACCGCCGTCTTCGTCCGCTTCAGCGTCGTCGCCGTTGTCGTGATGAGCCTGTGGGGGGTCGCCGGCGCGGCGCTCGGGCGCGGCGCGACGTCGCGGATCGGCGCGGCGACGGTCGATCGCGCCGGCGCGGTGGTTCTCGCCGCCTTTTCCGTCGTCGTCGTGGCGATGGGCGTGGCGGGCTAGGCGGCGGTTCAGTCGAACAGCCGCCGCGCCAGGCCGATGATGACTTGCGTCGGCTTGACCTCGGCGACGCCGGGATCGTAGCGCCCCGAATAGACGGAGCGAATCATCACCGCCCGCGCTTCGAACGTGTCCTCGACGGCGACGGCGAAGTCGGTCGCGCCGGCGCGCACGACCAAGGCGCGCAGCCGCCTGCCGTCGAGCAAGAGCGTCAGCGGGGTTCCCGCCGGCCCCGGCGCGACGCCGCCCAGCCGGACGCCGCCGGTCGAGATGTCTTCGATCAGGTGGAACTGGACGCGGTCGCCGACGATCAGCCGCGCGACCGAACCGCGCCCGTCGAAGCGCTCAGAACGGCGGAAGCGCGGCTGCTCGACGCAGACGAGGCAGGCGAGCGTCAGCACGACGATGTTGTACCAGCTCCAGAACAGCGGCAGCGACGCCGTGCTGTGCAGATCGGAGACGGGGTCGATGACGAAGGCGCGGACGATGGCGGCGATGGTCAGCAGCAGCAACGCCATGAACAGCGCCAGCAGCCGCGTCTGGACGAAGCGTTTGCTGCGGTCGCCGCCCTTGGCGGTGACGACGAATTTCTGCCCCTTCGGCCTGGTCAGCCCCTGCCAGACCGCCTTGAGGATGCTGGTCGCGGCGAGCAGGTGGCTGAGGTCGCCCATGATCGGCAGCGCGCGCGCGCCCGACAGCCACGCCACCACCTGGGTCTGGGCGATGAAGAAGGGCAGGAAGTGATAGAGCGTGTCGGAGACGTCGGCCTGGACCGCCACAATCCCGAACAGGAAATAGCTGAGCGGCAGCGCGAGACCGAGCAGGCGATAAAGATGGGTCGCCGACCAGTGCAGGAAGGTCTCGCTGAGGATCAGCCGGTCGACGAGGTTGAGGCCGTTGCCGGGCCGCAGCGGCCCGCTGCGGCCGACGCAGATCTGCATGAAGCCGAGACACCAGCGGCTGCGCTGGCCGATGTATTCGCGCAAGCCTTCCGGCGCGAGGCCGAGCGAAAGCCGCTCGTTGAGGTAGACGGTGCGGAAGTCGATCTGCCTGAGCCGCAACGTCAGCAGATAGTCCTCGGTCACCGAGTCGGTCGGAAAGCCGCCGATCGCCATCAGCGGCGCGAAGCGGATGATCGACGACGTGCCGCAGCAGAACGCGGCGTTCCACGCGTCCTTCGACGCCATGACGACGTCGAAGAAATAGCGTTGCTCGTCGGGCCACACCCGCGCCACCGACAGGTTGCGCTGCATCGGGTCGGGATTGGCGAAGTGCTGCGGCGTCTGCACCACGCCGACGTCGTCGGCGTGGAACAGCGTCATCGCGCGCGTGAGAAAATTCGGCGCCGGGACGAAGTCGGCGTCGAGGATCGAGACGAAGTCGGGCGGCGTCGCCAGCCGGGCGATGTGCTTCAGCGCATTGTTGATGTTGCCGGCCTTGGCGTCGGCGCCGTCGGCGCGCGTGAGATAGCCGCAGTCGAGCCGCTCGCACAGCGCCTTGAGCCACGGCCGCCGCCCGTCGTCGAGCGCCCACAGCCGATAGTTGGGGTAATCCATCGCCAGCGCGCCGACGATCGTCTGCTCGAGGATCGCCTCTTCCTCGTTGTAGGTGCAGATCAACACGTCGATCAGCGGCGGCGTCGGCAGCGAGGTCAGCCAGCCCATGTTGGCTTCGACCTCGGACTTGCGGTCGCGCACGCGGGTGAGAAAGAAGAACGAGATCGTCGCGCCGACCACCGTCGCCGTCTCGACCGTGATGAACAGCAGCGCCGTCAGCGTGTCGAGCGTGAAGCCGAACGGGGGCAGGGTGCTGAACCAGCGCCACAGGGTGTAGCGCCACATCAGCGCAAGGACGATCGCGATGACGACGGTGCGCGCCGCGACGCTGTCGCGCTTGAGCCACGGCAGGATCGCCAGCCCCGCGCCGCCGGCGAGCGCCGCCGGCCAGCAGCACGCGACCGCGCTGGCGAACAACGGGCTCACCACAACGCCGGCCGCAGGGCGTCGATGAGATCGGCGTGAGCGCCGTCGAACACCACCCGACCGGTGCGGCCGACGTCGCAGGTTTCCCCGCTGGCGAGCCCGGGAACCGATACGGTGACGTGATAGGCGCCGCGCGCCAGCGCCGCCGGCAGGATGGCGAAATTGGCCGGCGTGGTCGAAGAGCCGGTGAGGCCGATCACGGTTCCCGCGAGGTCGTCGCCGCCGTCGCGCGGCTGGAACCGCGCCGGCGAGCCGACGCGCAGGCGGTTGTAGACGCTCTCGCCGACCGTCGCGGTGACCAGCGCGCCGCCGCAGTCGAGCACGCGCACGAGTTCCTGGCCGCGCCGGACCTGCTCGCCGGGCGCGGTCAACACTTCCCAGACGCTGCCCCTGGCCGGCGCGACGACGGCGGCCGACGAGAGTTGGGCGTAGCGCGCCTGTTCGTCGGCGACGTCCTGCGCCAGGCGGGCGATGCGGCGGTCGCTTTCGTCCAGCGCCTGCTCGAAGTCGACGATCTGCTGACCGAGGTCGTCGGCGCGCTGCGCCGAGGTCGGGCGATCGTTGTAGCTGTCGCCGACGAACACGCCGCGGCGGGCGGATTCGAGCTCGACGTCGTTGGCCGCGATCTGGCGCTCGGCGGCGATCTCGCTCTGCGCCGCGACGTCGGCGTCGCGCTTGGCGAGGCTCGCCTGGACCGCCGTCCCGGCGCCCTGGGCGGTCAGCCGGTTGGCGCGCTCGAGCGTCGCGGCCGCGTCCAGCGCGCGGGCGTGAGCGGCGGCGGCGTCGGCGGTCAGCGCGTCGCGGCGCGCTTCGAGCTGGCGAATGCGCGCGGCGCGGAAGGCGCGGGTCTGTTCGATCAGATCGGCGAGCAGGGCGCGCGCGCTCTCCAGCCGCGCCGCCAGTCGCGGCCGCTCGTCGCGGGCCTGCGCGAGCTGGCGCGAAAGGTCGTCGACGCGGCCGCGATCGGCGCGCGGGTCGACGATGCGAAACAGCAGGTCGCCGGGGGCCAGCGCGGCGCCGGACTCGCGCGCGGCCGGGCCGGGCTGCACTTCGCCCTCGATCGGCGCGCGCAGGGTGATGACGCGCGCGTTGACGATCGCCTCGACGCTCGAGGTCTGCGCGATGCGCTGCAGCGGCGCGTAGCCGACCGCGGCGACGAGCGCGAGCCCGAGCAGCGTTTTCACCACCCGCCTCGGCGTCGACGACTTCGGCTTGGTCTTCGCCGGCGCGTCGGGGGCGGCCGATTTGAAGATCGGCGACGGCTCGGCGCTGGGCGCGTCGGGCGCGTTGCGCCGCCGCCAGTCGTCGGTCGCCGCGGGATTCGCGGTCGTGGCGGCGGCCAGCAGGCTGCGCAGATGGGCGAGCCGCCGCCCCGCGTCCATCTGGGCGAAGGTCGACGGATCGACCGGCGCGTCCTCGCCGCCCTGATTGTCGGCGGTCGCCGCCGGCTGGGTCGACTCGCGCTGGGGAGAGGGCGCGGCGGTCATCGCCGCGACCCTGGGGCCGCGCCGGCGCCGCCCCGGTCATGGCGGGGCGCGGCAGCGGAGATGAGTTTTGTCGTCATGACAAATCTTTACGCCTATAAACGAACGCTTTACTGGCTACGAGGCGAATAGAGTTGCCGACAATTCGTTTATAGAGAATAAATTGTAGAACGACTGTCGCGCTGCGCGAGCGACGGCGCGTCTCGCGCGCGGGGCGCGACAGTCTTTGCCGGGAAAGGCGCTCAGGCGCGAGCGGCGCGGCTCGCTTCGTCGGCGCCGTAGGCGGCCAGAAAGGTCGTCACGGCGTTCCTCACCTGCCTCTCGACGGCGTCGAGGTCGTCGGCGCCGCCGACGCCGAACAGTCGCTTCCGGTGCAGCTCGCCGGAGCACAAATCCAGGAATTGCGTCACCGCGACCGACGCGTCCGCCCGCCGCAGTTCGCCCCGCTCCATCGCGGCGGCGAAAAACCCGGCCAGATGATCGAGGCCGTGCTGGACGCCGAACCGGTAGGCGGCTTGGCCGACTTCCGGAAAGCGCGCCGATTCCGCGACGACCACCCGGTAGAAAGCGACCGAATCCGCGGCCAAGAGCGTGTCGATGAAGCGTCGGGCGAATCGCTCGAGGACCGTACGAAAGGCTCCTTGCGTTTCGTCCATGTCGAACAGGGGGACGAACATCCGCCGGACCTCGTCTTCGATCACTGCGACGAACAGGTCCTTTTTGGAAGGAAAGTAGCTGTAGAGCGTCGCCTTCGATCCGCCGATCTTGGCCGCGATTTCCGCCATCGATGCGGCGGCGTAGCCCTCGCGTAGAAAGGCCGCGCGCGCGATCGCCAGCATGGCGGCGCGCCGATCGTCGCTGCTCGGTCTGGCGGTCGCCCGAGCTCCTCTCATTCGCCTCTCAAATCCTTCTTGCGACGGTACGGTGCGTTACCGCTTGACATCGTCCGAGGCTAGCGACAAATTGTCGTCATCGCAACAGTACTAAACTGTACGGTCTGGAGGATCGCAGGTATGCTCCAGATCGCTTTCGCCGCCCTCTTGGCCGTTTTCGCCGCGCTCTTGGGCGTCGTCCTCGGTCGTTTTTTCAAAGTTGCGATTCTCGCCCCTGGCGTCGCCGCGACGACGATCTTGGCCCTCGCCGTCGAGTGGCGGAAGGGCGTGAGTTTGCTGACATTGCTCGCCGTCGTCGCGCTCAGTGCGATCAGCCTCCAACTCGGCTATTTCATCGGATCGGCGACCGCGCATCCGATTTCGAGGCCGCACGGCCGCCGTTCTCGCTCGCCCGGCGCGGGAAAGATCTCGGACGATTTCTGAATCGGCCCGACGACGCCGCCTTTTCGCGTCAGGCGTCCGCCCGCCCGCCGGGTTCCGCGCGCCGCCCCTTCGGCCGCAATTGCTCGACAGGCGTCGTCGCGAAGCGCCGCGACGCAGGTCCGAACCAAGATTCTGAGATCGAGCGCCGGCGACCAATTGTTGACGCGCCAGAGGTCTCGCTCGACGCGCCGCTCCATCTGGTCGAGGCGCCGCGTTTCGCCGGCAGTCCAGCGCCTTCGATCCGCCGATCTTGGCCGCGATTTCCGCCGTCGACGCGGCGGCGCATCCCTCGCGTAGAAAGGCCGCGCGATCGCCAGCATGGCGGCGCGCCGATCGTCGCTGCTCGGTCTGGCGGTCGCCCGAGTCCCTCTCGTTCGCCTCTCAAGTCCTTCTTCCGACCGTACGGTACGTTACCGCTTGACTTTGTCCAAGGCTAGCGACAAATTGCACTCAATGCAACAGTACCGTACGGTTCGGTACACTCATTGCAGAAGAGGATGGCGGCGACATGTCGAAGGGAAACGCCCGTGTCAACGCGCGAGTTCCCGCTCGCGCGACGGGCCGCCCGCTCCCTCGCGTCGTCGCCATCCTCGCCCTTTTCGCCCTCGCCGGCTGCGCCCCGGATCTCGGCGAAGCGCCGCGCATTCAGCCGCCGACGGCCTACGCCGACGCCAAGAGCTTCGCTGCGCCGAAGGTCGACTGGCCTGCGGACGCGTGGTGGAAAGTCTATAGCGATCCGCAGCTCGACCAACTGATCGACGAAGCGCTCGCCGACTCGCCCGATCTCGCGGCCGCGGCGGCGCGCGCCCGCGGAGCGGCGGCGATGGCCCAGGCCGTGGGCGCCAATCTGTGGCCGACGGTCACGGGCGCCGCCAGCGTGACCAAGACAGAGCAGAGCACCAACCAGGGCATGTCCGCCATTTCCGAAGCCGCCCTTCCACACGGCTGGCACACGTCCGGCCAGTTCGCCGCCAGTCTCGAGTACGAGCTCGACTTCTTCGGCAAAAATCGCGCGACGCTGGCGGCGGCGACCTCGGAGGCGGACGCCGCCGCGGCGGAACAAGCCGAAGCGCGCCTGCAGATTTCCGCGGCGGTGGCCGAGACCTACGCCAACTTGGTTCAGTTCTTCGCCGACCGGAGGGCGGCGCGCGACGCCGTGCGCGTCCGCCGCGAGAGCGCCGAGCTGGTCGAGAGCCGGTCGAAATCCAATCTCGAAAACGAGGGCGCGGTGAGCCTGGCCCGCGGGCAGCTGCACGCCGCCGAGCTCGAAGCGGACGCGCTCGATCGGCTGATCGCGCTGACCCGCGATCAGCTCGCCGCGCTGCTCGGCAAGGGGCCGGACCGCGGGCTCGCCATCGCCCCGCCTACAGTTGAAAAGACTCGCGACCTCGGACTGCCCGCCAGGCTCTCGGTCGATCTGATCGGGCGGCGGCCGGACATCGTCGCGGCGCGCCTGAGCGCCGCGGCGGCGGCCTCCCGCATCGACGTCGCCAAGACGAATTTCTATCCCAATGTCGAACTGACCGGCGCGTTCGGTTACCAGTCGTTCGACCTCAAGTACCTGATCCAGCATCAGTCGCAGATGGGTCAGTTCGGGCCGGCGGTCCATCTGCCGATCTTCGATTACGGCCGCAACGAGGGCGCCTACCGCGGCGCGCGCGCCGAGTACGACGCCGCCGTCGCCGTTTACGACCGGACGCTGGCCAACGCTCTGCGTGACGTCGCCGACGCCTACGCCACGCGGCGCGGCGTCGCCGTCGAGATCAGGGACGCGCGCGCCGCGCTGGCGGAAAGCGAAAACGGCTATCGCGTGATCAAGCAGCGCTACGACGCCGGTCTGTCGCGCTACACCGACGTGCTGACGGCGGAAAACGCGCTGCTCGCGCAGCGCCGCGCCGTCGCCGATCTGCAAGCGCAGGCGTTCGCCGCCGACGTCGACATGGCGCGCGCGCTCGGCGGCGGCTACGCCGTCCAGTCCTGAAGTTCCCTTCGCATCGGAGCCTTGCATGACCGCCGCCGAAACAACCATCGAATCGACCGGCGGCGAGTCCGCGGATCGCGCGAACCCCGCCCGGTCGAAAGAGACGGGCAAGAGCCGATTGCGCGGATGGCTGTTCACCGCGTTGTTTCTCGTCGTCGCCGCGGCCGCGGGCGCGGCGGCGACGCAGTGGTATTTGGTTTCGTCGAAATTCGTCAGCACCGACAACGCCTATGTCGGCGTCTCGTCGGCGCTGGTGACGCCGCTGACCAGCGGGGCCGTCTGGAGCGTCCCGGTTCATGACACGCAGGTGGTCAAGTCGGGCGACGTGCTGCTGACGATCGATTCGGAAGACGCCAGATTGGCGGTCGCCCAGGCCGACGCCGCCTACGGCCTCGCGCTGCGCAAAGTGCGGGGCTATTTCGCCAGCCTGGCGGCGCGCCAGGCCGACTACGATCGCGCCAAGCTCGACTACGAACGGCGCGCCAAGCTCGGCAATTCCGGCGCGGTTTCCGGCGACGAACTGTCGGCGGCGAAAAACAACTTCGAAGCGGCCGCGGCGG
>Ga0181517_10002775_pt1 | contig 17374 bp, 16 predicted proteins | sample PEATcosm2014_Bin_31_FD_119748 | JGI IMG/M metagenome (GOLD analysis project Ga0181517, IMG submission 119748) | Peatland microbial communities from MTU Mesocosm Facility, Houghton, MI, USA - PEATcosm2014_Bin01_30_metaG | ecosystem: Environmental > Terrestrial > Soil > Wetlands > Peat | place... | reverse complement strand
GGCGCTTGTGGCGGAGCGAAGAGTGGATCGAATAGCAGCGCGGCCAGCATCGGCGGCGCGGGCGAACCCTTGATCTGCGGCGGAGCCGGCAACACCGCCGGCGGCGCCGCGGCGATCCCAACCGGCGTGAACGGGCGCAGCGCTACGTGCGCCAGCGGCGCCTGTCCGGCATGCAGCGCCACAGCGCCAATGCCGGCCAGCCACAAGATGATCAGAGCCCACACCGAGCCGAAGCTAGGCAGGTTACGCGAGACCGGCTCGGATTTGCCGGCCAGCCTGCGGACGCACCGGCGCCGCGACCCGCATGCTGTGGATCAGCTCGTCGAGGGCCTGCTGCCATGCGCGTGGAACGGGCCCGGCAGCTACGCGGCGCAGGCGCGCCGCCAGCCGCCAGCCCACTGCGATCCGCGCCGAAAACACGACCACCCCAATCAACCACACCACCACGAACCAGGGCAGCAGCCGTTCCCAGGTATCCCCGCCGGCCACCGGCCACACCGGCCGCGGCAGCGCCGCAACGGCCGGGTTCCCCGAAGCCAGAAAGGTCGCGAGCGGCGCCACCGCCATGAGGGCGAGGGCCGCGCACGAAAGGGCGTAGCGGCCACGCGCGGAGAGCCATCGCCCCGCGAACCCGCGTACCACCGCCAACAGAATCGCGATCGCCGAGCCTTGCCACAGAAAGTGCACCAGCGCCCAGCCGGCGCGCATCACCCAGGGCTGTTGGAAGAGTGTCTCTATTCCGCTCATCGGGATCCTCTGCTTTTCGCGAAATCCTTCAACGTGCGCCGGATTTCGTCCAATTCCGCATCGGAAGCAGGCTGCGCCTGGAGCGCGCCCACCAGCAGGTCCTTGGCCGAACCCTCGAAAGCGCGCCGCAAAACGTCGCCGGCAATCTGTTGCCGGGTATTCTCCTTGGGCGCGCAGGCTTCGTAAACATGGCACCGGAAACGCTCATTGCGGAGCAACAGGCCTTTTTCCGTCATCACCTGCATCTGCTTGAGCGTGGTGGTATAACCCCTGCGCTTACCAAGCGCCAGGTGGACTTCGCGCACGGTACTCGGGCCAATGCGCCACAACACGGCCAGGATATCCAGTTCGGCGTCGGTCGGAAGGGGGGGCATGAGAGGATATTACTACGAGCTTGCTCGTATGTCAACGAGGAAGTTCGTATGTGCGACAGACCATCGACTTTCGTGGTCTGTCAACCCGAGCGAAGCTCGGGCGGGCCGGGCGGGCCCGGCCCCTACGGACAGCCGTTGCAGGGGCGAGGCATGCCTCGCCCGGCGGCCTGGAAGGCCGTTATGGTTCTCCTTGGGGGATGCTTGGCCTCGGTGCGCGGCTGGCAGGCGGAAGCGCCTGCCCCACAACCACAAGACCGGGGTGTCGTTACCGTTCGATTCCCAGCGCCGCCGAGACTCTCACCAGGGTGGAGATCAGTTTCTCCACATGTTTGTCGGTGTGGGCGGCAGTGCAGGAAATGCGCAACAGGTTCTGGGCCGCGGCGGGGCGCAGCACCGGGTTGATATAGATGCCCTCTTCGAGCAGCGCCTTGCACAGGCGGCAGAGATCCAGCTCATCCTGGATCACCACCGGGACGATGGCGGTTTCGCCGGGCAGGACACTGAAACCGTGCGCGCGAAGCTCGTCGCGGAGCAGGTTGGCGACGAACATGAGATGCTGGCGGCGCTCGGGTTCGGTCCTCAGGATCTGCAGGGCCGCGGCGGCCGCGGCGACCGAGCCCGGAGGCAGGCTGGCGGAGAATACGAACGGCCGGGCGGTGTGCTTCAGATAATCAATGACCGAGCGTTCGGAGGCGACGAAGCCGCCCACCGAAGCCAGCGATTTGCTGAAGGTGCCCATCACGATATCGACATCGTCTAGCACGCCGAGGTGCTCGGCGGCGCCGGCGCCGGTGGCGCCCAGGACGCCGATACCGTGCGCTTCATCCACGTACACGCGCGCCCCGTAAGGCTTGGCGAGGCGGGTGATGCCGCGCAGGTCGGCCACGTCGCCTTCCATGCTGAATACGCCTTCGGACACCACGAAGATCTTCTCGTCGGGCGAACAATTCTCCAGGCACCGCTCGAAATGATCCAGATCGTTGTGGCGGAAGCGAACCGTGCGGGCGGGCGAACGCAGGCCGCCCTCCACCAGGCTGGCGTGCAGGTTGTGGTCGCAGATCATGACATCGCCCTTCTCAGTGAGGGCCGAGAGGGCGGCGTAATTGGCCTGAAAGCCGGTGCCGAAGGTGATGGCGGCTTCCTTGTGGACGAAGGCGGCCAGCTCGTGCTCGAGCTTGACGTGCATGTCGAGGGTGCCATTGAGCAGGCGCGACCCGCTGCATCCGCTGCCGTATTTTCGGATGGCCTGGGCGGCGGCCTCCTTCACCTTGGGATGGGTAATGAGGTCGAGGTAATCGTTCGAGCCGAACATCAGCACCTTGCGCTTGCCGATGCGGACCTCGCCCGGGCCGCAGCCCTCGCGATCGCCGAACACCTCGAAGTACATGTAGAGCCCAGCAGACTGCAGATCACTCGGACGAGTGAAGTTGCGGCACTTCTCGAATAGGTCGTTGGAGCCGCTAGCCTTCTTTTTTTTGCCGGCGATATCGCTAGTCGTCACGCGCATGGTCCTCAGTTCCAATCGTAAATTCGGTAGGTCTTGTATCGCTCCGCCCCCATCGCCAACAGAGAGCGATTCATCAGCACGTTGTCCTCCAGTATCCAGGACATTTCGCAACCGCCATACCCCAACCGTACTGCATTGCGCCAGAGCGTGGCGTAAAAAGCCGCCGCGATCCCGGAGGCGCGATACTCCTCCACCACCCCTAATGCGATAACCCGCAAACTCCTGATTAACCGTTGATGATACAAAATTTTGACCAGCCCCGTGGGGAATAGCCTGCCACCCGCCGGTTTCAGCGCCTGGTTGATGTCCGGAAGCGCCAGGGCAAAGCCCACCGCGCGGCCGTCCTTTTCGCCGACGAGGACGAATTCGGGCTTAAGAATCTGCTTCATCTCCTTGCCCTGGAGGAACCACTCCTCGCGGGTCATGGGGATGAAGCCCCAATTGCGCTCCCAGGCCGAATTGTAAACGTCCCATAACCGCTCCATCTCGGCCTGGAGGTTCTTCGTGTCAATGAGACGGATATGGATTCCATTGGCGGCCACGGAACGGTCCGCCACGCGTCCGATCTTCCCTCCATCCAGTTTGCTCGAATGCTGGTAGTAGGCGTACAGATCCTTGGCCTTGCGAAGGCCGAGGCCCTCCAGAAGGACCGGATAATAGGGCGGATTGTAGGTCATCATGACCACGGGGCTGGAGTCGAAGCCCTCTATTAGCATGCCGCATTCATAGTTGGTCGACGGGTTCATCGGGCCGCGCAGGGTCTGCGCTCCGCGGTCGACAACCCACCGGCGCGCCTGCGACAGAAGGGCCCCGGCCACGGATTCGTCGTTCACGGTCTCGAAGAACCCGAAAAAGCCCATTTCCTCGGAATGAAACCGATTGTAGTTCCGATCGAGGATAGCCGCCACGCGTCCCACCACCTGGCCATCGCGCCGGGCCAGGAAGAACTCCGCGTCGGCGTTGGCGTAAAACGGATGCTTTTCGCGGTCCAACAGTTCCTTCACCGCTATGCGAAGCGGGGGAACCCAATACGGGTCTCCACGATAGAGCCGGTATGGGAGTTCGACGAACTCCTTCATGAGGCGCTTGTTATCGGCCGCGACTATCTCAATGCCTCCCAATCTGTACTCCCCTTTTCGAAAGTTTCAGATACGTAGCCGGAGCAGCCAGGATCAGGACGAACGCCAGCGCCGCCCCCGCCAACACGTCGACCGTATAGTGGTATCGAAGATAAACTGTAGCAAAAATGATGAGCGGAGTGTAGAACAAATAGATCCGGAACAGCCGCTTGGACACCATCCGGCTACCCCATAACGCCAGTAGCGTCAGCTCCGTATGGCCGCTCGGAAAGCAGTCGTAGTGCGCGGATTCGAGGCGGTCGAGAGTGGACTGCATCCCGCCAAACAACCACAATCCCCGTAACGGGACGTGCTGGAGGGTAGCCAGCAGAAAGCGTGGGCCCCGCGCCGGAACCAGGAGGTACCCCACGTAGGAGGCCAGGAAGCCCAAAGCGATTAAAAAAGCGTAATATTGAAAGTCCGCGTGGCGGCCCCTTTTCCAGAGAAGGTAGGCCACAAAAAGCACGGCCGGCACAAAAAGGGTGTAAACGATCTGAAGAAGCTCGGTGAGGGCGGGCGTCTCAATCCGCTCGAGCCATACCGTGGGATTCGCGCCCCAGAAGCGGAAGTCCAGGCGCGCTAGGGCCTGGTCGGCGTCCGAACTTCGTATAACGGGAATGAACTGGGCCATTTCCTTGTAGCAGGCGGCCACGTACGGCAGGGGATACCAAAAGCGGAAAAGACGGGTAGTAATGTTAGGAACCTTGATTTCCACCAGCACCAGGGCGACGGCGGCCAAATGCCAGGCGAGCAGACCGGCGGCCGAGGGGATGCGGCCCCACCAAACCAGAAGAGGAATGGTGGAGACCGCATAGTAGGCCAGGATGAGTTTGTCGACGGCCCAAAAGCCGGTATCGGCGGCGGACGGCGCCGCGCCGGGGCCCTCGGGTCCTGCATAGGAACTCAATACGTCAGCCAACCGGCCTCCCGATACCAGGCAAGGCTCTCGGCGAGCCCCGCCTGCAAAGTAACGCGCGCTTCGAAACCCAACTCGGCGGAGGCCCGGCGGACATCGCAGGTCCATGACGCACAGCGCGCTTCCGCTATCTTATCGCGCGAGACGATGCCGGGGCGACCGGAAATGCGGGCCCAGGTTTCGGCGCACCAGCCCACCGTCCAGGCGGCCGCGTAGGGGACGCGGATCACGCGCGGCGGCCGGCGCCTCATAATGCGCGCGGCGGTTTCGGCCAGCTCGCGCCAGGCGAAGGGTTGCCGATGCGCGAAATAGTAGGTGCGCCCCGCAGCCCGCGGGTTCCACGCGGCCTCACACAGGGCATTGACGAGATCCTTCACATAAATGGCGCTGAACCACCGCTCGGGGCCGGAGATTTCGAGGGTGATGCCCTTGGCCACGGATTTCAAGATCTGGTAGACGTCCGTATCGCGGGGTCCATAAACCACCGTCGGCCGGGCGATAACCGCGTCCGGCAGGAGGGCGCGCACCGCCCGTTCGGCCTCTAGTTTGGAGCGGCCGTAGTGCGAGACGGGGCGCGGTTCGGCATCCTCGCCCACCGCGCTTCCGGGGCCCGCGGCGGCCATCGAGCTCACGTGGACCAGGCGGATGGGACGCCCCTGAAGGGCGCTGGCGAGGTTCTCGGTGGCGCGCAAATTGCCGGCGTAGTAATCGGCCGGGCGGAGAGCTTTGGTAACGCCCGCCAGGTGGATGACCGTATCCACGCCGCTCAAGGCGGCTTCCAGGCCGTAAGGGGCCAGCAAGTCGCCGCGCACCACGTCTACGCCCGGCGGCAGGGGCCTCCGCGGATCGCGGCGCAGGAGGCAGCGGACCCCTTCGCCGGCGGCGCTTAGCTTTTCCAGGAGATGGCCGCCGATGAAGCCGGTTCCGCCGGTGACGAGAATCATTTATTGCGGCGAGCCGCGGAAGGCTACTTCCCCGAAGTAGCTTTCAGCGGTAGTGCCGGTATGTTGGGAGTTGATCTGGATGCGCACGCCTTTAACATGGGGCGCGCTCCTGCCGTACGCACGCTCGTAATCGGCAGCCAGGTTATGGGTCTCGGCGATCCACTGATTGAGGCCGGCCGCGCCGGACTCGCAGACCACCGCGAAAACGTGGACCAGGGGAATGAAGCTGGCATTCTGCCAGGAGCCTTTGGGGGCCGTGCTATCCCAGATGTAGGAGACAATGCGGTGATCGGCGAAGGCCACCAGGACCTGAGCGGCCTGGTCGTCGGTGGCGGAGCGCCGGAAATCGCCTCCGGCGGGCAACTGCGCCACCTTCCAGCGCCACGTTAGCCAAGGCATTTGAGCCGGGTCCACATCCACCCCGCGCTCCAGCGCGAAGGACGCGTCGACGCTCTTAAGGTGCAGGCAGGCGCCGCCGGGATCGTCGCAGACCGATACATCGGGGCGGCCATGATTCACCTTGATCTGCCAATTCGACGGCAGCTTGCCGGAATTCCTGGTAGAGGTATCCAGCACCACGAGAGACATGGGAGTCGTCCGCGCGTGGAAATCCAAGGCTAACAGGGCCAAAACAAACAGGGGTCTCTTCAAAAAAAGCTCCGGGGACCGGGACGCCGCGAAAGAAGCCACGTCTCTAAGTCCTTCAAAAGAAACGTGGACAGCTCGATTCCTCCACAACGCCCTGACACTGTATTCCTTTACTACTATCGCATCTTTCGCAGCGGTTTCGCCAGCGCGGGGCAGGCCCTTGGCCGGCGCCTAGGCAGGCCAGGAGGCCCGCCCCACCAGGTAAGAGACTTGAGCCTACCCAACCGGGAAACGGGCCCGCACGAATTCCAGGGCTTCGTCCCTGGTGGCGATGGCGCCCTCCAACTGGGCGTCTTCAACGGCCGCGAGGATCTCGCGGAACAGGGGCCCGGGCCGGCGGCCTTCCTCCATCAGATCGTCGCCCGAGATCAGGCGCGGCGGCCGCAGGCGCTCTTCCGGCAATTCCTCGCGCCGTCGCTTCAGCAACTCGTAGTTCTCCAGGCAACCGTTGCTTGACAGGACGTCGAGGCGATGCAGTTCCAGGTGTTCGTCGAACCGCGGCAGCCGCAGGAAACGTTTGAGCGTGCTCTCCCGCATGCGCTGGACGTCCTTGAAGCGCATGTGGTTGGCCACCAGCGCCTCCACCTGCTCCATATCCTCCCGCGAGAACCGCAGACGCGAAAGAATGTCATGGGTCAGCGCCACGCCTTCTTCCACGTGGCCGTCGAAGCGGATGCGCTCGGCCACGCGGAAGGTGGGCGGCTTGCCGGCGTCGTGCAGCAGGGCGCCCCATGCCAGCGTGGCACTGGGTTGGCGAAGCTTTTCGAGCAGCAGCAGGGTATGCACCCAGACGTCGCCCTCGGGATGGTACTCGGGCGGCTGCTCCACCCCTTTCATGGCGGCCACTTCGGGCAGCAGGACGGCCAGCAGGCCGGTGGCGTCCAGCAGCTCGAAGCCGCGCCGCGCGCCGCCCTCGGTGAGGATACGCGTCAGCTCATCGCGAACGCGCTCGGCGGAAACGCCCAGAATAGAGCGGTGATGGCTCCGGATGGCCGCAAAGGTGGCGGGCTCGATCCGGAACCCCAGGCGCGCCGCGAAGCGGATGGCGCGCAGCAGGCGCAGGTGATCTTCGCGGAAGCGCACGTCCGGGTCGCCGATGGCGCGCAGCAGGCGGCCTTCGAGGTCGGCCTGCCCGCCCACGTAGTCCAGCACGGCGCCGGACTCCGGATCGAGCATCAGGCCGTTGATGGTGAAGTCGCGGCGCAGCACGTCCTGGCGCGGATCGGTTTCGAAGCGCACGGCGGCCGGGCGGCGGCCATCGGCGTAGTCGCGATCGCTGCGAAAGGTGGCCACTTCCACCGAGGCGCCTTCGCGCCGCACCAGCACCACCCCGAAATGCGCGCCCACGCACCCGGCGCCCGGAAATAGCTCCAGCAAGCGCTCGGGCGGCGCGTCGGTGGAAACGTCGAAATCCTTGGGCGCGATCCCCAGCAGCAGATCGCGCACACACCCGCCCACCAGCCAGGCCTGGTGGCCGGACTGGCGGAGCGTGGCGACGATGTGGCGAGCCAGAGCTTCCGGTGACATCGAAATCGGACCGCGGTCGGGGACTTGACTCAAGGTGGGACAGACCATCGCTTTTTGTGGTCTGTCAGGCGCGAGTGGCGCCCGGAAGTTGACAGACGACAAAAACCGATCATCTGTCCCACAAGGCAGTTGCCTGAGCCGGGTGAATAGCCCATTACCATGCTAATAGGTTCAGCCACGTCCGCGAAAGATGTTACGATGCCGCTCCGAGGAAAAGCGCTCCGTGAATCTCAAGAAAGCGACCTTGGCGGCGGCCGTGTGCGCGTCGGTTGCATTCGTCTACCCGAACCTGGCGCAGTTTATCTGGTTGGTCTACGAGAGGGTGGCCGGGAGACTGCCCGGCCTGCACATTCTGAGACAAATGGGGGCGATGTGTACGCTCCTGTCGAGCCTGGGTCTGGCGGCGTTCCTGATCGTCTTTTTCCGGGAGCAATGCGGACATGCCAACTCCCAAACCCGGCGCACAGTGGCGGGCATCGGCGCGGCGCTCATGGGCGTGCACGCGGCCTTGCAGGGAGCGGCGCTGATTCAGACGATATCGAGGCAGACACCGGCCTTTTTCGCTTATTACAACTCTTGGGCCGTCCTCACGCAGATGGCCCTGTCCGGAGTCGCCGCCAGCGCGCTGTGGACGGTCCTGCTGATCCGGTTCGCGGCGGAGGAGAGCCCGCTTCAGGGCGCCGGGACGAGGCCGCTGCCGCTTATCCTGGCCGCCGATTTGGCCGTCGCCCTGCTGTGGCGCACGTACAGCTTCGTGCCGACTCTGAGGGCCATGTGGTCCACGTCGGTGCGCGGTGGTCTCCTGCAGGTCTCACCCGGTCGTGTGATGCAATTCGACGGACCCTGGGAGTTCTGGGTGTCGATCTTGACGCTGGCGCTCGAGAATCTCGTATGGATTTCGCTCTTCGTCTTCCTGCTGAGCGTGTGGCGCTACCAGGCGCGGTCTGCGGCGCTGAGCCCCCAAGACCTCCCGTAACCCGCACGGGCCAGCCGTAGTCTAGAACACAGGCGAATGATGTCAAAGAACGACATACCGGAAAGGCGCCGTTACCTGCTGGACTGGTATCGCCGCGAGTACGCATCGCCGCCGCAAGACACCTGGTTGCAAGGCATTTTCGAGATGGTTGGCGCCGGAAAGGACCTGTTCGCGGGCATCGATCCCGACGAATACGTCCGCCGGAACAGGGAGGGATGGTAGTCAGCCGGGTTCTTCTGGGACACGAATCTCTTCGTCTATCTTCCGCATTCCTCTAGCGGCTCGGGATCGAGGCGGCGAATGGCGGGCACAGTGCGGAATCCCACAAATCGCACCAGCCCTCCTAGCCGTCTGGGACTAGGACGCCTATACTAAGAAGGCCCTAATTGAGGGCTGGAGGGACCCATGGCCGCCAAAAAGGTTCCGCTCCCGGGCAGCCAACGGCGTCCGGTGGGCACGCGTGTAGGCGAGGTGCCGAACGACGAAGTCGTCGAAGTTTCCGTAATTCTCAAACCGAGAGCGCCCATGGCGGCGCCTCACACCGGCGGCGCCACAGTAACGCGGGAAGAATTCGCCGCCAGATATGGCGCCGATCCGGCAGCCATCGAACAGGTCAAGGCATTCGCCAAGGAGTTCCACCTCACCGTGACCGAAGTCGCGCCCGAGCGCCGCACGGTCAAGCTGGAAGGATCCGCGGCCGATATGTCGAAGGCCTTCGACGTTCCATTTGAACGCTTCGAAGTCGAAGGGACCCGATACCGGGCGCGCACGGGCGCGGTCAACGTCCCGGAGGAGATGGCCGGGGCGATCGAGGCTGTGCTCGGGCTGGATAACCGGCCTCATGTCAAGCCCCATTTCCGCCTGCATGTAGCGCACACGCCGAAACCCGACGCGGCCCAGGCGGTCTCCTATTCGCCGCGGCAGGTTGCGCAGCTCTACCAGTTCCCGCCCGGCGCCGGCGGCGCCGGGCAGACCATCGGCATTCTCGAACTCGGCGGCGGCTATCGTCCGGCCGATCTGAAGACCTACTTCGCCTCGATCGGCGTACCGGAGCCCACCGTGATCGCGGTATCGGTGGACAAGGGGAAGAACGCGCCCACCAACGCCAACAGCGCCGATGGAGAGGTGCTGCTGGATATCGAGGTCGCCGGAGCGGTGGCCCCCGGCGCGCGGATTGTGGTGTACTTTGCGCCCAATACCACCAATGGCTTTCAGGACGCGCTCACCACGGCGGTTCACGACGCCGCCAACAAGCCCTCGGTGATTTCGATCAGTTGGGGAGGGGCCGAATCCACCTGGACCCAACAAGCCATGACGGCCCTCGATGCGGCGGCTCAGGACGCAGCCCTGCTGGGCGTGAGCGTCTGCGCCGCGGCCGGCGACGACGGTTCGAGCGACGGTGTGGATGACGGGCAAAACCACGTCGATTTCCCGGCGTCCAGCCCGCACATTCTGGCCTGCGGGGGAACCGACTTGCAAAGCGGCAACGGGACCATCGCGAGCGAGACGGTCTGGAATGACGGGGCACAAGGCGGCGCCACCGGCGGCGGCTTCAGCGTACTGTTTCCCGAGCCATCCTGGCAGAAGAGCGCTGGCGTGAAGCCTCCCGCGGGCGGCGGGCGGGGCGTGCCGGACGTTGCCGGGGATGCCGACCCGGAAACGGGATATCAGGTCCTGGTGGACGGGCAGTCGACGGTGATCGGCGGCACCAGCGCCGTCGCGCCGCTCTGGAGCGGTCTGATTGCCCTGCTCAACCAGAGCCTTGGGAAACCACTGGGATTCCTCCAGCCGGCCCTGTATGGGCTCTCTGCTTCGAAGCACGCATTCCACGACATCACCCAGGGATCAAACGGCGCCTTTTCGGCCGCCCCGGGCTGGGATGCCTGCACCGGTCTGGGATCGCCCTCGGGCCAGAATCTGCTCGCGGCTTTGGGCGGCGGCTCGCAAACACACAAGCCGGGGAGTAAGTCGCGTAAGACTTCCACCACGGTTCGTCGCGGCCGCCGTCCGCCCGCGGCGTAGGCGGATTCAGCCCCTGCGGCCGCCGAAAACGGCCACCTCGAAGAGCTTCAGATAGCAGTCGACGTCGGTGAATCCGGTCTCGCGCAGCCAGGCGCACTGCTCTTCAACGGAGGCCAGAATATTGGCGTTCTTGTCCGGACGCTCATGGTAAAACCGGGCCAATTCTTCGCGGCTCTGCTCCGGGTGATGGCGCTGGAGCGAGTCGAGGAACGTCTCGTCCTGCAGCCAGCGGAGCCATTCGGTGGGCGAGGATACATGCTCGATGTTGACGAACACCCCGCCGGGGCCCAGCAGTTCGAAAATCTCCCCGTAAACCGCGCGCTTCCTCTCGTCCGGCTGATGATGGATCGAGAAGCCCGAGACGATGGCATCGTAAGGAGACCACTCGGCCACCGCGCGCGTCCATGATGGATCGCCGTAATCGGCCAGGACATAGTGGGCCGCAGCGCCGGGGGCGGAGAATCGCGTCCTGGCGGCCTCCAGCATCGGCTCCGAAAAGTCCGCCAGCGCCACCTCGACGCCCGGCAGGCGCTCGACGATGGCCGCCGCCAGGACGCCATCGCCGCAACCGAGGTCGAGTACCCGCCGCACAGGCCGCCCGCAGCCGGCGATAAGGCGGAGCATCACATCGATCTGCTCGAGCGCCAGGGGAAAGGCTCCGCGGATGCCCTCCAGATAGGTTGCCGCCGCGGCTTGCGTCTTCCAGACTTGATCGGCGCGTTCCACCATATTCCCGGCTTGATCCTTGAGTCTTGATATTGCCGGCGCCGTGCCGGCTGTCCGTAAACCAAGCCGGCGCGCCAGCCGTTCCGGAGTGTAACCGAGAATACATGGCCTATGCAATGTGGGGGCTAAAGCCCTCCGGGTGTCCGCGGTTTGCGGCACGGCTGAAGCCGTACCCTGATACAAGACTTCCAACTTCGGGATTCGGGTTTTTCCCTGCGAAATGCGGCGCGGACGCGATTGCAAGGAGCGGTTGCCGGCGGCTGACGTTACTCGCCATCCACCCGGAACGTCCCCAGAAAGCTGCTGCGGCGCTCCGGCGCGCTCCAGGTTTCGCCCAGGCCGCCGCCCTGGTAGGAATTGGCCTCCGCGTAAGCGGGCATGGAGTGGTCGAGCTTCTCGCTAAGGGGCGGATAGTAGATCATCTCGTTGCCGCAGTGGCGGTCCCCTTCGTTGAGCGCGCGGGTCTCCACCGAGGCCAGCGAGCCGGCCGTGAGCCGGGCCGCGCCGCCGTGGATGTTCCCATTCTCAATGGTCAGATCGATGGGAGAGTAATAGACCTTGACCACGTTGCGCAGCAGATCGCCGCCCATGTAGCGGGCGAAACTTTCGAGCGCCGCCCGCTCGGCGTCGCCGGCGCGGCTATCCACGATGAGCACGGCGCGCGCCGGGTTGACCGGTTCGCTCACGTTGCCCAGGGTGTGCTCGGTACGGATCACGCCCACCACCGAAAAGCCCGCCAGGCTCACGCCTTGCCAGCCTCCATGCTCGATCCGCCAGCCGAGCACCGCTTCTTTGCCGTTGATCTCGACTTCGCCGTTGGCGAAGCAAGGCCCCGTCCACACGTCCGCCGTGCGGGCCTCGATGTAATTGCCGTCGATGGCGCGCGCGGGCAGCCCGGCGGCCAGTGAAACCGAAACAGCCATCGCCCCCACGGCGAGGCCGCCAAACACATTCCTCAGCATCCCAGTACTCCTCTATTCCGATTATAGCGAAGGCGGCCAGCCATGGCCTGCCTTGCCATGTGGGGCCAAGCCTTCGGGCTTGCCGCCGGCCTTCCGGCCGGCGTTTTTCGGGCCTTCACAAGACGCCGGCCGGAAGGCCGGCGGCAAGCCCGAAGGCTTGGCCCCACATTGAATCCGCGGCGGCGTGTTGCTACCATTTGCGCCAGGAAGGGATTCCTGTTGGTCATCTTATGCAGATCATGAGAACTGTCTTGGATGGGAAAGTGAACCGCCGCGATTTCCTGGCGGCGTCCGCCGCAACCGTGGCGTCGGCGGCGATCCCCGCCGCCTTGGCTGCGCCGGCGCCCGCCGAGGAGTGGAAGAACCGGCGCCCGAACATGACCTACCGGCGCCTGGGCCGCACCGGCTATATGGTCTCATCCATAGGCATGGGGGGCGACGACGTCGGCCCGGACAACATCGACCAGGTGTTGTGGTCCATCGACCAGGGGTTGAATTACTTCGATACGGCGCCGGGCTACAACCGCGGGCAAAGCCAGAAGGGCTACGCGCTGGTACACAAACAGCGCGGGCGCCAGAACTTCTTCCAGTCCACCAAGGTGAACGTCTTCCCCAACCGGACCATGACCTATTCGCGGCTCTTCCGGACGCTGCCGGACGATGAGCAGGCGAAAATCTCGGCCCAGGCCGACGAACAGATCAAGAGCGGGAAACTCAACGAGCCTGACTATCTGGGTCCCTACTTCAACGGCCAGGAAGGCGGCATGCGCTCCGCCATCATCTCCAATATCCTCTCGCAGAAGTATGCGGATAAAGTGGACGCGCAGACGGTCTACAAGCAATACATCATCGATTCGGTGGAAGGCAGCCTCAAGGAGCTCGAAACCGACCACCTGGATTGCTGCCTGATGCGCGGCGTCGAAACGCCCTACGAGGTCACCCACACCACCGAGGTTTTCGAAGCCTTCGAGATCTTGAAGAAGGCGGGCAAAGCCAGGTTCCTGGGCTTTTCGGCGCACTCCGATCCGGCCGGCGTCCTCGATGCGGCCATCGAGACCGGCCAGTATTCGGTGGGGCTGGTGGCGTACCACTTCATGAACGCCAAGCGGCTGGACCCGGTGATCGAAAAGGCCAAGAAGGCCGATTTCGGGGTCCTCTGCATGAAGGCCAGCCGCGTGCTTCAGAACCCCTATAATCGCCGGGAGATGATTCCCGAACGTGTGGCCATCCTCAACAAGCTGGTTCCGGGCGACAAGATGACCCTGTTTCAGAAGGGGTTCTATTATGCGCTGCAAAACAAGAACCTGAGCGCCGTGGTGATCGGAACCACCACTCTCGAACAGGCCAAGGAGAACCTTCCGCTGGCGATGACGGTGGGGTAAGCAGGTGGGGCGGGCCTCCCGGCCTGCCTAGCAGCCAGGCAGGCCAGGAGGCTCGCCCCACTGAAGAATTCCTTCTGAACATGCCTGAACTGATTCCGTTCCGATGGCCGGCGTCATGGAGCGACCCCTCGAAACTCGATCTGCTCCAGGGGACGCCCGTCAACTGCCTGGTGGGCGAAGCGCCGCCGCCTTTCCCCCTGGGAAATTTGCAGTTCGTCAAGCTGGATAATGACCGTCCGCCGGAGGGCATCGCGCTGCGCGAGGGCGTGTGGCCCCGCGTGCTGCCCGCCACCAGGAAAGACACCGCCGGCGGCGGCGCCACCGGCAGCGCCTGGGTGGACAACAATGCCTGGGTGGTGCGCCTGGCTCGCGCGACCGAGCCGGGCAAGATGGTATGGCTTACCTACACTCCTCCGGGCGGTAATGAGGTTGTGCCGCTCGACGCGTTCGTGCGACCTATTGCGGAGGCCGAAGCCTTTGGCGGGCGCTGGGTGGTCGCCCTCGATAAGTTCTTCACCGAGCAACTCGACAGGCGCGACCAGAAGGCCCTGGCGCAATGGAAGCGCATGACCGCGGCCATGCGCTTCTTCGAAACCCGCCGCGAGTGGCGGGACTGGGAGCCGCTTGCGCCGCTGGCGGTGGTTTCCACTTTCGCAGGAGACGACAAGCTCCTCAGCCAGGAATTTCTGAACCTGGCTCCGCGGCGGCATCTGGCCTACCGCGCCCTCACCGTCCAGGACGTCGCCGAGGCATCCTTCGAGAAACAGAAGGCGGTGCTCTATCTGGAGACCACGCCGCCCCAGCCGGAGGTGCGGGCGAAGCTGCTGGAATTCGCGCAGGAGGGGGGATTGCTGATCGTTCCGCAAGGGACGGTGGATGCGCCGCCGGAGGAACGCAAGGCCGAGCACACGCTCAGACGCGTGGGCAAGGGCCGCGTGGCCATGCCGCTCCAGAAATGGGAGGACCCATTCACCCTGGTGGACCAGGTACACGTCCTGGTGAGCCACCGCGAAGACCCCGTGCAGGTGTGGAACGACAGCGACATGGATACTTTCTACGTGGCCAATCCCGCCCAAGACCACGCCGTGGTGCACCTGATTCCGTACGCCTCCGGCCCCTCGCTGCCCATCACCCTGGGCTTGCGAAAAGCCTACCGCAGGGCTCGCTTACTCACCCTTTCTTCGGAAATGGCAGTGCGCCCGGCCAGGGGTCCGCTGGGGTTTGAGATTCCGGTGCGCGAGTTCACCGATTATGCCGTCGTGGAGCTGGAGGCCTGACGTGCGCCAACGACCAAGCTCATGGACAAGGCGCGAGTGGCTGGCGGCGGCGGCCGCGGCGGGGCTGGCCAGCCGGGGGCGCGCCGCGGCGCCTTCTTCCACCGTGGCCGTGGCGCGCTGTACATCTTACGACCACGGCGTTCCGGAAGCCCTGAAAACCCTGTTCGACCAAATCGGCGGCATCGGAAAACTGGTTTCCGGGAAAACCGTGGCGATCAAGATCAACATGACCGGCTCGCTGCGGGCCCGCACCGGCTACCGCTCCGCCTGGTTCACGCGCTGGACCCATCCGGAGGTGATCGGCGCGGCCGTGCGGCTGATCGGCGAAGCCGGCGCGACGCGTATACGCGTCTTGGAAGGCTCTTCGGAAGACGACCACCCGCTCGAGGAGGATTTCCTCATCGGCGGCTGGGACCCGAACACCATCCTGAACGCGGCCAAGAACGTGGAGATGGAAAACACCGGGTCGCTCGGACTCGGCAAGGAATACAAGCGTCTGGACGTGCCTGGCGGCGGCCTGATTTACCCGGCTTTCGACTGCAACCACTCCTACGCCGAATGCGACGTGATGGTCTCCATCGCCAAGCTCAAGGAGCACGACAAGGCCGGTCTTTCGCTCAGCCTGAAGAATATGGTGGGAGCGCCGCCAGGCACGATTTATGGCGATTCGGCGGGTTACGACGAGCCCGCCGCGCGGCCTTACGGCGCGCGCACCATGTTCCACATCGGCAACCGGCAGCCTCCCGAGGGAACGCCCAAGGAAAAGGACGAAAAGTCGCCGCGCGATTTCGGCTACCGCGTGCCGCGCATCACGGTGGATATCGTGCGCGCCCGGCCGGTTCACCTGGCCATCATCGACGGCATTGAAACGCAGACAGCGGGCGCGGACGCCGCTCTGGAGCCGGATTCCAGACGCAAGTTGGTCCTGGTGAAGCCAGGCGTTCTGGCAGCCAGTCTAAACCCCGTCTGCGCGGACGCCGTGGCCGCCGCATTGATGGGCTTCAGCCCCACCGCCGCGCGCGGCGCCGCGCCCTTCGAGAACTGCGACAATACTCTCGCGCTGGCCGAGCAGGCGGGCATCGGCGCCGCCGACCTCGACCGGATCGAAGTGGCGGGAACCCCGATAGCTAAGCTGCGGCTGCCCTTCCGCGAGCAGCGGTAGGAGAGAGACCGCCGGCGCTGCCGAACTTCCTTACCTCCGCCCGAAGCGCCGCCCCGCCCCGCTGGGCATGTGGAAGGAGCGCGGCGCCGGCGCGGGGTGGAAAGAGGGCATCGCCGGGCGCGGGTTGCTTCCGGAGCTTCGTGGTGCGCTGCCTCCCGGCTGGCGGCTCGACGGCGTGGCGTAGGGCGAATCGCGGAACGAGCCCGGCTTGCTGGCGAACGGGGAATTTCTGAACCCGCCGCCCTTAGCATACGAGCTGCCGGAGTAGGTCTGTTGGGTGGTTGAGCCCTGGGTTCCGTACCTCTGGCCGGCCCACGCTCCAGGGGGCGGGTTCTCCGCAGGACGGATGTGTGTTCCGGGCTCGGGCGAAGTTGCGGAACGAAGCCAACCGGGGCTCGGGCGAAACTGCGGAAACGAAGCCAATTGGAGCTTGGGCGAAGTTGCGGAACGAAGCCAATTGGGGCTCGGGAGAAGTTGCGGAACGAAGCCAATTTGGCGAAGCGGGTCTGTGGGGATGGGGGGTCATATCGGTTTTCTTTGACGGCTTTTGGCGGTTGGGTCTTGCGGGGCTGGGAGGAACGGGCCTCTTTCTCCTCTGTGGGAGGAGAACAAGCCATCACGGCAGCCTAACGAACGTAGCGTCACGCATGAATCCGACTTTGATGCCGCCGCGCGGTATTGGGCGCCGGACGTGGTTCCGAAACGAGCTGCTTCCCGGCGAGCGGGCAGCACTTTTTCAATTTCAGACTAGCCGGCGGGGTGGGAGGGTTTTGGGGATGGGGCGGGCAAGTGATTGAAAAGGCTGAGTAGATTTTGTGCCCGGGGCTGTGACTGAAAAAGGTCTGCCGACCAGTTTCCCGGTTTCCCGGACCGGTTTTCGGGTTCAATGGGAGAAAATCGCGCAGTTCAGGCTGACCGGTTATCGGCGACCCAGTGCTGACCGGTTATCGACCGGTTATCGAACCGGCGAAAGCGTTGCAGACAGGCCGAGTGGACGCCCGGCCGCCGACCACGTAAACTGGACATATGGCGGCCTGGCAAGAGTTCCTCAGTAGTAACCCACAGGTCTGTGGCGGCGAGATCTGT